>Ga0302202_10001886_pt1 | contig 25245 bp, 24 predicted proteins | sample II_Bog_N3_3_FD_194579 | JGI IMG/M metagenome (GOLD analysis project Ga0302202, IMG submission 194579) | Peat permafrost microbial communities from Stordalen Mire near Abisko, Sweden - II_Bog_N3_3 | ecosystem: Environmental > Terrestrial > Soil > Wetlands > Peat | place: Sweden: Abisko...
GTCGGAGCGGATGAACAAGATGGTCTTTGAGCTGCAGCCCGAGATCATCGTCAACGACCGCAATGGGCTGCCCGGCGACTTTGGCACGCCGGAGCAGGAGATTCGTGCGGCGGAGTCGGGACGGGCGTGGGAGAGCTGCATGACCCTCAACGACAGTTGGGGCTTCAACCGCGGCGACGACTCGTGGAAGACGCCGAAGGTGATTGTAGCCAACCTGGCCAACTGCGCGCGCGGCGGCGGCAATTACCTGCTCAACATCGGGCCCAAGCCGGACGGATCGATTCCCGAGGAATCGGTCGCGGTGCTGGAGACGGTGGGCAAGTGGCTTGAAACCAACGGTAAGGCGATCTACGGCACGGACCGCGGTGAGTTTGGGTGGAACTCGAATGCAAATTACACGCGGCGCGGCACCACGCTCTATATTCACCAGCAGTACTGGCCCGGCCACACGCCGGCGGCGGAGTGGCTCAGCTTCTACAAGCCGGAGGCGGTGATTGCGATCGCCGGACTGAAGGCGAAAGCCAAACGGGCGCGGCTGTTGAAGACCGCCGAGGCCGTGCAATTCACGCAGGATGAGTGGTCATTGCGGCTCACTGGGCTGCCGCTCACGGCGCCTGACCAGCCGGCGACGGTGATCGAGGTGGAGTGTGACGGGGTGCCGGAGATCGACCACGATGCGTTGCGTCCGCTGTGGCCACGGCACAAGGTGGGAGTGAGTTAGGGCCGGGAAACTACCAGGCGCGGTTGGTCTGCATGGCGCGGGCGTGCTGGAAGCGGACACGGGGCAGCGGCGGCTCCGGCATCGGCGCAACGGCGTTGTCCTGCGCGGGTTCGGCCTCGCGCCGCATGGCCATGCCCTGGCGTAGGTTGGCGATAATTTCGCGGGCCATCTGGATTTTGCTCTTCTTCTTGACGCTCTTCATGAATAGGCTCCTGGTTGATTGTGGAATCGCTTTCGGCTCGTTCAAGCAGACCTCAACGACCGTCTGCCGATGAACGGCTCGACGCGTGATCTGGACAGCCTGTTGCCTTGCTGGATCCTGGCTTCGGCCTTCGCGGCGGCGCAACTGAACCCCCGGGCAGAACGGCCAGCATGCACTTCGTCCTCGGAACCGGACCAGTCGCATGCTTTCACCCATTGGAGCGCAGTGGGCGGGTTTTGGTTGCATGCGGGTTATCGCCAGCTTCGGCTGCGGCATCACTCGCCGGCCGGTTGCCGGATCGCATCGACAACCAGCGCTGCTTCAACGGCGGCGCGCACCTGGTGAACGCGGACGATGGACGCGCCGTTGAGGACAGCTGCAACCATGGCCGCGAGGCTGGCCGTCTCGCGAGCTTCGACCGGGGCGCGCTTTCCTCCGTAGAGTGGAGCGAGCGCCTGGCCGAGAAACGATTTGCGGCTGAGACCGGCCAGCAGCGGACGGCCCAGCGCGAGCAGCTCCGCCTGGCGCGCGAGAAGCGCAAAGTTTTCCGCGCCGTGCTTGCCGAAGCCATAGCCGGGATCGAGGACGATGGAGTCTGCCGCGATGCCGGCGGCGGCGGCGCGATCGAGACTCGAATGCAGGCCGGAGCTGATCGCCTTGAGCAGATCGTCGGGGGCAAGCTGGGGCTGCGTGGACCACTCGTCCGGGCGTCCGCGGGTATGCATCAGCACCACGCCACAACCGGCCTCGGCGCACACGGTCGCGAGATCGTCGTCCCACGAAAATCCGCTCACGTCGTTGATGATCTCGGCTCCGGCAGCGAGCGCGGCGCGGGCGGTGGCGGCCTTGTAGGTGTCGACGGAGACGATCGCATCGGGCCGCGCTTTGCGGACGCCTTCGAGGACGGGAAGAAGACGGGCTTGCTCCTCATCTGCACTGACCTCTGCGTCAGATGAAGAGCCGGCCTGGGAGCCGGGGCGGGTGCTCTCTGCGCCGAGGTCGATGAGGTCTGCCCCTTCGTCGAGCCATTGCATGGAGCGGGCGATGGCGGCGGCGGGATCGAGGTAAAGGCCGCCGTCGCTGAACGAATCGGGCGTGATGTTGACGATGCCCATGACCAGCGTGCGCGGGCCGAGTGCGAGGGTGCGGGTGCGCAGCTTCCAGTGCGCGGCGGGAGGACGGACTTGCTTTTCTTCTGTCAACGTGACCTCAATCGCAGACGTGACGCGGCGACCTGAAACAGAGCCGCATTGCAGCGCGCGATCTATCCCACAATGGTATCCCGCGCGGCTGTTCGGTCCTGCTAAACTCCGTGCATGAAGGCCTCGTGGCGATTCCCCGCGCTCTTTCTGGCTACCTCTCTGTTTCCCTTCGCTCTTCACGCCCAGGGGTATACGCGCGCAGCCAAGCCCGCTGCGAAACCTGTGCCTGCTTCGACCACGATGCTGGCGGATCGGATATTGGCGATTTTGGCGGAGCCGGCGCTGGGCCAGGCGGAGTTTGGGATTTCAGTCAGGGCGCTGGATGGGCAGCTGCTCTACGGCTTCAACGATACGCGGCTGTTTACGCCTGCCTCGAACGCCAAGCTTGCCACTACCGCCGCGGCCTTTGCGCTGCTGCCGGTGCGCGACCTGACCTGGACGACAAACGTGGTTGCCGATGGGGTCATTGATCCGCAGGGTGTGTTGCATGGGGACCTGGTGCTGCTGGGCTGCGGCGACCCGACCATGAGCGCGCGGCATTATCCCTACCGGCCGCCCCAAACAGCGCCGACTGCCGCTGCGCCCGCAACTGGCGCTGCCCCTGAAAAGCCGCCGGCGGCGATGGATGTGCTGAGCCTGATGGCCGAGCAAGTGGAGCAGGCCGGCGTGCGCAAGGTGGACGGCAGCGTGATCGGCGACGACACGTTCTTTATCGACGAACCGTACGGGCAGGACTGGGGCTGGGACGACCTCACCTGGAGCTACGGCGCGCCGGTTTCCGCGCTGACGTTCGCGGACAACACGATCCAACTGAATCTGACCGCCGACCCGGCGGCGGCGAATGCGACGGTGGCAACGTGGGTTCCGAATGTGGACTACTACACGCTCGAGAACGACATGACGCCGACGGCGGCGGGGCAGCAGGGCCATCCGGGCCTTGACCGCAGGCCGGGGTCGATGCTGGTGCGGGCGTGGGGCACGACGCCGGCGAATGGGCTCCATGCCGGTCTCGCCGTGGAAGACCCGGCGGAGTTTACAGCAACGGCGTTCAAGCAGGCGCTGCTGGAGCGCGGCGTCACAGTGACGGGCTCCGCAGTTTCGCGGCACAAATTCTCGATCGATACGGCGGACTTTGCCGAAGAACGCGGCCAGCCGGTGCACCTGACGCCCTCGCCGCAGGACCATATCGCGGCGCCGCTCGAAGGACGCAAGGTGCTGGCCACGCATGTCTCGGTGCCGATGGTCGAAGACATCACGGTGACGAACAAGATCAGCCAGAACCTGCATGCCGAGCTAATGCTGCGCTTGCTGGGCAAGACGTTTGGAACGGAAGGCAGCTTTGTGCAGGGCGCGCGCGTGGTGCGGCAGTTCATGACTGAGGCGGGCGTCGACGACAATGACTTTTTTCTCTACGACGGCTCCGGCATGAGCCCCGACGATCGCATTGCTCCGCGCGCCTATGCGCAGCTGCTCAGCTATGCGTCGCGCACCGAGTGGGGCCAGCAGTGGCGGGACACGTTCCCGACTGCGGGCGTGGACGGCACGCTTGTGAACCGCTTCAAGAACTCGCCGCTGAAGGGCAAGCTGTGGGCCAAGACGGGGACTCTCAACGGGGTGAACACGCTGAGCGGCTATCTGACCGCAGCAAGCGGCAAGACGCTGGCATTTTCCATCCTGGTGAACGGGCACCGGCCCGGGAGCGATGTGGAAGAGGAGGCGATCGACCGCATTGCCGAAGCCATCGCCCAATCGGAGTGAGCGCGCGTATCATTGAGGCAAGATGCGCACATCAAGTTTTGCACTCTGCATCGTTTTCGCGGGCTGCGCGCTGGCCGCAGCAGGCTGCCGGTCGCTGCCGCCCTCCAAGGCCGAAGCCCAGTTCACTCCAGCGGAATCGCGCGGCGCGCAGGTGTACCGCGCCAAGTGCGCCAAATGCCACCGGCCGAATGACACGCGGCCGTTGAACGGGCCGGGACTACAGGCGCTGACCAAGGTTGAATCCATGCCCTCCGGCGCACCACCCACAGACGAGCGGCTGAGCAACGTGATCATCCACGGGCGCAACATGATGCCGGCCACCCAGCTCACCGACGACCAGATGAGCGATCTGCTGGCCTATCTGCACACGCTATGACGGATGAGGGATTCAAGAAGGGATTGCCGCTGCCGCTGACGGAGCTGATCAGGGTGCCTGGCGTGGCGGCGATCAGCCTCTACCTCATGGCGCTCGCCGGCATTATCGTGATTGGGGTGGTTGCGGGCGGGCATTACCCGCCGCTGTTTCTGCTGCTGGCCGCTGGATTCCTGGCTGCGAGCGGCGGGCTGCTGATGCTGTTCCGCTGGGCCTGGGCGGCGGCATTGGCTGCGGTTTTCCTGCTGGTGGTGTATAACCTGTGGATCTTCGCCACACTCCATCAGGGCGCAGCGCTGGTGCAAGGGCTGCTGAACCTGGTGTTCTTTCTCTATCTGGTTCGACCCGAGGTGCGGGAGAAGCTGCGCTAGAGCGGGGAGAAGAATCATCGTGCAATCGGACTGCGGGATGGTAGTCTTTTGCCCATGCTGCGTATCGCATTCCGTCTATGGCTCTGCGTCGCTTTCGGCGCTGCTGCCACACACGCCGCGTTGGCCGCCGACGGCGCAAAGAAACACGACATGATGCTCGACGACCTGGCGCGCCTGGAACGCGTTGGCGCTCCGGTTGTGTCTCCCGAGGGCGACTGGGTTCTCTACACGGTGAGCCAGATCGACAGCAAGGAAGACAAGAGCGCAACCCACTTGTGGATGGTGAAGTGGGACGGTTCGGTTCGGCTGCAACTGACATTTGACAAGGAAGGCGCGTCGGCGCCACGCTTCAGTCCGGATGGGCGGACCATCAGCTTCCTGTCGTCGCGGCCGGGGCCGGCGAAGGGGACGCAGGTTTGGGCGATGGACCGGCGCGGCGGCGAGGCTCAGCAATTGACGGCGGTCACCGACCGGGAGATCGAGGACTACAGCTGGTCACCGGACGCGAAGACGCTGATTCTGTCACTGCGTCCGAAGAGCGAGCCGGACGCGGAGGAAGGCAAACCGCCGGCCGCGGCCAAGCCAATTGTGATTGACCGCTACCACTTCAAGCAGGACGTCGAGGGCTATCTGCGCGACGATGCTTTTGATTCGTTGTATCTCTACGACCTGAGCGCCAAAAAGGCCGAGAAACTGACCACGGCGAAGAATGTCGAGGAAGAAGGTGCAGTGTGGTCTCCGGACGGGGCGTGGATTGCCTTTGTGAGCAACCAGGATCCTGATCCCGACCGCAGCAATAACACGGATGTGTTTGTGGTCGCGGCCAAGGCAGGCTCGACGGCGCGCCGGCTCACCACCTGGACGGGTCCGGATGAAGGTCGCCTTGCCTGGGCGCCCGACTCAAAGTCAATTGCCTATGTTCAAGGCGCAGAGCTGAAGTTACTGGAATACTCGCAGTCCCGGCCGGCGGTAGTTACTCTGGATGGAAAGGTGAGTTATCCGGCGGATAAGTTGGACCGCAAGGCGGGTGAGCCGATTTACTCGGCAGATGGACACTTGAGCTATCTGGTAGCCGACGATCGCAACCAATATCCAGCCGAGGTGGAGTTAGCCGGAGGCGGAGCGAAGCGGCTGCTGAATCAACAAGGCGCGGTGACGGCGTGGCACCAGGCGGCGGGCCACGCGGCAGTGCTTTACACCAATGACAGCACACCGGGCGAGGTCTATGCATTGGAGGGCGGCGCGCTGCGCAAGCTGACAGGTCATAACGATGCGCTGATAGCCGAGCTGAACCTTGTGCCGACTGAGGACGTGGAGTTCAAGAGCAAGGATGGAACCGACGTGCACGGGCTGCTGACGCGGCCTGCGGGCTTTGCTGCTGGCTCGCCAGTGCCAATGATTCTCTATATTCATGGCGGTCCGAACGGGCAGGACGAGCACAGCTTCGACTTCATGCGGCAGTGGCTGGCGACGAAGGGCTATGCGGAGCTGAATGTGAACTACCGCGGCAGTTCGGGGCGTGGGCAGAATTATTCGAAAGCGATTGCCGCGGACTGGGGTCACCTGGAAGTGGAGGACCTGCTGGCCGGGGTGGATAAAGTGGTCGCCATGGGCGTAGCCGATCCAAATCGACTGGCAGTTACGGGCTGGAGTTATGGCGGCATTCTGACGGATTACGCCGTTGCCAGCACGGATCGCTTCAAGGCGGGGATAAGTGGCGCCGGTGTTGCGGCGCCTATGTCGTTCTATGGCGTGGACGAGTATGTTTTGCAATACGACAATGAGCTGGGGCCGCCATGGAAGAATGTCCCGCTCTATTTGAAGATCAGTTATCCGTTCCTCGAAGTGGATAAACGAATTCATACGCCGATGCTGTTCATGGGCGGGACATCGGACATGAATGTGCCCTTACTGGGTGGGGAGCAGATGTACCAGGCGCTGCGCTCGCTGGGCAGGCCGGCGGAGTTAGTAGTTTATCCCAACCAGTTTCATGGCTTCACGCGGCCGAGTTACATCCGCGACCGCTATGAACGCTGGCTCGGGTGGTGGGACAAGTACCTGAAGCCGGCTCAGACACCGGCGAAAGAGGGGACGAAATGAGCAGCAACGAATATTACCTGGAGCCTGTGGAACGGAAAGAAGGAACAAAGCTGGTGTTCCTTTATGGCTTGCCGGCCACGGGCAAGCTCACCGTTGCCCAGGAACTTGTGGCGATCACGGGTTACAAGCTCTTTCACAATCATCTGGTCGTTGATCTGCTGCTCTCTGTGTTTGAATTCGGCAGCCCGGAGTTTGTCGCGCTGCGCGAGGAGATATGGCTGTCGGTTTTTCACAAGGCGTGCCAAAGCAAGCTGCCAGGGATGATTTTTACGTTTGCGCCGGAGGCCACGGTGCGGCCGGAGTTTATTGGCAGAACCATGAGCACGGTGGCTGCCGCGGGTGGCGAGGTGGATTTTATTGAGCTGACCTGCCCGCTCGACGAGCTGAAGCGGCGCATGGGCGGCGTGTCGCGGCTGCAATACAAGAAGCTGACGTCGGTTGCGCTCTTTGAACAGCTGCACGGGGAAGGCAGTTTCGACGCGAGTTATATGCCGGAGCCGAAGCTCTCGATCAATACCGGCGACAACCAGCCGGCGCGCTCGGCGCTCCTGATTGCGCGGGCGCTGGGGTTGATGGCTGCGGAGTAACAGGGCTGCCCGGGCCGGGTCTCTGCGCGTGAAACCGGGTCGACTGCGCTCCAGATACAATAAAGGCTGTGATGGACCTGGTACAGATTGCGCCGGCGCTGAAGATGGCCGCTCCCAAGCCGGAGTGGCTGAAGGCGCGAGCGCCGGTGGGTGAAAACTACCACGACCTGAAGCGGCTGGCGCGGCAGCTGAACCTGCACACGGTTTGCGAGAGCGCCCACTGCCCCAACATTGGCGAGTGCTGGCACGCAAAGACTGCGACATTCATGATGCTGGGCAACCTGTGCACGCGGCGCTGCGGATTTTGCGCGGTGCCCAAGGGACGGCCGGAGCCGATCGACTTTGACGAGCCGCGGCGCGTGGCTGAGGCTGTGGCTGCGCTGGGGTTGCAGCACGCAGTGATCACGAGCGTGAATCGCGACGACAACCTGGTAGGCGGGGCGCGGGCGTTTGCGATGGTGATCGACGAGATTCGCCGCCAGGCGCCGGGGTGCCGCGTTGAGGTGCTGATTCCGGACTTCCAGGGCAATCAAGAGGCCATCCGTATTGTGGTGGAAGCGCGGCCCGAAGTGCTGAACCACAACACGGAGTCGGTCCCGCGGCTTTATCGCGTGGTGCGATCGGGAGCGCGCTATGAGCGGACGCTGGAGCTGTTGCGTTACGCAAAGCAGCTGAACCCGGCGGGCATCACCAAGTCGGGCGTGATGGTGGGCCTGGGCGAGGAAACGCATGAGCTGCTCCAGGTATTTCGCGATCTGGCCGCTGTCGACTGCGACATTTTGACGATTGGGCAGTATCTGCGCCCCTCGCGCGACCACCTGCCGATGGCGCGGCTCTACACGCCGCGGGAGTTTGCCGAACTGAAGACCGAGGCGCTGAAGACGGGCTTCCGGCATGTGGAGAGCGGGCCGCTGGTGCGGTCGAGCTACCACGCGCATGAGCAGACGGCGGCTACGGGGCTTGCGGTGCTGGCGTAAGCGTTCCGCTTGTGAATGCCGGCGTGATTTTCGGCCCGGGTTCAGGGCTTTTCGGCTTGCTGGTTCCGCTACTATATTGTTTTGGAAGGAACGAGGAGAGAGATGGCAGCGTCATTCATGGCCGGGATTCCGGCGCTCAAGGAACTTTCAGCCGATCTGCGGCGGCGCATGGACGGGGCCGTGGCCACGTTCCAGGCCAACCTGGCCTCCACGCGCACGGGCCGCGCCAGCGTACACATGCTCGACCAGGTAAAGGTGGACTATTACGGCACGCACACGCCCATCAACCAGCTGGCGCAGGTGTCGGCTGAAGCCCAGCTGATTCTGATCTCGCCCTGGGACCCGAGCATCATCAAGGACATTGAAAAGGCCTTGCAGGGCGCCGACCTGGGCTTCAATCCGCAGTCGGACGGCAAGCTGATCCGCGTGCCCGTTCCGCCCATGACCGAAGACCGCCGGCGCGACGTATGCAAGCACCTGAACAAAGTGCTTGAGGAGCACAGGACCGCCATCCGCAACGTGCGCCGTGACGGCAACGACGTGATGAAGAAGCTGGCCAAGGAAAAGAAGATCAGCGAGGACGAAGAGAAGCGGGCTCTGGAAGAAGTGCAGAAGATGACTGACGAGGAGATTCGCCGCATGGAAGAGCTCTCGCGCAAGAAGGAAGCGGAAGTGATGCAGGTGTGACGAGGCGTGCCGCCGGAATCGAGATCGGGCCTGTTCGCGCTGCGGACGGGCCCGCTTCATTTGTAACGAACTCGATTCTGCTATGGGTAGATGCGGTGGAGTGTTCTGGCGAAGGGAATCGTTTCGCGGACGTGGTCCAGCCCGCAGATCCAGGCTACGGCGCGCTCGATGCCCATGCCGAAGCCGGAGTGGGGCACACTGCCGTAGCGGCGCAGGTCGAGGTACCACTGGAAGGCTTCGCGGGGCAGCTTGTGCTCGTCGATACGGCTGCTGAGCAGCTCGTAGCTGGACACGCGCTGCGATCCGCCGATGATTTCGCCGTAGCCCTCGGGGGCCAGCACATCGACGCAGAGGGCGAGGCGCGGGTCCTTCGGATCGGGCTCCATGTAGAAGGCCTTCACGTCGGCGGGGTAGCGATTGACCATGACCGGGCGATCGAACTGACTGCTGAGCCAGGTCTCGTCGGGCGAGCCAAAGTCGTTGCCGTACTCGAAAGGGTTTTCGAGTTTGCCGTCCTTGTGGGCCTGGTTGAGCATCTCCGCGGCATCGTCGTAGCGCAGGCGCGGGAAGGGTGGGAGGATCGCTTCGAGCTTTTCCTTGTCGCGCCCGATGACGGCGAGCTCCGGGCCGCGATTCTTGAGCACACTCTGGACGATGTGGGAGAGGAAGTTTTCCGCGAGCTCGAGCAGGCCGTCCAGGTCGCAGTAGGCCACTTCCGGCTCGATCATCCAGAACTCGGTCAGGTGGCGGCGGGTCTTGGATTTTTCCGCGCGGAAGGTGGGGCCAAAGCTGTAGACCTTGCCCAGGGCGAGCGCCGTGGACTCGATGTACAGCTGGCCGGACTGGGTGAGGAACGCCGGGTCGCCGAAGTAGTCGACAGGGAACAGCGTCGAGGTGCCCTCGCAGGCCGCGGGGGTGAGGATGGGCGGATCGGTGCGGATGAAGCCGTTCGAGTCAAAATATTCCGCCGCAGCGCGCATGATCTCGGCGCGGATGCGCAGAATGGCCGACTGGCGCGGGGAGCGGACCCAGAGATGGCGATGCTCCATGAGGAAGTCGACGCCGTGCTCCTTGAGGGTGATGGGGTAAGGGTCGGACTCCGGGACGCGCTGAATGACGTCGACGTTCTCGACGTCGAGCTCATACCCTCCTGGCGCCCGCTTGTCGGCGCGGACCCGGCCGGTGACGATCACGCTCGATTCCTGGGTGAGCCCTTTGAGCGCGGCAAAGACCTCAGGCGCAACGCTCTTGACGTGGGCCACGCCCTGCACGGTGCCAGTGCCATCGCGAAAGATGGGGAAGATGAGCTTGCCGCTCTCGCGCGAGTTGTAAAGCCAGCCCTTGAGGGTCACGGACTGGCCTTCATGCTGTCCCAGCGTGGCGATGGTGGCCACCGGCGGTGGGGCAGACGGCGCTTGTGCGCCAGGAGGAACAGTGTCGACAGATGTGGTGGTTTCTTCTGACATGGAGACTTCCCTCTCAAGGCCGGCAAGACCAGCGCCGGCCGGACACTCTAAGGATAACGCCGCGCGATGGGCTATCCGGCGGCGGCGAGGGCTGAGTCAATTGTGGGGTGGGCGAATTGAAATCCCGCGCTCAATAGGCGGAAAGGCACGGCGCGGGCGCTGGCCAGCAGGGCCTCGTCGGCCATTTGGCCAAGAGCCAGGCGCAAGGCAAAGGCAGGCGCGGGCAGGATGGCGGGGCGATGGACGGCGCGGCTCAGGGCGCGCGTGAACTCGGTGTTGGTGACCGGCTGGGGTGCAGCGAGGTTGACGGGGCCGTCGAGCGATGCGGTGTCCAGCGCAAACAGGATGGCGGAGACGGCGTCAACGAGCGTGATCCAGCTCATCCACTGGCGGCCGGAGCCAAGACGGCCACCGAGGCCCAGGCGGAAGAGGGGCAGCATTTTGGCCAGGGCTCCGGTGGCAGGATGGAGAACGACGCCGAAGCGGAGATGGACGACGCGGATGCCGGCCTGCCGCGCGGGCTCGGTGGCCGCTTCCCACTCCTGGCAGACATCGGCGAGAAACCCTTTGCCCACCTGCGAATTTTCGTCCAGCAGCTCATCGCCGCGGTCGCCGTAGATGCCGACGGCCGAAGCTACCAGCAGTGTATGCGGCGGCTGGGGCAGAGCGACGAGAGCCCGAGCCAGAGCGCGCGTGGAATCCACACGGCTCAACCGGATCTCGCGCTTCCAGGCGGCGGTCCAGCGATGGCCGGCGAGGTTGGCGCCGCCCAGGTGAATGGCTGCATCCAGCCCCGCGAGACGCGCAGAGTTCGAAATGGCCGATGACGCAGTGGGGTTCCATTGCAGCTGGCCTTCGCCAACGGGGTTGCGGCGGACCAATTGCAGGGTCGCCCGGCCGCTCGCAATCAGTGCCTGGTGCAGGGCTGTGCCCAGCATCCCAGACGCGCCGGAGAGCAGAATCCTGGCGGCGTGAACAGGGGCAGATGGCGGAAGCGCGCTGACGGGGCGAATGTTATCTCCCTCCTGATGAATACGATACCGCTGAACCCACGAGGGTGATTTAGCAGGGCTAGAAATTATTTTGACCTGGACAACATTTTGCCCGCTCAAGCATCCTATTCCGTATGCATCGGGAGGCGCGGATGGCAGAAACGGCGGCGGTCAAGAGCGAGGAAACACACAAGACCCAGGTTGATCCGGCGACGGCGGAGCGCTTCATCGCCGAAAAACACATTGGCGAACGGATCAAGCGGCTGCGCCTGAAGAAATCGATGGGGCTGGTGGAGCTGGGCAAGCATACGGGGCTCTCGGCGAGCTTCCTTTCGCAGTTGGAGACGGGCCGGGTGGTGCCGACGCTGCGCAACCTGTCGCGCATTGCGATGGTCTTTTCCAAGGACCTGTCGTACTTCTTCGAGACCGAGCCGAATGCGATCTTTCGCGTGCACCGGCGCAAGGAGCGGGTGCGGCTGCCGCAGACGGGCGCGACGGCGCCCGCGTACTACTTTGAGAGTCTGGGCTACATGGTTCCGGACCGGCACATGGACCCGTACTTCGCCGAGTTTGTGCCCTTGACGGCGGAGATGGAATCGAAGGCGCACATGCATCCGGGGTTCGAGTTCCTCTACATGCTGGATGGGGAGCTGGAGATTCGCCATGGAGACCAGACGAGCACGCTGGAAGCGGGCGATGCGGTGTACTTTGACGCCAGTTCGGCGCACTCCTACCACTGCGCGGGCAAGCGGCCGGCCAGCGCCATCATTGTGACCATGCACCAGGCTCCGCCGGGGGCGCCGGTGCCGCTGCGCGGGCCCGCTCCGGCGGCGAAGCTGCCGCTGGTTCCGGCGGCGCGGTAAGGCGATTTCGTCGAATGTGACGGCAACACTTTGCGCGGGAATGGGTTGTAACGGATGAGCCTGCCGCGGAAGCTGGAGCGGCCGGCCGCAATCTCAAGCACCCAATCCTCGCAGGAGAGATCAACATGAAGAAGTTTTTGGCGGTTGCCGCCTTGTTGTTGCCGGTGCCTTTTTTGCTGGCTGGATGTGCCCACCCGCAACCGGTGGCGGTGTACGCTCCGCCCCCGCCGGCGGAGTTCAATCAGATTGGCCAACGGGGCTTTCACGATGGATTTGAAGCAGCGCAGCGGGATGTGGCGCGGGGCGTGCCACCAGGGGCGGATCGGCATCCCCGGTTCCGCAACCCGCCGGTGCCGCCGCCGGCGTGGGATGACTATCGGCACGGCTTCCGCGAGGGCTATGGGGCGTTTCTGCACCAGGGTCCGCCGCCGGGACGTTGAGAAGGGCCAGGAGCCGCGGCCCGGGCTGCACAAGTCTGTCCGGGAGCCTGTCCGGGCCGCGGTGCGGGTGTGAAATTGGGTTCAGTCGGGAATGGCGGCGAAGTAGTCCGCGACCTCGCGCCAGTTGTTGACGCGGACAAACCCCGTGGCGCTGAGATTGTGAGGCGCAGAGTACAGCAGGCCTTGGCCTTCAAACATGAGCAGATTGCGGGGCATGTCGTCAACCAGGAAGTCGGCGCGGAGAATGCTCTTGTTGCCGCAGAAGACGTAGTGCGCGGGCGGGATGAACGGGAAGTGGCGCTGCAGCCAGCGATACTTGGGGCCGAGGGAGTTGGGCACGGACATGGCCTGGGTGGCAATGAAGACTTCGAATCGCTGGCTCAGACCTTCAAGAACCGGCTGGGCGTCGGGCATCAGGGCCAGATCCTCAAAGAAGTCTTCCGCATCGAGAAAGGCGCGCAGCTCGGCCTGGCGATGGGCGGGCGTGAACTCCCACAGGCCTTTGCCGGCCAGGTCGTCGGTGCTGACGGCTTCGCTGAAGGCCAGGTTGTAGCGGCGCAGATGCTCGGCCAGGGTATCGGCCATGACCTCATCCATGTCGACACAGATGCGCCGCATTGGGTCTCCTTGGGATGCTCAAGAAAAGGGTAGCAGGGTGGGGACAGGGCACTCCAGCCGGCGGCCAACTCGGCAATTTGCTATCCGCGGCCCACGACCGGCGAGTACGGGGCTTTTGCTATGCGCCTGGTCCGGTACCACCGTAGGAGTTGGCTGGGTGGCTCGGCCATGGCTTTCACCGAACTTTTTTATCCCCAATCACGTACCCTGTGCTCATGCAAGAGGTCAGAACGATGTCGCTGAAAAGGACTGCCCGAATCGCTGGCCTGTGGTATTTGGGCTTCACCCTGGGGCCGTTTTACCTGCTCTATGTCCCCTCGAAAACGGTGGTGCACAACGACGCAGCGGCAACCGCAGCGCGCGTTCTGAGCCACGAGACTCTTTACCGTTCGGGCATGCTTGCCGAAACGCTGGGCGCGGTGATTTTTATCGGGCTGAGTTTGGCGCTCTACCGGCTTTTTGAAGACGTCGACCGTCATCGTGCACGGCAGTTGGTGGCGCTGGTGCTGGTATCGTCTGCCTTCGGGCTGGTGACCGTGGTCTTCAGCGCGGCCGCGCTGGTTGTCTTCCGGGGCGGTAATGCCTTCGCCGCCTTCGACAGCCACACACGCGAGGCGGTCGGGATGGTCCTGATCCGGATGCATGGGCAGGCCAATGGCATCAACCAGACGTTCTGGGGATTGTGGCTGTTGCCCTTCGGATGGTTGGTGGTGCGTTCGCGCTTCTTGCCGCGCTGGCTCGGGTGCTGGCTCATGCTGGACGGGATTGCGTGGGTTCTCGTGGGAGCGACCTGGTTTTTCGCTCCGGATTGCTCGGACGTTTTATTCCGCTACCTTCAACCAGTGTTTCTGGCCGAGCTTGCGGCCATGCTATGGCTGCTGATCGTGGGAGCGAAGGAGCAGCCGTCTGTTCCGACTGCAACTACGTAGTTTCGCCGACCCGCTCCTGCGAAAATCTGAGTCAACGGCCGCCGCGGATCTGCCTGCTCAGCACCGAACAATCAGCACTGGTTGCAGGCCAATGCACGTTTATAGGGATTCGCTGCGGCGGCTTCGCCGTAACAATACCGCAGCATGTCAACGATGCTCAACCAGGCTGGGGGCCTCGATTAAGCACCGGCCTGGGATTTGCCGATTCTGGATTTGGGCTCCCCGGGAGCTTCCGCCTGCGGCGATTTGGCTACCGGCGCGAAGGCCGGGTCCCAGTAGAGCAGGCGGCCGCAACTGTCGCAGGTGAGCAGCTCGCCCTCGCGGAGCTGGTTCCACATCTGGGGGCGGACGCCCATGCGGCAACCGGTGCACTGCTGATTTTCAACGCGGGCCAGGCCGGTGCCGCGGGAGCCGGAGAGGCGATCGAAGCGGACCAGCCACTCGGCGGCGATGAGGGGACGCAGGGTTTCGCGCTGGGCGTTCAATACGGCAAGCTCGGCGGTGAACTCCTTGTGGCGCTCGGCGGCGCGGGCGCGGACTTTATCGAGTGCGCTGGCCAGCAGCTCAACCTGGGCGCGAGCGGAGGCGAGGGCTGCTTCCTGCAACTCCGTGCGTTCCAGGCTGGCGAACTCCTCATTTTCCAGGCGCTCGGCTTCGCTGGAGACGAAGTGGATCTCGTGCTCGATGGCGGCCGCCTGCTCGGGAGTCTTCACCACGTCCAGCTGGGTGCGGAAGCGCGCGCCCTTCTGGCGGAAGCCGCCGATCTCGCGTTCGAGACGGGTGCGCAGTGTCTCTTCGCGGTTGAGCGCATCTGATGATTCAGCGGCCTGACGCTCGGCGGCGGCCAGGGCGGTCTCAGCCTGAGCGGTCTCGGCGGGCAACGCGCGCAGAGCGGCGGTGAGGCGGGCTCGCTCCAGGTCGACGCTTTGCAGCTTTACGAGGTTTTCAATATGCGCTTGCATGTGTGATACGAAGTCTACGCCCTGGACCGCCGAATCAGAAAGCCGGGGCGGGGCAGACTGCGACAATAGAGCAGTTTCGGAATGACCGCAGACCGGAGCCGCGTGCTCAAGTGGCTTTTTCCTCAAGAAAAACCCGCCTTGCACGGCGCCCATAAGGACCGCACAAATTCCCAAACTGCTCTAGGAACCGATTCGGGGGGATGGCGTTGGGGGAAACTCACGCGGGATTCTGGCAGAGGCACCGGTGGCTGAAGTGGGTGGGGGCGGGCGTGTTGGTGCTGCTCGTGGCCGTAGGCGTGGCGGTGTCCGTTGCGCTGCACCGGGCCGAGCCGTTTGTGCGCGCGCGGATTGTGCAGGCGCTTGAAGACCGCTTCCATGCCCGCGTAGAGCTGGACAGCTTTCACATGTCGCTGGCGGGCGGGCTGCGCGCGGAGGGACATGGGTTGCGCATCTGGCCGCCGGCGACGGTGGCTGGAGTCACGGTGCCAGGCACAAGCGACACGAGCAATCCAAACGATCCGTTGATCGCGCTTGAGGACTTTCGTTTTCGCGCGCCACTCCACTACGAGCCGGGCAAGCCGTTTCACGTCTCCATGATTCAGTTGACCGGACTGGAGATTCACCTGCCGCCGCGATCGCGTTTTCTGCATGCGGCCGGCGCCGAGCGTGCACAGCCGGATGCGGCGCGCAAGCTCCTGGCCTTCAACGTGGGACGGATTGAGTGCACCGATGCGCACCTGGTACTGGGGACAAGCAAGCCGGGCAAGGTGCCGCTGGACTTTGCCATTGCGCGCTTCACCCTGACGGGCAGCGACGGCGGATCGATCAATATTGGCCAGCCGATGCGGTTCGACGCCGAACTGACCAACCCAAAGCCGGTGGGGCTGATTCACTCGACGGGCGAGTTCGGTCCGTGGATGGTGGGCGACCCGGGCGAGAGCCCCATCGAGGGCGAGTATCAGTTTGACCACGCGGACCTGGCGTCCTTCAAGGGGATTGCCGGCATCCTGTCGTCGACGGGCAAGTATGAGGGCACGCTGCGCGACCTGACTGTTGACGGCGACACCGACACGCCGGACTTCAGGCTCACGCACTTTGGCAACGCGCTGCCGCTGCATACGCACTTCCACGCCAAGGTGGATGCGACCAACGGCGATACGTGGCTGGAGCCGGTGGACGCGGTGCTGGGCCACTCGCACTTTACCGCCCAGGGGCAAGTGGTGCGGGTACCGGACCCGAATGCGCCGGCTGATCACCCGGCCAGCATGGGGCACGACATTGCGCTCGACATCCACATCAACGGAGCGCGCATGGACGACTTTCTGCGCCTGGCGAGCAAAGACGCTACGACCCCGCTGCTGAGCGGGGCGCTGGCCATGAAGGCAGCGCTGCACATTCCCCCCGGACCGGCGCCAGTGCACGAGCGAATGACGCTGAAGGGGAACTTCAACCTGGATGAGGCGCACTTTACCAGCGACAAGATTCAGGATCGGATCACGGAGCTGAGCCTGCGCGGCCAGGGATTGCCGAAGCAGATCAAGAGAGCTGACTCGTCTGCGGTACGGTCCACGATGACGGGCGAATTCCAGATGGCGAAGGGTGTGATCACACTGCCGTCGCTCATCTACATGGTTCCCGGCGCGAACATTGAGCTGAAGGGTACGTATGGGATGGACGGCGGCGCGCTTGATTTTGCGGGGGTGGCCAAGCTGGACGCAACCGTGTCGAAGATGGTGGGTGGGGTGTTTGGCGTGCTGCTCAAGCCGGCAGACCGGTTCTTCAAAAAAGACGGCGCCGGCACCGAGGTGCCGATCCATATCTCGGGAACGCGGCAAGACCCGAAGTTCGGCGTTGACTTTGGGCGGAAGCGGCAGAAGCCCGAGTCCCCGCCCCCACCGCCGCCTGACAAGCAGTAAGGCCAGGCCCTAGTGACATGCCGGTTGATCCTGCAACGCGCGGCTCTCCGTCATCGAGACAAATCCCTGAGCGCAGCTCAAAATCTGATCTTCAAGAGGGCCGCTGTGGAACGTATCCGGTGAAATGGCGGCAGCCTGCTTGCGGAGCGTGAGGTAGAGGTCACTCAGACTTTGCATGTTGTTGAATTCCGCTGAAAGCATGGGCGAGGCACTGCGGTCGTCGTCAGTGGATGCGGCCGAGGCAGCAAGCGCGAGGTTCTTTTCTGCCAAGCTATGCTGTGCCGCGATCCAGTCTTCCGACAGGGGCGTGTTGGTCTGGACCGCGTTGACAATCGCGCGGCGCCATTCGCGGATCGCGCTCATCTCCTCAATGCCCGCCTGCGTAAAAGCTCTTGAGAAGCCCGCTGCTGCGCGGGGTGCCGGCGTCTCTCGCTCCGCGGCGGGAAGCGTGAGGATTGTCTGATTCGCTTTGAACGAGAGCGTTCCTTGCGTGAGCCGCGCGAGTGCCTCAACTTCGACATACGACTTGCCGTTGACCTGAAGCAGCTGCGCTTCTCCGGGATGTCCCGCGATGGTGAGAGTGGCGCTTTTTTGCGGCGTTTGCGCGCGGGCATTGGTCATCAAGATCGAGGTGGCGGCCAGCAAGACGGCGAACATGGCGAATCTGATTTTCATAGGATGCTCCCCAACCTTACCAATCAGTTTTCCATCACCTGACTCCAGGCGCTGTTCAATCTTGCGCACCACGAGCGTATGCACTGTCTGTTCCGGTGCGCAGCATTGCGGCAAACCACAGAAGTCCGCGTGCCAAATGTGATAGGTTGGCATGCGAGAGACTGCTGCGGAATCCGCGCGGCTGCAGAAATCAGGAGAATGGCAATGCACTGGACCCGGACGATTGAACGCTGCGCCGCATCGCTGGCGATCGCAGCAGGCCTTGCACTCTCTGCCGCAGCGCAGACCCCGTCGCAGACGGCCGCGCCGCAAGTAGCCGCAGCCGTGAGCGAGCAGAACTGGTGGAAGAACGCGGTGATTTACGAGATCTATCCGCGCAGCTTTCAGGATTCGAACGGCGACGGCATCGGCGACCTGAACGGCATTACCGAACGGCTGGACTACCTGAAGGAGCTGGGCGTGGACGCGATCTGGCTGACGCCCTGCTATCCCTCGCCGCAGGTGGACTTTGGCTATGACGTCTCGGACTACAAGAACATTGACCCGCAGTACGGCACGCTGAAGGACTTTGACCGGCTGGTCAAGGAAGCGGGCAAGCGCCATATCCGCATCCTGATGGACATGGTGATGAATCACACATCGGACCAGCACAAGTGGTTCATCGAGTCGCGCTCATCGCGGACCAATTCCTATCGCGACTGGTATGTCTGGCACGATGGCAAGGGCGAAACTGCAACGGAAAAGGGAGACGTACCCAACAACTGGCAGTCCGACTTTGGCCACTCCGCGTGGGAGTGGGATGAGAAGACGCGGCAGTACTACTATCACAAGTTCTATATTCAGCAGCCTGACGTGAATTGGGACAATCCCAGGATTCATGCGGCTTTCAAGGACATTATCGGTTTCTGGCTGAAACGCGGCGTGGGCGGATTCCGATTTGACGCGATCACCACGCTGTTTGAAGACCCCGCGATGCGCGATGAGGAAGTCCTGCTGGACAAGGACGGAAAATCGTACCTGAACGACTATGGCGACATTGCGGAGAACGATACCCGCACCAATAACCTGCCCACCAACCACGCCGTGATGCAGGAGATGCGCGCCTGGAGCGATACATTTGACTCGCCCAAGTTCCCCGGCACACGGCTGCTGATTGGGGAGACGTACGTGCCCACCATCGCCGACCTGGCGGCGGAGTACGGCACGGGGGACAAGCCCGAGTTTCAACTGCCCATGGACACGCAGGTGGGCTTCATCGACAAGCTCGACATAGACCAGTTCCGCAGCAAGCTCAACGACGTGGAAACGGCGATCAACGGCAATGTTCCGCTGCTCGTGTTTACCAACCACGACCGGCCGCGACTGGATCTGCGCTACGGCGATGGCATCCACGACGACAATATTGCGCGGGTGATCGCGACGATGCTGTTTGCCAGCCGCGGCTCGTCGCTGTTTTACTACGGCGACGAGATCGGCATGAAGACCACGCCGCCGACGCGCAAGGAAGACGTGAAGGATCCGGTGGGCATTACCGGCTGGCCCAACGACAAGGGCCGCGACGGCGAGCGCACGCCGATGCAGTGGGACGATGAGCCGAATGCGGGCTTCTCCAAGGCCGGCGTGAAGACGTGGCTGCCGGTTCCTCCAAATTCAACCTCAATCAATGTGAAGGCAGAAGTGGGAAAGCCCGACTCGCTGTTCACCTGGTACCAGACCTTGATCCGGCTCAAGAAGACGGTGCCGGCGCTGGCCAGCGGAGAGAACGTGATGCTCGACACGACGAATACAAAAGTGTTGAGTTGGGAGCGACGGACGGCGGGCGCGCCGGCAGTGGTGATTGCAACAAACTTTACCGCCGAGCCGCAGACGGTGAGTTTGACCGTGGACGGCGCAGGCGGCGCGGTGAAGACCCTGCTGAAGACGCCCGGCGCTTCTGATCCGGCGTCGATCGGGCAGATTCAGCTGGGACCGTTCGGCGTTTACATTGGGGAGTTGCAGTAGGCAGCCGGTGGGCGCGACCTCGGCGGCTACTCTTCAAATGCCGCCGCAAAGTCCTGACCGCCGTAGAAGATTCCGAGAATGGTGACTGCGGAACTCTCAACCGCGAAGACGATGGAAACGCGCCTGCGAAAGCCAAAGACGCGCAAGCCTGGACGGATGTCATCCCGCTGGACGCCCCGCATGGGAAATGTCTTCAGGCTTTCGCACTGCTCGACAATCGCGTCTGTATAGCGCACGGCAATTTCGGGCGAAGACGCTCGAGCGATCTGGAAGAACAACGCCAGCAATTGCGCTTCAGCTTCCGGCGCGTAGACAACCTTGTGCGTCATCCGGCTTTGCGGGACGACTTCAACGCGGCGGCCAGCGACGCGCGTACTTTATTTGCCGAGACGGCGCGCGAGGGGTTGGCCTTGATTGCGTCATAGGCAGGAGCGACTTGCGCGTGCAGCCAGGATTCGAGGGCGCGCTCGTGCAACTGGAGCGCGCGTAAGCCATCGCGGACCACCTCGCTCTCCGAAGCGTACGCGCCCGACTCGACCTTGGCGCGGACCAGCTCTGCCATCTCGTGGGGGAGGGTGATGCTGAGTTGTTTCGTGGTGCGCATGAAACCCCTTTTCATCGAGTAGGATTCAATCCTACCGCCCTTCTCACCCAAGATCAAGCATCGCGGCGAGGTGGCGTGGGGTGATGGAGAGCTGTGTGCCGTTGCTTCACGGAGCTCGCCTTGCCGCACGCTGCCCGCGCGTGATTGACTGGTCCGCGAAGGCAGAGGTGGAAAACTATGGCCTACATTCTTGCGCTCGACCAGGGGACCACCAGTTCCCGCGCCATTCTTTTTGACGAGGCCGGCGCGATTGCCTCGGTGGCGCAACACGAGTTTGAGCAGTTTTACCCACAACCGGGCTGGGTGGAACATGACCCGATGGAGATTCTGTCGAGCCAGTTCTCCTGCGCGGTGGAAGCGTTGGGCAAGGCGGGGGCACGGCCGCGGGACGTGGCGGCCATCGGCATTACCAACCAGCGCGAGACGGTGGTGGTGTGGGAGCGTGCGACCGGCAAGCCGATTCATCGGGCGATTGTGTGGCAGGACCGGCGCACGGCTGCGGTGTGCGAATCCCTGCGCGCGAGAGGCGCGGAAGAGGACGTTTCAAGCCGCACGGGCCTCGTGCTCGATCCGTATTTCTCCGGCACGAAACTGGCGTGGATTCTGGATCATGTTCCCGGCGCACGGGAACGCGCGGAACGCGGCGAACTGGCCTTTGGCACGATGGATAGCTGGCTGATCTGGCATTTGACCAGCGGCACGCGCCATGTGACGGACGTGACCAACGCCTCGCGCACGCTGCTCTACAACATTGTGAAGGGCGAGTGGGACGCGGAAATGCTGCGGCTGCTGCGCGTGCCGGAGAGCGTTCTGCCCGAGGTGGTGTGGTCGAGCCAGAAGGTGGGCGAGGTGACCACGTCGCTGGGCCTGGGCGGCATTTCAATCGCGGGCATTGCGGGCGACCAGCAGGCGGCGCTGTTTGGGCAACTGTGCTGGAGCGCGGGCGAGGCCAAGAACACATACGGCACCGGCTGCTTTCTATTGCAAAACATCGGCACGGAGTTTATCCGCTCGAAGAACCGGCTCATCACCACGGTGGCGGCGAGCGCGCAGCAGAGGCTTGAGTATGCATTCGAGGGATCGATCTTTATTGGCGGCGCGGTTGTGCAGTGGCTGCGCGACAACCTGAAGATCATTGGCTCATCTGCTGAAGTGGAGACGCTGGCGGCCAGCGTGCCGGACTCCGGCGGCGTGGTGTTTGTGCCGGCCTTTGTGGGCCTGGGCGCGCCGCACTGGGATCCGCACGCCGCGGGGCTGCTGATCGGCTTGCGGCGCGACACCTCGCCGGGACAGATTGCGAGAGCGGCGCTCGAGAGCATCGCCTTCCAGGTGGCCGACGTGCTTGAGGCTGTTGAAGCGGAGACGACGCCCTTGGCAGCTCTGCGCGTGGATGGCGGGGCGGCGGTGAACGGGCTGCTGATGCAGTTCCAGGCCGATGTGCTGGGTGTACCGGTGGTGCGTCCGCAGGTGACGGAGACCACGGCGCTGGGCGCGGCCTATCTGGCAGGATTGGCTACCGGATTCTGGGCCGGCCCCGAGGAGTTGCAGAAGCAGCGCCAGGGAGATGTGCGCTTTGAGGCGACGATGACGGCCGAGGAGCGGGGGCGACGCCGGGCGCTGTGGCAGCGCGCAGTGGAGCGGGCGGGAAGCTGGAGCGAGTGATGCGCAGAGAAGAGATGATCGGCAGGATTCGAGAGCGGCAGGGCGCGGCCGAGCCGTGGGATATTGTGGTCATCGGCGGCGGAGCTACGGGCATGGGTGTGGCCGTGGACGCAGCCGCGCGCGGGCTGAGCGTGGCCCTCATTGAGGCGCACGACTTTGGCAAGGGAACCAGCAGCCGCTCAACCAAGCTTGTGCACGGCGGCGTGCGCTACCTGGAGCAGGGAAACATTCCACTGGTGATGTCGGCGCTCAAAGAGCGCGGCTTGATGCGCCAGAACGCGCCCCACCTGGTGCACGACCTGGCCTTCGTTGTGCCGAATTACTCCTGGTGGGAGGCGCCGTTTTACGGGATCGGGCTGAAGCTCTATGACCTGCTGGCGGGGCGCTATGGCTTTGGCGCATCGAAGCTGCTCTCGAAGGAGGAGACGCTGGAGCGGCTGCCCGCCCTGGAGGCCGATGAGCTGCGCGGCGGCGTCGTCTACTACGACGGCCAGTTCGACGATGCGCGCCTGCTCGTTCACCTGGCGATGACGGCGGCGGATCACGGCGCGGTGCTGGCCAACTACTGCCCGGCTACCGGATTGCTGCGTGACGCTGAAGGCTATGTGAATGGCGTGACGGCGCGCGATGAAGAGACGGGCGAAGAGCTGACTCTCATGGCCCGGGTGGTGGTGAATGCGACCGGAGTTTTTACGGACTCGATCCGGCAGATGGCCGACGCAAACGCGGAGCCTCTGATGATTACGAGCCAGGGCATTCACCTGGTCTTCGACCGATCGTTTCTGAAAGGCGATACGGCGCTGATGGTGCCCAAGACCAGCGACGGGCGGGTGCTGTTTGTGATTCCATGGCATGGCCACGCAGTCGCGGGAACAACAGACACTCCTGTCGACGCGCCCAGCCTGGAGCCGCGGCCACTGGAGGAGGAGATTGAGTTTGTGCTGGAGACGGCGGCGCGATTTTTTGCGCGCCCACCCACGCGGGCCGATGTGCTGGCGGTGTTTGTGGGGCTGCGGCCGCTGGTGCGAGCGCCCGGCGGAGGCGAGGCGAAGACTTCGGCCGTCTCGCGCGATCACGTGATTCATGTGGATACATCAGGGCTGCTGACGATCACAGGCGGCAAGTGGACCACCTATCGGCACATGGCCGAGGACTGCGTGGACCACGCGATTACGCTGGGCAAACTGGCTGACGTGGATTGCCCAACGAAGAATTTGCGCATCCATGGCTACATGGAAAACTCCGCGGAGCTGGAAGCCCTGGAGGTCTACGGCGCGGATGCGGCACAGATCCGCGCGCTTGCTGCCGCTGAGCCGGCACTGGCTGCGCAGCTTCATCCGGCATTGCCGTACATCGCTGCTGAAGTGGTGTGGGCGGCGCGCGAAGAGATGGCGCGCACGGTGGAAGACGCGCTGGCGCGGCACACCCGGGCGCTGTTCCTGAATGCGAACGCAGCCATCGCCATGGCCGAGCCGGTGGCGAGGCTGCTGGCCGCCGAGCTGGGGCGCGACGACGCATGGATTGCGGCGCAGGTTGGTGAGTTTACCGCGCTGGCGCAGCAGTATCGGGTGATGTAAAAGGAAAGCAGAAAAGCTGGAAAACAGCGGAGGTCACGATGGCATCGACATGCAGTCACATTGCGGAGCACCTGAAAAAGGTGAAGCCGCGGTCCAAGGGATGCGAGGAGTGTTTGGCGATGGGCGATACGTGGGTTCACCTGCGCATGTGCCTGGAGTGCGGCCACGTGGGCTGCTGCGACTCGTCAAAGAATCGCCATGCCCGCGCGCATTTCCACCAGACGCAGCACCCGCTGATCCAGTCCGCGGAAAAGGGCGAGGACTGGCGCTGGTGCTACATCGACGACATGTATGTCTAGGCCAGCTCGACTTCGATCTTCTTCGCCTCGGCATTGAGCGCGACAATTTTGAAGCTGCGGATCTGGCCTTCGGCCAGCGGCTCGGGTTGCGCGGCAGCGGCCGGCGCGTTGCCCTTCCAGCGCGCGCTCAGCAGCGAGCTAAGTGAGGAGAGATCGGCCTTGGCTGCGGCTTTTTGCTCGGCCGCGGGAGCCTGCGCGGCAGACGCCTTCACGCGGCACTGCGCGCGAATCCCCTCGCCCAGTTCCACGACGGCTGTACCCGCGCCCAGCTCCATCACGCGGCCTGAGACTTTGTCCCCTGCCTTGTGCTCGGCGATGTACTCGTCGATGCTGGTGGGGATCAGCTGCTTCATGCTCAGCTTGATCTGGCGCTTGTCCGCGTCGATGGCCAGCACCAGCGCCTTGACCACCTGGCCGGCGCGCAGCACGTCGCTGGGATGATTGATGCGGCGGTCGGCGACGATCTCGCTCACGTGCACCAGGCCCTCCACGCCATCCGTCAATTGCACAAATGCGCCGAAGTTCATGATCTTGGTGACCGGGCCCTCGATCTCAGAGCCCTCAGGGAACTTGACGCGGACGTCGCTCCACGGGTCGGCCATGGCGTGCTTCAGGCCGAGCGAGATGCGCTTTTCTTCCGGCTTGATGCCGAGAATCACAGCGTCCACGCGGTCGCCCTGCTTGACCACATCGCTGGGATGGCGAACCTTTTTGCCCCATGACATTTCTGAGATGTGGATGAGGCCCTCGACGCCCGGCTCGATCTCGACGAAGGCGCCGAAGTCCTGCAAGCGCGTGACGGTGCCGCTGATGCGCTGGCCGGCCTGGAAGCGCTCGGGCACGGTGGCCCATGGCTCGGGCTGCAACTGCTTGAGGCCGAGCGAGAGCTTCCTGGTCTCGGGATCGATCTTGAGGATGCGGACCTGAACTTCTTGCCCGACGGTGACCACGTCTTCTGCCTTGGCCACGCGGGTGTGGGCCATGTCACTGATGTGCAGCAGGCCGTCGATGCCGCCCAGGTCCACGAACGCTCCGTAGGGCGTGAGGCTGCGCACGGTGCCGGTTACAGTGTCGCCTTCTTTCATGGCGGCGCGGCGGTCTTCGGCCACTCCGCGGGCCTGTTCTTCGAGAACCACGCGCCGATCGACGACTACGTCTTCGTCCTGCACGTCGAGCTTGGTGATGCGGCAGGTGATCTCCGTGCCGACCAGCTTTTCAAGCTCGGCTGCGTCGCGGGTGCCGCTGCGGCTGGCGGGCATAAAG
>Ga0302202_10001891_pt1 | contig 25162 bp, 27 predicted proteins | sample II_Bog_N3_3_FD_194579 | JGI IMG/M metagenome (GOLD analysis project Ga0302202, IMG submission 194579) | Peat permafrost microbial communities from Stordalen Mire near Abisko, Sweden - II_Bog_N3_3 | ecosystem: Environmental > Terrestrial > Soil > Wetlands > Peat | place: Sweden: Abisko...
CTCCAAACGGCGCTCACCAACTCAGCCAGCGTGCAACTAGCCTGCAGCGGCATGCCGCCGATGTAAGGAAGGTGACATATTGCCGATAACAGTGGTCAATAGTGAGTGGCTAGCGGTCAGTGGTCACCGGCCTGCCAGGCAGGGATAGTCTGTTCATCAAAGGCCGTGTGCGGCCAGCGAGAAGCAGACAATTTCTGCCGGGGGCCCTGACCACTGACCGCTAGCCACTGACTATTTCTGTCGACGGCAAGGCTCACCGAATCTGTCACCTGTATCTCACCACCGGTTTTACGGCAACGCCGCGATGCCGACAGCTCCAACAGGGTCGGATCCAGTGGGATCGGTCACCGCGGAGGTGAGGACGCCGCTACTCATTGTGTATGCCTGAAGATCGGGATTGCCCGCAGCGTCCACTGCGAGCAGGTAGCCTCCCGTCGAATCCTCGGCTAGACCCAGGCGGCCCGCAGTTCCTGCCGCGATGGTAGCGTTCGCGGTTAAAGATGTAGCTGTGACCGAGAAGCCCTTGATATTGCCAGTCGTGATGCCGCTGACCGATTGGTTTGCGATATACACATAATTGCCGTCAGCACTGGGCAGAATGGATGACGGCCCTGTTCCTCCGCTGGCATAGGGCGAGCCTGTGATTTCGGGAACTCCGCTGCTGGTGATAGTGAAAGCTCGCAGTCCGCCGGTCTGGGTACCGGAAACGGCAACCGTCTCACCCACGTAGAGCAGCCGACTCTGGGGATCCACGGCGACTGTAGTGTCTGCGCTTTGTGAGTTCACCAGCTTGATGGTGCCCAGGGAGCTCGTAAAAGGCTGGGCGCTGGCGGGATTAAAGTGAATGACCTCGGTCCCTCCTGTTCCCATGGCGACAAAAGCATAGCAAGTGGTGCACGAACCTGAATCATTGGAGAGGGCCACCTGGACCGGACCTGCAGAAGGCAAAGGAAACGTCTGTTCGCTTCCGTTTGCAAGGGCGCCGGTAGTGGGGTCAATCGAAATGGCATTGACCGCGCCAATGCCGTTGACGACGTCCACCAGCCAGGAATTGGTGGCATCAACCTGCATCGAAGTCGCCGGATCCTGGGAGATTGCCTGGCTGTTTGCAAGGGTTAGCGCTCCATTGGACGCAATGGTGTAGACGAAGATGCCGGAACCAGTGCTCACATACAGGAAACCGCCGTTCGGCGCGACGGCAATGGCTAAGGCGCCCGCAGCCGGCAAGGTTGTGGCCGGGGCGACGGTCGTCAATCCAGCAGACGAAACGCTCAGGGTTGCAATCTGGTTGGTGGTCTGGTTCAACACATAAAAGGTGCCGCTTGTACCCGCGCTGGAAGTGCAAGTGCCTGACCCTACTTCAACGCAAACCGAAGTCGTCTCCGACGTAGCACCGCTCGATGCGCCGGTAACCGTGATCGAATAAGATCCGGAGGTCGTGGCGGAGGTGGTAATTGCTGTCAGAGTGGACGTGACAGCCGCAGTGCCGCTGATTGAAACCGAAGTGGGAGAAAGGCTGCAGGTCGGAACACTTGTGGGATTCGAAACGCTGGTGGTCACGGCACAACTCAGCGTGACGGTTCCGGAAAACGAGTTCGCCGGTGTGACGCTGATGAGCGATGTGTTGCCGGTGGTGGCGCCTGCGGTCACCGTGATGTTGCCGGCGTTGGAAAGGGTGAAATCACTACTGCCAGCCGGCGCGGCCCAGAAATTCTTGCACCCCGAAAGAAAACCAACCGCCAGGACGCTGATCCCCAAAATGCAAATGCAGGAAAATCCCATCCGGAGCGGAGCTGCCAGGTTGCGCAGCCGAGCCTCAAGTCCAAAAATCATTGCCGCTCCTTTGATGATGCGATCACGCGTCCTCTGAACCCAGCTTCAAGGGTAACGCCTTGATACTGGTCGTGTCTCTCCGCTTCCCTCGCGCACGGACTCGTGTGAGCCCAAATCAAGAGACGCGCGGCACCGGAATTCGCTCGACAAAACCGGCCGAGGGACGCAATCAGGCCTTCGACTGGGGCGCTACTGCGCGATTGCTATTTGTCTGGGAACGGTTCGCGGCTTCGCGCCTGCCACACCAGGCTTGCGCCAACCAGGTCCTCAATGGCCATGCCTACGGACTTGAAAAGGATGCGTCGTCCGACGGGCGCGGCAATTTTCCCGGAGAGCACTTCGCCAATCTCAGCCTGTACTGTTGCTCCGGAGAGCCGCACGTCCCCTGATTCGCGTTCAGCGCAGGAGCGGGATTCGGCCACCACAAAGCACGACCGCATTAATTCGTCGTCCAGTTCGCGCAGGCTGGCTCCGGTTGCACCCACGGCCAACACCAGCGCTTCTTCACTCAGCCACCTTCCCTCGAGTATCGGCGTGGGAGAGGAAGTTACGGTGAGCACCACGTCGGATGCGGCGGCTTCTTCAATGCTGACAACGCGCGCGCCGGTTTCCGCGGCAAGGCGCTCAGCGTTCGCGGTCGTGCGGCTCCAGACGCAAATCTCATTGAGCGCGGGACGAACCCGCCGGAAAGCCTCGATATGCGATCTCGCCTGGACGCCGGACCCCAAAATGCCGAGGCTGGTTGCCGTGGCGGGGGCCAATGCATCCAGCGCGACGGCGGAGACGGCGGCGGTGCGCATCTCGGTGATCAGGCGGCCATCCATCACCGCCAGCGGCTCGCCGGTTGATCGCCGAATCAGTTCAACCACGGCCATGTGTGTATGCAATCCAAGCTCGGCGTTGCCGGGATAGAAAGTCACCGTCTTTACGCCCATCATGTCGCCCGCGATGACAGGCATCACAGCAAACCAGCCGTTGCGGAGTCCCTCGGCGTTATTGGCGCGGAGAACCATGCGAGCGGGCTGATCGACGAGGCCCGCAGAAAAATCGATGAGCGCCTGGCGAATGGCGGGGATTAACGCTTCGTATGTAAGAACTTCGCGGACTTTGTGCTCGGAGATGTACATAGACAGCACAATGGTAAATCGCGCGCATCCTGTTGAAGGCACCGGTTGCGAAGATGCGCGGAGAGAGCAAGATACGCTGCATTCACGTCAGGGAACGCAGCGCATTTTCGTCTCGGTTTGAACGCAGTAGACCTGAAAGAAAATGGCCCTCTGGAGAGCATTTTTGCCAGTTTTCAGGCCAATTCTAGCCCGAAAAGGCTCTTTTTTTGGGTCCAAAGTTTACTGATCGGTACATAGGATGATTCTTTAAGCTGTTGATTCTGTGTACTATGACCCACAGCACCACCCCAAAAAACGTGGAATTGCGGGTGGGGGGGGTGGGGTAATAATTTTGATGGTACGGACCGGTGACATGCCTGACATTTTGAAAACTTTTGCCGGCCAATTTGCAGGTCGTTATCACAGTTCCGATTGTGCATTTTCGGAGGGAATAAATCGGCAAACGCTCTGGATTGGAGCTTTCAGGCCCGTTTGCTTGTCAACCACGAGGGCTTAAAAGTTGACCCCACGCACTCTTTTAAGGGTACATTTACACCGGTCGCGCTCTAGTTAGGGCGGCCACCGGAAGTAGAGCGGCGGCGGAAGCGCTCGTCGATGGGCTGGCGGCCCTGAAAGCCGGAGTCCATGGTGTGCCAGTGATCGATGGTCGTCTCGCCCATGCGCCAGCACAACAGGACAATCTGATCGTCGACGCGGCAGGGAAAATCGAGCAGCCCCGCTTCCAGATCCTTCACCTGCACGCCGATGGAGTCGATCTCGGCGATACTCTCCTTGACGCGCTGCACGTGGCTCTCGATCTCCGCACGCTGCCGCGCCACCTTGGCTACATCCACTTTCATGCCGCCGGCGAGATACACCCGTCGCGCCAGGTCGGCGAGCCATGCTTCCGCTTCCTCCGCGGCCTGCTTGCCTTCGACTGCGCGCTTCAGCAGCGATTCAAGGACCGGGAGCAGCGATTGCGCTTCGTCGAGAGTGAATGTCTTCATTCGAAATATCCTGATCAATAGGATACGACGAAAGGGAGTGTGTGAAACTGGTCAAAAAGTGTCATCTGAGTCGTTTACGGAGGAAATATGTCGGAACTGGAACAGGTTCTTATAGGCGACAGCGCGCACACACCACCTGCCGAGATCCTCGAAGGGCTCCCCGAGGAGTTCGCACATCGCACCATTGCGGGCGCTCCGCGGACCATCTACGAAGAACTGTGGCACATCACTTTCTGGCAACAGATCACGCTCGACTGGGTTCGCGGGATCGAGACACCGTATCCCGTGCATGCCTCGGACGGATTCCCTACCCCGGGAAATACCATTGCGGAGAATTGGGAACAGTTGCGCCAGCGCTTTTTTACTACCAGTCGTGAGGCAGCTGCGGCAGCCCTCGACACAAGCCGCCTGGATGTACCAGTTCGCTGCCCATCCCGGCCAGGGCTGCCGGTTCGCACAATGACCGTGCGCGAGCAGCTTGAGAGCCTGGGCGCTCACAACGCGTACCACTTCGGCAGAATCGTATTGATGCGGCAGATTCTTGGCAACTGGCCGCCACCTTCGGGTGGGTTTAGCTGGTAGCCGTCTCGCCGACTAAACCAAAGCCATATCTGGCACGTAGGGTTTGTGAGTGCTGCGCACGGAAAGGTATCATTGCTCACGATGGGAATCCCGCTGACAATTGAGACGGCCAACCTCGGGATGGCCGACTCGCTGATCCTGATGGTGATGGCGCTGGTGGTGTTTGGACCGCGCCGTTTGCCGCAGATCGGCCGCCAGATCGGCAAGCTGATGTATGAATTCCGCAAGGCCTCCAACGACTTCAAGTTCCAGATGGAAGAGGAGTTGCGCAGCGCCGAGGAAGCCGACCGGCGCAAGCAGGAGGACGAGCGGCTAAAAACGCTGACGGCACAAGTAGAGAAGCTCACGGCAGAGGTGGAAAAGCCAAAATTATCCGCGCCGGAGGCCGTTGCCCATCTCGTTCCACCGGAGTCCGTCGAAGCCGTCCTTCCCACAATTGACACACCCAGCCCGGATGACGGCGTGATCCCGGTGGCCGCCACTACGGCTCCAACCCCGGTCCTCGAAGAGACGACGCCGCGGATTCTGCCGCCTTCCACTGGCGAGCAGGTTTTTGCCACGCGGCCGCATAGCCTGACGGCGCTGGCCAAAGCAGCTCAGGAACAGAACGCTGCTGACTCGGCAATTCCACCGGACCACACGCCCCAGGAATCGGAATCGGAGCAGGCCACTCATGGTTGATGCCGGGGACGCAATTGGCAAAGCGCGGGCGGCGGTAACGGAACGAGCCGAATTGCCCGGTATGAGCCTGATGGAGCATCTGGACGAGCTGCGCCGGCGCATCGTCCATTCAGCACTTTATCTGGCCGCCGGATTCATTCTTGCCTGGGTTTTTCGTGACCGGTTCGTCGCTTATATTCAGGCGCCGTTGCTCCAGATTCATAAGTCGCTCGTCTTCACGCACCCCATGGACGCGCTGAACCTGCAACTCCAGGTTTCGCTGGTATGCGGAGCCATTGTGGCATCGCCATTCATCCTTTTTCAGGTCTGGCTGTTCATCGCGCCCGGCCTTTACCAGAAAGAGCGGCGGTTCGTGGTTCCCTTTATGGCGGCCACCGTTGGACTGTTCCTTTCCGGCGCGGCCTTCGGCTACTACTATGTGTTGCCCGGCGCCATCAAAATCCTGGTCATCGATATGGGCAAGAACTTTACGCCCATGATTACCATCGAGGATTACACCAGCTTCTTCCTATCCATCATTCTTGGCCTGGGCATCAGCTTTGAGATGCCGGTGCTCATCTTCTTTCTGGCCATGTTCGGCATCGTCAGTCCCAAATTTCTGTGGACGAACATCCGCTACGCGATCCTTGCTGTATTCCTCGTAGCCGCCATCATCACCCCCAGCCCTGATCCATGGACCATGTGCATCTACGCCATCCCCATGCTCGCGCTTTATCTCATCGGCATCGGCGTGGCGTGGTGGGTGCATCCTTCGCGCAGGAAGGCGAAGGAAGCCAAAGAGGCGGCAAAATGAGACTGTCCTCGTGCATTAGGAAACTGGCAATAGCGTTGCTCATTGCCTCACCGCTTGCGCTTTCAGCCCAGGCGCACTTCAACGGCGGCAAGGCTCTGGAATATGCCCGCGAGTTCGCCGCCATCGGCCCGCGCTGGCCAACCAGTCCCGGACATATGAAAGCTGAGCAGTTCCTCCGCTCTCACTTTCAGCATGACAAGGTTGAAGAAGACACCTTCACCGCCGACACACCGATTGGTCCGGTGGCTATGCAAAACTTCATTGTCCGCTTTCCGGGCAAGAAAGACGGCGTGATTGTTCTGGCCACTCATTACGAGACGAATTACTGGCTCAAGAACATCAATTTTGTGGGCGCAAACGATGGCGCGGCCACTACCGGGTTGCTGATGGCTATCGCCGACCAGTTGCGTGGCAAGACACTGGACGGCTATTCGGTCTGGCTTGTGTTTTTCGACGGCGAAGAAGCCATACAGAGCTGGTCCTCCTCCGACTCAACCTACGGCAGCCGCCACCTGGCCGCAAAATGGGGACGGGATGGCACCCTCGGCAAGATCAAGGCCTTCGTGCTGGCCGACATGATCGGCGACAAGGACCTCGACATCCAGCGCGAAACCAAGTCAACGGACTGGCTTGTGGCCCTGATGCGGCAGGCGGCAAAGAAGTTCCACGACGAGCGGTATTTCTTTCAGCGCGAAGAGGCCGTCGAAGATGATCATCTCGCCTTCCTGGCCCGAGGAGTTCCCTCAATCGATGTGATCGACCTCGACTACGGCCCGAATAACGCCTACCACCATACCGCCCAAGACACCATGGACAAGATCAGCGCGGCCAGCCTGACGATTGATGGGGACGTGTTCATGGAGACGATCCGGCTGATCAATTTGCGGTGATGCAGTTAGGCGATTATGCATCAATACGCCACAATGCATCAAAATGCAAACTGATGCATAATCGGTCTATGAGAACTACGGTCACACTCGACGACGACGCTTACGAGGTGGCTATGCTTTGCGCCAAGGGTAAAGGAATCACGCTGGGCGCAGCCATCAGCGAGTTCGTGCGCCAAGGCCAGGAGGCACGGTTTTTGGAGCCGTCGCCCTCGCCCCGGCTCAAGAGACTGCCAAACGGGATGCTCGTTGCCCGCGCCCGCGGGAGAGAAATCACTTCCGAAATGGTCAAAGCCGCTTTGGAAGAGTACGACGATTGAGCCGGATCAAGCATCTGCTCGATGTGAATGTGTTGATCGCCCTCACCGACGAAGGTCATCTCCATCACCAGATCGTCATGAAATGGTTTAAAACTCCAGGTCTGGATTGGGGTCGATGTGCGTTTTCAGATGCAGGCTACTTCCGCATCTCAGTGGACCCAAGGTTGGGTCGATTGACATTTGAGGACGCCACAAGCATACTGGCGGCGCTGCCCAACCGCTCAGGATATCGATATTGGCCCATCACCGCCGATTGGGCAGAGCTTGTTGCTCCTTTCCATGAGCGCGTATGGGGCCACCAGCAAGTCACGGATGCGTGGCTGTTGGGACTCGCGATCAAGGAAGACGGAGTCCTTGTTACGTTGGACAAGGGCATCCGCGCGATGGCCGGGGCGAAGTACGGCAAGCATGTGCTGGTGCTGGAGTAAGAGATTGTGCACCGATGATCAAGAGGCTCGTGCTATTGCCGGGAATGCATGGAACCAGGGAATTATTCTCCGAATTTTTGAGAATGATGCCCGAGCCAACGCAGATTGATGCTCCTTGCTACCCAACAGACGCTAGCCCTTCATACAACCAGCTACAGGCAACGGTCGAATTTTTCGCTCCCTCATCTGAAGACTTTGTGCTGCTTGCTGAGTCCTTCTCAACCCCTTTGGCGATTCAATACGCCGCAACGAATCCACCAAAACTGAAGGGCTTGATTCTCTGTGCTGGATTCGCAACTTCTCCCGTTCACGGGTGGAAGATATCCTTCCTGTCCTTGATCGCACCGATCGCTTTCCGACTTCCGTTGCCGAAGATAGCGGTGTCTCGCTTTCTGGTCGGAGCCGATGCACCTGAGTCACTTCATACAGCCGTCCGTGCGGCCATTCGCTCGGTCGAGCCCAGGGTTCTGACGACACGACTGCGCCAGGTTCTGACCGTCGACGCGCGAGCCGAACTCGAAAAAGTCTCGGTACCGGTTCTGTACATTCAGGCCCAACAAGACCGCCTGGTTGGGGCATCCTCCCTCGAAGAGATCCAAGGAATCAAACCCCAGACCGAAGTCGCGAAAATTGAAGGCCCGCACCTCGTCATTCAGCGCGAGCCACAGCGATGTGCGGACGTTGTTACGAGATTTCTCCACAGTCTGGACAGCACTGCAAACTGACAAACGACAACTGCCGTGCGATACCATCCAGAGATGATTGCGGGCGCATCCTGGGTCTGGTGGGTCGGCTTCCACGCCGCTGTGGTGGCGTTGTTAGTTGCCGACTCGCTTATGCCCGGCCATCGCCGCGAATCTGGACATGCGCAAGCCTTTGCGTGGCTCTGGACGGCCGTACTGGTGCTGGCTTCAATCGCCTTTGCTGCGTGGATTGGCATAACCCAAGGCCGGCAAACGGCACTTGAATGGGTAGGCGGATACGCGATTGAAACCTCCCTCAGCGTCGATAATCTCTTCGTCTTCCTGGTCATCTTTCAGGGTTTCCGCATCAGCGCCAAACGCCAGCACGACGCACTTCTGTGGGGCGTGGCTGGAGCGGTAGTCCTCCGCGCGCTGTTCATTGCTGCAGGCATTACGCTGCTGAAGCGCTTCGACTGGATCACCTGGATCTTCGGCGTGTTCCTTCTTTACGCCGCCTTCCGGCTGGTTCGTGGCAGCTCGGCAAACGCCGCCATTCCCGATTGGATTCGCAAACTTCAACCGGCCAAGGGGTCGCTGCTGCCTGTGATCCTGGCCATCGAAGTCACCGACGTGGTATTTGCCACCGACTCGATCCCGGCAGTCCTGGCCATCAGCCATAATCCCTTCGTGGTCTACACGTCGAATATCGCCGCGGTTCTAGGTTTGCGCTCGCTCTATTTCGCGCTTGCAGCGTTGCTCGACCGCTTCCGCTATCTGCATTACGGCTTGGGCGCCATGCTGGCCTTTGTCGCATTCAAGATGCTTGCCGCCCGCTGGATCGATGTGCCGATCGTGCCTTCACTCGCCATCATGGGTGCGATCCTTGCAGTGTGCGCCGTGGTGTCATGGATTGCGGCACGCAGGGATCAGGGATCAGAGATCAGGGATCAGAAGGCTCCAACCGAGAACTGAACACCTACTGTTCATAGAACTTGTCCCGCCGTAAGGGCGCAAATCCCGACACCCGAAGTCTGACGGCGCCGCCCTGGGGTGCGTGATACGTATTGCTCAGACTTGTCCCACGCATCGGCTTAACCTCAACAAGGTAAGGATAGATAGACACTCAACCCCCGACGCTGTGAGGGATCTCCAGGGATGGATTCAAATCCTTATGGTGGCTGCCGTTTCCGGCTTTTTCCTGGCGGCGACGGAGCATCCCACACAACAGAAACAACAGCGGACACCTTAAGGGGGTCATATATGCGTGGACTCAAGACATTGATCGGAACCGCAGCACTGCTTGCAGGCCTAGCCATGGCGCCATCGGCGCAGGCACAAGTCGTCGTCGGCGTTGGCGTCGGCATTCAACCCGTTTGTCCGTACGGCTACTACGACTACGCACCATACGCCTGCTCACCCACCGGCTTTTATGGCCCCGGTTACTTCTACAACGGCATCTTCCTCGGCATGGGCCCATGGGCTGGCTGGGGATACGGCCACGGATGGGGCGGCCATCGCTTTGAAAACGGCGGTGGCGGCAGGTATAACGGCGGCGGCGGTTATGCCGCTAATCACAGCAACTTTGCTCGCGGCGGAAATGGCGGAGCTTACCGTGCAGGTGAGGCCCATGCGAACGCATACCATGCTGGAGAGGCGCATGCCAATGCAACCCACGCCGGGGCGACGCACGCCAATGCGGCTCACGCACCTGCCTCTCATGCCAGCGCACCCCACGCCGCAGCAGCACATGCCGCCGGCGGTGGCGGTGGACACGCGGCGGGCGGCGGCGGTGGCGGCGCACACAAGTAATCGCCGGCTTGAAAGTCAGCCAGCGGTTTGTACGAAGGCGGCGGAGCATACCAGCTCCGTCGTTTTTGCGTTTGCAGGAAAAGCAAGGGAACATCGGCAGCCTCCGGGACACGTCTGCAATATATCCTCCGCTTGTTACGTCAGCGAGTTCCAAAGCATCATTCCAGTGGGAAGGTCGCGTCGGCAGGAGGGCAGGCAATGATCAGGCGTCACCCGGGAATGCGCCCAGCTTCATGGAACCAGCGAAACCAGCGCGCAGCTTCACCGTGGCTGCGGCCGTTTCTCGCTATCGAGTGGGGATTGGAGTGGGTGGCTTTTGGTCTGGGCAGGTGGGCGTTGCTCGAAGTGCTTGAGTATCTCGGTACATTTTCTGTTCTTATTGCCGTCATCTTCTATTTCGCCGAGTCGGGAAACCGTGTGAAGCAGCGTCACTACCAGGCGTGGCAAGTGATCAATACGGCGCAGGGTAAAGGCGGCAGCGGAGGCAGAATCGAAGCGCTACAGGAACTGAACGCGGACAAAGTTCCGTTGGTGGGCGTCGATGTTTCCTCAGCTTTCCTGCAGGGATTGAACCTCAAGAATGCCAACCTTCTGCGCTCCAATTTTAGCTCAGCCGATTTGCGCAACAGCCGGCTCGCCGGCGTGGACCTCACGCTCGCAACGCTGAACACAGCCAATTTGCGCGGAGCCGTTCTGGATGGCGCGACCTGTGCCGGAACCGATCTGCGCAACGCGGACCTCGAGGGTGCCCGCCTGAATGGAGCAAACCTTTCCGGAGCCATGTTGGATAACGCAGACCTGCGAGGTACGGACCTCGCCGGCATCCGGTGGCAGCAGTTGAAGAGCATCCAGGGAGCGAATATCGCAGGAGTTCGGAACGCGCCACCCGGTCTTGTGAAATGGGCCCTTGCCAGCGGCGCCATCGATCAGCCCAACGCGGACCAATGATTAGCACTCCGGAAGGTCTCCGGATTCCGTTCGTGCTGCGTATCGGGAACCCCGTCGCCCGGGTCGCAAGGCGTTCCCGTCCTGTGCTTGAGTTGGAGTGACATAAATCACTCTCCAACCTTGGAATTCGTGGCAACATTCACATATCAGTTCCAGTCTTACTGCAAACCTTGTCTCCGCACCGGAGACTTTCCCAATGTTGCCTGGTCTCTCAAAAATCGTCCTTTTTGCTGGTGTATGCCTGGTTGTGGCTTGCACTGGCTGCTCCAGCGTTCGCTATGCGTCCAGTGGGGCGTCGGGACCTGCAAGTGTGCCGGGTACGCCCATCCAGCATGTCGTCATCATCATGCAGGAGAACCGCTCCTTCGACCACATGTTCAACGGTTTTCCCGGCGCTGACACGGTGCGCACCGGAATGTATAAGGGTGTCGAGGTGCCGCTAGTCCCTACGCATCTCGGAAATGGTAAAGATCTTGACCATTCGCATACCGGCTGGTGGCAGCAGTGGGACGGCGGCGCAATGGACAATTTCGCCAATAAAGGCTCCATGCTGCCTTACTCGTATATCAAGGAAAGCGAAGTCGAACCCTACTGGATGCTGGCCCGCAACTTCACCCTCGGCGACCGGATGTTCCAGTCCAACACCGGGCCCAGCTTTGTAGCCCACCAGTACATGATTGCCGGCCAATCAGGGAAAGCATCGGAGAATCCTTCCGGCAAAGTCTGGGGCTGTGGCGCTGCCCGGGAAGCCCTGGTGCCATTGATAGGGCCGGACGGAACCGACAAACCGGGTGTCTTCCCCTGCTTCGACTACCTTACGATGGCCGATCTGCTGGATGCCCGCGGCATCACCTGGCGCTACTACGCACCAAGTTCCGCAAGCGACCAGTTCTTTATTCTCTCCGCGTACCAGGCCATCCGGCACATCTTCTTTGGCCCCGACTGGAACCGCAATGTAATCTCTCCCGAAACCCAGGTGCTCACCGACATTGCCGACGGACACCTGGCCCAGGTGACGTGGATCGTTCCGGCCTACAACAACTCTGACCATCCGGGTTCACCTCCCCTGGGTCCTGACTGGGTGGCAAACGTCGTCAACGCGATTGGTCAGAGCAAGTATTGGGATTCCACTACGATCTTTGTCGCCTGGGACGATTGGGGAGGCTGGTACGACCATGTTCCCCCGCCGCAGGTCGACGACATGGGCCTCGGCTTCCGTGTGCCCGTAATTGTGGTCTCGCCCTATGCGAAACGCGGCTACGTGTCGCACGTGACGCACGAGTCCGGCGGCTTCCTACGCAATACCGAGACGGTTTTCGGGCTGCCTTCTCTGGGCACCCGCGACAGCGTCTCCGACGATTTCAGCGACTGTTTCGATTACGCTCAGCCCGCCGCACCTTACGTCCCCGTGCATACCGAGCACGAGCCCGCTTTCTTTCTGGCACAGAAAGACTCAGGACCGCCCGACGACGATTAAGCGCACACAGGAATTAGTGCGTCTGCAGTCGGTCTGTCTGGTCCAATCGAACTTCGGATAGTCCCCGTCCATTCGCCTTTATGTCGAGTCCGAGCATCGTAGCCGCTTTTCTGGCCAGGGCCAGCGGCCCTATTTCCCCCACATGTTCATCCCCAGCGCCGTGGCCGCAACCCTGCCGTCCTGCTGCACTCAATGTCAAAGTTTTCGGTAGCGGATTCTGAGTGCGCGCAAGTTCGGCAATCCGTTCGCATTCATCCTCAGAAAGCGACGAACAAAGCACAATCAGGTCGAAACGGCGCTCCGCCATCACTTGGGCAGCATGGGACACCCGGCCTGCAATGTCCACGTGGAAATAGGTTCCAAGAATGAGCTTCCTGGTCTGCAGAAGCATTTCGTCCTTACCGACCAGGAGTACCTGCGCTTCGGATTTCATCGGACCTCATCCTGGGGGAAAAAATAGAGCGCCACCATCATCACCTGCATGACGGTGGAGGAAGAATAGTCTCCGATTTGCGCGAGGTTCGGTCTGCTGTGCGACATAAAGATCGAATGAAATTCCGAGGATGGAACATTTTGCGTTTATCTGTCCGATACCGTACATAAAGTTTTAATTCTCAATGAGATAATCCGAGCAAAGATGAGCACGAAAGCATCTTCTCAGAGAACGCAAGACTCGCGCTCAGCCATCGGCAGCGTCCTTTGTCTACCCCGAGAGAAGGACGCCTCAATGAATGGTCAGGCCTCGAATCTGTTGCTTTTGACCCTCCCCGCAACCTACCGGAACGCCCTTCTGGCACGCCTGAAACCGATTTCAATGCCACTCCGGACGGTTCTTTACGAACCCGATGAAACGCCGAAATACGCACATTTCATGACCTCCGGAATCGCCTCCATCGTCAGTTCCATGGCCAACGGCGCCAGTGCCGAGGTGGGCGTGTGGGGCAAAGAAGGCCTGGTAGAAAGCTTTCACCTTCTCGGTAAAGCCAGGATTCCCAACCGCTGCTTCATGCAAATGGAAGGCACTGCGCTGCGCATGCCCTACAAGGAACTGCAGAAGGAATTCCTGGAAAACGTCGATCTGCGAGACTCGGTGCTGCAATGCGTCCAAAGCCAGGGATTCATTCTGGGGCAGCTTGCTGCTTGCAATCGTTTGCACGAAGCGGAACAGCGGCTGGCACGCTGGCTCCTGATGGTGCGCGACCGGGTGGAGAGCGAAAACTACTATCTCACCCAGGAGTTTCTGGCCAACATGCTCGGCGCGCGCCGCACAACGGTGACGGCGGCCGCCGGCGCGCTGCAACGCAGGGGACTCATCAGCTACAGCCGCGGACGCATCCGCATCGTCGATCCCGCGGGCCTAGAGAATGCCGCCTGCGAGTGCTACAAGACCGTGGGTGCCCTCTATCGGAATTTCTACTCCCAGACAACGGCTGCATAAGGCCTTGCCGGGGCACCCTGCCAACCGATTCGGCCCCGTTCCTTTCCAGCCGGGCGCGCCCGCTTACAGCCGCAAATTCACCTTCGCCAAGTCGATGATTTCGCTGCCGCGCCCATCCAGAACCGCTTTGATCATGAACAGGCTGAAGCCTTTGATCTGATCCACGGTGATCGTCGGCGGCATGGACAGCTCCTGCCGGCTCACAATCGCTTCCACCAGCACAGGACCGTCATGGCTGAGAGCCTGCTCCAGCATAGGCCGCAGTTGCTCTGGCGTCTCCGCCCTCAACCCCAGGATTCCCGCGGCCTCCGCCATTTTCGCAAAGTTCGGATTCTTGAGGTCAGTGCCAAAATCCAGAACGCCCGCGGCCTTCATCTCCAGTTCAACAAATGCCAGTGAACTGTTGTTGAAGACAATCAGTTTCACCGGCAAATTGAGTTGTGCCAGCGACAGCATATCGCCCATCAGCATTGCCAACCCCCCATCTCCTGACATCGAGATGACCTGCCGGCCCGGGAAACTTACCTGTGCACCAATCGCTTGCGGCAACGCATTTGCCATGGAGCCATGGTTAAACGACCCCAGCAGCCTGCGCTTGCCGTTCATGTGCAGGTAGCGCGCGGCCCAGATCGTCGGCGTACCCACATCGCAACTGAACACCGCGTCTTCCGCGGCCAACTCGTCCAGCAGCTTTGCAACATATTGCGGATGAATGGGGTTGTCTCCGGGCTTGCCTGTTGCCAACTCGTCCTGTTCCTTGCGCGCCTCGCTGTAGTGCTTGAGCGAGGCTTTCAGATGCGAATCATTCCGCTTGTTCTTGAGCTGTGCATTGAGCGCGGTCAGCGTGGATTTCACATCGCCCACCAGGCCCAGATCAACCTTCGTGCGCCGGCCTATCTGCTCGCCGCGCAGATCGATCTGCACAATGATCGCGTCCTTCGGATAGAACTGCTGATAAGGAAAATCCGTCCCCAGCATCAACAACGTATCGCAATTCATCATGGCGTGGTAGCCGGACGAGAAGCCGAGAAGGCCCGTCATTCCCACGTCGAAGGGATTGTCGTACTCCACAAACTCTTTGCCGCGCATGGCGTGAACAATCGGCGCCTTCAGAATCCCCGCCAGATCGATCAATTGCCTGTGTGCTCCGGCACAACCAGCTCCCGCCAGAATCGTGGTCCTTTTGGAGTCATTCAGTATTTTCGCCAGCAACGCAATTTCATCTGTGGACGGGCACACCGTTGCCTTCGAATCGTGAAAATGCAGACGCGGGACCTGCATCACGGCATCGCGCAAAGCAATGTCACCCGGAATGGCGATCACGGCAACACCGCGCCGCGAGATGGCCGTCTGCATGGCAATCTCAAGCACCCGCGGCATCTGTTCCGGATGCGAGACCAGTTCGCAGTAGTGGCTGCATTGAGCAAAGAGATGTTCCGGATGAGTTTCCTGGAAATACCCGCTGCCAATCTCGTCGCTGGGGATCTGCGCCGCAATGGCCAGCACCGGAACCCGGCTACGATGGCAGTCATAGAGTCCGTTGATCAGGTGCAGATTCCCCGGCCCGCAGCTTCCCGCACAGACCGCCAGTCCGCCGGTAAGGTGCGCCTCAGCGCCCGCCGCGAATGCAGCCGCTTCCTCGTGGCGCATGTGAATCCAGTCCAGCTTCTTTGTCGCGCGAATCGAGTCGGTGATGCCGTTGAGCGAGTCGCCTGAGACGCCGTAAATCCGCCGCACTCCAGCCTCGGCCAGAACATCGACGATCAATTCCGCTACTCTCTTTGCCATCTCGGCCTCCATACACAAGGGAATGCAGGTGAGATGCAGCTTTTGCCTTCGCGGATGCGGGTGAACTACAGTGTGGGCTTATCCGCAGCTTCCGGTAAAGAAATCCCATGCGTCTCCAGCTTTGCCGTCAGGCAACTGCGGCAGAGGCAGCCCTTTGCCGGATCGTCCGGAACAGGCAGCACATGCGGGAAGTCTGCACACCAGCAACCGGGTTCTTTGCTGCAGATCATCGGCGCATTGCATTGGGAGCAAAGAGTCTGCATGCCGTCATTATCCGTTATCACCCCCGCTTTCAACATCTCTTAACAACGGGCCAACCGACTGCCCACGAAGCCAGCGATTTAAGATTAAAGAGCGTGCAAACCATACGAGTAGAAACGCCTTCGGCGAAATACGACGTGATTGCGGGCAGCGGCCTTATAGCCACGCTGGCCCCGCGCATTGAGCGCATTGCCGGCCGCCTTCCGCGCCGTGTCTTCGTGCTAACTTCCCCGCCCATCTGGGCGTTGTGGGGTGAAACATTTCAAGCCTCCTTCGCCGAGCCGCCGGTAGCGCTCTTCCTTGCGCCCGGTGAGGAACACAAGGCCCTGAAAAGCGTGGAGCGCCTGCTGCGCCAGATGGCAGCGGCGGGCGGCGACCGCGGTTCACTACTCATTGCTTTCGGCGGCGGCATCGTGGGCGATGTGGGCGGATTTCTTGCCGCAATCTACATGCGTGGTATCCCCTATGTACAGGTTCCGAGCACGTTTCTGGCACAAGTAGATTCTTCCGTTGGCGGCAAAACGGGCGTCAATCTGCCTGAGGGCAAGAACCTTGTCGGCAGCTTTCATCATCCCCTCGTGGTTTTTGCGGACATCGGCGTACTGGGGACTTTGCCGGACCGCGAACTCCGCGCCGGCCTGATGGAGAGCGTGAAGGCCGGCATCATCCGTGACCGCACGCTGGTTCGCTTCATGGAAGAGCATGCGCACGACATCCTCAACCGCGAACCGAAAGCCTTGGAAAAGGTCATCGCCGCATCCATTCGAATGAAGGCCGGTGTAGTCAATAAGGACGAGCGCGAGAATGGTCTCCGCATGATCCTCAACTTCGGCCACACCGTCGGCCACGCGCTGGAACAGGCCACGAAGTACAAGATTCTGCTCCACGGCGAGGCCGTCGGCTGGGGAATGATTGCCGCGCTCTATCTGGCGGGAAAGAGGGGGACGATCAGTGGCCCTCAGTTCGAGCGACTGGAAAGTCTGATCCACCTTTACGGCCCTCTGCCGCCGCTCAAGCTTCGCCCGGCCAAGGTCATCGCCGCCACGGGAAACGACAAGAAGAACGTCGGCGGAATCAGGCGCTTTGTGCTCCCGCTTGGCATCGGCGATGCAGGCGTGGTGGAAGATGTAACCGCAGCCGAACTTGAATCTGCAGTGAGCTACATGCTGGCGCGCGCTGCGGAGAAGCACTCCTGATGCCTGCCACTGGTGCAAGGCCCACAGGCGCGGCAGATGAGGCAGCCGCGGCCCAGGCTGTCCGCCAGATGTTCGACTCGATTGCCCCGCGATACGACCTGCTGAACCACGTTCTCTCCGCAAGCGTTGACCGCCTTTGGTGGTGGCAAACGGCGCGCAGGTTTCGCACCATCCTCGCCGATCCAGACGCGGCGGTGCTGGACATCTGCTGCGGCACCGGCCATATGACCATGGCGTTGCTCAAAGAGCGTCCCCCTGGTGCGCGACCGATCCTGGCAGCGGACTTTGCCCGCGGAATGCTTAGCCGCGCAGCCAGTCGTTTTGACGCGCGCAAGCCAGGGCAGCCAACCGCCATCTCCATTGAAGCGGATGCCCTGCATTTGCCTCTATGCGATGCATCGCTGGATCTCGTCGTGACTGCTTTCGGATTCCGGAACCTGGCTAACTACGAGTCTGGCCTCCGCGAATTTCATCGAGTGCTCAAGCCCGGCGGCCGTCTCGGCATTTTGGACTTCGCCGAGCCAGGGGGCCTGATGGGCAAAGCCTATGGATTCTATTTCCGCAATGTCCTGCCCGCCATTGGACGTCTCTTTACCGGTCCCACCCCACCCGGCGCCGAGGGCCCTTACCGTTACTTGCCAACCTCCGTCGGCAACTTCCCGTCCCCGCCGGAACTGCTCGCACTGATGCGCACAATCGGCTACGACGACTGTTCGTGGCAGCCCTACACCTTTGGTATTGCCGGACTGTACACCTGCGCACGGTCAAATTCCTGAAAATGCGGTAGCCTAAGGACGCGATGACGGCAGCCGTCTCCAGTTCGCCAATCACTCCCGCGCCTGACCGCGGCGTGGATGGCTTCGGCTCTGAAAAGCGGCACGTCGCGCTGAACTCCATGGTGGCTGCAGCCATCATGACGGTTCTCAAGCTCGCTGCCGGCCTGTTATCCGGCTCTCTCGGCGTCCTTTCTGACGCGGCCCACTCCGGTCTGGACCTGGTCGGCGTCACGCTCACCTTCTTTTCCGTACAGGTAAGCGACAAGCCGGCGGACGACGATCACACCTACGGTCACGGAAAATTCGAAAATCTTTCCGCCTTTGCCGAGGCGGGCTTGATGGCCATCTCCTGCGCCTGGATCATCTGGGAGGCGATGCAGCGCATCATTCGCCACACCGTGGAGTTGCATCACTCGATCTGGCCGGTGCTGGTCCTATTGCTTTCAATTGCGGTCGACTACTGGCGTTCCCGTCGCCTTCGCATCGTGGCGGAACGCACAGGCAGCCCGGCGCTTGCCACCGACGCATTTCATTTTGCCAGCGACATTTGGTCGACACTGGCTGTTCTTATTGGCCTCGGCGCAAGCTGGATCGGGGCACATTTCCATATCGGCTGGCTCTGCTATGCCGATCCCTGCGCGGCAGTCCTCGTGTCGTTATTGATTCTTCGCCTCACACTCACTCTTGGCCGCGAAACGGTTGCCGTGCTCACGGACCAGGTCCCGGCGGAGACGCGGCAAATCCTGGTGCATGAAGTTGAGCTTGTTGAAGGCGTCCTGGCGGTCGAACAGGCGCGGGTTCGGCGGTCGGGCGCGGGTTACTTTGCCGATCTCACGCTCGCCCTGCCGCGCGGATTCACCTTTGAGCACACGGGCGAGTTGGTGCGCGCCGCCACGGAGGCCGCTCACCGCGCGCTCCCGTCGGCGGACGTGGTCATCCATACCATACCGCGCGAGGCTCGAGCCGAAAGTATCTTCGACCGAGTGCGTGCCGTTGCCGCGCGCAACAATGTCAGTGTCCACGAACTGAGCGTGCAATCGCACCGCGGAAAGCTGCGCGTGGAGCAACATGTGGAGCTGAATGAGAACATGCCGCTCAAGGCCGCGCACGAGTTTGTCACCGCCATGGAATCCGAAATCCTGCGCGAAGCGCCGGAGATTGATTCCGTGCTGACGCATATTGAAAGCGAACCCGCCACCATTGAACAGCCGGAAGAGATGGTGGAGGAAGACCGCAAGATTGAGGTCGCCCTTCGGGCCGCCGCCAGACTGTTTCCTGAGGTGGTGGACGTGCATCAGATACTCGTCGGCAGGACACGCGAGCACATTTATCTCTCGTGCCACTGCACGCTGCCCGACGACCTGGCCATGCAGCGGGTGCACGAAATAATGACGGGCCTCGAAGATCGCTTCAAGCTCCAGTGCCCAGAAGTGCAGCGGGTCACCATCCACCCGGAGCCGGTCACGGATAATCGGCGATAAGCCTCACGAAGATCAGGAAAGGTCAAAGATGATTGCACACAGTGAATGGAAGGGCGGCAACAATTACGAAGGTATCTCGGAAGAAGGAAATTCCATCTTCTTCGATGCGGACTCCTCGCACTCGCAGGGCCCCAGCCCCATGCAGGCAGTGCTGATGGCACTCTGCGGATGCACCAGCGTTGACGTAGTTTCCATCCTGGAGAAGAAGCGCCAGCCGCTGCTGGGCTTGAAGGTAACCGCCGTGGCCACGCAGGCCGAGACGCCGCCGCGCGTCTTCACCCATATCAAGCTTACGTACACCGTCAGCGGACACCTGAACCGCAAAGCTGTCGAAGACGCCGTCTCGCTTTCCAAGAACAAGTACTGCTCGGTCTCTAAAATGCTGGAGAAGGCCGCGACAATCGACTACGAAATCATCTACGAAAATGGTGAGCCTGAGGCATGATTCGCCGCTCGTTTGTAAATTTTTTTCAGGTCGCGTCGCTCCTGTTGCTGCTGCTGGTGGCAGCGTTGTTGGCGGCCATCACGACCATGCACTTCGCCATCCACGGGGCGGAGGTGCAGGTGCCCGCTCTGAAGGGAATGACAGTGGCAGAGGCCCGCAGCCAGTCGGCCGGCCTGGGCCTGAACCTGGACGTGGACAACCGCTACTATTCCAGCGAAGTTGCCACCGGACACATCCTCACCCAATCGCCAGCCGCCGGGACAGTGGTACGCCGCGAGTGGCGTGTGCGCGTGGCGGAGAGCCTTGGCCCGCAAAAAGTTGAGGTTCCTGACACCGTGGGCCGCGACGAACGCGTTGCTGCGCTCGCCTTGCGCCGTGTGGGTCTTGAGGTAGGCGTCACCGCTTATCTCCCTTACGCAAAAGCCGTGGAAGGCACAGTACTGGCGCAGGATCCGCCCGCCCACGCGCAGGGAATTGCCCAGCCCAGCATCAATCTGCTGATCGCCGCACCCGGCGACGAGGCGCCCGACGGCTTCGTGATGCCCGATCTCACCGGCCTCCCCATCGTCACCGCGCAGGCGCAGCTGGCCAAAGTCGGCATCGAGACGCTGCCACCCACATTTGTCGACGTCCCAATCAGTCCCATCGGCACCGGCAACGCACCGCCCAAGCCACCCGTGCGGCCGGGCTCGGTGGTCAGCCAGCAGCCACCAGCTGGCGCTCGTGTCGACCAGACCACCAAGGTAAAACTCACGGTGGACAAATAGCCAAGACCTCTGCCGCGTCAAACATCAGCAAGCTTCCGAGTCGGGCAGCCGCTCGCACGCATCCAAAAAACAGTCGCATGACCGAAAAGCCAAAACCTCAACCGGGCGATGCTGCCCCGTCTGCGCCTGCCACCCGAGATTTTTCGCATGCCTGGCGCGCCTTGCGTCACAGAAACTTCCGCCTCTTTTTCGGCGGCCAGAGCATCTCCCTCATCGGCACTTGGATGACGCGCGTGGCTACCTCGTGGCTCGTGTACCGGCTCACACAATCGCCGCTGCTTCTCGGGATCGTTGGATTCGCAGGGCAGATTCCCACGTTCATTCTCGCCCCGCTCGCCGGCGTCATCGTCGACCGTATTGACCGTCGTACACTCCTGGTTTGGACGCAGGCCCTGGCCATGGTGCAGTCGCTGGTTCTTGCCTTCCTCACTCTCACCCATCGCATTACCATCCCCGAAATCCTCGCGCTGAGCATCATGCAGGGCTTCATCAATGCGTTCGACATGCCCGGCCGGCAATCGTTCATGGTCAAGATGGTCGAGGACAGGACTGATCTTTCCAACGCTATCGCCATCAACTCCTCCATGGTGAATGCGGCGCGCCTCATCGGTCCGTCGCTTGCGGGCATGCTGATCGCCGTCAGCAGCGAAGGTTGGTGCTTCCTGGTCGATGGCGTCAGCTACATTGCCGTCATCGTTTCGCTTTTGATGATGCGGCTCTCACCCTCCATGGAGCAGCGCGCAACTACAACCATGGTCGTCCAGCTTCGCGAGGGCTGGGCCTACGTGGTCCATTCCGCGCCCATCCGCACTATCCTGTTGCTGTTTGCGCTCATCAGCCTCATGGGCTGGCCCTACATGGTCCTGATGCCCGTGTTCGCAGCGCAAGTTCTCCACGGCGGCCCGCATACACTTGGCTTCCTGATGGGCGCGGCCGGCGTAGGCTCGCTGACCTCAGCACTGGCCTTGGTGCTGCGCCGTTCGGTACGTGGCCTCACCCGCGTAATTCCAATTGCGTCCGCACTCTTTGGCGCGGGCCTCATCTGCTTTGGTTTATCCAGAGTGCTATGGCTTTCGATGCTGCTGATGCTGGTCACCGGCTTTGGCATGATGCAGGGAGTCACGGCCAGCAACACCATTTTGCAAACCCTGGTGGATGAGAAGATGCGCGGCCGCGTCATGAGTTACTACACCATGGCTTTTGTCGGGATGGCGCCTTTCGGCAGTCTGCTGGCCGGCACAATGGCCCACGTCATCGGCGCGCCACGCACCGTCATGGTAAGCGGCGTCGCCTGCATTCTTGGCTCGCTTTGGTTCTGGACCCAACTCAAAACCATCCGCAAAGATATGCGCCCGATCTATGAGCGCCTCGGTATCCTCCCGCAGGCAAATCTCGTTGTGGAAGAGAGCGTTGAAGGCTCATAATAAGCGAGCTGTTTTCATACAAGCGTGAGGATGAGTCAATGGGGTTGACCGAAGATTTGGAGCGCATCGCCCTGCAGGAGCGCGAACTGCAACTGCCGAACCTGGACGCGCGCATGGCGTGGGAACTTGGTTTCCGACTGCAATCCATGGCGGCAGAGCGCAAGCTTCCCGTCGTGATCGATATCCGCCGCTTTGGCCAGCCCTTGTTCTACGCCGCGCTCGAAGGTACAAATCCCGACAACGCTGAATGGGTCCGGCGTAAAAGCAACGTCGTCGCGCGCTTCCACACAAGTTCCTACGCAGTTGGACTCAAGCTGAAGCAAAAGAACGAAACCCTCACCGAACAGCAGGGCTTGCCACTGGCCGACTACGCCACCCACGGCGGATCCTTTCCAATCAGCGTGAAGGGCGTCGGCGTCATAGGCAGCGTTACCGTTTCAGGCCTGCCGCAGCGCGCCGACCACGAGTTGGTAGTCGAGGCCATCTGCGGCTTGCTGGGCCGTCACTACGGTCACCTCTGTTTGCCGCCGGAGTAGCACTTTGCGCTCTCCGGCCGGTTCCGGCAATCGCCGAATTCATCCAGCCACCAATGAACCAAGCAGTTCTTCAGCCCGGTCATAGCTCGCCGCCATTCCGCGATCCATGCCCGACCTGCGGGCCGCATCGCGAGCCTCTGTCGTTTCGAAGAGCACCGTAAGTGTCATTCGGGTGAGCGGCCCCTCTTCGGTAAACACCGTAGTATCGATTGCTTCTTCGGCATGCCAGCTAGTCTTCTCCGTTGCCACCAACCGCTCAGGACGCGCAATCTCGCGGAAGATACCGCTCAGTCCGATCTCACTACCATTGCTTTCTTGGCGCCATACATAGCGATACGCGCCGCCCACTCTCAAATCGATCTCGCAGATGGGCATGGTCCACCCGGCAGGACCAAGCAGCCATCGCTGCACCAATTCCGGCTTCGTGAATGCTTCGAACACCAACGCGCGCGGTGCGTTAAACAAGCGCGTCACCCGGATTTCGCGATCTCCGGGCGCGGACATTTCAAAACTGCCAGGATACATCATTGTTCTCCTCCTTTGGGGTGTGCCAACATCGCCTCAGAGCTCAGTGCTTCTTGCTTTTGTGCTTGCGTTTCTTCTTCTTTGGCTCTTGCAGATCCACCAACAAATCATCCAGTCGCGCAAGTGAGCTCTCCCAGAACTTGCGGTAATCGGCAAGCCACTCCGTCGCCTCGGCCAAGGGCTTTGCTTCAAGGCGACTCAGTCGCCGTTGTGCGTCGCGGTCGCGGGAAATGAGTCCGGCCCGCTCCAGGACTTTCAAGTGCTTTGAAATTGCCGGTTGGCTCATGGCAAATGGTGTTGCCAGCTCCGCTACTGGCGCTTCCCCCAGGGCCAAACGCGCAAGGATCGCGCGCCGCGTAGGATCAGCAAGTGCCGCGAAAGTCATATCGAGCCGTTGAGATGTCAGATTTCCATAACCAATCAGTTCCATAACCAAACGGTAATATACAAAGAAATCGAATGTCAATCTGTTTTTTGCATGATTTCGAGTGAATTCAGCTGCCGCGTTGAATCAGGGCAATGAAGAATCCATCTGTATGAAGAGTCCCGGGGAGCAGTCGAATTGTTCCCTCCGGCGTGAGACGGCCAAGCAATTCTTCCGAACCGGAAGAGGTCAGGACTCCCGCCTTCAGCAAGGACTCAATCTCGCCTCGAAACGAAATCAGATGCGCATCGCTGCACTCGCGAAGCACGGCAGCCACCACCTGTTCGTTCTCCTCCGGTTCCAGCGAGCAGGTGGAGTAAACCACCCTTCCGCCGGGGCGAACAGCACGCAGCGCAGCGCGAAGAATCCCTCGCTGGCGTTCCGCTTGTCGCTCGAAATCCTCGGGGCGCAGCCGATGGCGGATCTCCGGATTACGACCCAGCGTTCCTGTTCCGCTGCAGGGCACATCGACCAGCGCCAGGTCGAAGACCGATTCCTCTTCCAATGCCGTAGCGTCCGCATGCCGGCACTCAATTTGCCCGGCATGGGCGGCAAGCCGCTTTCGCAGAGCGTCGAGCCGTTGGGGGCTTGGCTCGCAAGCAACAATCCGGGCGTTCGGCTTCCGCTCCGCAAGAATCAGTGTTTTGCCCCCCGGCGCGGCACACGCATCGAGGATCTTTTCAATGGCCGAATTTGCAGACCCCGCAGCAAGTTCTGCTACCAGCTGAGAACCTTCATCCTGAAACCGGATTCGCCCCTCTTGATACGCCGACGAACTCAGCACATCCCCGGAGATGATTGTACGAGCTGCAGTCAACAACTCTCCTAGCTCAGCATGAATCTCCGCGTCATTCAGTTCCGCATCAACGGCGCCATCCTTGACCCGTATCGTGAGCGCTGGCTGGCTCTGCCCGTGGTGGCAAATCGCCCGGGCTGCCTCGATCCCATAGTTGCCGGCCCACCGTTCCACCATCCATGCGGGATGTCCAGTGGCCAAAGCCAGTTCTTCGACACTCTCTTCCGGTAGCTGAACCCGCGACGCCGCATTCAGTCTACGGAGCACAGCGTTCACCATTCCCGATGCGAACCGCTGCCCTGCCTGTTTCGCAAGTTCCACGCTTTCGTCAATCGCCGCGCGCGCGGGAATGCGATCCAGATGCAGCAACTGAAAAGCACCGAGGCGCAAAGGAATCAGGACTTCCGGCTCGAGTTTGGCGCCCGGATGTTTCAGCAGCGCGCGGAGTTCGTAATCCAGCCGAATCTGCCATCGCAAAACACCAAGCACCAGCGTTGTTGCCAGGTTGCGGTCAGCCGCAGAAAGCGCATTCACTGCTTTGCCGCGCAGCAAATCGTCCGAGTGCGAATGGCCCTTCTCTACTGCAATGAGAACGTCGAACGCGGCTTTGCGTGCCGGCGAAAGTGGCGCCTTGCGATTCTTCGGCGCACTCTTTTTGGGATCGGTCACGAAGTCCGTTCCCCGAACCGCGCGCCCTCGGCGATTGCGGTTCCGCGCAGAAATTCCGCCGCGCTCAACAGCTTCTTTCCTT
>Ga0302202_10001894_pt1 | contig 25146 bp, 44 predicted proteins | sample II_Bog_N3_3_FD_194579 | JGI IMG/M metagenome (GOLD analysis project Ga0302202, IMG submission 194579) | Peat permafrost microbial communities from Stordalen Mire near Abisko, Sweden - II_Bog_N3_3 | ecosystem: Environmental > Terrestrial > Soil > Wetlands > Peat | place: Sweden: Abisko...
CTGAAAATCTCCCTTTTTTCCGGCTTCCGGCGATTTTTCCCCCCAAAGTGCATACGTCATATGCACTCGCCAGAGGATCTGGGTCCCAGTAGAGCTTTTTTCGAGCGACTCGAAGCCAATCACCTTTCTACACACCCGGCCATTTTTCGCCTGTCTACCTGGAAACAGACCCTCGCCGAGGGACTCTTTTCGCCCATCTACTTTTTTCCGACCCACTTTTCGGTGACGAAAAAAAAAGACTTAGAGAAAATTTAGTCACACACACATCGCGATGCCGCATGATCTCGTCGTCGACCTTGACCCCAAGTGGGCAGCCTACATCAAGTCGCACGGCATCCGCGTCTTCTACGAGGTCTGGCAGCCCGGCGGCGCCGACGTCTTCTGCTTCGACCCCGACGGCCTGCCGCGCCTGCCCTACGAGCGCGCCGGGCTCGACATGATCCCGGTGGTCCGCGCCGAGATGCCCACCGAGGGCGAGCCGCTCCTCTTTAAGGGCAGCGTCGTGGCGCGCTTCCCCGACTTTGTCGACGGCGTCTGCTTCCGCGTCATCATGCACCTGCACAAGCAGCCCGACCGCCCGAAGGAGCGCGTGCCGCACCACGTCGCGACCGCGCTGCTGACCGTCGACGCCGCCTTTGCCTCCGCGCTCTACCGCCACGGCGACATCGGCTGGATGGACGTGCCCGTCTGCGGCACCGCGAGCCTCGGCCCCAAGCCGCGGAGCCCCGACCCCTTCTACAGCCCGCACGCCATCACCGACCGGCTCGTGCGCGTCTTTAACGCCGCCATCCTGCCCGACTTTAACTGGCTCAAGAGCAACACCCACCGCATGCATGAGTACGTCCTGCTTATTTGCCGCTAACCCCAAAGATCGATGCATGGCATCGGCCGCTCGCTGCACTTCTCGTCCATCCCGACGCTGCCCGTCTTTGAGAACGTGAAGCTGTTCGACAGCGCCGAGACCAACAACCGGTTCTCGCTGAGCGCCGGCGGGCCAGGCTGCGCCAACTTCAGGACCGAGCGCGGCGGGCTGGTGCCGCCGGTCACCAACGCCTGGCTCAGGCAGAGCGTGACGCACGCCATCATGCTCCGTGGTCTGCACTCCCAGACCAACTGGGAGACAGAGGGCTTCACGTGGGACGCGTCGGGCTCCGAGTCGGACCACTACCAGCGGCAGTTCATCGCCGTCGTCAACGCCTGCTTGCTGGGAGAGGACCCCAAGCGCCCCAGTGGAACTCAAAGGGGCAAGGACGTGCTGCACGCCTGGTCGAGGGCGTGCATCGACGACGTCATCGTCGCCGCCGGCTCGCACATGTCCACGCGGCGCTACATCTACGACCACGTGCACTACTGGGACGGCGGCGTGCTCAAGACGAACATGGTGTCGGACGAGTTCACCCCGTCATTCGGCTACGGCGGCGATTGGTGCGTTCGCCCTTCTAGCAACTCACCCGCCAGCGAGGACAGCAACACGCCCGTCAAGTGGATCATCGAGTACGTCCTGCGCCAGGTCTTCACGGACCCCCTTCTGCTCGCGGTGCAGGCCTGTCTGACCGTCGCCGGCGTGCCCTGCGTCGTCGCCGGCACCGCTCGCTCGGCCTCGGCGGCCGTCAACAACGAGTGCAGTGCTGGGCATGTGTTTGGCTTCTCGGTGCCGCACCGCATCATGGCGCGCCTGCTGTGGGGCGGCAGCGCCTCGGCCGAGGACATCCTGGCCGAGGTCAACTTTTATTTAAAAAGTAAGGGCCATAAGCAGGGCGTTAGCGCCTGGGTGCTGCAGTGCATCCAGCCGCACCTGTTCGAGACGATTATGCGCACGCCGCCCGGGTACGTGGACCGCGACGTCATCAAGCAGGACAACGACCTCCAGCGCTTCGAGGTCTTCCTGGCGGCATGCAGGGAGATGGACGTCGACCCCATCGTGGCCGAGTACGTCATGTCGCCCTACCCGCTCTCGCTGCCGCACAAGGACGAGCACCGCGCCACCAAGCACCGGCATGGGTAGGTGCTTCTCTCTCCGCGCTGACGCTCCAGCTTCCTGGTGCACGGGCACATCATGCGCTTCTTAGTGGGCGCGCTGACGGTTTTGTTCCGGCGCGACTTCCGGTTCAAGCACGGCGACCGCGTGGCCGAGATCGCGCCCGGGGGCTTTGTGCGCACGCCGAGCCTCGACCTCGCGCTCGACTGGACCATCGCCTTCGTGCCGGTGCGCGGTGACAGCGTCGGCATGCCCTCGGAGCACCTGCACCGCGGCTACAGCAAGTACCGGCTGGTGTCGATGACGCGCTTCGACGACAAGCTGCTGGACGACGTGCACGCGCTCATGGACTTTGACCGCCCCTTCGTGCCGCTCGAGGCCGCCACGCTGTTCGTGCGCTCCTGGCCCTTCGAGACGCCGAGCGGGCCGGTGGCCGAGTTCGAGAAGGACACCGCGCCCTTCTGGGTGTTCGCGGACCGCGTCGACTCGGGCAAGGCGCGCGCGCTGCTCCGCGCGCTCGAGCAGGGCCACAAGCCGCTGACGGTGACGACGCGGCGGTGCGGGTGGTGCGTCGTGTACATTTTTAACTTTGCGTAATCACTCATGAACAAGACGCCCATCCCCGTGGCGGTATGCGAGGGCAACGACGAGGAGAACATGTTCTGGCGCGCCGGCATCGACGCCAAGCTGGAGGTACGCCTGGCGGAGGCGTCGCTGCGGCTGGCCGAGGACAAGAAGGAGGCCATCCACGCCCGGTGGAACAGGCTGTACCCACCGCCGCCTCCGACAGACGCGGAAATCACCCAGGGAGAGTGCACCGCTGGGTTTGCCGGTGCCCTCATAGGGTTCTTGCTGACGTTTTTCGCTCAACTGTTCTATGCGTTTGTGCACAAGGTGCATCTGTGCGGGGATAAATAATCACACATCATATATGCTCACCTTCCGCAACTACCACCCCACGCTCTCCCCCAGCAGCAATTACCACGTCGACCTGTCGCTGCACCGCTACGCGTCGCTGGAGCTCGCGATGTTCGCGCAGCACGCCAACTCGGCCCACGAGCGCGTCTACCTGATGGAGGCCATCTCGCGCTACAAGAACCTGGCGCAGGCCCGCTCCATCCTCACGCGCAACAAGGTCCCCTACGTCGCGCGGCTGGAGGACATCAAGATCGCCTGCCTCTGCTCGGCGCTGTGCAACCCCGACGTGGAGAAGTGCCTGCTGGATAGCGGCGACCAGGAGATTATCTTCCACGATATGGACATGGCGCTTGGCAACGGCAAGGGCGGCATGGGCGCGAACATGCTAGGCAAGGCCTGGGCGTGGGTGCGCGCCGAACGCCGCCGCGCCCACCTGGAGGAGCAGGAGCTGCTGGCTGCCGACGCCGCCATCCTGGAGGAGCAGGAGCTGCTGGCTGCCGACGCCGCCATCCTGGAGGAGCAGGAGCAGCTGGCTGCCGACGCCGCCATCCTGGGCGCGGTCCCGCCGGTCGCGGCCGGCGCGCAGCAGACTGCAGTGAGCGAAAACCTTCACATGGGCCTGGTCAATGGGCTGCTGCGCACCATCGTCGCGTCGCCGGACGCCCTCTTTGATCGCGCCACGGCCGAGTTTGACAACAACGCGGGCAAGACGACGGACGAGCTGCTCATCGAGAATGCGGCGGTGCTCTGCCAGCTGCGCTGCAAGGTGGAGGCGAGCGTCAAGCGCGTGAAGCAGACTTAAGGAAGCGTGGCATCTATCACATCCGCCACCTTCAAAAACCCCCAGCTGGGCGACCATTTCTTCTCGGCGCACAGCGCTTGGAAGGCGGGCAGCGCCTTAATGGCTGCTTTGCTGGCCGGCAGCTGTGCTTCCACGACCTGGTAGTTGGCTTGCGCGTGTTTGAGCTGCCACTCCATGCCTGGGAGTGGTATTCGATCGACGACTTTGCCGTGAACATAACGCAGAGGTGGGTAGCACACCCTGATCTCTTTGGCCAAGCGGCGCTCCTCATCTCGGAGCGTCGCGTAGGCCTTGAATTCGGGGGTGTCGCGGAGAGTAGCCAGGGTGTCGCGGAGAGCAGCCATGGGGTCCACCGGAGTGAGTGTGGGCACACACAAGCATATGTCCCCCTACACTACCCACGAGCGCCCAGCCCCCAAGGACGAACCCAAGATTGTCTCCCCCGCCTACGCCTTCCCGGGCGACGACGCCCCAATCGTCACGCCGCCCACCGAGCAGGCCGAGCGCGTGCGCTTCGTCATCTCGTTCCACGCGCTGCGCATGTGGGTCTACGACGAGAAGGAGTTCACCGGCGTGGCCTACCACTGCGTCGACAAGCCGACGATTACCGCGCTGCTGGCCGTGCTGCAGCGCCTCGTGGAGCTGCCCGACGCCTTCGTGCGCTCGATGGGCCGCGCGCAGCCGCGCGAGCTCATCAACCTCAGCGTCAAGGACAAGCCCTTCACGCTGCAGATGGGCTTCAGCGGCAGCCACCTGGTCAAGCTGGTCATGCGCAGCGGCAAGCCCGAGGACGGCGACTCGCTGGTGGTGCACCAGCCATGGTCGGGGTGGCGTGGTTGCTAAGCAGTCGACATCAGCGTATCCTCCCACACAATGCTCACCTTCACCATCCGCTGCGCCAACTACGCCCGCGTCTACACCATCGTCTCGGCGTGCCGCATGAGCAACAGCAGGCTCGCGCTCATCATCTGCCTGAAGTGCAAGAAGAAGGGGCACCTCGTGATCGTCGAGTGATCACACATGATGTTGTTAGTAATACCCCTCCTCGCCATCCTAGTCACGTCGTTGCGGCGCCTCAGCTTAAATCAATGTGATGCCGACGTCTTCATCCTGGGGCAGGGCGCGCCCACCAAGCGCGAGGGGATCACGTTCGGCCCCGACGGCGTGCTCCCGCTGATGGACGCGCGCGTGGCGACGTCGAAGAAGGGCGCCGAGCTGCTGGCGCGCCTGCCCCCCTGCCGGGCCGAGAGAGCGCGGGCGGTCAAGTTCATCGGGCCCGGCGGGATGCGGCGCGCCGTGCTCTGGCTCGAGGCCGAGTGCGCCGCTAAGGACTGCGTCGTCTACACGTCGCTGCGGGACAGCGGCATCAGGGGGCTGGACGTGATAGTTGTATGAAACCGCGTGTGCACACTCAGCAACACAATGCAGTCCTTCATCGAGGGCCTGCAGCCCGAGGCCGGCCACTTGGCGCGACGCTCGACGTCGATCGGCGACTGGCGCATCTCCGAGGCCACGCCAATGTACCGCATCAAGGTCTACTGGAGCCCCGTCGTCGTGCCGGCGAACCGGACGGAGGACTTCCAGGCCGCCGCGCGCGAGATCGCGATGCTGCGCAAGCTGCAGGGCAAGCAGGCGGTGCCCGAGCTGCTGGACACGCGCTTCTCCAACAGCCGGCGGCTCGTGTCCATCGAGGCGTGGCACGACACGCTGCACGACGTGATCGCGGGCGACAAGCTCCCGGCCGACAACTCGGTCGTCTCGGGCCTCGCGTGGGCCATCATGTACCTGCACCAGAGCTCGCTGATGCATTGCAACCTGACGCCGCGCGGCGTGCTCGTCACCAGGGACCGGCGCGCGCTGCTGACCGATTTTGGGTAAGCCCCGCCGCGCATCGCTGACGCAAGCAGATGGGCGCGCACGCTGCCCGACGCCGGCATCCCCGGCCAGGCCAAGAACTGCTACATGGACCCCGAGGTCGTGCGGGACCAGCGAGTCACGTTCGGGCTCAAGTCGGACTGGTGGGTAGCGCGATCACGATGCAAGCTGACGATGCAGGTGGTCCTTCCTCTTCCTCCTCGTGGCGATGGCGACGGGCGAGGACGCGCTGGCGGCAGGGACGAAGCGGCCCGAGCAGGGGCAGAAGATCCTCATGAGCCTCATCGACCGAGCGCCCGAGGGTCCGCAGGTCGCGCTGCTGCGGGCGCTGACCGACCCCAAGTCGAGCATGAACGACGTGCTCGCCGTCGTCTACGCGCACTACACGCCCAAGAGCTCGCTGGGGGGGCTGGAGGGCTTTAAGATTTTTCACATCTAGGCGCCTCACTCGGTCGGCAGCGGGTCGAGCACCGAGCGCAGCGCCGAGAAGGCCTTGACGCCCGGGACCCAGTGCGCGTACGCCGGGTCGCGCATCACGCCGGGGTAGAACGCGAGGATGCCCTCGAAGAAGAGCCAGAACTGCCACAGCGGCGTCTTCTCCTTGGTGGCCTGGTCGGCCAGCACGAAGCGCTCGTAGTAGATGCCCTTCTTGTCGCGCGCCTGCTGCGTGCAGCGCTCGAGCTCGCGCGTGATGAAGACGGCGATGCGCGGGTTGTCCGTCTTGGGGTTGCCCTGCGTGCCCTTGATGTTGGCGGCGACGATGCCCTCCTCGGTGCGGCGCACGTAGCGGTTGAGCGTGTTTTCGAGCTTGTAGAAGTCGTCGGGCATGGCGTATATGCGGGGGTGAGTGAGTGAGTGAGTGAGTGAGTGAGTGATCACACTCATAGTATATGGACGGTGTGCGCCTCTCCGACCTGCCCGACCAGACCGCGCGCGACATCAGCCGCGACGCCGCCAACGCCCAGCAGATTGAGCTCCTCGCCACCGCCGGCGGGCTGGAGCTGAGCTCGAGGGTGCAGTCGGACATGCACATCAAGTGGCTCGCGCGCCGCGGCAGCGTCATCCCGGCGCCCGTCGCCAAGCGCTGCGAGGTCAAGGACGAGGCCGAGGTCATCGTCATCATGCTGCCGCGCAGCTACGAGAACTACTGGGTGCGCTGGGTCGACACGGTGCCCTACGTGGTGGCGCTGCTATGCGTCGCCTCGGCCGCGATATGGACCGGGTTCGCCTACCGCGTGCTCGACCTCAGCGTCGACGACATCCGGGCGATCTTTACCGGCGAGCTGACGTGATCGCGTGGGTTTACGCGCGCTGCTTAAGTGCTTTAATTCGACACCTGCACGTGGACAAAGATTGGCGTGCACTTGAGGTAGCGCTGCATGTTGAGGCAGGGGTTGTCGTTGACGCGCGTGTCCATCGAGCCGGTGGCGTTGCGGTTGCCGGGCGCCCAGAACTCGTTGTACACGACGCGCCCGACGTAAATCTTGATGCCAAAGATGGGCTGGCAGTCCTTGTAGTAGACGAGGTCCTTCTCCGGCACGACGAATCGGCTGTCCGAGACGGTGGGCACCAGGCGCGGCACGTACTTGACCGAGCCCTTGGTGCCGCGGATGCCCGGGCGCTGCACCGCGAGCCCCGACTCGTCGGTCACCTAGCGTGGTTAGCCCCTCCAGCGGGAAAAAACCCACATAGCGCGTCTCGGGCGTGACCTCGACCTCCTTGATGACGAGCCAGAGGTGGTCCCCGCCCGTGACGCCGTCGCCCCACACGTTGAGCATGAACACCTCGCCCTTGACCAGCAGGTTGATGGTCCGTTCGAGGTAGTTGTCGGGCGTGTCGGCCGAGTCGGGGTGGTTTTGCAGCACGCCGGCCAGGAACCACTCGCGCTCCACGTAGGCCGGGTCGACGATTTCCTCGCCGGCGAGCGCGTCCTCATGCAGCAGGTAGTGCAGCTGCGGCAGCGGCAAGGCCCCCACGCGGCGGGCGTCCAGGCGCGTCGGGGGGATCTGCGGGTACTTTTGCGCCACGAAGATCATCATCTCGTGGCGCATCTCCTTGAGCCACTTGTTGGGGCCGTCGCTCATGAACGGAATCGCGCTGTAGACGACGGGGATGGGCGGGTTGATGTTGCGCACCGACGCCTGCGCATTCACGCCGATGGTGTGCGGCCCGGGGAAGGGCGGCTTGAAGGCCATGTCGGCGTGGTCCACGTACGACTCGGGCTCGATGCGCTGGCGCTTCATCCCGGTCAGCGTCGTATGGTCCGTGCCCGCATGCGGCACAGGGATGTTGAGCACGCTGAGATTCATGGCGTTTAGTCTGCGGTGTGTGGGGCGTTAGGTATCCGCCCGTGTAAGGGCGCGCGTGGATCATTCACAAATGGAGCCCAGCAAGCCCGACCCCGCGGCGGGGAGCGCCAAGTCGACGGCCATCGTGGCCAAGCAGGCCAAGCGCCCGCGCCTCTTGGCCGACGAGGACAGCGACGAGGACGACGGGCTGGGCGCCATGCCCCCGCCGACCGCGCCCGTCATGCCCAACATCCGCATCCAGATGGACGGCCTCAACATGGAGGTGATCCGACCGGGCCCGCCGGCCGGCAACGCCGCGGCCGCGCACGAGAACGTCTCGCTCGCCGCCATCACCAACCGCATGGGCCTGGCGCAGGCGTTCTGCTGGGGCTGCGAGCACCTGCACAAGCCCAACAGGCGCGACAAGTACCCCGAGATCTGGGCGCTGCTCGCCTTCGTCACCCGCAACCTCCATTCCATGTCCATGCAGCAGTTCTCCGTGCACCTGAGCGAGATGCACCTGGACCGGGTCTGGCGCCCGCGGGACAGAGACGGGCTCTCGGGCGAGGACAACCCCAAGTGGCCCGCCAACGTCATCCGCGCGCACTTCCAGGTGCACGACAACAACCCCCGGACGGTGCATATGCGCCAGATCAGCACGCACAGCATGCTGGAAAAGTACCTGCAGACGCGGATAGCGAAGAAGAACCAGGACACGCAGGTCGAGGAGCCCAACCTGGAGGTGATCAAGATGCTCAACGCCGTCTCGGTGCACCTGCACAGGCTCAACACGACGGACATGGACAAGATTGGGTTGTTTTAATCACTATGCACATTGACACACCACCGGGAGAAAGTTGTGCGGGGAGGCGTGCCGGGAGGAGCAAGATGGCCATCGCGGCTACCGACTGCACATATGTTTTTACGGGCCGATAGAACCAATGAGACCGATGGAACCGTTCAGGCCAATGAGACCGATGGAACCGTTCAGGCCAATGAGACCGATGGAACCGTTCAGGCCAATGAGACCGATCGACCTGGTCGGGCCGATGAGACCAATGAGGTCATTGATCACACCATGTTGCTTTTGGTCCTCTTGCTCGTGGGCCTGGCCGCCGCCGTGCCGCTCTGCCGCATCGCGCAGCACGGCGTCGACGGCTTCGGCCACCAGTACCACGGCAAGCTGTCGTGCATCCTGCTCGCCGCGATGGACAGCCGCTTCGCCTACCTGCACCGCCCGTTCCAGACGTTCGAGCACACGCCGATCCCCGGTCGGTTCGCCGAGTGGTACACGAACGTGTCGTTCGGCCAGCCCGGCCTCAACGAGAGCAGGCCCAGGGAGCGGCTCGGCGACACGCAGTGGCTGGAGCTCCTCCACCAGCACGGCCCGGAAAAGTACTGCGACCCCGACAAAATCTACGTCACGGACAACTGCTGGCCCGCGGTGAACTGGATGCCGAGCTACGCCGCGCAGGTCCGGCTGCACCAGCTCGCCATCAGCGAACCCTTCTTCGGCAGCGTGGCCAGAGCCAAGTACGCGCACGTGCCCGCGCGATTCCCCGACCGCTCCGTCGTGGTGATGCACGTGCGCCGCGGCGACGCCATGTGGCGCATCAAGGGGCACGAGCAGGAGGACGGGCTGAACTTTTTTCTCCGGGGCATCCAATGGAGCGCCAAGTTCATCCACGAGCGCGGAGACCCGCCGCCCATGTTCGTCATCGCCACCGACGAGCCGCAGTGGATGGGCATCCGCGCCATGATGGAAATGTACCCGAACCACACGACGCTGCTGACTGGCGACGTGTTCGACACCTTCGAGTACTTTGTGCACGCCTACGGGCTGATGGTGTCGATGAGCTCGCTCAGCTACGCGGGGTGGCTGCTGAACGGCGGCGTCAAGTTCGCGCTCATCCCGCGCCACCTCCAGGCCAGCGAGAACACGCAGTGGCTCAAGCCCGAGTTCGGCTGGTTCACTGCGCTCTAGCGTCGTTATGGTATTACTCTTCCAGCATCACCCGAGCGGCGGGAACTCGTCCTTGCTCGCGTCGGCGGCCACCTCGGGGCCCAGCACCTGGGAGAGTTTCTTCACCTTGAAGGTGGCGCGCTTGGAGAGCGGCCCCGTAGGCGATTCCTTGGGTGGCGGCGGTGACGGGAGGTCTTGCGTGGCGACGCGGAGCTTGGTGGTGTTCATGAGTGACTGCAGCGTAGGCAACCACACTCAATCTGAAACCCCTCCTCCTCGCGCTTGTTGTCTTTTGTAGCATCATAGGCTCCATCATGAATACCCCCTCACCCAAGCCCGAACCAATGACCTATCTGGGCGTGTGGGCCTTTGCGCGCCACCGCCGCGAGGAGGCCATGGAGAACGCAGTCCAGTCGGCATGGGCCGCCGCAGAGGCAGCCTTGGTTGGGCTGCCCAATCACGAGCACATGCGCAAAGTTCCCGGGCTGATAGGGGAAGTGGACACCTGGCAGCGCATCATGGACGAGTGTACACTGCGCAAGGAGGCTCGGGGGGAGAAGCAGTAATTTTGCACACTCAAATGAAACTCACACTCCTCCTCCTTCTCATCATGTCCGCCGCCGCTACCCCTGACTACTCGGCGCGCATCAAAACGCTCCTCGAGGAGGCCGCCGGGCTCTACGATGGCATGGCGGCGGCAAAGAAGTGCAACATGGACAAGGAGATCATCGACGACTACAAGCAGCAGATTGCCGCCAACGAGGCGGAGACGAAACGGTTGCGTGTGCTGCGTGGTCAGTAGGCGTCGTAAAGATGTCACCGACGCGCGTTGATGCATGCACCACACACAATGGCCCCCAACCGCCCGCTTGGGACCGTCGAGATCACCGACTACGGCGCCGTGCTCGGGCAGGAGGAGTCCGAGCTTGTGGTGGCGCTCGCCGAGCACATGGGCGCCGAGCAGCTCTACCTGCTGAGCAACTTCAGGAGCAACGCGAGCGTCATGCTGCCTCCCAGCGGCTATGCGGCCACCGTCTGCCGCGACGCGCAGGTCCGCCCCGACGTCTTCCGCGGCCAGCACCGCTTGTTCAGAGGCGTCGCCCTGGTTCGTCCCGTTGCCTCAAAATTAACGCATGCAGGTGGAGCTCAAGCTCATCGACCCCGAGCTCAACGAGGTCGCGCGGGACCAGTTCCGCGCCTGGCTCAATCTGTTCCTGCGCGACGTCTCGCCGCACCCGCCCAAGCTCACCGACGCCCCCGACGGCGGCTGGGTCTGCGAGCTGGGGCGCGCCGGCTGGGTGGGGCTCTTCGTGGGCCGCGTGGTCCGCGCCAACCACACGCGCTCGCGCAGCACCTCGACCTACATGGTGTGCGTGGCGGGGCTGCCGGACAAGACGCACGTCGAGCTGGACGCGCTCCTCGCGACGCAAAAGGGCACCTGGGGTGAGGTCTTTGGCGAGCGCATGGACAACGCGCGCGCGCTCGCCGCTGCCAACAGGAACAGGGTGCTGGCAGCCGCAACGGACGCGCTCGCCCGCGCTCTAGACATGGCCAGGCATGTTCAGCTTGCACTCGAATTAACCCGCCAGCCCGGTCGTCTTCGGCGCCAAGCCCTTCCCCAAGCTCGAGGCCGCCGGCGACCCAAAGCTGGCCGCCGAGGCCCAGAAGCAGCTCGAGGCCGCGACGAAGATGCCCCTGACCGGCATCCCCAGCTGGTTCACGGTGCCGACGGCGCAGCCCAGGGACGTGGGCGCGATCCCCGAGGCCCTCCGCGGCTTCCCGCTCGGCGCGCACCTCAAGGACGCAGTGCCCTACCCGGCGACGCTCACCGGCGTCATGGACATTCCGGGCGACGACGTGGTGCCGGGTCAAGGGGAGTGCATGACCGTCCACAGCGCCTCCTGCCCCGTGCGGTCCAAGGTGGGCGCCCCGGTCACCAACGGACCAACCGGCGACATGTACGCTCCAGCAATACGCATATGCTCACGCGCCAGGGGCATCTACAACTACAAGGGCGGGGCGGTGTGGCCGGCTGTGAGCCCGTCGCTGGGCGCCTTCCCCTACGAGCCCTTCCCGCAGTTCGGCGACGCGGGCAAGGGCAGCAACTGCACGTGCGTTCCCTTTTAAATTAAGCTGACAGTAAAGGTGGGCGGACGCCTCGGTGGAGCAGAACCGCAACGTGGCCTGCGAGTGGGCCTACGCGCCGCCCCTCGACGCCGCCACCGGCGAGCCCGCCCCCGTGAGCCGCTACGGCGCGCCCTGCGAGACGAGCGACCTGCTGGAGCTGGACCGCGCGAGGGGGTGGATGCGCGCCTCGGTCGTCGACCCTGCGGGCGGCTTCTCCAGCCAGAAGGTCTTCGCCGGCCTGCGCTCCGTCGACTACCCGGGCGTCACCCGAGCCGTAGCTGTATGAAAGCCACACACACACTCGTTCCAAAGCACCGCCAACCATGTCGTTCCCCCCGCTTGGCAACAGCACCACCACGGTGGCGCATGCCATCACCCAGTTCACGGGCCGCCACCACCCGGAACTCTACAACTACTGGGAGAGCATCCGCAACTCCAGCCTGATGGCCAATTACGTCGACATTTATCCGTCGGGCAAGCAGGACGAGGACTACAAGATCCCCATGAACGCCTTTGTGTTCGGCCTGCGCCGCGAGTTCAGGTTCATGGGCGGCGACGGCGGCTCCTCGGACAACTCCATCGGGCAGCAGCCCTTTGTCAGCGCGAGCCTCTGCGGCATGGTGGTGCCCCGCGTCAACGGCGTCGTCGACTTTGACCGCGTCCTGGCCATCCCCGACCAGGTAAAATTTGTTTGCCCGCCCGCTAACCCGCCAGGTCCGACGCGACCGCGCCTGGCGCAACGGCGTCAAGAAGGTCATCATCCCCTGGGGCACCTCGCGCAAGGACCACGCCAGCATCATGGCGGCCGGCAGCATGACGAGCGGCCCTGTCAAGACGAACGACGGGCCCGTTATCCAGATGACCGGCTTGGTAGGTTGCTGCTTTTTTCCCAACTCACGCCAACAGGTGGACGTGCTCGTCACCGGGCGCAAGGACATTTACGTCGGCCAGCTCGTGTGCCTCGTGCCGCCGCTGCGCAACGAGAGCGAGATGATCGCCGTCAAGACGTTTGGGCAGACCGAAACCAGGCGGGCGCTGCTGGTGGAGCCCTTCGACGGCAACGAGAACATCGACATTGACCACGTGCGCACGATGCTCAGCATCAACGAGCGCCGCAAGCCCGACTGGAACACCGCCAAGCCCGACCTGGCCGTCGAGCTCGACATCACCGAGGACGTCGTCACCTTCTCGGTCGTCGAGTTCACGCGCAAGGTCATGCTGCATACCATGACGCAGACGCAGTGCATGGCCGTCGCCGGCTGGGACCCCGCGACCCAGACGGGCAAGGACCTCTTCAAGTCCAAGCTGGATGCCAACTACGCGCTGCTATACACGCAGAACCCCAACAAGCTCGAGGTGTTCAAGCTGCCCGGCTTCGGCACGGCCACGCCCTCGCGCTACGTCGAGCTGCTGGCCAGCGACATGCTCATGGACCAGGCCGACACGCTCTCGACCAAGCGCTTCCCGCCCACGACGCACAACCTGCTCGGCGCGCTGCACATGAACCTCGACATGGACATGGAGTGGATCGTCGGCCGCGCGGTCACCACTGGCGTGCCCGGCAACATGATGACCATCAACATGGGCCTGCTGCGGCCCTAACGACGCTCTGCCGCGGGATTATGATGAATCCCCCGTAGGGGGAGTAAAACGAGCACGGGATCAAAAACGCACCTTACCGTCCCGCCGGGGAACGCCTTGACCTCGCGGTAGCTGCCGTTGAGCCGGAACTTGAAGTGGTCGCTCGAGTTGTTGTCGATGCTGCTCTTGACGCCCATCTTGGCGAGGAAGCGGCCGACGTGGCCCAGCAGGCCGTCCTCCTTGCTGGACGCGCGCGCGCCGGGTGAGTAGATGCCTGTGGGCGTCAGCTTGCATCAAGAGCAACGCACAGATGACGACGTCGGCGATCCAGTACATGAGGCAGGCGACGAACATGGCCAGCGCCCAACTCTTGCCCCATCGGCGGGGCGTGCAGATGCCGGCGCAGAAATGCAGAGAAGTCCACCTGCGTCGTCAGCGATTTCCGGCGGGCCGCTCACCTGTTATAGGCCATGATCCGCTTCTGGTTGCTCTTGTAGGCCTCGTCGTACGTCACGCGGGTGCACGCCGACTGGAACAGGTCCTGCATCCTGATCTGGTCGTACGTGCGGCACACCTTGTCGTCGTCCATCTTGGCCAGCGAGTCGCGGATGTTGTCGTTGATCTCGTGGCCCTCCTGGAGCGCGCCGGGCGGGCGCTGCAGCGCGGCCTCGTAGCGCTTAGGCAGCCGCTCCGACGTGCTGGTCTGCGTGGCGACCTCATAGGCCTCGGCGAGGGCTAGCCAGTCCATTAGGTGTGACACACCATGACGGGATTCTCCAGGTTCGACCCCCTCGCGACTCTCGCGGTCCAGCGCGTTTGGGCCGCTGCGTCGCCGCCTCCCCTGGTGTTCCAGCGGCAAGTGGCAAGACGCGCCGACGATCTCGCGACCGCCTCCACCGCGTCGACGCCGCCAGTCAGCGAGCTCGCCGGCAACCTGAACATGCTGCGCGCCTGCCTGCTGTTCATAACCGAGCCGGGCAAGACGTTGCGCGTCGTGGAGCGGGACAGCGGCTACCTGGCTCCCGGTCGCGCCCGGCGCATGACGTACGAGGACGCAGCGTGCATCCAAACGCACATCAACGCTCTGACGCACAGGGAGCTCTGGGCGATATACTTGCACTGCCGCGACGCGCCGTTCCCGCTGCACGTCCCGCAGAGCCCGTCGGGCGACTACGTCGTCTGGGTGAAAATGACCGGGATGGCCGTGTGGTATGCCGTGTACACGCAGTGGGCTTAACCCATCTTCACGTCGCTGCTCGTCTTGGCCATCGAGGCCTTCATGCTGCGGATCCACTCGGCGTGCTCGTCGATCTTCACGTCGCCGCTCACCGACACCTTGGCCATCGCGGCAGTCAGCTCAGCGGTCCGAGCGGCCTCTCGCCTGTTGGCGACGTCGAGGGCAGCCGCGTCGTGGAATCGATCGCCGGTGCCCCGCATGTAGCCCGCCACCGCGATGCGTAGAATGACCACGTGGAGATATGGGAAATTCTCCGGCGTTTGCCAGAACTCCTTGAGATCCTCAAATGTCATCGGAAAATCTGTGCGTGCGGCTAGGCAGATCACGTCGCGTACCACGCGTTCAAAGTTGGCGCGCTTGCAGCATTCGCGGAGACGGTGGTATTCCTGCGGCGTCCACGTCAGGTGCGGGTTCCGCGTGGCGGGCGCCGGCGTTGCATCTTCCTTGCGCTTCTGGTACAGCGCCTTGAGGAAGTCGGCGCTCTCCTTTTCCTTGGCTTGCGTGCTCGCGAAGTAAGTCTGATTGGTGGCCGCCGTCGGGCACGTGCTGATGTTGACCCAGCCAGGTCCGACCATGGTGACGTTGGAAGACTGTGATCCCTTCATGTGTGATCACACATGAACGAGCTGTTCCGCGAGGTCGACGCCGCCATCCTCTCCGCGCAAGACCACGCCCGGCGCCTGCAGCAGGGCAAGCTGCCGCCCGAGCAGGCCACCATCGTGCAGGGACTGGTCAACGCGATGGCGCAGGTCCAGACCGCCTCGACGCGGGTGCACGACGAGCACGCCAAGATGGAGTCCAAGTGGGCGAGCACGCGGCCCGAGCTGACGTGATGAGCTGCTGCGTCGTCGTGGTTTAACCCTTACTCCCCGCCCCTCTAGCCGCGCCTGTGACGCTTGCTGCGCTCCTCCAGCTCGTCGGCCGAGCCGTTGACGAGCAGGTTGCTGCCCGTGTACTGGTCCAGCGTGGCCTTCATGCCGCGGATCCACTCGGCGCGCTCGTCGATCTCGTTGGCGGAGGCGTTGAGCGTGACGGTGGCGCCGGTGGGGGCCATTGCCGGCTGGGGCACGCCTATCTGCGCGCCCACCCTAGCCATGTAGGCCGCGCGCTCGTCGGTGGAAGTGGTCTGCGGCGGCCAGCGGTCGTCGTTGGTCATGGTGCGCGAGCTCTCGGTGACGCGCGTCTTGAGGTTGTCGATGGTGGCCAGCGCCTCGCCGAGCTTGGACTTCAGGTCCGCGTTGACGGCCTTGACGTTGCCGTACTGCCTGCCGGCCGATGCGAACACCCTCACCAGGTTGGGGTACTGGTCGGGGCGCTCGGCCAGGTCGAAGAGGTCCGCCGACGCACCGAGCGCCTCCTCCTTGCTGGCCGCCGACTCGGCCACGAAGGCGTTGGTGGCGTCGGTCAGCTGCGACTTGAGGTCCTTGATGCGCGCGAGCTTGGCGTCCTTCTCCTTGGCCGACATGGTGTCGGACTTGGCCTTGAGCTCGGCCTCGCGGCGGGCAATCTCCGCCTCCTTCTTGGCGCTGGTGGCGCGCTCCGCCTCGAGCTCGGCCTTCAGAGCAGAGATGGGGTCGGCGGCAGCGTCCACGACAGAGCGGTTCACACCAGGTTGGTCGGCAGCGGCGGTGGACATCGGTTTAGTGTTGAATTGTGATTGCTTGACATACACCTGGTCGCCTTTCTTCATGGCGATGATGTCCGCGCCGTCGACGCCTGGCTTCTGGCACAGCGCGATGTGCTTCGGCATGATCTTCATCACGCCAGAGCTGCGGCCGCGTTAGCGCTGCGTGGGGCGGCTTACCCATCGGGCGTCTTGATCAGGTCGCTGCTGGCCGAGACGGAGCGCCAGCCGAGCGAGTCCATGTGGTACTCGGCCTCCCGCCCCAGGTCGGAGACGTCGAGCCGCATCTTGGCGACGCAAGAGCCGTTGGCGGCCACGCGCGCTTCGGTGCACTTGCCCGAGACCATGGCGTCGTCGTGCTCGATGGTCACCGGCAGCCCCGGCAGCAGCGACGCGTACTCGGCCATCTCGGACTGCCTGAGGCCCTCGAAACGATAGTGTTCCCCGTGTCCTGGCGGGTGCACGACGGCGACGATCTCCATGTGTTGTGAGGCTCCTCGTTACGCTCTAAATACGTCGTGGCGCCCCCCGAGAAAGTACACCACCTTCTCCGGGCCCAGGTTGTCGTACTGCTCCGCGTCGGCGACTATGCGAAGACTACTTGGCACCGCCCCGTCGGTCCGCCACTTAAATCCGGTTGGAAAAATCCGTGTGGACGCCCTCCACGAGCGCAGCCACCCGGTGACGCTGTGTTCACTCCGGTACGAGCGGAATGACTGCATGCCGCGATTATTGCTCAAGAGCTGATATTCTTGGCTGTTGAAGAGGATCCTAGATCGTGCCAGTTCGATAGATGCATGAGCAGCAGCTAGATCTTGTAAGTAGGGAGTCTGTGCCAGCTGATCTTGACGCGCTGCCTCCAGCTGAGCTGCCTCCAGCTGAGCTGCACGATGGGCAGCTCGCTCGTTGCGGGCCCGCCAGCGCTCACGGTCTTCCGGCGTTGGCCCTGAGACCACGCTCATCAGCTGACTCACCAACGCTTGTCTGCCATGTGGGTGCGGCGCCGCTTGCTGCTCTTGCGCCGGGCGCACCCACGCTGGTGGTGGTACACGGTCTTCCAGCGGCGGCGGCCAATGGATAGTCGGAGCCCTGGCTAGCTCGGCTTCGGCGGCGAGATGGATGACGCGCGCTTGACGCTCCTCCATCGTGAGGCGCTCGAAAATCACTTCTTGCCACACGTGCGGGAAATCATGGCGCACGATTCTGGCTCGCGTGGTCGAGTGGTCGTAGTCGTCTTGCCTGAATCGACGATCGTTCTCTTGCGGCGTGCCGTTGATGTTGACCCACGGTGCATCATCCACCTGTCGCGGTGCATTAATCGCTGCAATGTCGGCGAGCGCCTCGTCGATTTCACGCTGCGTGGGCAAGCGGTCGACAACGTGTGGGACACCCCGCTGGTCCACCCACACGTGCGTGGCCGTGTCGGGCGCGGCTAGCGCAGCTTCGGCGTCTCGCCAGCGCTCACGGTCTTCCGGCGTGGGCACGCGGTCGTCCCGGATATTACGCTCAGGGGTGGGATCTGCCCGCTGAATCAATGTAGCGTGCACCTGATTCAGCATACGGTTGAAGACGTCGAGCCCGTCTTGGTCGTCTTGAGCATCGCCGTCCTGGGTGTCCGTTCTCGCGCGCTTGGCCGGTGGGATCACGACGCCGCGGCAGATGGGGCATGTGTTGTGGAGGTTGACCCACGTGTGTATGCAGGCGAAGTGGAAGACGTGGTCGCACTTGAGCGTCGACGGCTTGCCATCAATCTCGACTTGGCAGATGCAGCAGCAGGGGTCGTCAGCGGCGGGAGAGGTCGGAGCGTCGGCCATTGTGTGGTGGTTGACGGCTGCGGCATATGCTTCTAGAACATGCTACCACTTCTTCGCGAGACGCTCCGCCTCCTCGATCTCCGCGTTGATCATGTCAATGTGCGCGTGCATCGTGCCGATGCAGAAGAGGAGGAACCCCATCGTGCACACGAGCGCCAAGATCACCATGTCAATATCAAGAGGCCTCCCTGTGTTGGACTGGTAGAGCACCGCGGTGAGCGCGGACACTGCGCCGGCGAGCATGAAGAGGGTGACGACGAGGCCCATGACGATGTGCGGCTGCTCGTTGAGGAAGGCCCACGTGCACTCGTAGTTGACCGGGCGCATGGTGTGTGGATAAACTCCCTTACGCGACCCCCCTCTCACAACGTGCGCGGCATAAACGAGGCAAACGTGGTGTAATGCCCTCCTTTGCCTCGGCGGATGGTGGCCACGCCGGGACACTCGACGATGCCGCTGGTGTTGTGTCAGTCGATGCACGCGCAATAACTCACCCATGGCCCGTGTTGGACGTGTACACGGTAAAGCGACCCGCGTCGGGCCCGCACGCGAACTGGCCGCCGCGCCACATGATGGTGTTGTGCTCGCCGATGCTCTTCCAGCCGATGGACGTCTTCTTCATGTAGGGGTTGCCCATGTTGCCCTGGGCGCCTAAGCCGCGCACGCGCTGCTCATACGCAAACGTCGTGTAGTGCGGCACGGACGCCTCGGGGAAGTCGCCCGAGATGTCGCCGCGCAGGTCCATCCACGCGTGCGTCACCGTGTCGGGCGCGGCGGGCACCGGCACCGCGATGAGCGAGGGCGTGTTGATGCCCTGCACGACCCACTGCGTGGCCTGCAGCTGCTTGAGCGTGCGCAGCGTGTAGAACTCGGTGCCGTTGCCGCCCTGTCGCTGGGTTAGCCCTCTTCGGATTGGGCGCACCTGGTAGCCAGCATGCGCCAGGAACGAGATGGGCACGATGCGCTCCGGCGCGAGCACGACCGTGTGCAAGTGCCACGTCGTGTTGACAAAGGCCGTCTTGCTGAAGCCGTCGATGGTGGTGGTGGTGTTCATCCATCCGTACTTGGTGATGCCGGTGGCCTCGCCGCCCGCAAACAGCCAGCCGGTGTGCATGACCCAGCCCTTCCACGGCTGGAACAGGCGCACGTTGATGGGCACCTGCACGCTGAAGCGGATCATGGCATCGAGCGTCTACTTCTTGTTAGCTGGCAGCTGGTTGCTCCTACCTGATAGCGGACGGGCGCCGCCAGAAACACGATGCGGGCCGCGCGCTCCCAGGGCATGGGCTCCATGCGCACGGCGTCCTCGTACTTGGTGCGCCATTGCTTCTGCGCGAACGGGAAGCTCTCGTGCGTGTAGTGGTGGTGGTCCACTGGCTCGCCCTGCACCTGGTCGTCCATAATCTCGACGCGCGCGCGCTGGCGCCCGGTGGTGGCCGCGGTGCCCGTCTCGGTCGTCTCGAGCAGCATGTCCATCACCTGGCCCTTCTCGTCGTAGAAGAAGGCAAACGCGTCCGAGACGCCGCGGAAGAAGCCGTGCGCGCGGTTCTCCTGTGGGCGGCCCGTCCAGGGAGCCGAGGCCAGGAAGTTGGACTCGGGCGTCAGGTACTCGCCGGCGGTGTCGGCAGGCGTCAACATGCGCCCGTCGCCGACCTGCTCGGACCTGGGCTCAAAGTAGGTGCCGGGAGCGCCAGCGGAGGAGCGCATCTGGCCCAAATAGAGGCGCAGCAGGAACTCATGGTCCTTCATCGTGAACTCGGGGCGCATGGCGCCCTTGATGAAGCCCTGCAGCCAGGCGATCATGTCGGCGAAGGAGGCGAAGCGCAGGGTTCCAGCGGCATTCGCGCCCGGGCGCAGCGCAAAGGCGCCGGGGGGAAACACGCCAGCGACCGCCGGGGCAGCCAGGGCCAACGCAGCCGGATTGATGTTGGCGGCTGGAAAGGGCACTGCTGCTGTGCCCATGGCGGTCAACACGTTGGTAATCGTCAATGTGTTGGCCCACTTGACCTCGCCGTAGACGGCGCAGTTCAAAAAGTAGCCGTACACTTCTTGCAGCTTGGGCTCGGCCGACAGGAAGTCGTAGTAGGTGGCGATGGACTGCATGTTGCGCCCCACGTGCAGCGCCTCGGGGACGCCCTCCTCCTGCACGCGGAAGCGCTCGGCGAAGCGGTCGATGACGCGGCCGACGTCGAACTTGACGGGGTCGGCGTGAACCTTGAAGTCGCCGATCTGCTCCTCGCCGGCCGTCACGCCGTCGCGCTGGGGGATGTCGGCGCGCGCGGTGCCCTTGGCGGCGGCGAGGTAGACGCCTGCTGGTCAGTCAATCGTCGACGCAAACGCACCCGTGTCGTGCGCCACCGTCGTCTCGAACAGGATGAAGGGCCCGGCGTGCAGCTGCGGCAGCGCGACGCCCGTCATCCACTTGGGCATCTTGCGGTGGTCCAGGCACGGGTTGTACGTGCCGCCGAAGCGCGCCACCATCATGTGGTAGAACTCGCCCCACCTGGTTGCGTCAGTCAGGTGCAAGAAGGATAACGCACGCGTCGATGAAGGCTTTCGCGTCGTTGGCGTCGTCCAGGGTGACAGGCTCTCCGACGGCGGCGGCGCCGCCCGCCACAGGGGCCGTGAACCTGCCTCTGGAGATGGTGTAGAGGCCGACGTACGAGGCCTTGCCGTTCAGTACGTTGGTGTTGAGCGCGGAAGCGTCTTCGACGGGCATCGTCAGGATGCGCTCGTAGAGGGCCACGCCGCGGCGGATGGACTGCATCTGGTTCTCGGTGAGCGCCTTGCAGGCCGACGTCGCGACAGCATGGAGAGCCGTGGGCGTGAGCCACTTGTCCTCCATGAGTCCGAAGTTGCGCGCGACGCGCAGGAAGGTGTCGCCGAAGCGGTTGCCGGCGTCGACCTTGTAGAGGAAGAGGCCGTCGTCGATGCCCTGGCTGGCCATGACGCGGTGGTCGTCGCGGAGCATGCCATATTTGTTCCAGCGCGCCCAGTGCTTGAGCGTGTCTGCTGTGTTAGTTTTAGAGCGGGCGGTGCTGACAAACCCAGCAGCGTGATGCGCGCCCAGCTGTCGCGGTCCTCGTCGTAGAGGATGATGGTGCGGTGCTCCGAGTCGTAGGCCTTGCCGAGCGGGTAGTACGACTCGGCCGCCATGAGGTAATGGCTCCCGACGCGGCGCAGCGACTGCGTGACGGGCGGGGACCCGGCCTGGTCGGCCTCGGGCTTGTAGATGATGGGCGAGACGACGCGCACGCCGTTGAAGCGGCGGTTCTCGTCGACGCTGATGGCCGTCTGCGCTTGGGGGTTGACGTTGGAGTAGGTCGGCTCGAATTCCAGGTAGGTCATGACGTCCTTGTCGATCATCAGGCCATTGGGCGAGACGTTGGCGTTGCTCTCAATGTACTTGGCGTACCTGAGCGGGCGTTAGGCTGCGGCGGAAAAAATAACAAACTTGTTCATCAGCTTGGTCATGCCGAGCTTGTCCTTGTTGACGTAGGCGAACTCGTCGACCTCGCGCTGGATGGCGCCGCAGAAGCTGATGTAGTTGCGCACGCCAAAGATGGCCTGCCAGGCCGTCTCCTCGCTGTCGGGGCGCAGAAGCGCGGACTGGGCGGACCAGGCGGCCTGGCGCCTCATGCTGTTGGCTCCCTGGGCCATCTTGCGTCGGAAGTCCTCAGCGCCCTCGGGCGTGCCGAGACGCGTCATTTCAAACGTGGCCGCGGTACCCCAGCGGATGGCGTTGTAGGTGCGCTCCGTCCTGGTCTCGTGCATCACCTTGGGGTACGCCAAAAAGGGCGTCTCCTGCTGCAGCGGGTTGTTGACCGTGAGCGACGAGACCTTGGTGACGAGGTCCTGGCTGAAGCGCAGCGGGAACAGAAAGTCCGTGTTCATCCAGTAGGGCTCGCTGACCGTCAGGTCGATGATGTCGCGCGTGTACGTCTTCTGGTACTCTTCGGACTCGTTGATGCTGCCGGCGCGTTAGGCTGATTTCGGCGGCGGAAAACCAACGTGTAGTAGACGCGGCGGGCGTAGCGCTGGTTGCCCTGCTGCGGCTTCAGCACCTCGCGCGCGCCCATGTGGTCGAGGATGGCGTTGTTGCCGGTGCCGTCGCCCGGCGCCGACGACATGGGCTTCTGGTAGTTGGCGCCAGTCTCGCCCTCTTTGAGCAGACCGGGCGCGAGCCAAGGTAGGGTGCTGGTCATGTCGGTGTGTTGGTACGTGTGTGTGGCGCCCATAGATAGGCAGGCGCATGGCTACTCGAGGGGCGGGTGGGGGCTGGCCGGCCTGGCTCAGACACACACATGGCCAACTTTGTGGACAACGTCGACCAGATCGAGATCCGCCGCCTCCTCGTCAACGCCCTGGGCGCGCAGCTGCTGGTGGCGCTCGCCATCGCCGGGCTGCTGCTGTGGCGCCGGCTGGACGCGAGGGGGGCGGAAATCAAGCGGGAATAAATATTTTTATTTTAATTGTTTTCCGCCGGAATAAAAATTAATTTAATTTTTTCGGCGGAAATAAATATTTTAATCACAAATGATCATCATCGACGGCAAGGCGTTCGACACGCCCGCGCTAAACCCTGGCATCACCGCGCGCATCCACACCATCGCGACCCTCGATGCGGGGACCGCCTACACGACGAAGCCCAACGCGGTGGCCTGGCGGCGACTGCACGGCCTGCCCAGCGACGCCAAGCCCTCGGCCACGCACGTGCTGCTCGCCACGCCCGACGGAGGCATGGTCGCGCTGGGCCACTGGCCGTTCGGCTCCCCCGTCACGCTGACGCTGGACAAGGGCCTGGTCTCGTTCCTGTGCACCGAGCACATGGAGGAGGAGTACTCGCCGCCCGAGCCCAAGCAGCCGCGCCTGGACGACAAGGAGCCCTTCCTGCCCGGCCCCGCCATGCACTCGCCCGACGCCATCATCGCCAACGCCGACACGCTCAGCTTCTACACGCGGCTGGACAGGATCGCGGCCGGCTGTCAGCGCAAGGCGCGCGTGCTGACCGCGGGCGAGTTCATCACCTACGTCGTGCCGCCCGGCGACTTTCAGGTGAGCTCTGATGCAGGATGGTGACCTAACCGCCAGGACTTCTTCCTGTTTAATTGGGCCAACATGGTCAGCAGCCTCGCGCCCAACGAGCACCTCGAGGCCGCGCTCTACCACCTCTCCAAGGTCGACTCCATCCCGCCCGACGTGCAGCAGCGGCTGGGCGCGCACCTCGCCAAGGTGCAGCGGCGCTGAACAAGTGAGCACCACCACGCGAAAAGTATGTAGGGTGCAGTGCCCCGTGAGCTAAACCATGGCCAAGTCCCACTTGCCAGCCGAGTTCCTGGTGCGCTGGCCCTACATGGCCGAGTGCGACGAGTGCGGTGGCGAGGTCCAGCCCAGGCCGCCCGACGTCAGGGGCTGGCGGCTGCTGCGGCGGTGGGTAAGTTCTTTCCAGACCTGGCTGACGCGAGGCAGGTCTGGCGCGTGCTGACCTTCAACGGCGCCGTGACCTACGCGCTCGAGCGGTTCAAGATCACGTGGATGGCGGCGATAGGGCTGGTCGTCGGCGCCGTCTGGACCGACTTTCTCCGCAAGCACGTCGAGGGCCTCTTCAACGACGGGACCAACGACCTCCCGCTCATGGAGGAGCAGCTGGGGTACGTGCTGGCCGTCACCGCCGTGTGCACCATCTTGCCCGCCGCCATCGTCAACCTCGACTACGCCTACCACTCGCGCTGCATCCCCGTGCACCGGCGCGTCTACCGCCAGCGCTTCAACAAGCTCATCGCGGAGCTGCAGGCCGACGAGCCCTACTCGCCGACGCACGACTGGGACTACGACTCGGACGGCTGCCCCGACGCGCAGTTCGCCTACTTCCGCGACATGGACACCGTCAAGGACGCGCAGTCGTGGGTCGCGTCGCGCCTGAGCAAGATTTTCCGCGGCAAGCCGGATGAACCGCCGGAGAAGACGCCACTGCTCGCGCAGCAGGTGAGGCGGGTCAAGACAGGCCGATTCATTAAGCTGCGGACGGATGGGATTGTGTAAAAGATTTAGGCGCATCGACGACGCACCAGCACCTGTTGTCGTCAGTTTATTTTCTGAGCGAATTACCTCGTCAATGTCCTCGGGCTTGACGCTCCACGGCGCGAGCTTGATGAGCCGGCTCTGCGTCTGCCAGTCGCGCGGCCAGCCCATGATGGTCCACAGCTTGACGAAATTCTTGCAGCAGTAGGCGAGCGCCATGAGCCCGCTCTCGGGGTGGCCCTCCTCGCCGAAGACGGCGCGCTCAAAGGCCAGGCCTGCACCCAGTCTGGGAGGGAAGCGGCGGAGCAGCGCGGCCACGAGGTGCGGGTTGTCGCGCCAGGGCTTGCACCTAGTTCTGCGTGAGATCACAGCTCGGTTGACTCACCGGTTGCTAAACTCAGACGGCGACAGGTTCTTAAAGTCGGCGGGCAGGCGGTCGCGGTAGTACTTGAGGCGGAACTCGCGGCTGGCCAGCACCCCCACGAGCAGCAGGCCCTCGCCGACGCCGTAGTGCTGCGGGACGAAGGGCAGGCGCAGCTTCTGGATGCCGAGGCCCACGCAGTCGGCGAGCTCCCAGGCCGAAAACGCTGATACAACCTGTCGTCGTTGGTCAGCACGATGCACCGGGACTTACCGAGTCGAGCGCGTGCTGCCCCACGACGCGGTTGGCGCGGAAGTAGCGCGCGAGCTCGGCCACGGTGCCCCCGAGCGCCTGGCTGAGGTGGTCGGGCACGCCCAGGCGCCCGCGGGGCGCGTCCAGCAGGCTCATGAGGAAGAGGCGCATCATGGCGTCGGTGGCGTAGGCGCGCGCGGACTCGGACGTCAGCTTGGGGATGAGGCGCTGGCCCAGCTGCTCGAAGCTCTCGCTGTCGACCTGGAGGCGCGGCGGCACCGCGTCCACCACGGCTGAAACTTCCT
>Ga0302202_10001904_pt1 | contig 25085 bp, 23 predicted proteins | sample II_Bog_N3_3_FD_194579 | JGI IMG/M metagenome (GOLD analysis project Ga0302202, IMG submission 194579) | Peat permafrost microbial communities from Stordalen Mire near Abisko, Sweden - II_Bog_N3_3 | ecosystem: Environmental > Terrestrial > Soil > Wetlands > Peat | place: Sweden: Abisko...
TCCTCCGTTTTCCGCTTTCCCACAACCCAGGCTTGACAATCCAGACAGTCGCTGAGCGCGTCTTTTGAGCGCGAAGGATCCCGATACCGCTCGCACCCCCTCAACCCTCCACCCTTTCTCCCCACAAGATCCCCGCCCTTGCCCTTGCTGTTCCCTGTTCCCTGTTGTCAAGACCCTCGAACCTCCAATTTCCCCCTAACCCGCACCATCCAAACAACATAATTCTTTTCAAAATCTGGCATACTAGTTTCCCACCATCCCGTATAATTAAATCAGTAAGCAAAACCAAACAGACCCGGCCAACCAGCCGGGTCTTCGCATTTAACCCTCAACCGTCTCTACCAAGTCCAGACTTAGTCCAGACTTAAACAAAAAAGTCCAGACTTAACATGCATTTTTTGAATACTTTAGACTTTTTCGTACACAAAAGAAAAATCCGCATGTCCGTCGCAACCGAACTCGCTGGTCTTCGCCTTTACTACGTCTCGCGCGCTTAGCGCGTGCTTAACTCGCATTTTATGAATGTTTTACGCTATTCGCACCGGGGGGGGGTACAACATGATCGACGTTTCATTCGGACTGCGTGACGTCTGCGTGAGAAGAGCATGAGTTCACTGTTCGTACCCCACCGTATAAATGCGGTCCACAACATCTTCCTTCGTCGCGGGAACGCCTCCATCGCGGGTGCTCATCGCGCCCGTCTCCAGCCACATCCGCAACCAGTAGAACTGATGCACCCGGACCAGCCGCGATGCCCTCGGCTGCAGCTTGCCCAACGCCAGCGTTATTTTGCCCGACACGGACTCGATGTCCGGTACCTGTTCGAACGCCGCAGCCACAAAGTCGCACTCGCGCAGACGTTGCCGCGCAGCCTTCAACTGCGCTCCGTCGACCAGTCCGCTCTCCACCTTCAGCCCGCTCATGCGCTCCATCGCGAACGCCGCCGAAGCGTCCAACTGGTCTTCGAACGCAAGGTAAAGGATGCGTCCGCCAGCAATCCGCAGCGGGACCATCCCCAGTCTCTCCACCAGTGCCTTCGGCGCAAGCAGCGCCATCGCTGCCGGATCGAACCCCTCCATCGGCAACACCGGGCAGTTCCACTGCAGACCCAGTGCGCGAGTGATGCGTTCTTCCTTCAGCCCGCACTCAGCCACCAGCCAGCTTCCAATCCGGCCGCGTCCTGCACGTCGCTGCACATCGAGTGCATGCTGCAACTGCGGCTGAGTGATCAGTCCCTGCGCCAGCAGGACCAGCCCAAGCGGGACCCGATGCAGATGCTGCCGGTCCTCTTCGGCGACGGCGCTGTCTCCGAGTTCTCGCCGTACCGCGGCCTCCACCAGCGTCTGCACACATTCGGCGCTGCATCCCCAGTGCCCTTCAAACACTGGCCGCCGCCGGTCCTTCAACAACCTCAGCCAGCCTCTGGTACACGCCGGATTGCCACACCCAGCCCGTTCGCTCCCCCACGCCGCAGCCCCATGTGCGTCACGCCGAGGCACCGCACCCGCTGCGCCCGATGGCCGGTACACATCCCTTCCGATCTCCATCTTCACGCCCAACCGATTCGCCATCGACACCTCTATCCCGGTCCGCCGGCCACCTGTGCATCTGCCGGTCGCTCTCTGCCTGCCCCAGCCTCTACCCTCCTAGAACAGGCAACGTATGCTCTCCAGCCGCATCTGCGGTTCCGCGACTTCGGTCACCAACAGGGCAAAGTTGCCATTGACAATCACCACCTCGCCGCGCGCCATGATCCTGTCGCCAACCACCAGATCCACCGGATCTGCAACCTGCCGGTCGAGTTCCAGCACATCTCCCGGCCCAAAGGCCAGCACCTCCTTCAGCGGCATCTCGCGAGAGCCAAACTGAAGCGTAGCGTCAAGCTCGATCTCCAGCAAAAGATCTCTCGCAGGACCCGGTGCCGGCTCCTGTTCCCCCGCCTGTTCCGCAATCGGTTCATCCATCTTCCGTTCCTCCCCATCGTTCTAATGTGCCTCGAAGTGGGATCTCGCCCGCTCCGCTTGCGCAATCTTCCGCGGATGCCTTGTCTATTGCACTCCTGGCCGTTGCGCGTCGACTGTGTGTCCCTTCACCTGCGCGCCACGATGTTCTCCGGAACGCACCGGCTGGGCGTGAAAGATGGCGAGGCCCCCCACGCGAAGCTCTGCCACGGCCTGACGCGGCAGTGGCAGCCGCAACACAGCGCCAGGCGCCATATCCGCCAGGTCCCGCGCGTTCAAGTGCATGGTTGGAAACTGGAGCGCAGCGCCAAACTGGGCCTCCTCCATCAGACTGGCCATCCTCGCGCGCGCCTCCGACGACCGCCGCCTCGGCCTGTCCCGCTCCGCAATCAGCCTGCGAAGAATGGTATTCAGCACAACCGCGGGCAGACACAGGTTAAGAGTCCCCTGCACCTCTGGCATGCGTATCTCGAAGCTCATGCACAGCGTCTTTTCACTGAGCGGCATCAGCCGGGAGACCTCCGCTCCCGGCTCCCTCCGTTCAAGCGCGAACTTCAAACCCACCGGTTGCCATGCGATGTTCAACTCGCGCACCACAATCTCCATCACCGAAAGAAGGATGTCATCTTCGATGTCCGTCGACTTGCGCGGCGGCCCGGCCCGGCCAACCCCGCCCAAAAGCAGATCGACAATCGGCGGTGCCATGGCCAGATCCATCTGCAGCACACCCAGCGCATCCAGCGGGTCCAGCCGCACCGAACACACATAGGCCAGCTCCGGTATCCGTTCCGTGAACTCCGAGTAAACCAGTTGTTCGGCCGAAACCAGAGTCATTCCGAACTCCGTACGCAGCCACGCACCCATGTTATGGGTCAGGTTGCGCGCAAACAGATCGTTCACCGTACTGATCGCCTGCATCTGTTCCTTGTTGATCTGACCCGCGCGATTGAAGTCGTACGCCACATGTTTTCGCTCCGGCGACGCGTCATCCGACGGCACCGCCGTCTCTTGCTTCACGGTATTTTCCCGGGACGACGCAAACATCGAGTCGATCTCGCTCTGGTCCAGATGCTTCTCCATCCCATTCCCTCCGACCCGCTTTCAATCCTCAGCAGTGCAGCATCCCTCGAACCTCGAACCGCTCCTACCCGATCGTTCCAACGCTCCTCACACGCACCATGGGCGGGATCTCCGCCGGCGAAAGCACCGTGACCTTGGGCAGAAATGGCTCCAGCCATCGCCGCATGTGATACCGCGCCGGACTTGGAACTAACAGCACGGGAAGGGCCGAGAGCGGCCCCCCTCCCGTAAGCTGCTTCACAGATTCCACAATCCGCCGCAAAAAGGCCGCAGGGGCCGGCCGTGTGCCATCGCCCAGCAGCCGTGACGCGCTCTCCGGATCGAACGTCCCGACGATCTCCTGCTCCAGCCCGGACGCCAGCACCAGCACGCGCAACCCGCCATCCGCATCCAGCAATGGATGCACCAGCGACCGCCCGATCGCCTGGCGCACCGTCTCCACCAGATACACCGTGCTTTTGGAGTGCTGCGCCGCCTCCACCAATATCTCCAGGATCGCCCCCAGATCGCGGATCGACACCTGCTCTCGAAGCAGTTGTTGCAACACCTTCTGCACCTCGCCCAGCGTCATCAGCTTGGGAACTAGCTCCTCCACCAGTTTTGGATAATTCTCGTTCATCGCATCCAGTAGACGCTTCACCTCCTGCCGCCCCAACAGCTCCTGGGCATTTCTTCGTATCAACTCGCCAACGTGGGTCGCAATCACGGTCGTCTGGTCCACCACCGAGTAGCCCGCCGCCAGCGCCTGCTCCTCCAACCCTGGCGCAATCCAGCGCGCCGCAACGCCAAACGCCGGCTCCTGAGTCTCTGTTCCCGCAATCGGCCGCGCCTTGGGATCGCTGTTCACCGCCAGCACGCAGTTCTGCTCGGTCTGCCAGCGCCCGATCTCGGTTCCGCGCAGCGACACGACATACTCCCTCGGCTTCAGACGCAGATTGTCCGTAATATGCACCGGCGGCACAATGAACCCCAACTCCGTCGCCAGTTGCCGACGCAGGCCGCGCACGCGGCTCAACATCTGCCCGCCCTGCTTCTCGTCCACCAGCGAGATCAGTTGGAACCCGATCTCCAGTGTTAAATCGTCCATCTTCAGCAACCCGGCGAGGTTGTTGCTTGGGGCCAATCCCGCCGTCGCCACCGCCGTCTTTCCGCCATCCTGTAGTGCGTCCGCCGTATCCGTTACCGCAGCCTGCTCGGGGATGCGTCGCGCCAGCATTCCCATCGCAGCCGCCATCAGCAGGAACGCCACCTTCGGCATCCCCGGCACCGCAGCCATCACCACCAGAACTCCGCACACGATCCACAACGAGTTTCGGCGCTCAAACAGTTGCGTCTTCAGCTCTGTGTCCAGTTGTCCCGCCGACGACGCCCGCGTCAGCACCATCGCGCCCGCCACCGTCACCAGCAGGCTGGGAATCATCGTCACCAGCCCATCGCCCACGGTCAGGATGGTGTACGTCTTCACCGCCGTCATCAGGTCTGTGCCCTGCTGCAGCACGCCGATGGCAAGCCCCGCAATAATATTGATCGCCGTAATCAGGATCGTTGCCAGCGAGTCCCTCTGGTTGAATTTCGCCGCGCCGTCCATCGCACCATAGAACTCCGCCTCGCGCGCGATCGCCTCCCGCCGCCTGCGCGCTCCATGCTCGTCGATCAGCCCTGCGTTCATGTCCGCGTCGATCGCCATCTGTTTGCCCGGCAACGCATCCAGCGTAAACCGAGCCGTCACCTCCGCCGTGCGCACCGCGCCGTGGCTGACAACCAAAAATTGAATCGCAATCAACGCCAGAAACAGCACAAACCCAACCACGTAATTGCCGCCCACCACAAACTGACCAAACGACTCGATCATGCTGCCCGCGGCGTGCGTTCCCTCGTGCCCATGCAACAGAATCCTGCGGCTGGATGCGATATTCAGCGACAGCCGGAAGAGAGTCAGCAATAGCAGCAACGTCGGAAACACGCTGAAGTCCACCGCCTTGCGCACCTGGATCGCGCTCAGGAAGACAATGATCGAGGCCGTCATCGACACCACCAGCAAGATGTCCAGAATGAAGCTCGACACCGGGATCAGCATCACAAAGACCATGCTGATCGCCGCGATCGGCAGCATCAGCGCGTTGCGCTTCGCCTTCGTCCATCCGCTATTGGTTCCTGCCGCCTGCACCGTCACATCCCACCTCCGGCAACACTTTCCTCAGTTGTTGATGTCTGCTTCACCGATGAAACCGGCTTCTTCGCCGGCCCCTCGGCTGCCCTGCGATCCCGCGCCGCCTTCTCCACCTGCTGCCGATAGAGAAATGCCAGAATCCCCGCCACCGCCGCATACAGCTCATACGGAATCGCCTGCGCCTCCTCGACACCCTTATAAAGCGACCGCGCCAGAGGCGGATTTTCCACAATCGGGACTCCGGCCCAGCGAGCCTCTTCGCGGATCCTCAGCGCGTGAAGGTTCTGTCCCTTCGCCAGCACGGTCGGCGCCAGCATCGACTCGAAGCTGAACTCCAGCGCCACCGCGTAGTGCGTCGGATTGGTAACCACCACGCTGGCGCGCGAGATGTCCGCCTTTACCTTGCGACGCCGCATCGCATTCTGGATACGCCGGATCCGCCCCTTCACCTGCGGATTTCCCATTGTCTCCTTCACCTCGTCACGCATCTCCTGCTTGGTCATGCGCAACTTTTTGTTCCAGGCCATCCGCTCCACCGCATAGTCCAGCGCGGACCACACCACCATCACCCACGCCGCCTTCACCATCAAGCCGTAGCACGCGTCCAGAGTCACCGGAAGTCGAACAACGCTCATCACCGGCATGGGCAGCACCAGTTCCTGCATCGCCCTCACTCCCAATGCCACCACCACCACTGCCGGAATCAGTGACTTCGCCATCCGCGTCATCGACCGCAGACTGAAGATGTTTCCCAGATTGGTTGCCGGGTTCAGCCGCTCCGGTTTGATCGTCAACGCCTCCCCGTTGATCTTCAGCCCACCCGACTGTCCCGCTCCCGCCATCAGCGCGGCGCTGAAGCTGGCCGTCAGGATCAGCCCAACCGGCAGCAGCGACGGCACCAGAATCCTTACGATAGCGCGGTCGAAATCCTCCGTTCCCATGCCGCTCAGCCCCAACAGCAGACTGCGCGTGTACACCTCGTCCCAGTCTGAGAGAAACTGCCGCGCGGAAACACCCAGCACTAGAACACCCGCCAGCATCGACACCGCGCTCAGCAGTTCGCGGCTGTGCACGAAGTCGCCTTTTTTGCGTGCCTTCTCCTTGCGCTGCTCGGTTGCCTTTTCTGTCCCCTTCTCGCTCATGATGCCACCAGCTTCGCCGCCTGGTCCAGCAGTGCCGTAAAGTGCCGCTCAATCCACCCCGGCCACACCGCCAGCGACCCGATCAGCACCGCGTACGAGACCAACGTCTTCAGCGGAATGCTCACCAGCATTACCGGCAGTTGCGGAGACAGCCTTCCCACCAGCGCCACCACAATCTCCACCGTTAGAGCCGCGGCAATCACCGGTGCGGCAAGTTGCAGCCCCGCCAGAAATACCCCGCCCATCATCGAAGCCAGCGCCGCGCAAGTCGACGCTTTCATCACCGCCTGGCCCACAGGAACCACGGCAAAGCTGCGCATCACCGCAGCCAGCAGCGACCGATCCAGCCCCGCGCCGATCAGTACCAAAATCCCCATCCAGTTCAGCATCTGCCCCAGCACCGGCGTCTCGATGTTGCTGTTCGGATCCATCAGGTTTACCAGCGAGAAGCTGAATTGCATCCCCAGCACCTGCCCCGCGAACATCAGCGTCTCCATAATCAGGCTCAGGGCAAACCCGAACGTCAGTCCCACGGCCAATTCTCCCAGCAGTCCCACCATGTCCAACTCCACACGCGCATGAGGCAGAGTCCCCACCACCGGGGCCAACAGCACGGTCATCGCAATCACGAACCCGGCCTTGATCCGCGGGGCAATCGCAGCCGAAGAGAACAGCGGCGCAAAGACCAGCAGCCCGCTCGTGCGCACCATCACCAGCACGCCGGCCGACAGAAACTGTGGCCAGTCCGCGATCTCGTGCCCAGTCAGCATCGTTGCCGCATTTGGTATCTGCACGCGTCTTTCTGCCTATCCCAGGTACCGGTGAAAGTCCGACCACAGCTCCACCGTATAAGTCACCAGACGCCGCACCAGCCACGGCATCGTCACCACAGTCACCGCAAATACAGCGAACAGCCGTGGCACAATCGTCAGCGTCTGCTCCTGCACGCTGGTCAGCGTCTGCACCAAACTCAGCACAACGCTGACCGCGCACGCCACAATCAGCAACGGTGCGCATAAGATCATCGCCTGTACCAACACATTCCGCGCCAACTCCGCCGCCATATCCGGTCCCATATTCCCTCGCCTCTGTCTTCCGTTCCCTGTTCCCTGTTCCCTGTTTCAAAAACTCTTCAGCAACGAACTCGCCAGCAGGTTCCATCCATCCACCATCACAAACAGCAGGATCTTTACCGGCGTGGATATCACCACCGGCGGTAACTGCATCATCCCGACCGAGGTGGTAATGCTGGCGATCGCCAGGTCCACCAGCAGGAATGGCAGGAACAGAACCGCCCCAATCTGGAACCCGGCCTTCAGTTCGCTCAGCATGTACGCCGGAACCACCACCTGCATCGGCAGGTCCTGCGCCGTCTTTGGCCGCGCTGTCATCCCAGCCGACGCGAACAGCGCCAGGTCTTTCTCCCGCGCAAAGCGCAGCATGTACGTCTTCACCGGGGCCGCGCCCAGCTCCAGCGCCTGCTCGCCTGTGATGGTTCCCGCGCGGTACGGGGCCAGAGCCTGCTGGTCGACCTGCACCATCACCGGCTGCATCAGAAACCACGTCATCATCAGTCCCAGTCCCATCAGCACCTGGTTCGACGGTGCGGTCTGCGTCCCCAGCGCCTGGCGCAGGAAGTGGAAGACCACCAGCAGCCGCACCATCGGGGTCATCGACAGCAGCAATGCAGGAAGCAGAGTCAGCAGCGTCAGCCCGATCACAATCGACCAGGGAACGCTCTGCCCTCCATTCAACTGGCTTGCAATACTGTTCAGCCCAAGGTCGTCCGCCCCAGCCTTGGCCGCTGGGATGACCGGCGACGGTGTCTTCTTCGCGCCCGCGCCCGAAGTCTGCTTCCCCACGGAAGTCTTCCCCTTCTGTACTGGCTGGACCGTCTGCGCAGGCTTCACCGCGGCATGAGGCAACGGCGTAACCCAGAACGACTCCGCCGCCACACCCGAGCCGCCCCCGGAGCCAGGACTTGCCTGCTGCATCCACTCGCCCCGCACCGGCCGCGGCAACGCGAGCATCGCCGTCATTGCGACGGCCGCCAACGCTCCGCTCCGGCGCAATCTCGTCCGCGGAAGACGACTCAACAACTGCATCGCGCTTCCTGTCCTGAACCTTGCATTGCGGCGTTCTCCCTGCCGGTGTCCGTCGCCTCGCTCATCGCAATGGAGACGTAGTTTGCAGCCAACGGCTCTCTCATCTCCGCAATTGACTGCACGCTGTCGCCGCCGGCTCCCACCAGATAGCGTTGCCCATCGCACACCACAAGCATCAACTGCCGCCTGCCGCCCAGTTGCAGCATCTCGACCAACTCCATTCGCCGCTTCGCGCGTACATTGCCCATCCCTGAAAACTTCACCCGCAGGGGCGTTTGAAACCATGCCATTAGCCACGCCGCCAACCCGGTCTCAGGCTCCCTCGCCTTTCCATCCCGAAGACCCTCACTCACTCTTTCCATCGTCGACTCCTTAAATGTCCGCAGCAAGACATCCAACCGCATCCTCAGCCTTTGCTAAGCCAACCTCGTCAGCCGCAGCGCCATGCGCTCGCCCACAACCTCAAACTCGCCCCAGCTTAGCTGTAGCGCGCCCGCCTTCAACGGCACTTCTTCCGTGGCCGCCCATGCGCTCTCAATGGTCTGTCCGCACCGTAGGTTGAGCAGATCACTCACCTTGAATCCGCTCAACGGTATCTTCACCTCCAGAATTACCGGCAGACGCGAGATCATTGGCCACGCGGGATGTGCTTCCATCGCCTGTGTCCCGGACGCCAGCCCAATCGACGGTACGGCAAGCTGGCCGCCCAGCACGCCCGCGTTGTGTTCCCGAAACTCAGAAGCCGGCGCCATGATGTACAGGACCTCTGCACGAAGAGTGCCAAAGGATCCGCCGGAAAATTAGCGACCCTTCACCCAAGGGCCAGCTGCGCAGCCATCGAAGACACCGCAGCGATTGCAGACCCGTTCACGCAGCCCACAACTACCGCTCACGATCACCGCCATCCTTGCGGATTCTCTGGATCTAGTGAATCATGTTGATCGTCTCTTGCGTCACCGTATCGAAGGTTGTCACCGTCTTCGAGTTTGCCTCAAACGCGCGTTGCGCCACGATCAGGTTTGCGAACTCCGTCGAGATGTCCACGTTCGATTGCTCCAGCGTGTCGTCCTCGATCGACCCGCGCCCGCCCGCTCCCGGAGCGCCAACGCTGGCCGCGCCCGATGCCGCCGTCGTCTGGTAGTTGTTTTCTCCCTCTACGGTTAGGCCCTCCTCATTGGTCACTGAAGCAACCGCGATCTGACCGATTGTCTCTGTCTGTCCGTTGGAAAAACCTGCCGAGATCACGCCCGCCGAATCCACCGAGAAACTCTTGTACGAGCCGCTGGCAAAGCCGTCCTGCGTGCTGGCCGTCGCCGTCGATGTTCCCACCGTCTGTCCAATCTGCGGCGCGCCAGCCGAGTTGTACAGGTCCCAGTTGAACGTCATGTCGTTCGCTCCGTCCGACAGGGTCGGAAACGAGATTCCCTTCACGTTCGCCGCCGGAGTCAGCAGTGCGCCGGATGAGTTGAACGTCAGCGTGCCTGTGTTGTTCACCGGTGTACCCGTCGCATCGCCCGCCGGCAACGAGATCGCGTAGCTCCAGGTGTTGTCCGCTGTCTTGGTGAAGTTCACCGTCGCCGCATGGCTGGTGCCCAGCGAGTCATACATCGTGATGGTGGTGGAGAACGTCCCGCCCACGGCCGTCGCGGCATCCAGGTTCGCCGTGATCCCGAAGTTCTCGGTCGCCTGCGCGGCCTGGGTCGCGTCCACCGGAATCTGTAACGTGGTCAGAGGAGTGTTTGTATTCACCACGCCATTGGCCGCCGCATATCCCATGACTCCGGCCCCGGTGGTCGTCTGCAGGTTGCCGCTCTGGTCCAGTTGGAAGTTCCCGGAGCGCGTCAGTTGCTCCAGCCCGCCCTGGTCCACCACAAAGAAGCCGCTGCCGTTCAGCGCCATGTCGGTTGAATTCGTCGTCGTCGACAGCGATCCCTGCGAGAAATCGGTGTTTGTCCCTGAGACCTGCGTTCCAAGCCCCACCTGCAGCGCGTCTCCCGAACCTGTGCTCCCGATGTTCTGGTAGAACAGGTCCGAAAAGCTCGTGGTCTGGCCCTTGAACGCCGTCGTGTTCAGGTTCGCCAGGTTGTTGCCAATCGTGTCTAGCGCAACCGAATTCGCCTCAAGCCCTGTAAGTGCAATTGAAAAAGATGGCATTGCCGTTCTCCTTGTAGTTACTCAAAAGTAGTTGCTTGAATCGTTGCCGGACCGCGTGGCTGGCAGATCGCCGCGGCACAACGGCTGGACGCACACCTCCTCCGGCCGCCAGGAAGATGCCCGCTATGAGCCTGTCGTCGGAGACGCAGGCGTCACGCCCGCCGCCGTGTCCAGCGATGTGATGCCGGAGTTGATCCCGATCAGTTGCTGCAAACTGTTCACGTCCACCATCTGCGTAATGTATGCATTCGGGTCCGTCGGCTGGGTCGGGTCCTGGTTCTTCATCTCCGCCACCAGCAGCGTCAGAAAATCATTCGCCGTAATGGTCGAGCTGTCCGCGGCCGCCGTCGTCGCGGTTGTAGTCGCCGCCGCGCCGCTGCCCGTCGTCACCTTCGGCTTTGCCAGCGCACTCGCCACGCTGCTCGCTGAGCTCGACATCTGCGCCGCTCCCGTCACGATCTGCTGAATACTATTCATCGTTGTTCCTTTCCTTTCGAGCCTCTCCTCAATTTCGAACTCAAATCTCGAACCCTGTACCTCGACCTTCGAACCCCACCAAACCTATGCGCTTACGTTCAACCAGCTCCCGCTGCCGCCTTCCCAGTACCCCCCCGCCGTTGCAATCCAAGGCATGACTCCGGACAGGCCTCCAATCCAACCGCTGAAGCCGGATACACCGGCAGCCGATTCGTCCGTCGCAAAACTCACCCTGGCGGAGGCCGGACCGCTCCCATCTCCGTTCTCCAACGTCGAATTTCTTTGCGTTGCCCCAGCTCCATCCCGCGTCTCATGACGCCCCTGCGTGTCACCATCCTGCTGGCTTCCTCCCGGCGGCAAGCTCATCGAACTCGAGTTCTCCGCAATTCGATGTACCGCAATCTTGCTCACGGTCACCGCCTCCGACTCCAGATATCTCGCCATCTCCGGCACCGCCGCACGCAGCGCCTCGTGCGCCGACGCGCTGGCCGTCAGCGACGCATTCACAGCGCCGCCCGCACCTAGTTCCGCGTGAATCCTGAGCCAGCCATGTGTCCCGTCGAAGACCCCAACGTCCAACCGGCCGGGCCCGGCCGCCATCACCGGATGCCCCGCGCTCACGGCTCCCTCCGCGGACCCTGCCGCATCGGACCGCAGCGCCGCAGCCGCGGACGGCGCAGATGCATGGATCGAATTCATCGGTTGGACTGCAACGCCGGCCGTCCCGGTCGAGACCGGCTGCAACACAGTCGAAGCCTGTTGCAAACCATCCAGAGTCGCTCCTCTGACAGAATCACTCGCGCCCGACGCCGCAACCATATGCACCTTTCCGGGTTTTGCCTCAGGCTCCAGAGATGTCGCCCCTGTCTCTTTCCCCACCGTCGCCTCTCTTCGTGCCGTCGCGACTTTTCCAGCCACAGAAGGCCAATCCCGCTTTATCCCCGGCGATGCAATCTTTTCCGTCGAGCAACTCTTCCCGGCCGCATCCTCTGCCTGCACGTCCTGCGAATCCGCATGACCGCCAGATGCAGTGGCAATCGGCATTGCAACCGTCTGCCCCACTCCCATCTGCGCCATCAACTCCGGCGTCGCAAAGACCGTAGCCTCATTACCGAGAGTCGGCGCAGGTCCTTCATTCGTCCCGTGAATTGACCTCGCAACTGCGTTCTTCTCTTTCGTCCCAATCATCGAAGACAACTCCCACTTCATCCCCGGCGAAGCCGCCTTCGACGGCACGGACAGACCATCGGGCGCGACCGGGAGACTCCCTTCCCTCTTGACCTCCGGCCCCGCTTCCACTCCGGCCTCGCTGTCCGCTGCGGTCTTTGGCACAAGCTTCAACACGTCACTTTCCTTCACCTTGCTCAGCGGCTCTTGTTCTGTGTCTCCGGCGGACTTTGACTCGACCGTCAATGCGGAACTCTCTTTGTCCCGCGGGACCGCTCCGGACGCAACCTCTCTGCCCGCCATGCTTCGCCGCATTGCGTCCGTCACGTTTGCATTCGCCGCGTTTGCACTCGTGGCGAGTGCATTCGCAGCGCGCGAATTCATCTCCCTCTGCCACGACAGACCGAAGCTCTCCGCTTGCAGCAATGGATGCGCCGCTCCGCTCACCTTCAGCGGCGGGGCATCCGATATAGCCTCCATGCTTCCAATGTGCGCTGCGTGCATATGGCCCTGCCTCTCGACACAGAGTGCAAAGCACTTTAGCAGCCAAAGTTTTTGCCCTGAAACCGTCTCCGATAAGGAATGCCTCATAAACCACCTGGCGATCCCGTTACAGGCGAGCCCGAACTTCCGGGCACAGACGCCGTATTCCCCCGGGAAAACAGTCGCATAGACCTTCTCCAGTCTCGGCCCAACAATCTTGCGCAGACTACCGCGCCGTACTCATGCGCCTGCTCAGAAACCAATCGTCGGACGAGGCCTGCACCCTGCGTCCTTCCTCGATCTCCTCCACCTGCTGAGCGTTCTCGACCAGTTGTTTCACCTGTTCGTGCTCGCGCCGGCTTTCGAGGAACATCTCCATCGCCTGCGGCACCTCGGCCGCCCGCGTCTCCAGCAGAACTCCCAGCCATCCCCGGTTCCATCCCGCCACCTCGGTCTGCGCATCCGCCATCAGCCATTCGCCGCGATCACCGGAGGTCAACGCTCTGCGCGCCGCCAGCCTCGCATCCGCCAGGGTCGTCTCCTGCCTGGCCAACGCCGCCTCAACCTCTGCCACGGAAGCCAGCGCCTGCGCCAGGACTCTGCGACCCAGGTCCTCGTTCAGTCGCCGGACCGCAAGCAGTTGGTCGAGCCGCCTCGCCTTGCCCCTCACGCGCCTATCTCCAACGTCTGCAAGCGCGCAATGCACTCAGCCATGCCCACCCGCTCCCCGGAGTTCTGCTCCAGAAACTCGCGCAGCACAGACCTTGCAGCCAGCGCCTGATCCAGCTCCGCGTCGGCGCCGGCCTTGTACGCCCCGATGCGCACCAGGTCTTCGCTCCGCGCATACGCCGCCAGACGTCGCCTCACCAACCCCGCTTTCCTGAGATGCTCCGCGCTGGTCACCGCCGGCATCAGCCTGCTGATCGAATCCAGAATGTTCACTGCCGGGTACCAACCCTCCGCCGCCATCGCCCGCGACAGCACCACATGCCCGTCCAGCAAGGAGCGCACTGCATCCACCAGCGGGTCCTGCTGATCGTCGCCCTCCATCAGCACCGTATAGAACGCCGTAATACTGCCGTCCTTGAAGTTCCCAGCACGTTCCACCAGTCGCGCCAGCCGCGAGAACACAGACGGTGTATAGCCCTTGCTCGCCGGTGGCTCACCGGCCGCCAGTCCAACCTCGCGCGCAGCCATGGCGTATCGAGTCAGCGAGTCCAGCACCAGCAGCACATGCCTGCCGCGCGACGCATAGAACTCCGCCACCGATGTGGCCGCCAACGCCGCCCGCATCCGCAACAGTGGAGTCTGATCCGACGTCGACACCAACACCACCGAGCGCTTCCTTCCCTCTTCGCCCAGCGCGTCCTCCAAAAATTCCCTCACCTCACGTCCGCGCTCGCCCACCAGCCCAACCACCGTTAGGTCCGCCGCCGTGTTTCGCGTCATCATGCCGATCAACGTGCTCTTTCCCACCCCCGACCCGCCAAAGATCCCAACCCTCTGCCCGCGTCCCACCGTCAACACTCCATCCAGAACGCGCACGCCCGTCGATAGCGGCTCACGGATCGGCTCCCGCTCCATAGCCTGCGGCACAACCCCGTCCAGAGGCCAAGTTTCGCCGGTCCGCAGCGGGGCCAGGCCATCCAACGGTCGCCCCAGCGCATCCAGAACGCGGCCCGTCATCTGCTCACTCAACCCCATCTGCGGAACCACTCCCAGTGCCGCCAGCGCGTCGCCGTAGCGAATCCCCTGGGTCGCGTCCAGCGGCATAGCCAGCACGTGCGGCCCGCGAAACCCGATCACCTCCACCTCGTGCCGTCCACCCTCCGCATCCACAATCTCGCAGCACTCGCCCACCGAACACAGCGGCCCCTCGGACTCAATCGTCTGTCCGTTCGCCTCCACCACGCGCCCATGCCATCGCCATGCAGGCCGCACCGCCAATCGCTCGAAGTAGGGCGCAAACGAGATCGTCTCCATTACTGCACCGGCCTGTGGTTCAGCAGATCGAAGAACCCCTTCTCGATCTCCTCTAGTTGCACGCTCACACCCAGCTCCACTGTACCCATCTTTGTATCGAGTACACACTCTCCCCGCTCCAGCCGCGCGTCCTCCATCACACGCGGCCGTTCCGACGGCTCCGTCGCTTGGAACATCCGCTTCCAGGCCTCGACATCCGCCGCCGCAACCCGCAGCACCACGCCGCTCCGGTCCGCCATCTTTTCCAGCGCCACTCGCACTACGCCCGTCAGCAGCAGCGGATCGATCTGCGCCTCGCGGTGCAGCACCCGCTCCGCAATCCCCAGCGCCAGCTTCACTACCTCCTGCTCAACACCGGAAAAATACCGCTCGCGCGCCGCGCCAAACTCCTTCACTACGCCAATCAGGCGCTCCCGCTCCCGCACAACCGACGCCTGCATCTCCGCCTCCATCTCGGCGCGCGCTGCGCGGCGGCCTTTCCACTCCCCTTCCCGCATTCCCTCCAACTGCGCGACCTCGACCGCACTCCGATAGGTCCCATCCTTCCCCACGCGATCGAATCCAGCCCCCGCAGCGCCATTCTCACTCGCATCCTCCGACGCATGATTTCCTGTCTGCCGTCCAGCCCCAGGCTCGCACGCCTGCTTCCTCGCCTTCGGCCCGAACTGCGACCTCATCGCCTCCACCTCTTCGCCTGCCAGCGAGAGAAACTCGAACGGCGCAACAATTTTCTCCGGCACATGAAACGCAGCCATCGCTTCAGCGTTGGTCGCTACGGCCGGGATATATCTCTGTCTCGCGCCCGGTGCTCCGCCCGCTACTCCCCCCTGCGCCTCAGACGGCAAGTTCATCGTCAGCCTCGATCTTCAGCGTGATCTTTCCTTCCGATTCGAGCGTGCGCGCCAGGGTCAGCATCTCCTGCTGCGCGCGCGCCACCTCCTTGGTCCGCACCGGCCCCATCGTCTCCATGTCGTCCTTCAACATCTCCACCGCCCTCGTGCTCATCGCCTTGAATAGATGCGCCCTGAGGTTCTCCTTGGATCCCTTCAACGCCAGCGCCAGGACGCGCTTGTCCACGGCAGCCACCAGCTCGCGAACGCTCACCTCCGGCACGGTCAACAGGTCCTCGAAGGTGAACATCAGGTTGCGAATGCCGATTGCCAGCGTTGGCTCCTCCCGCTCGATCTCTTCGATAATCCCCTTGCTCGCCTCCTGATCCAGACGGTTCAACATGTCCGCCACCGCCTTGAATCCCGCATACGATCTCCGTCCGGTTGAGCCCAGCGCCTCCATCCGCCGTTGCAGGATCACCCCCACTTTTTGTGCCATCTCAGGCGAGAACTGCCGCATCTCCGCCAGCCGCCGCACCGTCTCCACGCGCAACTGTTTGTCCAGATGCATCAACAGTGTCGAGCCGCGCTTTGGGTCCATATGCGCCAGCACCAGCGCCACCGTCTGCGGATGCTCGTTCTCCAGAAACTTGCTTAACTGCTGCGGATCCATCTTCTGCACCATGGACAGGTCGCCGCGCGTTTGTTCCCGCATGTTCCGCGCCTCAACCAGCAACTCCGCGGACCTCGCCGGCCCAAACGCCTCTGCCAGCAGACGGCTTGCGTACTCCGGGCCTCCACGCACCATATACTGCTTCGTCTGCAGCAACCCATAAAACTCCGTCAGCACCTGTAGCAGTTGTTCCGGCGGCACATCGCCAAGCGCGGAAATCTCATTCGTCACCTGCTGTACGTCGGCCTTCGACAGGCTCTTGAACAACACCTTGGCCAGATCATCGCCCACAGCCAACATCAGAATTGCGGCCTTGTGCAGTCCCGACATTTCAGTCGATGCACCCCCCGGTTGTTCCGGCTGCACCAGAGATGCCGGAAGCGTCTCTCTTGGCTGTGTGACCACTGCGGGCGTTGCCATCAGTCTCCCTCCTCCGTCGTCTCGCTGATCCACGATTCCAGAAGCCGCGTGCTCTGCGCAGGCTCCCTGCGAATCTGCACGGAGACGTGCTCATAGAGTCCCTGGGCATCTATCGCCCGCCCAGAGGCCAGCCCACCCGATGCACGTCCCGCTATCCCTCCCGCTTCAGCCCCGCCGTGTCCCGCGGACAAGGCCAGCGGCGGCGTCTGGCTCAGCGCCGTCATCATCTGACTCGTCATCGGCTTCAGCACAAGCATCACCAGCAGCAGCCCCAGCACCAGGACACTCATTGTCTTCAGCAGGCCGGGCTGCGCATTCAGCAGCGAACTCGTCTCGTCCATCAACCGTTGCATGGGCGGCCCTTTGATCTCCGGCATGTTGGACGAGAAGCCCACGTTCTCAATCACCACCTGGTCCCCCCTCGTGGCGTCGAATCCAACCGCCGCTCTCGCCAGTTGTTCCAACTGCTGCATCTCTTCCGCACTGCGCGGCTTCCATACCGCGTGCTCCTGCTTGCCCGTCCCCTCGCTCGACATGCGATCGTTCACCACCACCGCAGCTGTCACGCGCCGTATCCGTCCCGGCCCCTGCTCCATGTGCGACTGATGACGCGACACCGCATAGCTCCCGCTCTCGTCCGTCGCCGTCTCCTCGCCACCCTGCAATCCGCTCTGCGGATAAACCGCCAGCCCCGCTTCTTTCTGCGTCGCTCCAGCCGTTCCCGCCGTCGCAGAATTCGCCGTTTGCATCAACGGTGGGACCACCGCGGCCGCCGCACTCCCCACCGTTGCACGTCCCGCCGCAACGCTGCCCACAGCAGCAGCAGCCGGCGTATTGCTCGCCGTTCCCGGCACACCCGACACGCGCGTCTTCTGCCCCACCGTCTGCTCACTCTTATGCATCGTCAGCGTCGCCACCTGCGCCGGATCGTAGACATCGTCGGTCTTCTCCTCGCTGCTCTCGTCATAGCTCACATTCACCGTCGCGCGCACGTTGCCGCTTCCCGCCGTCGGCTCCAGCATGGCCACCAGCTTGTCCTCTAGCCCGCGCTCCGCATCGTCGGCAACCGCTCCCGGCCCGCGCGCATTCAGGTTCAGACGTCCGTCCGCATCCACCAGCGTCACATCCTCCGGGCTCAGGTTCTCGACCGCACCCGCCACCAGACCGCGGATTGCCTCCACCTGCTCCGGAGGCATCGTCGAGCGCTTCAGTTGCAACACCACCGAAGCCTTCGCCGACTTCGCCTCATCCCCAAACAACGAATCCTTGGGCAGCACAAGATGCACCCGCGCCGACCGCACTGCCGCGATGGTTCCGATCGTGTGCTCCAGTTCGCCCTCCATGGCCCGCTGATAGTTCACCTTCTCGTCGAACTCCGACCCCACCCAGTTCGGCTTGTCGAAGAGTTCAAATCCCATCCGCCCCGACTGCGGCATCCCCTTCGTCGCAACCTCCATCCTTGCCTTGTCCACCTGGTCCGCGCCCACCTCGATGCCGCTTCCATCCTCCGTCATCTGGTATGGAATCCCCGCCGCCGTCAACTCCTGCGCCACCTGCTGAGTGTCCTTCGCGTCCAGTCCCGAAAACAGCACCCGCCAGTCCGTCCGTCCCGCATACCACATCATCACCGCGCACATCGCCGCCACCATCAGCAACGACGAGACCATCCATCTCCGCCGCCCAGGCGACATCGCCATGAATCGCCCGCGAACGTTGCCCGCCAGCGCCCCTGCGCGCTCCAGTGCGCTCTCTTGCGCAGCACCGCCGACGGTCGCAAGCCCCTTGCCCGATTGTCCCCCGTCAGCCATTCCGCCACTCCAGATTCACCGGCTCGTCCCGCGTTTCCATCTGCCTGTTTAGAACTGCATTGCCATCATCTGCTGGTACGCCCCAACCGCCTTGTTGCGCACCTGCAACGCAAGCTCGAACGCCATGTCCGCCTTCTCGGTGGCGATCATCGCATCGTGGATCTCCACGCCCTGCCCGCTCAACAGGCCCGTCACAGCCTGCGAAGCCTTCGCATCCAGCTCCGATGTCTGCTCCACCATCGACTGAAGGATCCCGCTAAATGGAGTCGCCGCGTCCGCGCCTCCCGCGCCCGCCGCAGCCGATCCCGTCAGCGCCGAAGCCGCACCCGTAACCGCCGAACTGATCCCACTCACCGCATCAACCACGTCGCACCTCCAAGCTCTTTATCCTTCATCTGTCATTCCGCAACCTGAGCGAAGCCAAAGGGGGAAAATCTGCTTTTGTACTTCGCCCTTGCCTCACTTCAAAATCTCCAGCGAAGCCGTAACCATGCCCTTCTCCGCCTGCACCGCCGTCGCATTCAGTCCATACGACCGTGTCGCTCCCATCAGATCCACCATCTCGGTCAGCGGATTGATGTCGGGATACGCCACATAGCCATCCGGCCCCGCATCCGGGTGATTGGGATCGTACCGCTCCAGCGGTGCGCTCTCGTCCGTCATTACTCCAGCCACCGCAACGCCTCCGCGTGCTGCCGTCGATCCCATCCCCGAGGCCAATCCATCGCCCAACCCCAGACTCGATCCCGCCGTCCCCAGCAATGAGCTTCCAACCCCACCGTTCCCCAGCAATGACGCCGCAAACCCATCCCCGCCCGCCTCCTGAAACACCACATGCTGCCGCTTATACGGCCCACCGTCCGCGGTTCGCGTCGTCTCGGCGTTGGCCATATTCGCCGCCACCACCTCGGCCCGCACCCGCTCCGCCTGCAACGCCGAAGCGCTGATGTCCATCACCCCAAACAAATTCATCGCAAACCTCGCAACTCAAATCTCAAACCTCGAACCTCGAACCTCAAACCTTGAACCTGCCTACTTGCTGTCCGCGTGGATCGCATCCATCACCCTCGTATATTGGCTCCGCAGCAGCGAAACTCCGGCGCGAAACTCCAACTGCGCCTTCGCCAACTGCATCCCCTCGCGGTCCATCGACACGTTATTGCCATCCGGTCGAGCCGTCAGCCCCTGCACATCGACAGCCTTCACCGCCGTCTCGCTCGACGCACTCGTGCCCAACGCTCGCGAGAGCTCCTGCGCAAAGTCGAAGCCCTGGGTCTTGTACCCCGGAGTATCGACGTTCGCCATATTGGCCGCCGTCAACTTCATCTGGTCGCTGGCCAGATCCAGATACTTCTGCAGCGCGTCGCTGGTCGCCGTCGTCACCTGCATCGTCTGTGCCTCCAGCACGGATGAAAGCAGTCGCAGTGCCAAACAAGTGCGTCCCCCGCTAAGAGCGCTCTCACAATTTCCTCCGCCTCAAGTCAAACCACAGCACGCGCTCTCTCCCATCCAGCCCTCAGCCAGACTCGCCGTGTTGCTAAGGGCATGTGGTATGCCCCGTAGTGCGCCCTGCTAGAACTGGACACGGCATTTAGATAAGGTTGAGGCCCCACCGAGGAGTCATAGATTTCCGTATGCATCGGTCCGACTTACATCGTTGCCGGAGGCGGCGGCGTTGCGCCTTGCTGACACCGGTACGTATACTCGACGGCGAACCAGAATCAGGCCTCCGGAGTCGCGCCATGAAAACCACTCTTACAACTCTCCTGTTCCTGTTTTTAGCGCCGGTGTTGCTGGCGCAGCGTCCCTGGCAGGAGATTACGGTGCCGACGGTGGGCCAGGCAGCAGCGAACTTCAAGGCACCGCCGCATGAGTATGGCGCAATCTCTCCGTTTACCGGATGGGACGGCCCGGATCCCGTAGCACTCAAGCAGCGGATTACGGCTGATCTGGATCGCATGTCGGCGAATGGGATGTTCGTTTTTAACCTCGCATCGGGACACAAGTCTCCGGGCGAACCGCCGTACCTGTCGCCGGGACACATGGACGAGGTGAAGTTCATCGTCCAGGAGGCGGCGAAGCGGAACATGCGGTTCTGGATCCAGGATGAGTCGAACTACCCGAGCGGCTTCGCGGGCGGCTACATCACGGAGCGTTACCCGCAGCTTGGCATGCAGGTGATGACCGCTGACATCTCGGTGCATGTGGTGACCGGCCAGGTGCTCGAGATGCCTGTGCCTCCGGACACGTTGGCGATCTGGGCGGTGCAGGGGAACCAGACGGTGATCCCGATACCGATTCCGGCGGACATGCAGTTGAAGTACCAGGCACCGATCAGTTGTCAGGTAAAGTTCCTGCGGCACATCTACCTCAGTTCGCCAACGCGTAACGACAATCGTGCCGACGGGACTCGTGCGAAGAACGCAACCTACTCGCTGATCGATTACCTGGACTCAAAGGCAACCGACGCGTTCCTGCATATCACTCATGAGACCTACTACGGCGCGGTAGGAGACCAGTTCGGCAAGATCGTGATGGGCTTCTTTGGCGATGAGCCCGACTACAGCGAGAACAACACTACTGGCAGCGCCATCATTCCAGGCAGCAACGGTCTTCCCTGGACGCCTACGCTGCTGGAGCAGTTCAAGGCGCAGAAGGGGTATGATCTGACGCCATTTCTTCCGGCGTGGTTCGACGGCCAGCCAACCGAGCAGTCGAATTTAGCCAGGGCCGATTACTACGACGTGTGGAGCGGCATCTTTCGCAATTCCTTCTTCGGCGAGCAGGCCAACTGGGCGAAGGCGCACAACGTGGAGTACCTGGTCCACCTGAACCACGAAGAGGCAATGCTCTCTCTGGAGAACAGCGAGGGCGACTACTTCCGCGACGAGAGGTATGTAGGGGTTCCGGGAATCGACAACCTGAACCAACTCATCCCCAGCGCGGTACACCGCTTCGACGCGACCTGGAGCACCAACAACAACTTCCCCAAGCTGGCCAGCTCGGCGGCGCACCTCTTCGGCAGGCCGCAGGTGTGGGCGGAAGAGGGCGGCGGATCGGGAGTCGACGGCAAGTACCAGATGAACTTTCAACTGGTGCGCGGGGTCGACGCGCTGCAGATTCGCGCCAACGGGCTGCGCGCCGGCGGTTCCGGAGGCGGTCAGTCATCAGCGCCACCTCCGCCGGATACGCCCCAGACCCTTTGGTACGCGAACCGCGCCAGCTATCTGATGGCCATTGGCCGCCCTGCGGCACAGGTTGGGCTGTACCATCCCGGCAACACCATCTGGCTCGGCGGCGATGCCGCGACCGAGGCCGACCGCAGCACAACCAAGCTCGGCTGGCAACTCTTCGAGCACCAGATTGACTGGGACTACTTCGACGAGCAGTCGCTCAGTTCGGTCGCGACGATCGAGAACGGCGGCTTCAAGAACCTCAGCGGGCAGACCTACAAAGCCATCGTCCTGCCGTCGATGACCGTCATCACCCGCACGGGCCTTGCGCGCTTGCAGGAGTTTGCCAAGGCGGGCGGCAAGGTGATCTTCGTGGGCAAGACGCCTACGCTGGTCCTGGACAAGACGTTCATGGACGCGAAGGAGAAGCCGGACCTGAGCTTCGCCACGCTGGTTGAGTCTTCGGGCGACATTACACCAGCGGTGATCGCTGCGCTGCCGAGACCTGATGTAAAGCTGGATTCCGAATTCCTCCGCCTCACCTATACCCATCGAAAATTCGCCGACGGCGACATGTACTTCTTCTTCAATGAGAGCGACAAGCCGGAGACGCGCACTGCAACCCTCCAGGGACACGGCCAGGCGCAGAATTGGGACATGGCAACAGGTGAGATTCATCCCATGACCGCAGCGAAGGCCGAGGAAAATTCAGTGCAGATTCCTTTGGTGCTCGGGCCGTATGAGGCTAAGGTGATCGTGGTTGGCCCGCGGCCCGCTGGAGTCGCCGCCGCCGAACCGTCTTTCGTGTCCGGGAAAACTCTGGCGGATTTTAACGGAGACTGGAAGCTGGATCTGAAGGGCAAGCAGTTGACCACACCCATCAAGTCGTGGGAGGAACTGGGCGTAACATCCTTCTCTGGCCCGGCAACCTACAGCCTGCAATTCACCGCGCCCGCCAAGCCCACCGGCAAGCGTGTTTATCTGGATATCGGCGATGTGCATGACTACGCGCACGTCACGCTCAACGGTAAAGAGGTAGGCGCGCGGTCGTTCCAGCCCTATCGCTGGGATGTGACCAGTGATTTGAAGCAGGGTAAAAACGACCTGGAGATCGAGGTGTATGGGACAGCCAGCCAGGGCCGGGGAGCAGGCGCGCCGCCTGCATCTACTCCACCTGCTGCTGCATCTGCACCTGGTTCGGCACCGCTGCCTGCTAACGGAGGGATGGAGCCCGCTGCGGGGGCCAGGCGACGGTCACAGGCCGGTGCAGCATCGGGAGCGGCTGTGCCGGGGGCAGCCCCAGCCGTGGCATCAACTGCTGGAAGCGGAGCAGGCCGTGGCACCCCCTCAGCACCCACTACTTCGGGCCTGTTGAGCCCCGTCCGGTTGGTGGCCTACTGATACCATTCTGAACCATCGTGTTTGCAAGCGTAGTGCGGTTGCAAGTTTACTTAGGAGATCGATCCGGGTCGCCTCTCGGAGAGTCAATATAGGAAAGTCATGAGGTTACAAAAATGAAACGCACATTCACACGCCGGGATTTTACAAAGATGACGGCAGCTTCCGCAGTTGCGGCCGGTCTGGCGCGGGCACACGGGCAAAGCGCCGCCGCGGCGCTACTGGCACAGAACACGCCGCCGCAGGTGGAAGAGCCCGGCGCGGTCGCCGCCTACGCGCCTGCAACGGTGGCATCCAATGCCCCCGGCGATCCCTGGCCCAACCACGACTCGCCGGCGCTGATCGCAGCCGCGCTGGCCAACCTGCCTGCTCTGCCGCCCGGCCCCTTCCAGCCCACATGGGACTCCATCCAGAAAAACTACAAGGACCCCGACTGGTTCCGCGACGCCAAGTTCGGAATCATGATGCACTGGGGCATCTACTCCGTGCCCGCCCACGCCAGCGAGTGGTATGTCCGCTACATGTATGGCGGCAATAAGGACGTCATGCAGTGGCACACCGAGCACTATGGGCCGCCCACCAAGTTCGGCTACAAGGACTTTCTGCCGATGTACACCGCGGCCAAGTGGGATCCGGACGCGTGGGCGCAGCTCTTCAAGAAGGCCGGCGCCAAATACGTCCTTGCGCCGGGAGAGCATCACGACGGCTTCTCCAACTGGGACAGCGCCATCAATCCGTATAACGCCGTGAACTATGGGCCGCACCGCGACCTGGACGGCGACCTCATCAAAGCGGTGCGAAAGATCGGACTCAAGACCGGAATCTCCGATCACTCCTTCTTCCACTTCGTCTTTATTCCCGCACTTCCTGGCAGCGATGAATACGACCCAAAGTGGGCCGCCTTCTACAACGTCGCCGACAAGAGCAATGCGGCGCGTATCAAGTTCATGCACGACTGGGTTGCCAAGCGCATCGAGACCATCGACAAGTACCAGCCCGACATGCTGTGGTTCGACATGAACACCGACCACAACACGGACCCGCTGAAGACGCAGGTTTCCGCCTACTACTTCAACCGCGCCCGGCAATGGGGCAAGCAAGTGGGCATCAGCGCCAAGGGAGCCGCGTGGGTCACCGGCCAGATCATGGACTACGAACGCGAGGGCCGCGCGCCGATGGAACTGGTCGACTGGATCTGGCAACCCGACGATCCCATCACGGACAAGTTCGGCTATGTTACAGAGCAAAAACCGTACAAGCCCGACCAGTTCGTCTGGAAGATCGTCGAGAACAGCAGCAAGAACGGCAATCTGTTGCTCAACATCTCCCCGCGCGCCGATGGCACCATTCCCCAGGAACAACAGGACGTGCTGCTGGCGATCGGCAAGTGGCTCGAAGTGAACGGGGAGGCGATCTACTCGACTCGCCCGTGGACAAAGTATGGCGAGGGCCCTGTGGCCGACGCAGCAGCCGCTGCAATGGTCAAGATTCGCGCCGCAGGCAACTTTGCAGGCCGCACAAACGGGCAGAACATGGGCGGTACCGGAGTCAGCGGCGGCGGAATCTCGCGCAACGGATATACGCCCGCGGACATCCGCTTCACCACCCATGGCAACACGCTCTACGCGACGGTGATGAGTTGGCCGGGCGACGCGCCCGTCACCATCGCCTCGCTGGCCAAGGGCGCGCCGGTGCAGGGTAACGTCAAGAAGGTCGAGTTGCTCGGCCATGCCGGGCCGCTCAAGTTTACGCAGGACGCGGATGGGCTGAAGGTGATATTCCCAACGGAAAAGCCCTGCGACTTTGTTTATGCGCTGAAGATCACCGGACTCAAGCTGACGTAGTCTACCGATTGGAGAAACCCGCATGAACCCCCCGTTCACACGCCGGAGAAGGCGCGTCGTTCTCACCTTCGACGGCATCTCGGTCCACGGCTAGACGGCTCAGGTCAATCGCGGTGGAGTTGCCGTTATTTCGCCTTCTATTCATTTTTTCTTCTCCCCCCCTCCCCCCACCCCCCCCAGCTAAAATAGCCGGATTCCTATAGATGCACGAATTTAC
>Ga0302202_10001919_pt1 | contig 24989 bp, 21 predicted proteins | sample II_Bog_N3_3_FD_194579 | JGI IMG/M metagenome (GOLD analysis project Ga0302202, IMG submission 194579) | Peat permafrost microbial communities from Stordalen Mire near Abisko, Sweden - II_Bog_N3_3 | ecosystem: Environmental > Terrestrial > Soil > Wetlands > Peat | place: Sweden: Abisko...
CGCGACATATGTGAAGGTTGCCGTGCTGGTTATGCTATCGGTGTAACCCGAAGCCGAGACGTAAACTTTGACCACGACCGTAGCCGAGCTGGCCGAAAGGGTGATGGTGCTTGGGCAAGCGGCGGAAGATGCGGTTGGCGTGCTGCCGTCGGCGGTGCAATGGAATACTGCGCCAGGGGTGGAGTCGCTAACCGTAAGCGATTGCGCGCTGCTGAAGCTGCCGCCGCTTGGAGAAATGGTTGGAGCGGCTGCTTGAGACGGGGTCGTTGTGGTCGCGGCTGACGAACCACCCCCGCAACTGGATACAAGGCCCACGGCAAGCAAGATCAATACGGCACTGCTGCGACGAACCAACGCGATGCGATTCATATCCTGAGCCTGAGTGTTTCCGGTTTGCAATCAATATACGCCTAGCAATGGGGTAACTGGTTCAATTTGCGCACAATTTCTGGGTGACTGCTGAAGAAAAGACAGAGACAAAAGCAGATTCCTCCGCTGCGCTGCGGAATGACAAACTAAATGGGTCGAACGATGTTACGGGGTGACGGCGAAAGTCAGGGCGGATTTGGCGGCGTCGACGAGGACGTGGTTGGTGGGGCGGACGGAGCCGTCGAGGATTTTGATGGCGAGGGGGTCCTGTACGAGGCGCTGGATGGCTCGCTTGAGGGGGCGCGCTCCGTAGGCGCGGTCGTAGCCGGATTTGAAGATGAACTTGCGCGCGGCGGGGGTGAGGGAGAGGGTGATCTTGCGGTCGGCGAGCATGGCGGTCAGCTCGGCGAGGCGGAGGTCGATGATGCGGGTGAGCTGCTCTTCGCCGAGGGGATGGAAGACGACTACGTCGTCGATGCGGTTGAGGAACTCGGGGCGGAAGTGCTCGCGCAGGATGGCGAGGACGCGCTCGGTGGCCTCGGCGAAACCTTCTTCTCCCTCGGCCCAGGCGGTGGTGAGCTGCGTTGCGCCGAGGTTCGAGGTCATGATGAGGACGGTGTTTTTGAAGTCGACGGTGCGGCCCTTGGAGTCGGTCAGTCGGCCATCGTCGAGGACTTGCAGGAGGACGTTGAAGACGTCGGCGTGGGCCTTCTCGATCTCGTCGAAGAGCACAACAGCATAAGGCCGGCGGCGAACGGCTTCGGTGAGCTGGCCACCCTCGTCGTAGCCGACGTAGCCCGGAGGCGCTCCGATGAGGCGGGCGACGGAGTGCTTCTCCATGTACTCGGACATGTCGATGCGGACCATGGCGGCTTCGTCGTCGAAGAGGAACTCGGCGAGGGCGCGCGCGGTTTCGGTCTTGCCGACGCCGGTGGGGCCGAGGAAGATGAAGCTGCCGATGGGACGCTTGGGGTCGCTGAGGCCCGCGCGGCTGCGGCGGATGGCGTTGGCGACGACGGTGAGCGCGGCGTCCTGGCCGATGACGCGCTGACGCAGGCGGTCCTCCATCGTGACCAGCTTCTGCATCTCGCCTTCGAGCATCTTGGCGACGGGGATGCCGGTCCACTTGGAGACGACGGCGGCGATGTCTTCTTCGTCTACCTCTTCCTTGAGCATTCGGTTGGGGGATTTGGCGTCGGGCGATGCGGATTCGGTGAGCTTGCGGAGTTCGGCTTCGGCCTTGGGGATCTCGCCGTACTGGAGTTCGGCGGCGCGCTGGAGATTGCCCTTGCGGGTCTGCTCCTCGGCCTCGAAGCGGAGGGCTTCGAGGTGGGTTTTGAGTTCGGCGATACGGCCGATGGCTCCGCGCTCCTGCTGCCAGCGGGCGCGGAGGGCCTTGGACTTTTCGCGGACTTCGGCGAGTTCTTTCTGGATGATTTCAAGCCGCTCGCGAGACGCATCGTCTTTCTCGCGCTTGAGGGCGGCCTGCTCGATTTCGAGGGAGGTGGCCTGACGCTCGAGGTCGTCGATCTCGGTGGGGACGGAGCCGATCTGGATGGCGAGGGCGGCGGCGGCCTCGTCGACCAGATCGATGGCCTTGTCCGGCAGGAAGCGGTCGGAGATGTAGCGGTGCGAGAGTGTGGCGGCGGCGACGATGGCGGAGTCCTTGATGCGGACCTTGTGGTGCGTCTCGTAGCGCTCGCGCAGGCCGCGCAGGATGGCGATGGTGTCTTCCACATTTGGCTCGCCGACGAAGACGACCTGGAAGCGGCGCTCGAGGGCTGCGTCCTTCTCTATATATTTGCGGTACTCGTTGAGGGTGGTTGCGCCGATGGCGCGCAGGCCGCCGCGGGCGAGCGCGGGCTTGAGCATGTTGCTGGCGTCCATGGCGCCCTCGGCTGCGCCCGCGCCGACGAGGGTATGCAGCTCGTCGATGAAGAGGATGATCTCGCCGTTGGAGTCTTCGATCTCCTTGAGGAGAGCTTTGAGGCGGTCTTCAAACTCGCCGCGGTATTTGGCCCCGGCGATCATGCTGGCGAGGTCAAGGGCTACGACGCGCTTGTCTTTGAGGATCTCGGGGACATCACCCTGGATGATGCGGCGGGCGAGACCCTCGACGATGGCCGTCTTGCCGACTCCCGGCTCGCCGATGAGGACGGGGTTATTTTTGGTGCGGCGCGCGAGGACCTGGATGACGCGGCGAATCTCCTCGTCGCGGCCGATGACGGGGTCGAGCTTGCCTTTGCGCGCCAGATCGGTGAGGTCTTTGCCATACTTTTCGAGGGCTTGAAACTTGCCCTCGGGGTTCTGGTCGGTGACGCGCTGCGATCCGCGCACGGCGGAGAGCGCCTTCAACACGGTGTCGTGGGTCGCGCCCATGGCGGCGAGTGCGTCGCGCGTTGGGTCGCCTTTGGCTTCGGTCAGAGCCAGCAGAAGGTGCTCGGTGGAGATGAAGTCGTCCTTGAAGGATTCGGCTTCCTTGCGGGCGAGGTCGAGAATCTTCTGCAGGGACGCGGCCATCGCAGGCTGCGCGTTGGAGCCGGAGACCTTGGGCAGCTTGGCGATGGCGGCGTTGGCTCCGGAGAGCAGTTGCTGCACGCGGACGCCCGCGCCCTCGAGGACGGGGAGGACGACGCCCTCGCGGTCTTCGAGGAGCGCGGCGAGCAGGTGCATGGGCAGGACTTCCGGATTGCCGTTTTCGGCGGCGAGGGACGCGGCAGCCTGAACGGCCTGCTGCGACTTGACGGTCAACTTCTCCCACTTGAATGGCATGATACTTCCTTTGATGCAGATTGGCGGAGAGCGGATTTGGGTCGCGCTCACACACCCTAACGAACGAAGTATAAGACAGCGGGCTTCGGTTGGGACGTAGCGGCAAGGCGATTATCGAGCAATGCAGGCGATTAGCGATGGCGGCGGGGATGGGAGCGTAAGATTCTCGCGAGGCGATGCGGATGATCGGGAAGATTTGGATGGTGGGGCTGCTGGGTTGCGGGATGGCGATGGGGCAATCGGCGGCGCGACCGGCGGCGGCACAAAGTTCCGCGTCGGCCAAGGCTCAGACTGCGGCGGCTAAGGCTCCGGTGGTGGCAGGGGCAACCAAGCCGATGGAGTTTGAGGTGGTTTCGATTCGACCGAGCGCGCCGGGGAGTCCGTGGGGCGGGGTCCAGATAATGCCGGATGGCTATCGGGCATGGGGGATTGGGCTTTGGGCAACAGTCGCGCGGGCATATTTCCCGATGGAGATTTACTCCCCGGACCGGCTACAAGGGATGCAGCCATGGATGACGAGCGATAAGTACGACATCGTGGCGAAGGTGGCTCCGGCGGATGTGGCGGAGTGGCAGCGGCAGAGTAATTTCAAGCAGCAGAAGGCGATGCTACAGGCGATGTTGCAGACGATGCTGGCGGAGCGATGCAAGCTAGTGGTGCATCGCATTCCGGAGGAGATTTCAGGCTATGCGCTGGTGGTGGGTAAGCAAGGGCCGAAGTTGAAGGAGACACCGTCAGGTGAGACTTTACCTGGTGGCATACCACTTCCAGACGGAGGGGTAATGGTTGGCGCTGCGCGTGGCGGGAAGTTGGAAAATTCCTTTTACGGCGCTTCGATGGCAGAGCTGGCGAACCACCTGAATGGAGTGTCTCCGGGGCACCCTGTTGCGGACAGGACGGGGTTGACGGGGAAGTATGATTTTGTGCTGAAGCGGATCGACATGAGTGAGGAGCAGGATGGGAGGGTGTCCCTGAACGCGATACCTGCTCCGAATGACCTCTTTGATCTGGGGGCTCTTGGGCTGAAGCTGGAGTCGATCAAGATACCGAGCGAGACAGTGGTGATCGACCATATTGAGAGGCCGTCGGCGAACTGACCGCTGTGGAAACGGCCATCTGGCCCAGCTAGAGCATTTTCAGCGATGGTGTAATGTATCGTGCTGCGAGCAAAATGCGGGGATTCTTCGCTTCGCTCAGAATGACAATATCATCCTGCATTACACTAACCGTGAAAATGCTCTATTCGCGGGCCAGATGAGATGAGGTGCTAGTGGGGGCGGTCGGCCATGATGTCGTTGAAGGATTTGAAGAAGGTGGATTCGTTGCCCTTGGCGGTTGCGGTGCGCTGGGGGAGGACACGCTCGACGCAGAACTCTTCGGCGTTGGGGTTGGCGGTGAGCAGCTGCATGACCTCGGCGATGTAGGCCTCGAGCGGCATGGCGCGCGGGTCGGTGGGCTTGGCGCCCATCAGCGTGGTGGCGACCCAGGGTGGGACGAGTTCGGAGACGCGGACGGCGGTGTCCTTGAGCTGGTAGCGGAGCGAGAGCGTGTAGGAGTGGATGGCAGCCTTGGTGGCGCAGTAGGTCGGGGTGAAGGCCATCGGGATAAACGCGAGGCCCGAGGTGACGTTGAAGATGGTCGCCGAGGGCTGTTTGAGCAGGTGCGGCAGAAGCGCGGCGGTCATGCGGATGGGGCCGAGGAGGTTGGTGGTGACGGTCGCCTCGGCTGTAGCGATCGCGCCCTTCAGGATGTCTTCGGAGCGCATGATGCCGGCGTTGTTGAAGAGGACGTTGAGCCCGGGGAAGTCGCGGGTGAGCTGGGCGGCGACGGCGGTGATGCTGGCTGGCGACTCGACGTCGAGGACGATGGAGTGGATGCCAGGGTTGGCGGCGGTGACGGCGTCGAGCGCGGACTGGCGGCGGCTGGCGACGATGACCTGATTGCCGAGCTGATGAAACTGCTCGGCGAGGGCGCGGCCGATGCCGGTGGCGCCGCCGGTCATAAGAATAGTGTTTCCGGTGAGATTCATATAACTCCTGGTTCTCAGATGCATGTTGTCCGGTGCGAGGAAACTGCTGCTTTATGCAGTGTAAATGAGGTTACGGATGGGTTGGATGAACGGAGCATGAGAAGGATGCGAGGTGTGGTGGCGGCGGAGTATACTCCGGGACGCACGAAAATCAGCGATCCGGAGTCGATTCAATGAAGACTGCCCACAGGTATTACCTCGTCCCGCTGTTCCTCTTACCAATTTTATTCTTCACGATTCTGACTACGGCTGCGCAGGCTCAGGCGGCTGCACAGGTCCAGTCACCGCGTCCGTGGCAGGTGATTACGGTGCCGTCGACGGCGGAGGTTGCGGCGAACTTCATGTCTCCGCCGCGCGAGTATGGGGCGATGCAGCAGTTCCAGAGCTGGAACGGGGCGGACCAGGCTGATGTGCGGCGGAGGATCTCCTTCGACCTGGACCAGATGGAGGCGAACGGCATCTTCATGATCAACCTGTCGCCCGGCCGACGCGATATGGCCCACGGCGAGCCGGCGTATCTTTCGCCGGGACACATGGACCTGGTGAAGTACATCGTGGCCGAGCTGGCCAAGCGGAACATGCGGATGTGGATCCAGGACGAGAGCGACTACCCGAGCGGGTTTGCGGGGGGATATATCACGGAGCGGTATCCGCAGCTTGGGATGCAGGACATTGTGGCGGACATTACGGTGCATGTGGCGCCGGGACAGACGCTACAGATGCCGGTGCCACCGGACACACTGGCGATCTGGGCGACGGAGACGGACGCGACGGGGACGATCAAGCAGGTGATCCCGATCCCGGTGCCTGCGGACATGCAGTTGAAGTACCTGACGCCGGCCGAGGGCACGACTCCGAACGAACCGCGCTACACCTGGCAGGTGCAGTTTCTGCGGCATGTGTACCTGAGCTCGCCGACGCGGAACTTCAACCGCGCGGACGGGACGCGGGCCAAGGACGCGACGTACACGATCATTGATTATCTGGACCCGAAGGCGACGGACGCCTTCCTGCATACCGTGCATGAGACCTACTACAACGCTGTGGGCGACCAGTTCGGCAAGATTGTGATGGGCACATTCGGCGATGAGCCGGACTATAGCAGCGGGATTCCGTGGACGCCGAAGCTGCTGGAGGAGTTCAAGGCGCAGAAGGGCTACGACCTGGCGCCATATCTTCCTTCGTGGTTCGATCGCGCTCCGATCAAGGGTGCTGACCTGGCGAGGGCGGACTACTACGACGTGTGGAGCGGCATCTTCAAAGACTCCTTCTTCGGCGAGCAGGCCAACTGGGCGAAGGCGCACAACGTGGAGTACCTGGTGCATCTGAACCACGAAGAGACGATGCAATCGCTGGAGCGCAGCGAGGGCGACTTCTTCCGCGACGAGCGGTATGTGGAGACTCCGGGCATCGACAACCTGAGCCAACTGATTCCGAGCGCGGTGCATACTCCGGACGGGACGTGGAACATCAACAACAACTTCCCCAAGCTGGCGAGTTCGACGGCGCACCTGTTCGGCAAGCCGAAGGTTTGGGCGGAAGAGGGCGGCGGAACGGGCATCGACGGCAAGTACCAGATGGACTTCCAACTGGTGCGCGGAGTAACCACACTGGCGCTTCGCGTGCCGTGGACGCACGCCACCGCCGGAGAGCCTCTGCCGGCAAACCCCGTGGTGCAGCCGCAGGCCAAGATCACTGCGATGTATGGCAACCGCGGCGGCTATCTGATGTCGATTGGACGGCCAGCGGCGCAGGTTGGGCTATACCATCCGGGCAACACAATATGGATGGGAGGCGATGCCGCGCAGGAGGCCGACCGCAGCACGACAAAGCTGGGTTGGCAGTTGTTCGAGCACCAGGTGGATTGGGACTACTTCGACGAGCAGTCGTTGAGTTCGGTGGCGACGCTGGCAAATGGCGGCTTCACCAACCTGAGCGGACAGACCTACAAGGCGATTGTGCTGCCGTCGATGACGGTGATCACACGCACCGGCCTCGCGCGCTTGCAGGAGTTTGCCAAGGCGGGCGGCAAGGTGATCTTTGTAGGCAAGACGCCAACGCTGATCCTGGACAAGACGTTCATGGATGCGAAGGAGAAGCCGGACCTGAGCTTCGCCACGCTGATTGAGGCGTCGGGCGACATAACGCCGGCGGTGCTGGCTGCGCTGCCCAAGCCGGATGTGAAGCTGGACGCGGAGTTCCCGCGGCTGACGTACACGCACCGCGCATGGACCGACGGGGACATGTACTTCTTCTTCAACGAGAGCAACAAGACGGAGTCTCGCGTGGCGACGATTGCGGGACACGGCAAGGCTCAGACGTGGGACCTGGCTACGGGTGAGATCCATCCGTTGTCGGCGGCGACGATGACTGCGGATGGAGTAAAGGTTCCGCTGGTGCTGGGGCCTTACGAGGCAAAGGTGATTGTGGTGGGACCGCTGTCCAAGAAGGGGGTTGCCGCGGCGGAGCCTTCGTTTGCTAAGGGCGAGACGTTTGCGGCGCTGGACGGCGACTGGAATCTGGACCTGAAGGGGAAGCAGCTGACCACGTCTCTGAAGCCGTGGGAGGAACTGGGGACGACCGGGTTCGCAGGGCCGGCGACGTATAGCAGGCAGTTCATCGCAGCCAAGGCGCCCAAAGGGAAGCATGTGTATCTGGAGATCGCCGATGTGCATGACTATGCGAAGGTGACCCTCAACGGGAAGGAACTGGGCGCGTGTTCGTGGCAGCCGTATCGCTGGGACGCGACGGACGCCTTGAAGAAGGGGACGAACGATCTGAAGATCGAAGTGGACGCGACGGTTGCGGGACGAGGCGGGCCAGGCGGGCCGCCTCCGGCTGGGGCTACTGCGGCGGCTGCGGCTGGTGCTGCGGCTGGCGGGACTGCGGCTGGTGCTGCTGGGGCAGGCGCTCGGCGTAGACCGGCTGGAGCCGCTGGCGCTGGGGCTGCTGGAACTGCGGGAGCTGCTGGTGCGCCCGCTGCTGGAGCTCCGCCTGCCGGATATGGTGCCGCAGGAGGAGGACGTGGCGCTGCTGCTGCGCCGCCGACATCGGGCCTGTTTGGTTCCGTCAAGCTGGTGGCGTACTAAACGCAAACGGGCGGCAGACGATTCCACTTCACTCGATTCGAGTGAGGGGAGAAATCGTGTGTCGTCCGCCATCGAAATTCTGAACGAACGCCATCAACAGCAAAAGCAACTAGGATAGGAGTGGCTGCCGCGCATGGAGATGCGGCGGGCCGGGAGGGTGTGGCTTATGCGGAGTGAGGTTTTGGCGATCCAGGTGGAGGCGGCTGCGCGGGCGGCGGGGCTGGCCGTGGTTTCGAGCGAGACGGGCAATGAGGACGACGATAGCGGGACGACGAAGTTCCTGCTGGCGCTGGCTGGCGATGCGGCGCCGAAGGATGAGAAGACACAGTTGCTGGAGCTGAGCGAGCGGTTCGAGTTTGGGCGGCCCGATCTGAAGGACGGGGTTCGCGTGTATCTGGCGGAGGCGGCGAAGAGGCTGCGGAACCCGAGGCCGGAGTGCGCGCTAACGCTGCATGGGATTCCACTGAGCTTTGGGCGGTTTGGCTGGCCGTTCCACGAGTCGACCTCGGGAGCGGATACGTCGCTGGTGCATGGCGAGGTGAGGCTGGAGGATGGTGGCGAGAGCGTGTTGCATGCGAAGATTGCCGCGTCGATGACGGTGACGTTCCGCGATGTGGTTGCCGCGCCGGAGCAGCCGTTTGCCGAGGGATTTGTGTACAACGCGGTGCGCAAGACGATGGACCAGGGACAGTTGGAGATGGTGAAGAGCGGGAATCGGCAGCCGGTGCCGTTGACGACGCGGTTCTATAGCCCGAAGTACAAGACGTTCAGCTTCAACGATACGAGCGCGGCACAGAGAGAGGCGTTTCTGGCGGGGAAGGCTTTTTGGCTCTCAGGCGTGCTGGGGGGGGGAGAGCCGGTGTGGCTGCTGGACCCGCGGGACGCGCAGTATCTGAATACAACGGTGGAGGAGCTGCGGAGGGCGGTTGGTGCGCTGGCGGTGGAGGGGTTGGTGCAGGCGGCGGAGGATGCGGAGTATGGCTCGGCGACGGCGAAGCTGATGGAGCGGCGCGAGACGTATGAGACGGAGTTGGCGCGGACGCTGGCGGCAATTCGACCGGCGTTCAACGAGGAGATGCGGCACGGGTTGACGAATATGTGAGCGGCGATCTGTTTCTTCGGAATTAATATACAAACGATCAATATATAAACGGAATCAGCCGCCAGGTACGCCGCATGTAGTCGCTGTAGTCCGGGCCGAGGCCGCGCACGAGGGCTTGCTCCTCGATAGGGATTCGATACGCGTAGGCAGCCGCGAGGCAACAGACGGGCAAGAGCATCGCCAGCCAGTTGGTCATGGTCATTCCAAAGCCGACCTGGGCCAGCAACCCACCGAGATAGGAGGGGTGGCGAAGCCAGCGATAGGGCCCCTGTTCAACAATGCGATGGTCCCTGGCGATGGCTACGTCGGGGGTGAAGAATCGGCCAAGGATGCGAATCGAATACATGCGAAATACTATGCCGCCGAGCCAGACGGCAATTCCGAGGGCAAACACCGTCTTCCAGTGTGCTCCCACGAAGAGGCTGGGGACAGTGTCCGCAGCAATAAATCCGAGATAAATGCCAAAAAATACCGACCCGACCACAACGAACTTTGATCCCCGATCGGATTTCTGCGCGTCATTTTCGGGACGCCGTCTCGAAACAACGATCTCGGGAATGATCCAGAGCGCCCAGGTCGCGACCCAAACGCATGTCATGATCGGATGATGATGAAACACTTGTGGCGAACCCATATGGTTCCTTTCACCTGGAGTGCCGGCTGTTGAGGATGAATCGCATCATTTTACCGGATGCAAGTACGAGGAGGCGGCTGAAAAAGTTCGGCTCCCGGAAACAATTGACGATCAGATCGAACTGACCCACCACCGGCGTTTTGCACCGGCGCCTGAGTTGACGGTTTCAGCTATTGTGGAAGTTGCCGGTGTTGCGGCTTCGGAGGGACGTGGATGTTGCGACGGGTTTTGATCGCGGCGGTTGGGGTGGCATTCGCGTTGGGGGTGGGGCGGGTCTCGGCGCAGGATGTGGGCGCGGATTTGGAGGGGGCGACGAAGGCGGCGCGCGCGGCGGAGGGGCCGGTGGACGGGCTGGTGCGGCAGGACGCGGATACGGTGGCGCTGACGCTGGTGGGGAAGGCCGGGGCGAGCGGTGCGGAGCTATTGGTGCACGACTTTGACTTCAATGGCGAGCCGGTGGGGACGGACAAGGTGCATCTGCGGCAGATTGCGCCGGGAGTGGTGGAGATTACCAGCGTTGCGTGGGAGGTGGGCTACTGGCGCTTCGAGGTGCGGGACGCGGCGAGCTACTTCGGGCTGGGCGAGAGGTTCGATGCGCTGGACCACGCGCATACGGTGGTGAAAAACCTGTCGATGGACAACGCGGGTGTGAAGGGAAGTTCGAGCTATAAGCCGATTCCATTTTTCATGAGCACTACGGGGTATGGGCTTTGGGTGGATACGACCGGCGAGGCGACGTTCGATATGAACACGAGCGAGCGGGACGAGGTGGTCGTCGATGTTACGGCGGAGAAGTTGCGGATTGTGCTGTTTACGGGGCCGGAGTTTCCCGGGATTCTGGAGCGGTTTACTGCGCAGGCGGGGCGGGCGGTGGTGCCTCCAACCTGGGCGTTTGCGCCGTGGAAGGCGCGGGATTATCACCAGAACGCGGCGCAGGTGGCTGAGGATGTCGACCGCACGCGCGAACTGGGGCTGCCGGCGAGTGTGATTCTGATCGACTCGCCGTGGGCGACGACTTATAACGACTACAAATTTAATCCCAAGCAGTTCGACGACCCGGTTGCGATGGTGAAGCATATTCACGATGAGGGCTTCAAGATGGTGCTGTGGCACACACCGTGGATCAATTCAAAGAGCGATCCGCCGAAGGAGGCAGGGTTCGAGGGGAAGATTGCGCCAATGGCAGAGAACTATGCGGAGGCGGCGGAGCAGGGCTTGTTTGTGAAGAACCGCGACGGCAGCCCTTATGTGGGGCGTTGGTGGAAGGGTGAGGGATCGCTCGTCGACTTCACGAATCCGAAGGCGAAGCAGTGGTGGCAAGATCAAGTCCGGCAGGCGATTGCGGCGGGAGCGGATGGCTTCAAGGATGATGATGCGGAGGGGAGCTTCCTGGGCGATGTGAAGTTTGCCGATGGGACGGACGCGCGGTTGATGCGGAACCGCTATGCCGTGCTTTATAACAACGCGATGGAGGAGCTGATCCAGAAAGATTTGAAGGGAAATGGAGTGCTGTTCGCGAGGAGTGCTACGGTGGGGGCGAATGGAATTGGATTCCTGTGGGGTGGAGACAATGAGGCGAGCTTTTCGCCGGGGAACGGACTGCCAACGGTGGTGACGGCGGGGCTGGGCGCGGGGATGAGCGGGATGCCGCTGTGGACGGCGGACCTGGGCGGGTATGAGGCGACGGCGACGACTCCCGATGCGCAGCTGCTGGAGCGATGGACGGAGTACGCGGCGTTCTCGCCGGTGATGGAAGTGATGTCGAGCGCGAACATCGGGCCATGGGACTTCGACAAGAACGGGCCTGCGGGCGGACACGAGGCGCTGGATGTTTATCGCAAGTACGCGGTGCTGAATATGAGTTTGTTTCCGTATCGCTATGCGGCGGCGCAGGAGGCGGCGAAGACGGGGATGCCGATGATGCGCGCGCTGGCGTTGCTGTATCAGGACGACGCGCGGGCGCGGGCGGCGAAGGATGAATATCTATTTGGGCCGGACTTTTTGGTTGCGCCTGTGATTGACGAAGGGACGCAGCGGGCGGTTTATCTGCCTGCGGGCGAGTGGGTGGACTACTGGACGGGTGCGGAGATTGCGGGAGGGAAGGTTGTGGTGGTGGAGGCGCCGTTGGATAGGATTCCGGTGTGGGCGAGGGCAGGCGCGGTGATCGCGAAGATTCCCGAGGACGTGATGACGCTGGTGCCGCAGAAGGAGAGCGGAAATGCGAAGGTGAAGTCGCTGGATGAGCGGCGAGTGTATGAGGTGATTGGGGGCGGGGCTGGTGAGACGAAGATTACGGACTTCGAGGGGCGGGTGATGGTGCGTGCGGCGAGGTCGCTGAAGATCAGCGGCGGTCCGGTGGCGCGTGTGATTGTGCGCTGGCGGTTTGGGACTGTGACGAACGCGAAGGTGAATGGGGTTGCGGTGCAGGTGCAGGCGGGAGCGGATGGGCCATCGGTGGAGTTCGACTACGCGGCGGAGAGTTTGGTGGAGTGGGAGTAGGGCTGTCAATTCGTGCAACACTTCCCGCTATTTATATTGAAATATCGCGTGGTCGAGCGTTTGATTGATTTTGACCCATGAATATCTAATTGTGTGGAGTTTGAGATGAGAGCGGGCCCATTGCGAGCGATTCTGGTTGTGCTTTGCGCGGTAGTCTTCGGTGTTGGCATTCAGGGTTATTCGCAGAGCGCTACGCCGTCTCTGCCCGCTACGCCGCCCCAGCCCGCGGGGGCGACCAACGTGCCTGTGGCGAAGACGCCGGCTCCTTATGAGTCCGATCCGAAGTTTGTCGCAGCGATGACGGAGGGGAAGAAGTTGAGTGCGAAGGGGGACATGATCTTCGCGATCGACGCGTACAAGAAAGCAAACAAAATTTCCGGAGGAAAGTGCGCGGAGTGTCTGCGGCAGATGAACACTCATCCAGATGAAGATGGGCAGCTACAAGGATGCAGCAGGGACTGCGGCTGAGCTTACGGCGATTGCAGCGACTCCGGTGGAGAGGTCGAATGCGGAGGCGTTGCGCGGGCAGGCGCTTTATGCGCAGGGCGGCGACAAGCCCAAGCCCGCGCAACTGGAGGAGACGGACGAGGTACTGAAGGCGGCGATTGCGGACGATCCGAAGAACATTGTGGCGCGGTACGTCGAAGGGATGGTGCTGGCTCGTCTGGGGCAGATAGATGCTGCGCGGCAGCAGTTTGAAGCTTGCCTGGCTGGGGTGTCGCCGAATGATCCGTCTTACATTCGCGCCAAGCGCTTTGCGGAGAATCCGGCGATTTCGTATGCGAAGCGGGCACCGCCGTTCACGGTGACGGCCCTGGATGGATCGAAGTTCACGTTGGATGCGATGGGTGGCCGAGTGGTGCTGATCGACTTCTGGGCGACGTGGTGCGGGCCATGCAACGAAGAGCTACCGCATATGAAGCGAATTGCGAAGGAGTTTGCCGGGCAGCCGCTGGTAATCATCAGCGTGAGTTGGGACGATGATGCGGCGAAGTGGAAGGACTTCCTTGCGAAGAATGGGATGACCTGGGTGCAGTATCGGGATGCGAACCATGAGTTGAGCAGGCGGTTTGAAGTGGATGCGATTCCGCACTACTTCACAATCGACAGCGACGGCGTACTGACGTCGGAGATGATGGGGTCGGGATCGGATGTGGAGGGCAAGTTGCGGAAGTTGGTGGCGAAGGCGAAGGCTGCGCAGACTGCTGCGGCATCGGTCTCGACGACGGCTTCAACGAGTGGCGTGACTGCGAACTAGGGGTTGTCTGTGCGATCTGTGGATGTGGATTGAATAGCGGACGGCTTGGCTTGCGAAGTTTACGAAGAGTGGCTATCGCTTTCATAACGAAGGGCGGCTTGCAATGCGGGGCGGTCGCGGGTAGGATGCAAGCTAGAAACCGGCCTGCAAAGCAGGTGCGGGGGACAACGCTGGTTGAACCAACATTGAAATAACAGGGGTCCTGCTCGTATATATGGCTCGGTGTGCTGTCCGCCAGTTCGGAACGCCTAAAGAGCCACGGCAGGGTTCCGCCGTCTTAGGACGGGTTCACCAGCACTTCTCCCCACGGCCCCGCGGGTCGGTTTTCTATTGCTTTGTGCCGTTGGCGTGGGACAAAGCACCGATAGCAGATTGCTCCTTGCAGATAGAGCGGGCCTTCAGCCCTCGAAGATTGGCTGGCCTCGTTCCTGGGGCTACGCCCCAGGCTGGTATAGAGCGCGCCTTTGGCGCTTCGCTTCAGGCTAGAGCATGACTTTGGCAGACTGATATCGAATGCGCCTTTGGCGCTTTTTTGTTGAGAGGGAAGGTTATTGGGCGATGCCGTCTAAGAACATGTTGCGCAAGGGAGGTCGGCGGCAATCGGTGCGGGCCGAGTACAGGGCCACGCGCGGCGTGGAGGCGGAGCCGGAGGTTGTGGTGCCGGTACTCGATCTCGATGAGGACACTGAGATCGAGGATGGGGTGCGGAGCTTTGTGGCTTCGACGGCGGCTGCGGGGATGCGGCTGGACGCTTACCTGGCGCAGGCGATACCGGAGATCAGCAGGGCCCGGGTACAGATGCTGATCGAGGCGGGACAGGTGCGGGTGGACGGCGCGGCGGCGAAGAGCAAGCAGAAGATGAGCGGCGGCGAGGCGATCGAGATCGAGGGCGAACCGCATCCGGCGCCGTTGCACGCTACTCCGGAAGACATTCCTCTGGACATTCTGTACGAGGACAAGTACCTGGCGGTGGTGAATAAGCCGGCGGGAATGATGGTTCATGCGGGGGCGGGAAGTACAGATGATGTGCGGAATCGCGGGACGCTGGTGAATGCGCTGCTGTTTCATATGGCGAAGCTGTCGGAAGCGGGCGGCGAGCTGCGGCCTGGGATCGTGCATCGGCTGGACAAGCAGACCAGCGGGGCGATTGTGGTGGCGAAGGACGACGTGACGCATCGCAAGCTGGGCGAGATGTTCTCTACGCGGCGCGTGGCGAAGACCTACATCGCGCTGTTGCATGGATCGCTCAAGCAGGACATGGTGACGGTGAACCTGCCCATTGCGCGGGACGTGGTGCGGCGGACGCGGATGACAACGCGGCGAGGGGACGGGCGCACTGCGGTGTCGCACTTCACAGTGGTGGAGCGGATGGCGACGCGCTACGGCGCATTCACGCTGGTGGAGGTGCGGATCGAGACGGGACGGACGCACCAGATCCGGGTTCATGCGCAGTCGCTGGGGCATCCTGTGGTGGGTGATACGCTGTACGGCGCTCCGCGCGTGATTCAGCCAGCAGTGCGGAAGGATGGAGTGCAGCGTCCAACAGAGGCGAGCGTTGGGCTGGAGCGGAACTTTCTTCATGCGGCGCATCTGGAGTTCGCTCATCCTCAGACGGGCAAGACGGTGGCGGTGGATGCACCGCTGCCTGCGGAGTTGGTGGAGTTTTTGGCGCTGCTGAGGACGGAGCGGGCTTGAGTTGGGTAGAATCATGCAAGTGAATCCATTGAAGAGAACAAACGAAATCGGCTGCTGTGTTGCGGGTTACAGGAAGCTTTTTCTGGTTGTGTGCGCGGGGATGGCCCTGATGGTTGCGGCCCCGCCGGCGCGGGGACAATCGGCGACGACGGCACCAGCGCCGTCGTCGGCTGCTCAGGATGCGGCGACTCCGACGCTCAAGGTGCAGGCCAACGAGGTGGACCTGGTCTTTACCGTGACGGACAAGAACGGGAGGTTCATCAACGGGCTGAACCAGTCGAGCTTTGGGCTGCTGGATGACGGACGGCCTCCGGAGGCGGTGCTGCACTTCTACTCGCAGACGAACCTGCCTTTGCGGGTTGGGATCCTGCTGGACACGAGCAGCTCGATCCGGCAGCGGTTCCAGTTCGAGCAGGACTCGGCGATCACGTTTCTGCTGCAGGTGCTGCACCGGAACGACCGCGCGTTCGTGGAGGGGTTCGACGTTCAGACGGACATGGAGCAGGGATTTTCCAACAACATCGACCTGCTGAGCCAGGGAATCCACAAGCTGCGGCCGGGCGGCGGGACGGCGATGTACGATGCGCTCTACTCGGCGTGCAAGGACCAGATGCTGACGCTGCGCGAGTCGAGCGTGGTGCGCAAGGCGATCGTTCTGGTGTCTGACGGCGACGACAACTACAGCCACGCGCTGGAGACGGACGCGATCAAGGAGTGCCAGCGGGCGGACACGATTGTGTACGCGATCAGCACCGATGTGAGCCCGAGCCGGGGCAAGGGCGACGACGTGCTGCGCCGGATCGCGGAGATGACCGGCGGGCAGGCCTTCTATCCGATCAAGAGCGAGGACGTGGCGCTGGGCTTCATCAGCATCCAGGAGGAGCTGCGCAGCCAGTACCTGCTGGAGTACCGGCCGGCGAACTTCAAGCAGGATGGATCGTTCCGCACGATCTATCTGCACGCGCTCGACTCGAAGTACCACGTGCGGGCGCATACGGGCTACTTCGCGCCCAAAGCGGCGGAGTAGGTTGCAGGCTATTAACTATCTGGTTATCCCCCCTCCCCCCCTCCCCCCAGGGGTATATTTGGACGTAACTATTTTAGAATCTGTTGATTGCAGTGGGTCTGCGCCGCTGCATATGACATTCTAAACGAGTTACGGCTAAATATTACTTTACAAATGACTTAGAGATGATTCCTGGCCCTATCCCACGGAAAAGCTCCTCGAAGGCCGTTTTTCTTGAGGAAAAACGGCGCAAGATGAGCGTCTTCGGCGTACACCATGAGGTGAAATGCTCTACAAACGACGGCGTATACGGCGCAGAGGAAGACAGAAGAAGCCCGACGCATGCGCCGGGCTTCTCTCTCATCTCTACTGCTTTAATTATACGCGCTTGAGGGAAACTACTATGCCAACTATTTTTAAGTTTTAAGTGGTTTGAATGGAGTTGGTTAGGGGGATTTTGGAGGGTCGAGGGCCTTGACAGGAAATGCAGGGAACAGGGAACAGGGAACACGAAGAACAGGCAACGGCGACAACAAATGCCCGGGGCTAAAGCCCTTTGCTTCCATGGTCCATTATTCGTGGGGCTGAAGCCCCACGCTCCCTCCGAAAGGCAAGGGCAAAGGCCAATACGGAGATTCTGCCCTTCGACTGCGCTCAGGGCAGAATGACGAGCCAGGGCAGGCGACGGCGAGGGCGGAGATTCGGGGGATGGGCTGTTGAGGTGGTGCGAGCTTCGTCGGGGTTCCTTCGACAAGCTCAGGACAGGCTCTTCGCGCTCGAAAGACGCGCTCAGCGATGACAGCAAGAACAGGCGACGGCGAGGGTGGAGATTTGCGGGTGGGGTGGGGCGGGTGGTTTGCGCGGGGCCCGGGAGGGGCTGGGTTGGGCAAAGGCCAGGTCTCAGAGGTGAGACCTGAGGCACCCGCACCCAGAGTCCAGGGTAATTATGGGGCGTGGGATAGAAATGGTGATTCGTTTGTTGACAACGAGAGGTCTCTGCGAGATGATGACTATGAGTACCTATGCCACAAACACAGATCAAGTGGACAGAACAGAAATTCGACATCACTCCGTTTCTGACTGAGGAGGGCCGCAGGAGCATGCCCTACCACTCAACTGAGATGGGAGCTTTATATGCTTCGGACTGTATGGAGATATTTCCCCTGATCCGGGATGGTGTCGTTGATACAGTCTTCGCCGATCCTCCGTTTAATATTGGCAAGGAATACGGCAAGAACACTGACGATTCGCTTCCGGCAATCCTTTACGTTAGTTGGTGCAAGGAATGGTTGAATGAGTGCGTTCGCATCTTGAAGCCTGGTGGGTCGCTGTTCCTCTATAATCTGCCGAAGTGGAACATCCTTCTTGGTTCCTACTTACAGGAGCAGGGGCTTGATTTTCGTCATTGGATTGCTATCGAGATGAGCGCCTGCCTTCCCATTGTGGGGCGTCTTCATCCGAGCCACTACAGCCTGCTTTACTACAGCAAGGGAAGACCCAACACATTTCATCGCATCCGCACCCCGATTCTGATCTGCCGCCATTGCGGCAAGGAAGTGAAGGACTACGGCGGCCACCGTGATGCGATGAATCCGAACGGAGTGACACTGAAGGATGTCTGGAGCGACATCCCGCCTGTTCGTCATGCCAAGTTTAAGTCAAGTAACCGTACCGCAAACGCGCTTTCGACGAAGCTGCTAGATCGCGTCATTATGATGTCGACAATGCCCGGAGATTTGGTCTTTGATCCGTTCGGCGGGAGCGGCACAACTTTCGCCGTGTGTGAGAACAAACATCGCCACTGGATCGGTTCGGAGATCGATTACGCAGACGATATCATCGACCGACTTGAGAGTGGTGAGATTCACGCCCACAAGAACGGTGACTTTGTAGAATACTGAGCTATTGCAGAGCGCGACCTGATGTGCCCTTTGGTATGCGCGGAACATTCTTGTCCGTCGCATCATGCTCTACGGCGACAATCTCAAGAATGCCATTTTTACATGGGATAGATCGCCACAGGTCGAGATAAGGGTCGAGTTCCGACATGTTTCCGACTCGGTCCGTCAGAAACTTGTACAGATCGCGGGTAGGAACCACGAGAATACCCGCCGCCAGACTACCTTTGAGCAGTCCGAGAGCCATCTTGTTCAGAGCGCGGTGGCTGGAAGATATATTCCCAGTCTCCCATTCCAGTGCTACAGGACCGTACGGCGTGTCGAGAACGGCGTCGAGCTTTCCGGGTCTATGCAGCGTTGCGATATCGAGATACTGCTCCGGTTTCCATCCTTGCTTCGATAGCTCTTCGATCAGCCCTTCCTTTATCGGCTTGACCCCATTTCCTTCGCCGCGCTTCTTGCCTGACTCGGGGTGGATTGTGAACTTCCCACTCCCGCGCGGCCAGTCAACTCTAGTTATCGCTTTGTAGAGGCTGGCGCGCGTTTGCTTCCAGGCTTTTGACTTGGCATAATTGCCGCACGAGATAAGTGTTGCCTCCCTGACAATTTTCATCGCGGCTCGAAGAACTCCTGCGGGGAAATGCCAAGGGCATCGGCGATTTTTTTGATGTTGATGAGGCTCACGTTGCGTTCGCCACGCTCGACACCGCCGATGTAGCTGCGGTCGAGTTCGCACATCTCCGCAAGCCCTTCTTGGGAGAGCCCTTTCTTGAGCCGAATGTCACGAACCCTCTGACCAAATGCGGCCTTCACCGCGTTGTCAGCATTACGAACCATGCCATCCAGCGAACCACGAATGATGACCCTAAGTCCACGGACTATGAGTACCTTCCACGCACGTCAGTAGCTAACGGGGCAACTGGTCGGATGGTCGATCGGTTAGCGGTATTGCTCGATGCGGGAGAGGAGGGTGAGTTTGCGATGCGGGGGGAGGAAGCTGGCTTCGACGGAGTTGGCGGCGAGTTCGCGGAGCTGGTCGAGGGAGAAGCCGAAGTGGGAGTGGGCGAGGGTGTACTCGTCGAGCAGGCTGGCGCCGAACATGGGTGGGTCGTCGGAGTTGAGGGTGACCATGAGGCCGAGGTCGAAGTAGGCGCGCAGGGGGTGGTCGTCGAGGGCGGGGCAGCAGCCGGTGCGGAGGTTTGAGGTGACGCAGAGTTCGACGGGAAGCTGGCGGGCGGCGAGGACCTGCATGAGTTCGGGGTCGTGGTGGGCGGCGAGGGCGTGGCCGATGCGCTCTGCGCCGATGTTGATGGCGGACCAGATGCTGGCGGGGCCTTCGATGAGGCCTCCGGTCTCTCCGGCGTGTGCGGTGAGGCGGAGGCCGGCGGCGCGGGCCTCGGCGTAGAGGTCTTTGAAGAGGGATGCGGGGCCGCGCGCCTCGTCTCCGCCGATGCCGATGCCGACGATGGAGGGGAATTGGGCGTGGAGTTCGGCGGCCTTGCGGAAGACGCGGGCGGCCTCTTCGGGGCCGAAGTTGCGAACGGCGTCGATGAGCCAGTAGATGGTGGCGCCGAACTCGCTCTCGCCGCGCAGGCGGCCGCGTTCGATGGCGGCTACGAATGGCTCTACATCTGTGTGCTTCCAGTGGTAGAGGATGCCGAAGGAGATGTAGACCTCGGCGTGGACGACGCCCTGGGCGGCGAGGGCGCGGACCATGTTGTAGGTGATGAGTTCGTAGTCGGCTGGTGTGCGGAGGCGCTCGGTGACGGACTTGAAGGCGGCGAGGAAGCCGAGGAAGTCGGCGTAGGTGTAGAGGCCGCGCGCGTCGTCGAGGGTGAGCGGGTCGGGGTCGTTGCGCTGGGAGAGCAAGACGAGGGTTTCGGGCTCGATGGTGCCCTCGAGATGGAGGTGGAGTTCGACCTTGGGGAGATTGCGCAGCCAGGTTGGGAGGTCGAACGGGGGGGTGGGCGGCTTGCGGGCTGTGGTCATCTAGCGGATCGCCTTGGCCTTGAGACGCTGCATGACGAGCGGGGGGACGAGGGCGCTGACGTCTCCGCCGAGCTTGAAGACGCCCTTGATGAGGCGGGAGCTGACGTAGGTGTACTGCTCGGTGGGCATCATGAAGAGGGTTTCGAGGGAGGGGTCGAGCTTGCGGTTCATCATGGCCATGGGGAACTCGTACTCGTAGTCGGAGATGGCGCGGATGCCGCGGAGGACAGCCTTGGCGCCCTGGGCGTGACAGAAGTCGACGAGCAGGCCGTTGAAGGTGGTGACGGAGACGTTGTGGAAGCCGGAGACTGCGATGGCATCGGCGATCATCTCTGAGCGCTCGGCGACGGAGAAGAGAGGGACTCCCTTGTCGTCGTTGCGCAGGATGGCGACGACCAGCTCGTCGACGATGCGGGAGCCCCGCTCGATCAGGTCCAGATGACCGTTGGTGAGGGGATCGAAGGTGCCGGGATAGACTGCCTTGACGAATTTCATCTGTAAAAGCAGAATACCCCAAACCAGAGGGCAAAAATAATACTTCATGGGCGTAGACTTCCCTGCATCCGCCTTCGTCTGTCTTAGTAGCCGCTCGAAATGAGCAGGCGGTACGCCATCCGGGCCGGGTAGAAGACGTCTGGAGCCAGTGGCAGCCGTCGGTATTATTCGAGCCGCAGGAATTCATATGGCATTTGAAGGGGCACAGATGTTTCCATCGACGAGTGTCTCCCTTGGGAACGAGGCGCGGGCCACCCCGCTGGACGACCTGGAGAATGTGGTTGCACTGTACCAGCCGCGGGTCTTCCGCTTTCTGCTGGCGACGCTGCGCGACCGCGATGCCGCCGAGACGCTGACGCAGGAGACGTTTCTGCGCGCCTGGAGCGCGCGGGCGAGCTTCCGCGAGGACTGCTCGGTGGCGACGTGGCTGATCCGGATTGCGCTGAACCTGGCGCGCGACCACACGCGGACGGGACGGTTTCGCTTCTGGAAGCGCGTCACGGCCAGCGCGGTGGATGTGGCTGAGGTTGCGGCCTTCGTACCCACGCACGAACGGTCGGCCGAGGCGCAACTGATTGCGAAGCAGCAGGTGGCAGGGATATGGGAGACGGTTGCGGGGCTCTCCGCGCGGCAGCGCAGCATCTTTCTACTGAGATTTATGGAGGAGATGGAGATTCCCGAGATTGCGGCTGTTACGGGGCTGCCGCTGGGGACGGTCAAAAGCCACCTGTACCGCGCGCTTGCCATCATCCGCGCGCAACACGATTCTTCACCGAACAACATCAAGACGCACGGCGCAACAACGAAGGAGACAGAATGACTCCTCAACTGACAACGGAACAACAGGCAACGCAAGCCGGAACCACTGACTGCGCACTGCTGGGCGAGACCCACCTGACGGGCGAACAGTTTGGCGCGCTGATGGGCGGGATGACGGAGGTCGCGGGCCCCGATATTTCTCAGGCCGAGGCGCACCTGCTGGTGTGCGAACAATGCGCCGCGGAGCTTGCCAGCCTGCGGGAGGCGATCAGCCTCTTCCGCGAGGCGAGCAACGCGTACGCGGACGAAGAGCTGCGGAGCAGGCCGCGATGGATTCTGCCGGCGCGACGTTCGCTCTCGCACTCGCTTATACCGGCGTACTGGGTTGCGGCCACCGCCATGTTTCTGACCGCGCTTCTTCCCATGCAGGTGATGCGCCGGCACAGCGTTGCGCCGCCGGCAGCGGGCGTCTCCAGTGTTGCGGTCAGCAATACAGCCAGCGACACACAATCCGACGAGGCACTGCTGGAGGACGTTAACAGTGAAATCTCCGCCTCTGTGCCAACCTCCATGCAGGCGCTGGCCGATCCAACCGCCGACGCCAGCACGGCCAACAACGAAACCTCCGTTCCTACTACGGACCAAAAGAAGGACTAACCATGACTGATCGAAAGACCCTCATCGCACTGTTTGCCGTTGCCGCATTTGCACTGGGCGGACCGATCGCCCTCGCCCAACCGGTGCCAGCGCAACAGACACCCGCAGCGCCAGCGGCTACAGCTCCGGCAGCTCCCGCTGCAGCGCCGGCAGCCGCACCGATTGAACGGCAACCGCCGTTGGGCCCCGGAATGGGCAAAGGGATGGGCCCTGGGATGATGCATCCTGGGATGGGTCAGGGAATGCGGCCAGGGATGGGGCAGGGAATGCGGCCTGGGATGATGCAGGGCAAAGGCCCGGGCAACTTCCACGGCACCGGAAGGATGTCTAGCCACGGCAAGATGGAAGGCGGCTTCCATGGAGAGCAAGGCGGCGGCATGGAGGCGGGCTTCCGCATTGCGCCCGAAGGGATGTGGTGGAAGAACCCCATGGTGGTGCAGCGGCTCACCCTTACGCCCGAGCAGACCAAGAAGATGGAAGGCATCTTTGAGCAGAGCCGGCTTCAACTGATCGACCTGAAGGCGAACGTGGAGAAACAGAATGCGCTGCTGGAGCCGCTGCTGAGCGCCAATCCGCCCGACACGGTCAAGGCCATGGCGCAGATCGACAAGGTGGCACAGGCGCGCGCGGATCTGGAGAAGGCCAACGCCAGAATGCTGCTCGGCATCCGCGTTGTGCTTACGCCGGAGCAGTGGACCAAGCTGCACGGGGGTCGCGATGCAGGCGGATTCGGCGGGCCTGGAAGAACTGGCCCACAGGGTGGTGCAAAAGGTCCAGGCGGAGCAGGACGCGGACCGGGCGGACCCGGCATGAACGCGCCAGCGCCGCAGTTCTGATGGCGCGATTCGATTCCGCGACCTGAAGATTTTTCAGGCTACAGTTGCGCGGTGGAAGGGTAGTACGAGCAAAGCATAAGCCCGCCAGTTTGGCGGGCTTTGCTGTTGGAATTATGGTGCGTGGCGGCGGTGCGTGCTATTTGCGGCCCTTGACGGCTTCGTGGGCGGCGACGGCGGCGCCGGCGGGGACGGGAGGGATTTCGGCGGCGACAGTTGCGGCTCCGATGCCGAGCTTCTTGCGCAGCTCGCTGTCGACGCGGGCGAAGACTTCCTTGTTCTCCTTGAGGAAGGCGCGCACATTTTCGCGGCCCTGGCCGATGCGCTCTCCCTGGAAGCTGTACCAGGCGCCGCTCTTGTCGACGATGTTGTGGAGGACGGCGAGGTCGAGGGCGTCGCCTTCGCGCGAGATTCCCTCGCCGTAGAGGATGTCGAACTCAGCGTCGCGGAAGGGAGCGGCGACCTTGTTCTTGACGATCTTGACCTTGGTGCGCGAGCCGACGACGACGTCGCCCTCCTTGACCGCGCCGATGCGGCGAATGTCGATGCGCATGGAGGAGTAGAACTTGAGCGCCTTGCCGCCGGTGGTGGTTTCGGGATTGCCGAACATGACGCCGATCTTCTCGCGGATCTGATTGATGAAGATAAGGCAGGTGCGCGATTTGGAGACGGTGCCGGTGAGCTTGCGCAGGGCCTGCGACATGAGGCGGGCCTGCAGGCCCATGTGGGAGTCGCCCATCTCGCCGTCCAGCTCGGCCTTGGGGACGAGGGCGGCGACGGAATCGACCACCAGGACGTCGATGGCGCCGGAGCGGACCAGGGCCTCGACGATCTCGAGGGCCTGCTCGCCGTAGTCGGGCTGGGAGATGAGGAGGTTGTCGATGTCCACGCCGAGCTTTTTGGCGTAGGCGGGATCGAGCGCGTGCTCGGCGTCGACGAAGGCGGCGAGGCCGCCGGCCTTCTGCGCCTCGGCGATAATTTGCAGCGAGATGGTGGTCTTGCCGGAGGACTCTGGGCCGAAGACCTCGATGACGCGGCCGCGCGGGACGCCACCTACTCCGGTGGCCGCATCGAAGGAGATGGAGCCGGTGGAGATGACGGCGATGGGGCCGATGGCCTCCTTGGAGCCGAGGCGCATGACGGAGCCTTTGCCAAACTGTTTGTCCAGCGCTGCGAGTGCGGTTTCAATTGCTCGGTTGCGATCATCGGCCACGGCGTGATTCTCCTCGGTGAAGGGTCAAGAGGGATTCTAGCACCCAAAAAGGGAATGGGCGAAGAGAAAACGAAATAATTTTGTTGGGGGCATTCTTTGGATGATGTAGAGTGTCGCGCTGCGAACGAAATGCGGGGATTCTTCGCTGCGCTCAGAATGACAATTCTCCAGAGAGATCTGCGCTCAGAATGACAAACAATTAAGGAAGGCCTCAGCACGGCTGATGAACGGCTCAGGGCTGCGCGGGAGGTGCGTCGCTTGCGGGCGGAGCCGATGGTGCGGCTTCGGTGGGCTTGACGGCTTCGGCGGGCTTGGCGGCAACTTCGGCGGCGGGCTTCTTGGGTGGGGCTTCGGCCTTCTTCGTCGGAGCGATGATGGCGTGCAGCGTGGTGCCCTCCATGCGCGGCATGAACTCGACCATTCCGGCGTCGCCGATGTCCAGGATGAGGCGGTTGACGATCTTGTAGCCGAGGTCGCGGTGGGCCATCTGGCGGCCCTTGAAGCGCAGCGAGGCCTTGACCTTGTCGCCGTCGCCGAGGAAGCGGAGGGCCATGTTCTTCTTGGTCTGGTAGTCGTGCTCGTCGACGGTGACGGAGAACTTGACTTCCTTGATGGTGATGACTTTTTGCTTCTTGCGCGCGGCGCGCTCGCTCTTGTCTTTCTCGTAGAGGAACTTGCCGTAGTCCTGAATG
>Ga0302202_10001923_pt1 | contig 24945 bp, 20 predicted proteins | sample II_Bog_N3_3_FD_194579 | JGI IMG/M metagenome (GOLD analysis project Ga0302202, IMG submission 194579) | Peat permafrost microbial communities from Stordalen Mire near Abisko, Sweden - II_Bog_N3_3 | ecosystem: Environmental > Terrestrial > Soil > Wetlands > Peat | place: Sweden: Abisko...
TTGATGGGATAAGGTCGAAGGCTTCATCGGAGATCCATTAGTCTTTGGTTTGAGGAGCGGAGCTTTTGGAACAAGGAGAAGCCTTCTATGAAGATTGTAGGATGTGATTTCCATCCAAGTTGGCAGCAAGTTGCGGTTTTTGATCCGGAGACTGGCGAGATTTTGGAACGGAAGCTGGTCAACGGAGATGGCGAGGCGGAGCGGTTTTACCGTGAGCTGGAGGTGCCGGCGCTGATCGGTATTGAGGCCTGCGGGAACAGCCAGTGGTTTATAGAGCTGGCGCAACGATTGGGCCATGAGGTACGTGTTGGGGATGCGGCCAAGATACGGGCCAGCTATGTGCGCAGGCAGAAGACGGACCGTCGCGCTGCTGGTCATATTTTGACGCTGCTGATGGAGAACCGGTTCCCGAAGTTGTGGGTGCCGACGGCCGAGCAGCGGGATCTGCGCCAGTTGCTGATTCACCGGCACAAGCTGGTGGAGATTCGGACGCGGGTGAAGAACGGGTTGCAGCATCTGGCATTGAACAAAGGCCTGCAAAAGAAGAACGCTCTCCACCCCAGCGACGAAGACCCGTCGCCGGGGACCCCGGCCTGTGGGGCGTTCGGGGGAGGGCTGAGTTAGCAAAGCTTCCCCTGGTTGGTTGGACTCTGCGGCGACGCGAGGACTTGCAGGGTCTGCTGACGGAGTTGAACCGGACGGTGGATGAGTTGGATGCGGCAGTTGAGCGAGCAGCTCAGGCTGATGTACAGGCTCGATTGCTGATGACGCAGCCGGGGGTTGGTCCGATTACTTCGCTGGCTTTTGTGCTGACGATTGGCGATGTCAGCCGGTTTGAGCACAGCAACCAGGTGGCGAGTTATCTGGGGCTTATACCGTGCGAGCGAACCTCGGGCGGCAAGCAGCGGCTGGGCTCGATCACCAAGCAGGGCAACCGGTTTATGCGCTCGATGCTGGTGGAAGCGGCGCAGTCAGTGACCCGGCTGGATGAAGGATTTCGCAGGGAGTATCAGGCTCGTTGCCATCGCAAGCCAAAAGGTGTGGCGAAGGTGGCGGCGGCCAGGAAGTTGGCAGTGCGACTCTACTGGATGTTGCGGCAGAACGTTGGTTATCCAGAGATCGCCCTTATCGAGAGCAGCCCGCGGGTGCCCCTGGCAGACGCGAGTCATACCGAAGGGTTGATTGGGCGCTCTCGCACCCAGCAGTAGGTTGGGTGTTCGCATGGAAGCATCATGGCCGGAAGTTTAGGTCGTATCGATGGTTGGTGGGGCGGTTTCCCACAGTTAGGTGATGCAGCGTGATTCTACCCAGAGCTCTGGTCCTCAACCTCTCTGGCAAGACGAGCGGTGCTCACGCACCGCACAGGTGTTTTTTGCCTTGACAACGCCTTCGACCTTATCGATGGGTACCCGGAGGGTGGTTGAGGACGCAGAAAAGACGGTTGGTTAGAATTCTTCGCCGAGGTCTACTTTGGGCAGGACGTCGCTTTCGTTGGCGAACATGACATAGAGGGTGGGGAGGAGGAAGATTCCGATGATGAGGTTGGCGAGGAGGCCGCCGACGATGACGATGGCGAAGGGCCGCTGAGAGTCGGAGCCGATAGCGTGGGACAGTGCCGCGGGCATGAGTCCGAGGGTGGCGACGAGCATGGTCATCATGATGGGGCGGAGGCGAAGGACCGCGCCTTCGACAGCAGCTTCGACGATGTGCTGCTGAGTGGTTTCTTCCATGCCGCGTCGATGAGCGCGGAGCTGGTTGATGAACTCGATCATGATGACGCCGGTTTGTACGGAGACTCCGAAGAGGGCGAGGAAGCCGACGGCTGAGGAGACGGAGAAGTTGGTGTGGGTGAGGAAGAGGGCGAGCGGACCGCCGATGGAAGCCATGATGACGCTGACCAGGATGAGCAGGGCCCACTTTGCGGAGCGGAACATGGTGTAGAGGATGAGGAAGATGACGACGCCGGTAATGGGAATGACGATAGCCATGCGTTTGTTGGCGCGCTTCTGGCTTTCGTATTCTCCGGCCCATTCGAGGTGGTATCCGATGGGGAGTTTGACGTTGGATTCGACCTTGTGGATGGCTTCTTCGACGGTTGATCCGAGGTCGCGGCCTTCGACGGAGTATTTGATGGCGATGTAGCGCTGGCCCTGTTCGCGATAGATTTCCTCGGCGCCGTCGTTGAGGGAGAGATGGGTGACCTGGGCGAGGGCGACGCGCTCTCCTGTGGGGGAGAGGAGGCGTATGTTCTGGATTGCCTCCTGGGTGTCGCGGTAGTTGGGTTTATAGCGGAGGGTGACGTCGTAGCGGGCCTCGCCCTGCAGGAGCTGGGTGAGGGGATTGCCGCCGACGGCGGTCTGGATGGCGTCCTGAACGTCGGCGACGTTGATGCCGAAGCGAGCAGCGGCTTCACGGTCGACGGCGAGGTTCATGTTGGGCTGGCCGATGATGCGGAAGATGCCGAGGTCGGCGACCCCTTTGACGGTGGCCATCTGGGTCTGGATGAGGTCGGCGGTTTTTTCGAGGGTGCGGAGGTCGTCGCCGTAGAGTTTGACGGCGAGCTCGCCCTTGACGCCGGAGACGGCCTCTTCCATGTTGTCGGAGATGGGCTGTGAGTAGTTCCAGAGGACGCCGGGGAATTTCTCCAGTTGGGTGTCGATGGCGGCGATGAGGGCTTCCTTGTCCTGGTGGAAGAGGGGACGCCATTCTTTTTTGGGTTTGAGGTCGACGAAGTACTCGGTATTGAAGAAGCCGGCGGTGTCTGTGCCGTCGTCGGGGCGACCGGTCTGGCTGACGACCTGTGTGACCTCAGGGAAGCTTGCCATGACGATGCGGGCCTTGTTGGTGAAGTCGATGGAGGCAGTGGGGCCGGTGGAGGGGGCGAGAGTGCCGCGAATCCAGATGGAGCCTTCGTCGAGATGGGGTAGGAACTCCGAGCCGATGGGGCCACCGACGGTGAGGTAGATGGCGATGGCAAAGAGGACGGTGGCAATGCCGATGGTGATGCGGTTGTGGGTGATGGCGGAGAGGACGGCGGTGCGGTAGTGGCGGGTGAGCCATCCGAGGAGGGGATTTTCCCACTCTTTTGCGCCGTTTTTGAAGACGATGAGGGCGAGGACGGGAGCCACGATCATGGCGAAGACGAGCGCGCCAAAGAGGGCAAAGGTGACGGTCCAGGCCATGGGTTTGAAGAGTCGGCCCTCGACGGCCTGAAGGGTGAAGATGGGCAGGTAGCTGGCGATGATGATGCCGCGGGCGAAGAAGACGGGACGCTGAACCTCATAGGAGGCGTCGCGGATGCGCTGGATGGGGGTGCGGATGTCGTCTTTCTTGCCGAAGTGGCGGACGATGTTTTCGATCATGACGACGGAGCCGTCGACGACCATGCCGAAGTCGAGCGCGCCGAGGGAGAGCAGGTTGGCTGGGATGTGGCTGAGGTCGAGGCAGATGGAGGCAAAGAGCAGCGCGAAGGGGATGGTGAGGGTGACGATGATGGCGCCGCGAATGTTGCCGAGGAAGAGGAAGAGGATGAAGGAGACAAGGAGCACGCCGTCAAGGAGATTGTCCTCGACGGTATTCACGGTATAGCCGACGAGTTTGGAGCGGTCGAGGAAGGGGACGACCTTTACGCCGGGGGGAAGGATGTGCTCGTTGAGCTCGGTGACTTTCTCGTGGATTCCCTGGAGGACAGGGTCGGAGTCGTCTCCTTTCTGGAGCAGTACGACGCCCTCGACGGTGTCGTCGTTATCGACGATGGAGCCGTCGGGGCGGTGGGTTGCGCGGCCGATTTGTCCGAGGCGGATTTTGGGGCCTTCCTGGACAGTGGCGATGTCGCGGATGTGGAGAGCGGCGCCGGTCTGGGTCTTGAGGACGGTGTTTTCAATGTCGGCGACGGAGGTGAAGAGGCCGAGGGACTGGACGTTGATCTGCTGCGCGCCCTGCTCGATGAAGCTGCCGCCGCCGTTGGAGTTGTTGTTGGCGATCTGCTGCTCGACCTGGGAGAGGCTGAGGCCGTAGCTGACGAGCTTGTCGGGGTCGAGCTTGATCTGGTATTCGCGGGTGGGGCCGCCGAAGCTGGCGACGTCGACGACGCCCTTGACGCTCTTGAACTGCTTTTCGAGGGACCAGTCTTCGAGAGACTTTTTCTCCATGACGTCGTAGGCGGGGTTGGTGCTTTCGAGGGTGTACCAGTAGATTTGGCCGACGGGAGACCAGTCGGTGCCCATTTGGGGCTGGATTCCGGCGGGGAGGTTGACCTGATTAAGCCGCTCAAGGACGTGCTCGCGATTGGTGTCTCCGGTGGACTCGTCGTCGAAGATGAGCATGAGGCTGGAGATGCCAGCCAGCGAGCTGGAACGGAGATGGGCGAGATGGGGGATGCCACCCATCTGGATTTCAATGGGGACGGTGACCTGGCGCTCGATCTCCTCGGCGGAGCGGCCGGGCCACTGGGTGATGATTTGGACGTAGTTGTTGGCGACGTCTGGGTAGGCCTCGATGGGGAGGTTGCGGAAGCTGATGATGCCCCAGACGGTGAGTGTGAGGACTGCACCGAGGACAAGCCAGCGATTTTTGAGAGCGAAGTCGACGAGCGCCTGAATCACTGGCTCACCGCGCTTTCAAGGGAGAGGGCGTTGGCGACGACCTGCTGTCCGGGAGCGAGGCCTTCGAGGAGCTGCTGACGGTCGCCGGGGAGCTGCTTGCCGCCGCGGACTGCGGTGCGCTTGAACTGGGCATTGCCAGCGGGGACGAAGACCCAGTCGCGGTCGTGGAGGTGGAGGACGGCGTTGGCGGGGACTACGGTGTAGACCTCGGGGGTGCGGCTGGCAAAGGTGGCGGTGACGAACATGCCGAGCTTGAGGAAGCCAGGATTGGCGACCTGTAGGCGTACCTTGGCGGTGCGGATGGTGGGGTCAAGGACGGGGCCGATGTCGGAGATGCGTCCGGTGAGGAGTTTGTCGGGGTAGGCGTTGACGTGGAGCTGGGCGGATTGGCCGAGCTGTAGTTTGGCGAGGTCGTTTTCGTAGACGTCGCAGATGATCCAGACGCTGGAGAGGTCTGCGATGGTGAAGGCGGTGGCTGAGCCGGAGTAGGTGACACCGGCTGCGGCGGCGTTGGTGACGTTCTGGGAGATGATGACGCCGGAGGTGGGGGCGTAAACGGGGACGAGGCTGCTGGTGTGTGCGCGGTCAAGGCCGAGTGTCTTGAGCTGTTCTTCAGCGGCGGTGAGGGATGACTTGGCGTCCTGCTCGCTGGCGACGGCTTGCTCGAGCTGGGATTTGGCGATTGCGCCGTGATCGAAGAGCTCCTGGGCGCGGGCCAGGGCCTGTTGGGCGAGGTGCTCGTCGCTGGTGGCGCGACGCCAGACGTCAAAGGCGTTGGTGGCGTCTGGGCTCTGGACCTTCATCATGAGGTCGCCCTTTTTGACGAAGTCGTCGAGGCGGGCGTGGATTTCGACGACGCGGCCTGAGGCGAGGGAGATGACGGGGATTTCGCGGGCGACGTCGGGGAAGACTGCGCCGGTGGCGTTGAGCTCGGCTGGGGCTTCGAGCTTTTCCGCGGCGACGGTGGGGAACTGGCTGAGTTTTGTCTTGTCGACAGTGACCAGGTTCATGTCGGTGACGTGGGTGACCTGGACGGGCGGAGGAGCGCCGTCGCCGGCTTCTTCCTTTTTGCAGCCGGAGAGGGTGAGGCCTGCGGCGAGGGAGATGGCGAGCAGGGAGAGAGCGTGGAAGTTGGCAGAAGGAATACGGGACAGATTGCGGAGCGTAGCACGCATCATTGAATCACCTCGCGACCAACGGCGAGATTGAGTTGGCCGACCGCCGTCATGTAGGAACCGATGAGTTGAAGGTAGGCCAGCTGTACCTGGCGATAGTCGCTTTGCGCGTTGAGGAAGTCCATCAGGGAAGCTCCGCCGTGTTGGTAGGCGAAGGTGACGGTGTCTCGGACGCGGATGGACTGATCGAGGTACTTGGCCTTGTAGGGGTTGAGCAGGGCTAAGTTTGAGCGGACCTGCTCGTAGGAGGAGTCGACGTCGGAGAAGACCTGGGCGCGGGAGGCTTCGGTGAGCTGCTTGCTGCGGTCGATGTCGATGAGGGTGCGCTTCTTTTCGCCCTGGTTGCGATCGAAGATGCGGAGGGGGATGTTGACGCTGAGGCCGAGGGCATTCTTGTCGTTGGGGTTGTTGAACGAGGGGTTGAATGTCTCCCAGGCGCTGAGCGTGGGGTCAGTGGAGCCGTTGGCCTGGGCGAGCTTGTGATTGGATTTTGCGAGCTCGATGGTGTCGATGGCGGCGCGGAGGTCGGGACGATTGTCGAGCGCGGACTGGCGGAAGGATTCGAGATCTTTGAGGTCGGATGCAAAGTCGAAGACGCCGTCGACGTCGAAGCTGTCGATGGGGGTGCGGTCGTTGAGGAGCTGGAGGAGCTGGATTTTGGAGGTGCGTAGGTTGACGATGGCCGACTGGAGTTCGGATTCGTACTGGACGCGCTGGAGTTCGATGCGGTCGAGGTCGATTTGTGCGAGGTCGCCGGCCTTGAAGCGGGCCTGGCTGATGTCGATGATTTTGTCGTAGTAGTCGAGGTCGGCCTGGGCGAGTTTGAAGATGGCCTTGGCCTGGAGGGTGTTGACGAAGGCCAGGCGGAGGTTAAATTCAAGATTGCGCCGGAGGTCTTCGTGCTGGTCCGTGGTGACGCGGGTGGTGTCTTTGGCGGCTTCGAGGCGGAGTTCTCGTTTCCTGTCGCGCTCGTGGAGGTAGCTGAGAGTGTTCTGAATTTGGGTGGAGGAAAGTGGCTGCCATCCGCCATTGTAGGGAACCAACTGAGTGCCGTCGGAGGCCAGGGTGTACTGGGGATTGGGACGGAGGAAGGCGGTAGTTTCCTGGGCCTTGCTTTCGTCGATGCTGAGGGCGTCGGCTTTGAGGGTGGGGTTTGCTGCCTCAAAGCGGGCCTTGATGTCGTCCCAGGACAGGGCCTGTTGCCCACGTCCGGGGATGGAGGAAAAGCCCAGGAGCAGGGCGGTGGCCACACACAGAGTGCGGAAGTGCTGCTTCATGCAAAAACCTCGTGAAATGGGCTGCAGGCGACAAGTCGCGGCCGCTTGAGAAGATCATGATTAGAAAAGAAACAGGTCTGCGGGGGGATTAAGCTTGAGGCGGAGGGCGGCAGTGCAATTCGCGGGTAAAGCCGGAGGCCGGAGCTGCGACGGCCTGGCGCACAGAAAGCTGCGCGAGCATGAACTGGGGGACTTGGCCGCTGAGGATAGGCTCGGGCAGGGCGAAAGAAGCAGGGTGAAGGACCAGGTGCCCGAGGTGTGACTCCGCGGCGCGGCGGAGGGCGCTGTCAGCCTCGGCCGGATATTGGGCGGCGACGAGGTCGTCGCTGATGGAGATGACAGGGAGAAGGAGAAGAAGAGCCATGAGGAGCGCAAAACACTGCACCCGTCGCGGGGCGCGGGTGTGGCGGGAGGCACGCAGCCAGACTGTGACCAGTGTGGCTGAAGCGGCGACCCATACCAGGTTCAGGGCTAGCTCCAACATATTTGTTGATTCTATCTCATGTGGCAGTTACCGAAGATGGGTGAGGAAGCAAGAGAAATTCCCGAGATTCCATAATGGAGAGACGCAGCGATGCCGGAAGGGTTTAGCTGAGGGTCGAGTGCGGGTGGTTGGGCTGTTTGACCGAAGGCGGTGGTCCTCGGTATGATTTGAAAGTTGGCCGATGCGCTTCAGGGCTTGTGCGGGAGTGGTTTGGCTGGAAAACGACCGTGCGGAAGTTCGCATTGCCCTCTCGTTCAATGGTAGGACAACTGCCTCTGGAGCAGTATATCGGGGTTCGAATCCCTGGAGGGCAACCAAGATTACGCTCTAAAGGGTTTATATTAGTTCTGCCTCGTTCACCAAAATCAAGCCTAAAACGCTGATAACATTGAACTAATCGTTCGGATTGGTTCGTTTTCGTTCGTTTACAGCCGGAGCCTCCGCCGGGCATTTTCCGGGCATCGTAGTGCCAGTCGGATATCTTGAAACCGGGCATTGCCATTTCGGTGCCCGGTTTTCGATGTATCATGATCCCGAAGGGACACCATGAAGCTCACAGATACGAAGGTCCGGAACGCCAAAGCGCAGGAGCGAGAATACAAGCTGACCGATGGTCATGGCCTGCACTTGCTCGTCAAGCCAAGCGGCACCAAGCTCTGGCGCTGGCGTTATGAGTTCATGGGTAAGGAAAAACAGATGTCTTTTGGAGCTTATCCAGAGACGACCCTCACCGCGGCCCGCGGTGCTCACGAGGATGCGAGGAAGGTATTGGCCGGTGGTTTCGATCCGATGGCGGTGAAAAAGGACTTGGCCCGAGGAGTGGTGAGGACTGAGGCTGCAAAGGTCCAGGCCATCACTCTTCACCCGTTCCGCGATCTGGCGCTGGACTGGTTTGCCTGGTGGAAGGTCGGCAAGAATGCTCGATACATAGTGTCGATGGAGAATCGAATGGCCGCCGACATCCTGCCAGCCATCGGTGACTGCGAGATCGCCGACATCACTCCTGCACAGGTGGCCACCCTGGTCCTCGCCGTCGAAGCCCGTGGCGCCTCGGACGTAGCCCGGCGTGCGCTGCAGGCCACGGACCAGATCTTCCGCTGGGGTATTACGAGAGGCCGGGCCATTCATAACCCGGCTAGAGCGTTCAGACCGCGTGACATCCTCAAGAGTGTCGAGCAGCAGAACTTCGCTCGCGTCGATGTCCGCGATCTGCCAGCACTCCTGAAAGCGATCCACTATTACGATGGGTCGCCGGTGACCAAACTGGCCATGCAGCTCATGGCCCTGGTCTTCCTGCGGACAAGCGAGATGATTGAGGGCGAATGGTCAGAGGTGAATTGGAAAGAGGCGCGGTGGGATCTCCCCAAGGGGAAGATGAAGGGTGGTCGCCGGCCACACATCGTCCCTCTGTCACGCCAGGCGATCGCCGTCCTTCATGACCTGTGGAACTACCGGCAGGGAGATGGCAAGTGGATGTTTCCTGGCGAGCGCGCCAACAAATTCATGTCGAACAACACGATTTTGAAGGCGCTGGAGCGCATGGGCTACAAGGGCAAGATGACTGGTCATGGCTTCCGAGGGGTCGCGTCAACCTTCCTGCACGAAAATGGATACGAGAGCGACTACATCGAACTCCAGCTCGCACACGGGCCGGAGGACTCGGTCAAATCGGCCTACAACCATGCCAAGTATCTTGAGCCCCGCCGCAAACTCATGCAGGACTGGGCAGATGAGCTCGAGAAGCTGATGGCCGAGGGCCTGGCTGCCTCTAAGCAGCCAGCCGGAGAGACGTCTGTGGCGTGAGGCGGGACTTGGAGATCCGGTCATCTGCCCACTGAGCAACTTCTGCCTCGACCCAGGCGACAGCTTTTGCGCCGATTCGCACGGAGGCAGGGAACTCGCCGTCCTTGAGCATGGCGTACAAGGTGGTCTTCCCGAGGCCGGTAAAGTGGAGCACCTCAGGCAGGCGGATGAGGCGGCGGATCGTTTTGGGTTCGTTCAATTCAGGTTCCTTTCGTTCAGCTGTGTTCATCATGCAATACCTTCGGCAACTACCAAATACGTCGAAACTATGAGACTGGGCAGAAGAAGCTGAAACAGCCAATCCTTGCGATGTGCTCAATGATCTCGAGTACAAGAGGGGATGCAACTGCCATAGTGGTTTAGGTCGCGGGTGTTTTGGATGGTGAATCGAATGCGGGGATAGGGTGCCTCCGTACGAGTTGGCCGGCTTAAGCTGGCACCCGTAAGGAGCGGGAGGTTTTGGATTCTTCGATCGCTCTCGGCGGAATTTTGTTCACTCTTCTATCTAGTATGGGAAAACAGCGGCCAAACCCAAGTAAACGGATTTTGGCGGCCTCTCGATCCAAGGTGGTTGGGCCTCGACTCCCCCTCTCTCCGCCAGCGCACTTTTGCAAGTGCTTTAGATGCTTAAATTTACACCTATAAGACCTTAAGATTCAGTTGGTTATCCGTTTTCCATTCTGTATCGTTCTCTTCTGTCAATTTGCATGACCATGGGCGATGTGCATGACCATGGATTTCTGCGAGTCCTGGCACCCTGACACTTTTGCCGTCAGTCTGTCTTTGAGTTCCCAATAGAAGCACCAGTTGGCGATCGACGGCTGAGTCGTGCATCCGAAGTCCAAACTAGACCGCCCACCGAATTTGCGACTGGACCCGCCTCGCAACGAATCAGTGGCAGAGGGGGGGGCGGCGACTTTGCATCGAGAACGGGCAAGAACGTCTCGCGCGCGAGGACCGTCCTCAGGCCCCCTCTGCGCTCCAGCCTGGGTGATCTGAGCAGAGACCCGTTCAACGGGGCGCAAAGGCCGCTACAGCCTTTGTGAACAGTGAATCAAGCGGTGTGGGCGGTGGTAGATTCCCGCTCACGGCACGGCTGAGCTGATGGTTCAGTCAACTCGGGACGGATCTCCTTGGCACCAGCTTGAATCAGTCTGCGTGGCTGGGACGCCGTAGTAGTAGACGGTTTGCGGTGCCGTGCCGCCGATCATCGGAGTTGCCACCGCGGCAAAGCAGGGATCTGGGAAGAGCGTGGGATAGGCGGGTGTCATGGAATCGACTACCGAAGTGGTGATGGAATAATCCGCGGCGGTGCCACCGCTGATGTTTTGCAGCTTGACCACCGTCGGCGAGTCGCCGACGGTGGCGCTTACCTCGGCGGAGGCTACTTTATTGATGGCGGCGGCAAGACTAGAGGCCTGCTGCGCAGAAGTATTGTTGACAGTAGAGGACCACGGAACGGGAGCCGTGGTGTAGGTAGCGGGCGGTGTCACGGCAAAGCTGGTAATGGTGGCCGTAACCAGATCGTTTCAATCCACGCCCCCCGTGTGGGGGGCGACGCGATTCCGGGGGTAGGAGCGCCCACGCTGTCTGGTTTCAATCCACGCCCCCCGTGTGGGGGGCGACCCCCGCCAGCAGTGGTCTGCACCGTTCCATCCGGTTTCAATCCACGCCCCCCGTGTGGGGGGCGACCTATCCCCTCTAGGCTTTGCATCTGCGCGGGAGTGTTTCAATCCACGCCCCCCGTGTGGGGGGCGACCGGTCCGGTTCGGGTCCGCCGCCTCATCCTTCGTGTTTCAATCCACGCCCCCCGTGTGGGGGGCGACAAGGACACGATGTACCAGAGCATATCTCACCTCGTTTCAATCCACGCCCCCCGTGTGGGGGGCGACGCGGCTGTTCCCCGGCCTGCTCGTCCAGGTCCTTGTTTCAATCCACGCCCCCCGTGTGGGGGGCGACGTGGCTGCCTAAGCCAAGGAGACGTTAGAAACATGTTTCAATCCACGCCCCCCGTGTGGGGGGCGACCCATGCTGGTGGCTAACCTGCAAATCAACGAGCTGTTTCAATCCACGCCCCCCGTGTGGGGGGCGACGACTCGTCAACGGTGGCAGCTACGTGCTGCAACTGTTTCAATCCACGCCCCCCGTGTGGGGGGCGACGTCGGCGTTGGTCTTAGGTTGGTTGACGCTGGCGTTTCAATCCACGCCCCCCGTGTGGGGGGCGACGCGCGCACCCGGCGTGCCCGCAGCGGCGTAGTAGTGTTTCAATCCACGCCCCCCGTGTGGGGGGCGACGCGCAGCACCTTAGCCGCTTGGTCATGGCCCGCGTGGTTTCAATCCACGCCCCCCGTGTGGGGGGCGACGGCTCAAGGGCTTCATCGAGCAGAGCACCGGGCGGTTTCAATCCACGCCCCCCGTGTGGGGGGCGACAAAGGCCACCTGCTTGCCCTGCACAAACATCTTGTTTCAATCCACGCCCCCCGTGTGGGGGGCGACGCGTTTGACGCCTTTGTGTCGAACACGCTGCAACGGTTTCAATCCACGCCCCCCGTGTGGGGGGCGACTGTAAGTCGCAACGTGCAGCCCGGCAGCATCAACGTTTCAATCCACGCCCCCCGTGTGGGGGGCGACAACGGGCACCTGCGCCGCGCCGCTGATGTCAAGCTGTTTCAATCCACGCCCCCCGTGTGGGGGGCGACGTTGTCTCCAATGGCAGTCACCGCCTGGCCTTCGGCGTTTCAATCCACGCCCCCCGTGTGGGGGGCGACGGGCTGCCTGGTTCTACGGATATGGACAGGGCAGTTTCAATCCACGCCCCCCGTGTGGGGGGCGACGCTGTTGCTTTGTCTAAGATTCGCGCAACATCTGTTGTTTCAATCCACGCCCCCCGTGTGGGGGGCGACTATTGGGGCGAGTACAACGACAGGTTTGTGATCAAGTTTCAATCCACGCCCCCCGTGTGGGGGGCGACGGTCACCTGCTCACAATCGGCTTAGGGTAGGCGGTTTCAATCCACGCCCCCCGTGTGGGGGGCGACTGTGTGATTCGTACATGAGTCGTACCTCCTGAGTGTTTCAATCCACGCCCCCCGTGTGGGGGGCGACCCAGGCCGCTTCCTCAAGGCGGATATGCTCAAGGGGTTTCAATCCACGCCCCCCGTGTGGGGGGCGACAGAGCTTCACGGTTGCCGCCGTGGGCATCGTCGGGTTTCAATCCACGCCCCCCGTGTGGGGGGCGACGTTGGACGAGCATAGAGCAGCAGTGTCCGCCACGGGGTTTCAATCCACGCCCCCCGTGTGGGGGGCGACGCGGCATCCGCGCAGACTATCGGCCCACTGTTCACCGTTTCAATCCACGCCCCCCGTGTGGGGGGCGACGCGTCCGCAACGCTGCTGACAGTGCCAACCAGCGCGTTTCAATCCACGCCCCCCGTGTGGGGGGCGACGAAGAAAACCCCCGCAACCGAAAACAACAACCCTGTTTCAATCCACGCCCCCCGTGTGGGGGGCGACAACATTCCGGGGTTGTACAAAAAGCTGAGGATTCGTTTCAATCCACGCCCCCCGTGTGGGGGGCGACTGCCCCGCCGCTGTTGGCATCCCGGCAAGCGTATTGTTTCAATCCACGCCCCCCGTGTGGGGGGCGACCAGGCGCATCCGGTACTGGGCCGAAAGTGACCAGCGTTTCAATCCACGCCCCCCGTGTGGGGGGCGACTTCAATCCTCAGGGGCAAATTCCCGTCTATACTCGTTTCAATCCACGCCCCCCGTGTGGGGGGCGACGTACTGTCCCCATCAACCTGTAAAGGTTTGATGAGGTTTCAATCCACGCCCCCCGTGTGGGGGGCGACTTCGATCATTCCTCATGCTTGCAACATCTACGATGTTTCAATCCACGCCCCCCGTGTGGGGGGCGACGTGATCAAATCAAACGTGGCAGACCCCGCAACACAGTTTCAATCCACGCCCCCCGTGTGGGGGGCGACGCAGCCAGCCCAGGCAATAACGGCAATCCTCCACCGTTTCAATCCACGCCCCCCGTGTGGGGGGCGACGACTGGAACCTGCTGAGCAAGGACATCTTCGACCGTTTCAATCCACGCCCCCCGTGTGGGGGGCGACCGGGCGTCCGTTGGCTCCAAGTGGCCCCCACGAGACGTTTCAATCCACGCCCCCCGTGTGGGGGGCGACCGAGTTGCCGACGCTCTGGACCACCAACCTAACCGTTTCAATCCACGCCCCCCGTGTGGGGGGCGACGCTACATGCTCAACTGCTTTGTTGCCGTATTCGGGTTTCAATCCACGCCCCCCGTGTGGGGGGCGACGCCGGTGCACCCATTGTCTTACAGGACATTTTTGGTTTCAATCCACGCCCCCCGTGTGGGGGGCGACCGATTCGGTGTCAAGCGTGTGCGGTTGTGACCTTGTTTCAATCCACGCCCCCCGTGTGGGGGGCGACAATCGATCGGTGCGAACTCACCCCACTGCTTAAAGTTTCAATCCACGCCCCCCGTGTGGGGGGCGACCGCATCATCTTGCGGTTGGCGTCGATGCGGCGGGGTTTCAATCCACGCCCCCCGTGTGGGGGGCGACGGCGTTTCGGAGCTTGCCACCCTCCACTTCGTCGTTTCAATCCACGCCCCCCGTGTGGGGGGCGACGCTGGCGGCTGCTGCAGCACGGGCATCCCGTGCGAGTTTCAATCCACGCCCCCCGTGTGGGGGGCGACCGCGACCTGCGCGTCCACTTCCAGCCTGTCCGTGTTTCAATCCACGCCCCCCGTGTGGGGGGCGACGCCGCTTCGGGGAGTAGCCCATCAATCACAAGAGTTTCAATCCACGCCCCCCGTGTGGGGGGCGACATTTCCGCAACGGGGCTTTCCGGTTCGCAATTGGTTTCAATCCACGCCCCCCGTGTGGGGGGCGACTTCCAGATGCCGTTTTCACCAGAGTTGCCACAACGTTTCAATCCACGCCCCCCGTGTGGGGGGCGACTCCCCCGGCCTATCGTGATAGCACCGGTACTTTGCGTTTCAATCCACGCCCCCCGTGTGGGGGGCGACGGCTTCCGTTTGTTGGCTTTAGCGAGTTCTTTTTGTTTCAATCCACGCCCCCCGTGTGGGGGGCGACAAAGACCCGGCATCTATATTGTTCATCCACTTCCGTTTCAATCCACGCCCCCCGTGTGGGGGGCGACGTCCGAAGGCCGAACCAGCAGCGGAGAGTACCCCGGTTTCAATCCACGCCCCCCGTGTGGGGGGCGACCGGTACTATCAGGATAGTCATTAACTCCGAGCATGTTTCAATCCACGCCCCCCGTGTGGGGGGCGACTGCACATGACTTAAGCTTCACCATGCGCTAGAGATATAGTGCCATAATCGCGCACCTGCAAGCCCTGCACCCATATTTCGCACCGGGAAATAGGCTGCAACCGACATGTCCATCATTTGGGGTGGTTTGGGAGTCGCGCGAATCTGCCGGGAAATCTGTGTTCGCTTGGGGTCCGCGCAGGAGGAAGCTGCGAGGCTATCCGCCATCAGCTACAGGATGAGCGGGCCTTCCGGATCATAGGCCGGTTTCGCGCCGACATGCTCTACTCGCCGTTTCCATTCTGAACCCAGAAAGTAGAAACGAAGGCTGTCCTGGTCCGGGTCAGCCTCTGAAACCAGCTCCGCGCGAAAGGCAACCCATTGGGCAGCATCGACCAGACATTCAAAAACGGAGTTCTGCACGCGCTGACCGCGATCTTCACACTTTCGAGCCACCCGGCGGAGTCTGCGTCTGCCAGCCTCATCGCGTGTGCTCACATCGTAACTGACGAGAACCATCATGTGCGCTATCTCCAGAAGAATGCAGGATAGGCGTCGAGGCCGCCGCGAATAAAGCGTGCCAGCAACAGCGCCTGCGTGTAAGGGACAAGACCCATCGGAATGCGTTCCTTCAAGAACGGATGCTCGATCTCCTCCTGCTTGCGCATTTGCCAGGCAGAGACAACTTGCTTACGGGTTGCGTCGTCCATCTGAATGCCTCCACCATCCGCTTCGGTGAATCCGGATGCCTGGACTTGTCGGCGATTGATAAGTGTGAGGACCAGACGGTCGGCAAGCGCGGCTCGCAGCTCTTCCATGAGATCGAGAGCAAGACTGGGGCGACCTGGCCGGTCGGTATGGAGGAATCCTACGGCAGGATCGAGGCCTACTGTCTCAAGCGCCGACTCAATGTCGTGACGCAGCAGCGCATACACGAACGAGAGTAACGCATTGACGCGGTCGAGCGGAGGCCGGCGAGAGCGACCGCCAAAATGGAACGCTTCCCGGTCGCCTGAGATCATATAGTCAAAGGCCGAAAAGTATACTTGTCCAGCGACACCTTCGTGGCCGCGGACCTCGTCAATGGACGGTGCCCTCGCCGCTTCCAGACCTGCCCAGGAGAGCCGATTCGCTGCTTCACGCATGGCATCTTGTCCGTCGCCATCGGAAGCTTCGCGAGCGGCACGCATCAGCACGACGCGGCTGTTGGCGATTTTGGCGGCGACAATTGTCTGCACAGTTGAGAGCGCGGCACTGCCTGTGTCCGTTCCATCGGCCATCCGGTATTGTTGACGCCGGAGGAGTACGTTTCCGGAGACTGGACCGGTTACCCGTGCCAGGAATCTTCCCTGCTCTGTGAGAAACGAAACGCCGATGCCGCTTTCGCAGCAGAGGCCAAGGACTGGTGGACTGCAAGTGACTTGGCCCCAGCAGACGAGGCCTTCGAGGGTATGTACGGGGACGCGCAGCCGCAGCTCTCGATCGATCTCGACGGCGATGGTTTCGCCATCGCGGTGCAGGTAGGCGCCTTTGGTCATCACGTGCAAAGTGTTGAGCAGCTTTCGCATGGGTGGCTATACCTCTTGCCCGAGGGAATGGACTTGCCTGGCCACCCATCGTGCCGCTGTGTCCGGTTGCGCGGTCGCATCCGGCAGGCAAACATGAACCAGGGAGCAGTTCTTGCAATGGGGTCCGGGTTGGGCCGGCGGAGTTTGTCGGGCGCGATAAAGCTGGTGCATGTTGGCAGCGAGCGACTCCGTGCGCGCTCGGAGTTCGGGGCTGAAGGCCACTTCCAATCGTCGGCGTGGATCGCCGTAGAAGATGGCTCCGTTTGGAATTGCGGTGTTCAGCATTTCTTCCAGACAAAGCGCCTGTGCACAAAGCTGTACCAGATCGCAATCTGTGGGTTTGCTCTTGCCGCGCTTGTACTCCACCGGGTAAGGCTCAGGGCGAAACTCCACAATGTCGGCGCGACCGGTCAACTGAAGCCGATCCGATCGCAGCCACATTCCACGCAGGGTACGAACTCCGCCACGCCGACTAGCTCCAGGAAGGTCGGCGCGCTCGTGCAGCAGACGCCCTTCCGCAGTCTTGGCGTTTTCCACCCAGACCTGCTCCAGGTGAATCAGCGCCCACTGCCTGGGACAAAAAGCGAGGTGCTGCAGGCCGCTGAGCGGAAGGGCGCTGTCTTGCTCCTCGAGTCCTTTGTCAGACATTCGAAGCCTCCGGTCCTCGATCTAAATGGCGACTCATTTAAGTGCGTATTCTCAAATTAGAGCCAACTTCGCACGATCGTAGTCTTCCAGCTTCAGCACATATTGCATGATGCCCAGAAACTCAGAGTCATACTCGCCCTCTGGCCATGCATAAAGCTCATGCTCTCCTGCAATTGGATTTGGCGCCACTCTTTCCAGTACAGTGCGCCGAATCGATACGCTGCCTTGCGAAAGCCTACTTTGTGAAACATACCGCCCGCGACGAATCTCGTTAGCAAGGGCAGCGTCCACGACGGCCAAAGCTCTATCCTCGTCGATCAGCTTGGCCTTTTCCGAGACCGACTCAAATTCGCGCTCGTTCTCCAAGCGCATCAATTCGCCAACTTCTTTAGTCTTTGCCCACTGCTTCCATTCCTCGGCGATTGCCCATGTCATCAAGTCCGTCAAAGTCATCTTCCACCTGCCCTGGGCAAAAGCCTGCTGCACAACTCGGATACTCCGGTCGAGCGCAGGGTTGCGACTAAACCATCGATCGCTCGTGACGAAGTCCCACACCACCCCAGCAATGTCGGAGTTGCCGTGACGATTCACGCGTCCGCCAATCTGAATCAGGCTGGAAACAGAACTGCGCTCCCGAAACGCGATGTCGAATGACACGTCAACACCTGCCTCGATGCAGCTGGTCGCTACCAGAACCCACCCGTCGGTGGGCTGCTTTCCGGGCGTCAGAAATTCGTGCGCACGGTTGAGAACGGACTCTCTATCGTGTGGGCTCAAAGCGGTGGACAGATGCAGCGTCGTGATTCCGTCATCGCGCAGCTTTCTCGCGACCACCGCCGCCGACTGTACTGTATTCATCACGAGGAGGCGTGCACCTGGGAAGCTGCAGATCCATGTGCAAAGTGATTCGAGAGTGTGAGTCCGGGGACAAGTCTTGACGGAAACGCGCTTCTTCTCCCCCTTGTTTCCGGTTTCAGCAAGCTCCGTTGAAAGCATTGAGGGAATGCTGGAAGAGCCTTGACTGAACAGCCGGCTGTTCTCCCAGAAACGGGGCAGCGACCCTGAGCCAAGCACAAAACGACATTTCCACCGCGAACTCAGTGTATCTAAATGCCCCCACATATAGGGCCAAAGAAACAGGGGCATTGCCGCATGCGCTTCGTCGATAAAGACTGCGGAACCGGGCAGAGCATGGAGTTTTCGAAGCCGCGGTGTAGCCGAAGCCGCCAGCGTCTCAAAGAATTGCACGGCGGTGGTCACAATGATCGGGCTCGTCCAAGTCGTGGTCAGCGCGCGCAATGTGGGGGTCTCAAACTCCATCGCGTGGTGATGAGCGGCGACGACCGCCGCCGGATTTTCGTCCGGCAGCGCCAGGGCCTTTCGATAGACTTTCACCGATTGATTGACAATGTTGGTGAAAGGAAGCACTACGAAGATATGGCGCAGCTTAAGGGCAATGGCTGCTTGTAAGAGATACGCCATGATAGCCGTCGTCTTGCCGCTCCCCACCGGTGCATCACAGGCCCAGATTGGCGTGTCCGGTGAGGCCAGACGGCAAGCCGAATAAACGCTCTGACGAAGATCGTTACGCGCACCCGAGTGAGAGGCGAGCTCTCCAACATACTTATCGAGCGCTGCCAGACGTTCTTCCCAACGGGGTGCCGGAGCTTCCACTGCGGGCTCTTGTTGGTAGTGCCGTGCCGTATCGCCGTGATCTCCCGACACAAGGCAACTCATTAGAAGACGCATATCCCAAGGAGTGCGCCCCGGAACTCCTACGCGTTTTGAAGTAAATTCCGCCGGGGCACAAATCTGCATGTGGCGGCTCACCAAAGAGCCGAGCCTCGCGTCTGTATCAAGTTTTACCGTTGGGTTGCGAAACGATGCTGAGGCAGGATTCTGCGCCCCAAGTCTGCCCTTCGAATCCTCATCTGAGAAGTTCTTCAGACCTGAATGATGTTGAGCAATCACCCAAGCGGCCGCTTGCTGTCCCTGATTGATGCAGTGTGCCGCCCCCGCATCCTCATGTGGAACAAGCAGCTTCCCTCCATCATACGCTTTCAGGACGGCTTGATTTTCAGGTACCAATTTGCCAAGGTCATGAAACGCACCCGCCCATCGAATCGCTGCGAGCAACTTGGCATCGGGACCGCCTAACCGGTACGCCTGTGCCCTAATCATCGCCTCATCGGCACATCGCAAAACGTTCGCGATATGCTCGGGATAACTCTGCGCAGGAATACCCTTGGCCGGGCGTGCACTGTGGGCGAGGGGAATCTCGAATGGTAACTCGCTAGCCAAGTACAAGATCCTTAACGCTATTCAGTCGCCGCGCAAGATCGGCCGACAGCTCCGACGGAACTTCGTACTCGCTCCAACTGGTGCTCGGCTGCTCCATGGCCGATGGATCTTTGCGCTTTGGAGTCATCGCATCCAGGAGCATGAAGTCTGGGCAAGAGCCGAGGGCGGACGTGTGTTCCATGTGCCATGCATGACGGAGGACGACCTGCGGACGTATCGCCGAAGCGGTCTGGCTGTAAGCGTATGGGATCAACCGCTTCATAAGCTCAATGTCGATGTCTTTACAGCCGGATTGTCGCGCTGTCGCTGCATTCACGAAGTAAGGCATCGTATACACACCGTGCGGCACGATGCGATAAGCGAGGGGAGCCATGCCGCGGTCCTTACCCTCTTGCACGCCAGCTTTGTTCGTGTTGGTTTGTCGGTCAATGCGCACCGGACAAATCGATACTCCCATGCCAAACTGTGCGACGCCCGTTCGAATAAAACTCTTGTTCTTGCCGCCGCTTTTCTCCTCCAAGAAGGTCGACCCAAAGAGCCGTGCGTCCCAATAACGAGAAGTGAATTCCTCTTCCTTGAGCGCTGCGATCTCTTCTCTCTTCCTCCCCCGTGATTCGAGCACAGCAAACGCTTCCGTCTTCAAAACCGGTTGGAATGCATTCGCGATCTCTGTCCATGCAGGTCCGTTCTTGTCTTCGACTAGATCGCGAAGCTTGCGTTTGAACGAGACTGGCGAGATCATGCCGCGCTCATCCGGGCGTTGGCGAGGATCGCTCTCCTGGTCCGGATTTCCGTTGGGGTTGGAATTGATGACTTCGATGACGAGCAGACCGGTAGCACGATTCATGCGTTCTCTCCAGAGATAACAAGTGATGGGATGATTTCCGGGCGTGAGCTTGGCGAGTCATATGTCTTTAGCTCTCGCGCAAGGTATCCGAGCAGAAGTTCCGCCCGTCCCGTCAGCGAGACCGGTGCATCAAGTTTGCCTTTGAGTTCGGCACTCAGTTCGCCGAGACGGCGACGGAGCGCTTTGGCTTTGACAATCCCTTGCTCCGTTTCGTTCATTTCGGCGAATGTTCTTTGTGTCTTATCGTCGGCAGGGCGAATCTTTGCATATGCTTTTTGAGTCAGCCATGCATAGTAAATTGGCACACGAGCACTCAGAACCTCCACCGCTTTCGCGGGGTTTTCCAGTGCCATTGGCACGGCCGCGTTGCCAATCAGTTGTGGTGGAACGTTGCCATTGCGCACGTGTTCGCAATAGAGCAGATGCAACTCGTCTGCGCATTGCAAGAACTGTCCGAGCAAATAATCTCGACCTTCCATGTAATTCTCCTTGAGCCTTCCAAGACGATGGAGCAAGATGCCGTAGAGGGCGACCACAGTAAGTAGTGTCCGCCGGGCATCCACCGACAGAGCAGCGCCGACTTGATGCAGGACGCGCGTCTCTCCGGACTTCTTCTGTTCGATGTAAGGCTTTCCTGCTGCCGTTACGAGCACCTGGGACAATGGCAATATCCGTTCCAACATCCACATCGCTTCTCGGTTCGCCTTCTCATCGAGCAGCAGATTGTAAATGCGACGCAAGTCAACACCGGGCACGGTCTGGCTCATGGTGCCTTCGCGAATCCATTGCTGACGCAAGCTTCTTAACACCGCGATAGGCGTCGGTACAAAACCGCGATATTGCCGTGCTTTCTTCCCTTTGCCCAAGGGGACAAAAACTTCGATCGACGGTGTGTTTCGAGCCCCCGCGATCCATCGCTCCTGCGCATTTAGAAAAGCGTTTACGCCGTACCGTCGATCAAAGAGCACTTGCTTCCGCCCTTTATCGATCGTACTGATGACGAAGACACGAAGGAACGCGTCGTCTTGCATCAGCTCTGGCCTCAACTGTGTGGCCTCAATCAGGCTTTTCGTACGGGACTCGAAGGAGCTCTGACCATTGTAAAACCTCCCTCCTGAATCTGCTTGGCTAGGCTCGTCAGAAGAACCTCCGTCTTTTTCCCAGTCCTCATCATCGCCAAGTGCGCTAGCGAGTCGCAACTCGCCTTCCGTATCCCTTTCGAGATAAACAATGAGAAGGTCCGGCTTATCCTGTGTGCCGCTAGCTACCGGTCCCCAAGTCTTTCCCTTTCGCTCAGGAGTCGTGATGTATAGCAGGGAATCGTTCAGTTCCTGCACGGTCTGTTTTGCTAGGGGGAAAACATCTGTGGAACTCTGGCCATAGCGTTTCTGAGCGGGTATATCAGAATTCATCGCCATCAAATAGGTGCCGCCCAATAGCGGGAGACTGGGACTTGGCATCTTTTCTCCAGCCCTCTCACCCTGGTCTCCGGAGAGAGAGCATTTGAGTGTTGCGGAGGCTCCAGCCTCCCGGACTGTCGCGAAAAGCATTGCCTGACTCCAGGCGGCCGCAACTGCAGGATCTGCGATACGATGCGAGAAGCTCCCAGCATCAGCAATATCTAGAAAGATTAAGAGCTGCCATGTGTCCCGCTCACCACTCCTGTTGAGCTTACCGAATAGAATCTCAAGCATAGCCTCATGATCCAAGGTGCCGAGCCGCACGGAACGGCATGCGGCCAAGGCAAGGGCTCGCAGGAATCCCTCCGCATCCAGCGTGCTCCTTGCCAGCGCCTGAAGCAGCGCCTGAGTCGATCCAAGTAGCGGATTGGTCGCCGCATCGCCCGATGTCAGCAATCTAGCAAGACCATGATTGAAGAAACCGAGTGATCGCTTGATCCGGGCACTATCTCTCTTCTCATTCCACACCAGAGGTACGCACTTGATGAGCGCTTCAAGATCATCGATTCCCAGAGGAGCGCGTCCTCCAACGGTCGCATCCTTGAACAGTGGCGCAGTAAGGTTGAACGCAGGAAACCTGTTCTGATTGTCGGGTTGAATATTGCGAAGTCCTAATGCCTGCTCAGGAGGAAGGCTGGTAACCTGCATGGGCGAACCTTCGCCATCAATTTCGACGATCATAGCCGGCCCTTTTCTCAACGGCTGCAGTGAAGTATGCCAAGGGGCAGTGTGAATCCCTTGCGCGGCCAAACTTCTTCGTAGGTCGGCCAACTCATTCAGCAAAGCGCAACACCCCTTCCTTAATCTTTACGCCCTGTCGGTACTCGGGCGAATAGTTTCCTTCCTGGGGGTGATCGAAGACACGATGTAACATACTCGGGATCTCCATGGAAAGATCTCTGCATGCCGCCGTGGTTTCGCGGATTGGCCCGAAGTAGCTCGGTGTAAATTCCGACCATCCAAGACAAGGAGTCCGGTAGAGCTTCCCCTGTCTCAATCTCCGTTCGAAAAGCTCCTGGACTGCATGAAGATGATTGGTAGCCTCGGGCGGTCGTCCGCTCTCACGCGCGATTGCGTGGATTTTATAGATCACATCAATCAGGATCGTCGAGTAAAGCTGGTATCCTGTTCCCCCGGCAAAGTTCTTCGGATGGCGGAGCGGTCCGCCGTAGTTTGTCGCATACCTGATAGTCTGGATCGGCGCACATATTTCCACCGATTGCGGCTCTAGATAAGCGGTCTTCCACCGCGCAACGCAGTCCAGGATACCTTGAACAGCCGAGAACGTCGGAGCTGGGTACGTCGTGAATGAAGCTCCCGAATCCGGACGAACCCAGATTGCTGCTGGGCCTGCGATTTCTACTGAAATAGGGTAAGTGCGCACCGTGTTCCTTCCGTGCACTCATAATAAAGTAGCATTTGGAGCGACGAGGACCTGATTTAGTAAAGGAACCATCGCTGTGTACCTCACCTAACACCCTCCATTTAGATACACCCTCAACCGCATTTTGAATCCGGCTCCTTGTCGGGGAATCAGTCCCTTCATCCGACGATTCAGGTTTTGTTGCAATATTCCCTTGAAGAGCACGCTGATACTTGCCCGCATCGTGCAACAATCCAGCCATGTATGCATGGGGCTTCCATGCCTCCGGCGCAAATTCCGAAGCTTTGGCCGCAACTGCGTTCAGGTGAATCCTAAGTTCCTGCCACGGTCTATCATCTTGGCGTGGTCTGGAATGAGCGTAGAAGGTCATATCGAACATCCCCGTCACCGATTAAAGCACACCGACGACATCCCTCAGTGTTGAGTCGCACGACGCCGCCAAATGCGGCGAACAAGGATGAGCTTTTCGAGGTTGCATCGCGTCACCCCGTTCAGATTTTGGCTGCAGATAGATGGTGGGCCCGATTATCTTTACGATCTTTCGAAGAGAGATTCCATTTCCGTGAATCTCCTGTCTTGCCCAGGCGGCGAGCAAACCTGAGCGTTCGCCTGCTTACGACACCAGCAATCAGATCATCTCAGCCATCCGCTTAAGACGGAGGCAGTCCACATCGAACGTCGCGAAACCGCGAAGTCCGCGGCCGAAAGAGCGGCAAGGGAACAGAGCCCATTAATCATCAGGTTTCGGCGACAGTCGGGCGGCGTCAACGAACCTCATAATCCCGATGCCGGCCAAAGGATATCCACAGACCTCATTTTGGGTTTATTTTCGTTTTGCCTATACTAGGGGCCAGTTTTGGCCCCAAAAAGGCCATTTTTGTCACGTAAGTATCAAGACTACGTAGGGAATATGCCTTCCCCGGCCAATCAGACCCTGTTTTTGGACATTGCCTTTTGACTATGCCGCGGTGAGGTTTTCCACAAAATTCAGGGGTGAAAAAGGGGCCGAAAAACGGGCCCCAAAGCAGGCGAAAAGAACATCATCCGAAACAGTCATAGACATGCTGGATAAACCCTTCCAGCAACCAGTGAACAGAGACAAGAGACACCCGGAGACTGGCATCCAGGGACCGGGTGGAAGCAGAGAGAAAACACCACAAACAAGTGAGCCGGGAGTCAGAACCTTGAGGTGACTCAGGACGGCAGGACCCAAGCGGCCGGGCTGAAACGAAGAGTGGCCACGACAGAAGAGTGGGGCGGAGTCTGGCGCGCGTGCGCGGGATTTTTGTTGTGGCTCAGGACGACATGACCTGGTCTACCTTGACGTACTCCGTATCCTTCGACAGGTCGTAGGTGAATGCTGAAGATGTCAGGAAATCTGCCAGCACGTCCTGACCGAACTTGGTGAAGACCATGGTGCCTGCAATGGTTCTGGTGCCGCGGGCAAATCCCTTGGGATTGATGTAGCCAAGTGCCCTGGCTGGGGACTTGACGCGGTGAACGGACACTGTAATGGTTGTCAACTCTGTGAGCACCTTCGACAGCCTGATCTGGCCCTGTGTGCTGCCCACGTTGGCCACTTCCAGAATGACTTTAAGATCGGAGCCGGTGAACACTGCTGTCTGCTGCGAGCCGCTTGTGGACCAGGATGTCTTGTTGGCCATCTGCGAGAGCGCCAGCTGGTCGGCCACGGCACCAGCGGCGGTGCCTCCGGAATACCCAAGGGATGTTATCCCTCCACTGCTGTTGGTTGTCGTTGCGCCTGGATCCCAGGTCGGGTTCACAAACGGGTTGGATGACGCAGGAAGATATGTGATGGCCGGCGATACCGCCGGTGCCGGACTTGCCTGAGCGGGCATGCCGGAGAATGTCAGCGCAACACTGTTGGGCGACGAACTCTCGCAACCGCCTGTAAGCAGGCACTCGTCAGCAGGAGCCGAAATGTAGGGAATGATCGTAGTAGGCATAGAGAAAGAAAGAGGCAGCCGCAGCATGGCATGTTGGGGCCAACTGCCAAACGCTGAAGCTGCCTGTGAGTTCTACTGCCGGCTGGCGGATTAGGTTGCCGACTGGAAGGGGCTGAGCACGG
>Ga0302202_10001929_pt1 | contig 24921 bp, 29 predicted proteins | sample II_Bog_N3_3_FD_194579 | JGI IMG/M metagenome (GOLD analysis project Ga0302202, IMG submission 194579) | Peat permafrost microbial communities from Stordalen Mire near Abisko, Sweden - II_Bog_N3_3 | ecosystem: Environmental > Terrestrial > Soil > Wetlands > Peat | place: Sweden: Abisko...
CGTCTTCGTGGAAATCTTTCAGCCGCAACTGAAACGCCGCCACATCACCCGCATCGAGGGCTGCGGCCAGCGTGTCGCGGAAGATCAAGGGATCGAGCGCCGGGGGCGTGATCAGATACAGACGGCAGCCTTCGCTGCTCGATCCCTTGTTGCTCAAAACATCAGGCCTTGTTCAGGTAGATGTCGATGATCTTCTGCAGCAGAGCCAGCGCTTCTTCACGCGGACGCTGGAAGGTGTTGCGGCCGATGATCGAGCCGTTGGCCCCACCGTCACGCAGACCACGGATTTCCTCGTAGAGGCTGTCCAGGTCCTTCGCCTCACCACCGGAGAACACCACGATGCGCTTGCCGTTGAAGCAGCTATCGACCACGTGCTTGACGCGGGCCGCCATGGTGGAGATGTCCACCGAGGCGTAGGACTTCTTGGCGGCATCGAGGCCGATATTGGCGGTCGGCGGCTTCACCTTGATGATGTGAGCGCCACACAGAGCGGCCATGTGGGCGGCGTAGGCGCAGATGTCGACTGCGGTTTCGGCGGCCTTGTCGAGCATCGGGCCACGCGGATAGGACCACAGCACGGTCGGCAGGCCGACGGACTTGGCTTCTTCCGACAGCTCACGCAGCTCTTCCATCTGGTCGAAGGCGTATTCGCTGCCCGGATAGATGGTGAAGCCGATCGCCGTGCAGCCTAGACGGAGCGCATCGCCGATCGAAGACGTCACGGCCTGGTCCTTGATGGTGGACAGGCTGTTGGACGAGTTCATCTTCAAAATGGTCGGAACCGCACCGGCGAAGGTGTCAGCGCCAGCTTCGATCATGCCGAGCGGGGCGGCATAGGCCGACAGGCCGGCGTCGAGTGCCAACTGATAGTGGTAATGCGGGTCGTAGGCGGCCGGGTTCGGCGCGAAAGAACGGGCCGGGCCGTGCTCGAAGCCCTGGTCAACCGGGAGGATGACGAGCTTGCCGGTGCCGCCCAGCTTCCCCTGCATCAGGATGCGCGCGAGGTTCGCCTTAGTGCCCGGATTGTCGCTCTCGTAGTGGCTCAGGATTTTTTTGACTTTGGTTGTCAGCTTCATGGCGGTGGTCCTCGCTTGGTCGCGTATTTTCGCGGTCTAGCGCAGCGATTTTGTGCTGTCACGAGCCGCGTCAGTCACCAATTGTTATGCTGCGTTACGCAAATGCTGTGCAATGCGCGGCAAGTTGCGGCGCAGGGCAAGATCCAGTGCAGGCGGGGCCGAGGGCAGCAGCACCGCTCCCTGCGCTACGGCGGCTCTGGCCACCGCCGGGAAGGCCGGAGAAGTGCCGTCGAGCCGCAGAATTCCCTGTTTCAGACGCAATGCAGCCATCGCCATTCCGGGGGCGTCGGCGCAGTCCAGAATGTCCGCGAATGGCGTGTTGGGGGCGGCTTGCCGCGCTTTGCGGACCAGGGCCTGCCACCAGCCGCATCCCCCGGCCAGGGCGACCCCTGGCGCGGAGAGCAATGTCACCGGCAGACCGGGGGCCAATGCCGCGCACGCATGCTCCAACCCGTGCACGATGACTGCCGGGGCAAGAAATTGTGTGACATAAAGCGGATCCGAGGCAGATTTCATGCTTGACCACAACCCGGGGCACATTGTGAAGCTTGCGCTGGAGATGACCAACTCATGACAGACGCTCCCCCTGTGTACGCCCCCGTGGGGCAGGATAGCCATGCTGACGATCTCGCCACCAGCCTGCACCGGCTGGAATCGGCGTTGGATCGCATCGCCTTCGCCTCTGCCGCCGCACAACTGCGCGCGTCAGAGGAAGAGCACGTGGTGGAAACCGTGATCGAGCGGGTGGAGGTTCCGGCCGCCCTCGCATCGGGTGACGGTGTGTCCGCCCATCTGGCAGGACGGTTGGACAGCATGATCGCCCGTCTGCGCACGGTCATCGACAATGGTGAGGAGAGCACGGCGTGGCTCAGGTCAGCGTAAAGATCAACGGCTACAGCTACACGGTCGGCTGCGAGGACGGGCAGGAGCCCCATTTGTTCGCCATGGCCGCCCAGGTTGAAAGCCGGATGGACAGCATCAAGGCGCTCGGCACCTCCACCAGCGAACAGCGTCTGCTGGTGCTGACGGCGCTGCTGTTGGCCGACGAGTTGCACGATTCGCGCGTGGAACTTGAGCAATTGCGCTCACAGCTTTCCAGGCCGTCCCGCGTGCGGGCCGAGGCAAAGGCTGAAGCGGAACAGCAACGCAGGGCTGCCAAACTGGCCGAACAAGCGGAACAGATTGCAAACCAGTTGGAGCAACCCTAGGGTCATCTTGCGGGGCTGCTGGGTGCGTGAGGGCAAACATCCCCAGGGCCAATAAGCATCTCCCGGGGGCTGGCTCTGTTGTGACCGTGGTTACAGTAACCGGTGCCCACCTGCTCACGCAGGCCTTGGGAGGATGTCGTTCCAACGGCTTCGGCGGCTCCGCACCTCTTAGTTTTCGTTTTCGTCCGTAGGATGGGTGAGCGCAGCGCTACCCATCGATGCGCCATTCCGCAGGATTGATGGGTAGCGCTGCGCTCACCCATCCTACGGGTCTGTTTCGCATGAGCTTCTCCTCCCCCTGCCAACTCGAAGCGGCCCTGGCTGAAGATAAGGCGCGGTTGCGCGCGCGCATGTTGGATCTCCGTGCTGCCTGCGATCCTGTCCTCGGCACCCGCCTCGGTGAACGTTTCCTCGCCGAGATGGCGCCGCCGCCGGGCGTGGCGATTTCCGGCTTTTGGCCGATGCCGGGCGAGATCGACATCCGCCCGTTGCTGCACACCCTGCACGCGCGCGGCAACACGGTGCTGCTTCCGCAAACCGCACCCCGCGGCCAGCCTTTGATCTTCCGGCACTGGACGCCCGATGCGCCAATGCGTCGGGAGCGGTTCGGTACGTTTTGCTCGGAGGGTGAAATCGGCACGCCGGATTGGCTGCTCGTCCCGCTGCTCGCCTTCGACCGCACCGGGGCGCGGCTGGGGTATGGCGGTGGCTATTACGACCGCACATTGGCCGTGCTGCCCGGTGTGACGGCGATTGGATGCGCCTATGCCGCGCTGGAGGTGGACGCGGTGCCGACAGGGGACTACGACGCCCGGCTGGACGCGGTGGCAACGGATGCTGGCGTGATCGTGTTTTGAAAGACCCTGATTGATGCGCATCCTGTTTCTGGGCGACGTGATCGGCCGTGGTGGCCGTGATGCAGTCTGCGAGGCGCTGCCGGGATTGCGCGATCAGCTCAAGCTCGATCTGGTGGTCGTCAACGGCGAGAACGCCAGCCACGGCTTCGGCCTCGCCCCCGATATGGCCGAGTCGATGCTCAAGGCGGGCGCGGATGTCGTCACGCTGGGCAACCATGCCTGGGACCGCAAGGAGATGCTCACCTATATCGGCGATCATCCGCGCGTCATCCGTCCGCTGAATTTCCCGCCCGGCACCCCCGGTCAGGGCAGCGTCGTCGCCACGTTGCGCGATGGCCGTAAGGCTCTGGTGATCAACGCGATGGGCCGCCTGTTCATGGAGCCGCTGGATTGCCCGTTCCGTGCGACGGCGGTTGAACTGTCCAAATACAAGCTCGCCCATAATGTCGCGGCCATCGTGATCGATTTCCATGGCGAGGCGACCAGCGAGAAGATGGCGTTCGGCCATAGCTTCGACGGTCAGGTCAGCTTCGTTGTCGGCACGCATACCCATGTGCCGACCGCTGACCACCAAATTCTGCCCAACGGCACCGCCTATCAGACTGACGCCGGCATGTGCGGCGACTTTGACAGTGTGATCGGCATGAACAAGGAACCGGCTGCTGCGCGGTTCTGGCGTAAGATGCCGGGAGAACGCTTGCACCCGGCGGACGGCCCGCCGACACTGTGCGGTGTGTTCGTCGAAACCGACGACGCGACGGGCCTCGCCAAACGCATCGAGCCGGTGCGTCAGGGTGGACGGCTTTCGCAGATGCTGCCCATCGGCTAAACGCTGAAATATACTCTGTTCACACGGGAACCTCAGATGTCCGTCGCTCTCTCATTGCCGCGTTCCGCGCTGGTTGCTTTCGTTGCCAAGACCTTGGCTCTTTCTGTGGTCATCGCCCTGTCGGCGCATGTGAAGGTGCCGTTCTGGCCGGTGCCGATGACGCTGCAGACCATGGCGGCGATGAGCATTGGTGGCCTGTTCGGCGCTGAACTCGGCGTGTCCGCCATGCTGGCCTATCTGCTTGAAGGGGCTGCCGGTCTGCCGGTGTTCGCATCTGGCATCGGCCCGGCTGTGCTGGTTGGCCCCACGGCTGGTTATCTGGTCGGCATGATCGCCGCCACCGCCCTGGTTGGCATCGCCCGCAGCCATCTGACCCGTGCGGCCGCCGTGCTGGCTGGCACTGCGGTGATTTACGGCTTCGGTGTGACCTGGCTTTCGACCTTCATCGGTTTCGAGAAGGCCGTGGCCGTGGGTGTGGTGCCGTTCCTGCTGGGTGACGCCGCCAAAGGCACGCTCGTCTGGGCGCTCTGCGCTCTGCGTCGCCGCTGATCTCGCGGGGCTGGAGCAAACGAGATGGCCGGTCATAGTCATGCCAAGAACATCATGCACCGCAAAGGCGCTCAGGACGCCAAAAAGGGGCAGGTGTTTGCCAAGGTGATTCGCGAAATCACCGTTTCCGCCAAGTCGGGTATGCCCGACATGAACTTCAATCCGCGTCTGCGGGCGGCCGTGATGGCCGCGCGTCAGATGAACATGCCGCGCGACACCATCGAGCGCGCCATCAAGAAGGCCGCTGGCGGCGACGCGGGCAATGATTACGTCGACGTGCGCTATGAGGGCTACGGCCCTTACGGCGTGGCGGTGATCGTCGAAGCGCTCACCGACAACCGCAACCGCACCGCAGGCGAAGTGCGCACGGCGTTCAACCGGGCCGGTGGCGCGTTGGGTGAGACCAACTCGGTGTCGTTCATGTTCAGCCGCGTCGGCGTCGTCCGCTATCCGGCCACCACGGCCACTGAGGACGAGATGCTGGAAGCTGGCATTGAGGCCGGGGCGGATAATGTGGAACTCACCGAGGACGGCCACGAGGTCACCACCTCCATCGACAGCCTGTTCGCGGTGCGCGATGCAATGGAAGCCCGTTTCGGCACGCCGGAAGAGGCGAAGTTCGATTGGCATCCGAGTGTGACGGTCGCGTTGGACGAGGAAAAGGCATTGGCCATTCTGAAGCTGATCGACCTGCTGGAAGCCAGCGACGACGTGCAGAACGTCTACGCCAATTTTGACATCCCCGAGGATGTTCTCGCCAAGCTGTCGGCCTAAGATATGGCGCTGCTGCTCGGCATCGACCCCGGGCTGCGCTTTACCGGCTGGGGGTTGCTGGAAAGCACCGGCAACCGGCTGCGTCATGTCGCCGATGGCGTGATCGCCACCGATTCGGCGCAATCCGTGCCGGAGCGGCTCTGCGTTCTGCACCATGCCCTCACCGCGCTGATCGCCCAATATCAGCCGGAAGAGGCGGCGGTGGAAGAAACCTATGTCAACCGCAACGGGGCGGCGACGCTCAAGCTCGGCTATGCCCGCGCGGTGGCGTTGCTGGTGCCCACATTGGCCGGGCTGACGGTTGCCGAATATGGGGCGAAGACGGTCAAAATGGCCGTCGTTGGCACGGGTGGGGCGGATAAGGATCAGGTGGAGATGATGGTGCGGCGTCTGCTGCCCGGAGCCACGATCAAGCGCGCCGATGCCGCCGATGCTCTGGCGGTGGCGATCTGTCACGCGCATCATCGCGCGAGCAAAACGGCATGGAAGCGCGGCACGGTGATGGCATGATCGCACAACTTTCGGGCCGGGTGGTTCTGATCGAGGCGGATCGCTGCGTGGTGGACGTGGGCGGCGTCGGCTACCTCGTGCACGCCTCCACCCGCACACTCTCGGCCTTGCCCGCACCGCCAGCGGTGGCCGTGGTGCTGACCGAGATGCAGGTGCGGGAAGACGCGATCACGCTGTATGGGTTCGCCGATTCTGCTGAACGCGAATGGTTCCGCTTGCTGACGACCGTGCAAGGGGTGGGGGCCAAGGTGGCGCTGAACATTCTCTCTGCCCTCAGCCCGCGCGAATTGATTGCCGCCATTCAGGCGGGCGACCGGGGTGCGATTACCCGTGCGCAGGGCGTGGGGCCGAAGCTTGCGGTGCGTCTGTTGACCGAATTGCGTGAGAAGGCGGGCGCGATGCCGGTGGGCGTTGGCTTTTCGCCGGTGCTGCCCCCGAGTGCGGGCATCGAGGCGGAGGCGGTCTCTGCCTTGGTCAATCTTGGCTTCCGGCGGCCGGAAGTTTCCATTGCCATCACAAAGCTGCTCGAACGCCACGGAGATGCCGCAACTTTGGATATTCTCATCCGCGACGGATTGAAGGAGTTGGCGCGGTGAGTGTGATCGATCATGTCTGAAGACCGCCCGATCACGGCCGAACGCACCGAAGACGATTCCGGTGAAGGGGCACTTCGCCCGCAAACCCTTGCTGATTTCACCGGCCAGAGAGCCAGCCGTGAAAATCTCTCCATCTTCATCCAGGCCGCACGTGCGCGGGGTGAGGCGATGGATCACGTGTTGCTGCATGGCCCGCCAGGGTTGGGCAAGACCACACTCGCGCAAATCGTCTCCCGCGAACTCGGCGTCGGCTTCCGCGCCACCTCCGGCCCGGTGATCCAGCGCGCGGGCGATTTGGCGGCGATTTTGACCAATCTGCAGCCGCGCGATGTGCTGTTCATCGACGAAATCCACCGCCTGCAACCGGCCATCGAGGAAATCCTCTACCCGGCGATGGAGGATTTTCAGCTCGATCTGATCATCGGCGAAGGCCCGGCCGCGCGCTCGGTGCGCATCGATCTCGCGCCCTTCACCCTGGTGGGGGCGACGACGCGGGCCGGGCTGTTGGCCACGCCGTTGCGTGACCGCTTCGGCATTCCGCTGCGGCTGGTGTTCTACACGCCAGAAGAACTGCAACGCATCGTCGCCCGCGGGGCGGAGAAGCTCGGTTTTGCGCTCGGCGCAGACGGTGCCGCCGAAATTGCCAAACGCTCGCGGGGCACGCCGCGCATCGCGGGCCGTCTGCTGCGTCGCGTGCGCGATTTCGCCCTTGTTGAGGGGGCGGCGACGGTCGGGCGAGAGTTGGCCGATGCGGCGTTGCGCAGGCTCGATGTCGATCCGATTGGCCTTGATGCGATGGACCGCCGCTATCTGCGCCGGATGGCCGAGCATCATGGCGGTGGGCCGGTGGGGGTGGAGACATTGGCGGCGGCGTTGGCTGAGGCGCGCGATACGCTCGAAGATGTGATCGAGCCCTATCTGATCCAGGAAGGCCTGATTTTGCGCACCTCGCGCGGTCGCATGCTGGGTGAGCGCGGCTGGCGTCATCTTGGCCTCACCCCGCCCGCTGGGACGCAGCCGATGCTCGAATTGGACCCGGAGTAACAGATGCACCGCTATCCGTTGCGCATCTACTACGAAGACACCGACGCGGGTGGCGTTGTCTATTACGCCAACTATTTGCGCTTCCTCGAACGCGGTCGCACCGAAGCCTTGCGTGATCTGGGAGCCGCTCATGCGCGCCTCCAGGCCGAACATGGACTCATCTTCATGGTGCGTCGCGTCAATCTGGATTATGTCAGCCCCGCGCGACTCGATGACTCGCTTATTGTTGAGACATCGTTGCGCTCAGAGCGTGGTGCGTCGGTGGAATTGCACCAGCGTGTGACGCGAGATGGGGTTTTGCTGGTTGATGCGGTGGTTCAACTGGCCTGTGTGCAGGAACTGAGCGGCCGACCGGGCCGTATTCCGCCAGAGTGGCGGGCGGCGCTGGCGCGGCTGGCGGTGTAGACTCTTAAACGAGGTGAGACGTGGACCGGACTGTTGATGTCGCCAATCTGGCTACGCCCGCGGGCATTCCGCTGGCCGATTTGTCGATCCCCGGCCTGTTCATGCAGGCTGATATCGTCGTCAAGATCGTCATTATAGCGCTGCTCCTGGCCTCGGTCTGGGTGTGGGCCATCGTGTTCGAGAAGATCACCTCGATCCGTAAGGCCAACAAAGCCGCCGATGTGTTTGAAGACAAGTTCTGGTCCGGCGGTTCGCTCGACGACCTGTACGAGCAGGAAGGCGCCAAGCCCGCGCATCCGATGGCGGCAGTCTTCGGGGCGGCGATGGCGGAATGGCGTCGCAGCCTGCGGGTGGCGGGTGCCGATCTGTCCCGCTCGGCAGTGCGTGAGCGCGTGGACCGCGCGATGAACGTGACGATCCAACGCGAAGTTGAGCGTCTGGAACGTTGGATGGTCTTCTTGGCCTCGGTCGGCTCGTCGGCCACCTTTGTCGGGCTGTTCGGCACGGTGTGGGGCATCATGCACACCTTCACGGCGATTTCGGCCCAGCATAACACCAGCCTCGTCACCGTCGGCCCCGGCATTGCGGAGGCGCTGTTCGCCACCGCTATCGGTCTGGTGGCGGCAATCCCGGCGACGCTGGCCTACAATGCCATCGGCACCACGCTGTCGCGCTTTTCCGGACGGCTTGAAGGTTTTGCCACTGAATTCGGCGCAATTCTGTCGCGCCAGACCGAGGAAAGGGCCTGACCCATGGCCGGTGGTCTGATCGGCGGCGGCAGCAAGCGCGGCAAGCATCGCCCGATGTCGGAGATCAACGTCACGCCGATGGTGGACGTGATGCTGGTGCTGCTGATCATTTTCATGGTCACTGCCCCGCTGCTTACCGCCTCGGTGAACGTGGATCTGCCCAAGGCAGAAGCCGCGCCTGCACCGCAGGATGACAAGCCGCTGACTGTCTCGGTCAACGGCGAGGGCAAAATCTATCTGCAGGATGAGCAGATCGAACTGGGCGAATTGGTGGCGAAATTGCAGGCAATCAGCCAGGGCAAGTCGGACAAGAAAATCCTCGTCCGGGGTGACAAAGGCAATTCCTACGGCACCATGTTGCAGGTGATGGCGACGATCACCCAGGGCGGTTTCACCCATCTGGCGCTGTTGAGCGACCCATCTGGTGCGCCCGCGGCCAAGAAGAACTGACCGGCACGATGCCTTTCATCGAGCGGCGGATGCGGCTGTTTGCCGGGATTTCAATTGCCCTGCATGTCGTGCTGCTGACTGCGCTGATCGTTGGTCTTCCAGCACCCGAAGCCCCGCCCGAAGAGGTCGAGGTGACGATGTCGGTTGACGCCCCTGGTCCGCCGCAGAAGGCGATCAAGGCGAAGAAGCCGGCTGACGTGCCTGCACCGGCCGACACCGCGCAGACCACGCCGGAACCGCAGCCAGCCCCTGAGCCGCCGAAGAAGCAGGTGGAAGAGCCACCGCCTCCGCCGCCGCCGCCCCCACCGCCGCCACCACCGCCTCCGCCAGTGTCGGAGAAGAGCGAACCTGTGCCGTTGCCGCCGCCACCACCTCCGGCGCCGACTCCGCCCACACCCACGCCACCGACGCCGAAATCGCAGCCGAATCCGACGAAAAACGCGGCGCCGGACAGTGAAGAACTGCTCAACACGCTTGAGAAGCTCAAGGCGATGCAGAAGCAGATCAAGCCGCCGACCGCCAAGGCCAATCCCATCGCCGGTGGCGCGCCGAAGGGGGGTGGCAGTCCGGATGGTGACATCAACAACAGTCTCTCCGCCCAGCAGCGCGGCGCGATTGGCGACAAGGTGCGCGAGTGCTGGACCAAGGATGCCGGTGCCCTCGATCTGGATAAGATGAGCGTCAAGGTGACGGTGACGACTGACGCCAATGGCACCGCCCGCATTGTGCAGATCGCTGAAGATGATCGTGCGCGTGTGCTGTCCGATGTGCGGTTGAACGCCTTTTTCGAACGGGCGCAGCGTGCCATTCTCGACCCGCGCTGCGCTGATTTCCCGCTGCCGCCGGAGAAGCTTGGTAGCGTGCAGAAACTCACATTCGTGTTCCGCCCATGAGCACTCTTTGGACAATGATGCGCCGGCTGGTCTGGCTGCTGCCCGTAGCGCTGGCCGCCTGCGTGCCGCCGCCGATGACGGGACAGCCAACCCTGAGCGCACCCGCCCCCATACCGGCCCCGCCACCGCAAGTGACGGGCGAGTTGGCCCCGGTGTATGATCGCATCGATGCCTGCTGGCACAGCACTCACGACACCAAGCTGACCGGGGCCGAGCTGCGCTTCACGCTGAAAGTGCTCTACGATTCCAGCGGCCATGTGAACGACATTCAGGTGTTCACCCCTGATCAGCCGCTGATCGATTCCGAGCCTAGGTTGCAGACGGTGATTGCCGAAGGTCGCCGGGCGGTGATGGCGGCGCATTGCAATCCAATGCCGATGCCTGTTTCGGTCGCCGGGCGGAAAGTCTCGGCGACTTTTGTTTTTGTGCCTTGAATCGACGCCTGTGAATGGCGTTGTACAGAGTCAATCCAACACCGGGTACCATCATGACGCAGTCTGAAATCCCCGCCACGCCGCTTGCCAACCTCGATGCGCGCGGCTTTTCGCTCAGCCGCCGTGGTCTGGCGGTCGGTGCGGCAGCGCTGATCCTGCCCAATCGCCTCTATGCGCAGACGGCCCCTGCTGGTGCCCCCGGGGGCAGTTTGGCCTCGGCGAGTCCCGCCGACAGCGCCATCGTGGTGGACCGTGCCCGTATCGACCCGATCCCAATCGCCATTCCGGTCTTCCCGGGCGGTGATGGCGTGGCGCAGCGCATGGGCCAGGACATTGCAGGCGTGATCACCAACAACCTCGCCCGCTCCGGCCTGTTCCGCACCATCGATCCCGCCGCCTTCATCGGTCAGGTGACGACGGACGTGCCGAATTTCGCCAACTGGAAGGGCATCGGCGCGCAGGCGCTGGTCACCGGTAAGGTGGACAACCAGGGCGGCAATAAGCTGCGCGTGGAATTCCGCCTGTGGGATGTGCTGCCCGGTCAGCAGATCCAGGGCACCGCCTACAGTGCCGACTCGACCAACTGGCGTCGCATTGCCCACATCATCTCGGACGTCATCTACGAGCGTCTGTTGGGCGAGAAGGGCTATTTCGATACCCGCGTTTGCTACATCGCAGGCAGCGGCCCGCGTGACCGCCGTGTGAAGCGTCTGGCGATCATGGACCAGGACGGCGAGAACAACCGCTTCCTGACCGACGGCACGTGGATCGCCAAAACGCCGCGCTTCCACCCGTCGCAGGACAAGGTGGCGTTCATGAGCTACGCCAATAACCGTCCGCGCGTGTACATGTTCGACCTGGATACGCAGCGCCAATCGGTGCTCGGCGATTTCTCCGGCATGACCCTGTCGCCGCGTTTCGCGCCGGATGGTAATTCGGTGGTGATGTCGCAGACCACGTCGGGTGGCAATGCGGATATTTACAACGTCGATCTCGCCAGCCGTCGTGCTCAGCAATTGACCAATTCCGGCTCGATCGACGTCTCGCCCTGCTACAGCCCGGATGCAACGCAGATTGTGTTCAACTCCGACCGTGGCGGCGATCAACAACTTTACGTGATGGGGGCCGATGGCTCGAACCAGCGCCGCATCAGCTTCGGCAATGGCCGCTACGGCACGCCGGTCTGGAGTCCGCGTGGCGATCTGATCGCCTATACCCGTATTTTTGAAAATACCTTCGCCATTGGCGTGATGCGCCCCGATGGTTCGGGCGAACGGATACTGTCGGAGAGCTATTACGTCGAAGGTCCGACCTTCGCGCCGAATGGCCGAGTGATCATGTTTTGGCGCGAAACTCCGGCGCGCGACAATCGCGGTAACGGATTCAGCGCGCGTCTGGTGTCGATTGACATTACAGGCTTCAATGAACGGCAAATTCCGACACCGACCGACGCATCCGAACCTGCCTGGGGACCACTTTTGGCCTAAAACTGGTGCGCTTTGACACCAAAGCGTTGCAGCCGCGCCACGGCATGGATGTCATGTGTGGCGCGGATGACACTGTGCCTTGACCCGGTTTGCCTGAGAGGTCTAATTCCCACCGCAGCTTAGGCGGCACTTCTCGCGAAGTTGCCGCACGGCTTCAATCACAATGTCTGACCCGGCGGGGGTTCACCTCGGGGGTTTATCTCAGTTTCGCACTCCTCTCAGGGACGCACATCGATGAACGTTAAAATTCTGGGCGCTTTCGCTGCCGTGGCTCTGCTGGCCGCGTGCTCGGACAACACTGCGAAGACGAGCGGCTCGGGTGCCACCGCGACCGGTTCGGGCATCGTTCCGGGCAGCCAGGAAGACCTGGTGGCCAATGTTGGCGACCGCGTGTTCTATGACCTGAACAAGTCCGCTCTGAAGACCGACGGCAAGGCCACGCTGGACCGTCAGTCCGCTTGGTTGGCCAAGTATGCGCAGAACAACGTGCAGGTCGCTGGCAACTGCGACGAGCGCGGCACCGAAGAATACAACATCGCTCTCGGCCAGCGTCGCGCTGCCGCCGCTCGCGATTATCTGGTTGCCAAGGGCGTTGCTTCCACCCGCGTGACCACGATCTCCTACGGCAAGGATCGTCCGACCGCTCTGGGTTCGAACGAAGCCGCCTGGGCGCAGAACCGCAACGCGATCACCTCGGTTCGCTAATCCGAACTTTGGTGGCGTGATGAATGAGCCGACAGGGGCAACCCTGTCGGCTTTTTCATGTACAGTGTCTCGGAATGCCGTAGAGTTCGCCCTGTTCTTTGGGGTGCTTACGATGAATGTCAAAATTCTTACAGCGTTCGCCGCTGTCGCACTGCTTGCCGGTTGCTCGGATGATAAGTCGTCCTATGGCGGCTCTGGCACAGGCTCATCGATGGGCGCGGGTGCGAACGGCGGTGCCAACGCCAACCGGGCGGGTGGCGCTCCAGGCAGCCAGGAAGATCTGACGGCCAATGTCGGCGACCGGGTGTTCTTCGATTACAACATGTCAACGGTCAGGGATGACGGCCGCGCGACGCTTGACCGGCAGGCGGCGTGGCTGGCGCAGTATGCTCGGGTCAGCGTGCAGATCGCCGGTAACTGCGACGAGCGCGGCACTGAGGAATACAACATCGCCATCGGCCAGCGTCGCGCTTCCGCTGCGCGCGACTATCTGGTTGCCAAGGGTGTTGCTTCCACCCGCGTGACCACGATCTCCTACGGCAAGGATCGTCCGACCGCGCTGGGTTCGAACGAAGCCGCCTGGGCGCAGAACCGCAACGCGATCACTTCGGTTCGCTAAGCCGCAGTTTGGTGGCGTGATCGATGAGCTGGCAGGGGAGACCCTGTCGGCTTTTTCGTGTCTTATTTGCAATGCTGCATTTTCTACCTTCATCTCGCCATAGAACCTGACTATCTGCGCGATCTAGAGGTGCCCCATGAAGTTCGCAAACCTGCTGTTCGCCATTTCCGCCGTTACGCTTGTCGCCCTACCAGCCCGCGCCCAGATCGAATCGCGCGAGGGAATTGCGTTGCAGAACCAGATTTCGGAGTTGCACCGCGATATCGATGGTCTGCGCGAGAATGCCGGATCGGGCGGCTCCTCCGGTGGCAGCATGCTGGGCGGGCGTCGCTCTGCTGCGTCAACGGAACAGGCCGCGCCGAATTCCGATTTGATGGCGGGATTTGTGGAGCGTTTGGCGCGGTTGGAGGATGCGGTCCGCGTGCTCAATGGCCGGGTTGATGAACTCGCCAACGCGCAGCAGCGCGAGCATGACGATGTGGCCAAGCAATTTGCCGACCTGCAGTTCCGCCTCGACAATGGCGGTGCCGCCACCCCGGCCCTCGCGCCGGTGGCTGGCAAGCCGGGCCTGCCGCCGAGCCAGAGCATCAGCCCGCCGCCTGCGCAGCTTGGCACGGTGCCCGCGAAGACGATCACCCCGTCCCTCCAGCCAACGCTCGCCCCTGCTGCCGCTGCAGCTCCGCGCAGTGCCGATCAGGAGGTCCAGGAGGGCAACGCCGCCCTCGCCCGGCGTGACTACGCCGCCGCCGAGCATTCCGCGCGCGAAGTGCTGGCCGCCAAGGCGTCGCCGCGTGGCTATGACGCGCAATTCCTGCTCGCCCAGTCGCTCTCCGGCCAGAAGCGCTCGTTGGACGCGGCGATTGCCTATGGCGATCTTTATCAGCACAGCAAACAAGGCGCCCACGCACAGGACGCGCTGCTCGGCTTGGCGAATTCCCAGGCTGCCTTGGGTGATAAGCGCTCGGCCTGTGTGGCGCTTGATTCGTTGACCGCCCAATTCCCGTCGCCGCGCCCCGACATCGCAGCTCACGCCGCCGCCGCGCGCAACGCGGCTGGTTGCCACTGAGCCTTGAGCCATCCCTGCCGGTTTCCCCGGCAGAATTTGCCAGCCTGATCGCCCCTCTCGGGCCGTTCGAGCCACTGCCGCATGTGGCCGTCGCGGTCTCGGGTGGGGCGGATAGTCTGGCCACCGCGCTGCTGGTGCGGGACTGGGTGCGCGATCAGGGCGGCGACATCCTGGCGCTGGTCGTCGATCACGGTCTGCGCCCTGAATCCGGCGCCGAGGCCCAGGCCACCATGGCCCGACTGTCCCGCCTTGGGATCGCCGGGGATATTCTCACCCTCACCGACCTTGCCCCCGGCCCCAGCATCGCCGCCCGCGCCCGCCATGCCCGGCATGCGGCGTTGGCGGCAGAATGTGGGCGGCGGGGCATTCTGCATCTGGTTTTTGGCCATCACGCCGCTGATCAGGCCGAGACAGTCTGTATGCGCCTGCTGGCGGGCAGTGCGGAGGCTGGGCTTGCCGGGATGTCCCCGCTGGTCGAGACCGCCCTGCTGCGCCGTCTGCGGCCCTTGCTGAGCATCCCACCCGGCCGTCTGCGCGCCAATCTGCGGGCGGTGGGGTTGGATTGGGTGGAAGATCCCTCCAACCGCAACCCCACCCAGCAACGCGCCCGTCTGCGCGCCTTGCGGGATGATCCGGCGGGGGAGGGGCTGGCCACGCGGGCGTTGGTGCTGTCGTCGGCCGCCCGTGGCGGGACGCGGGCTGCGCGGGAGGCGGCGATTGCGGAGGAGTTGGCGGAGAAAGCGGCGATTTATCCGGCGGGCTTTGCCCATTTGCGACAAGGTGCGGTCTCTGCTGAGGCGTTGGCGGCCTTGGTGGCGATGATCTCAGGCAGTTCCTGGCCGATCTCGCCGGACCGGGTGCGCGATCTAGCCCAGTCGCCGCGCCCTGCCACGGTTGCGGGCGTGCAGATCATTCCGGCGGGTCGGTTTGGGGACGGGGTGCTGCTGGTGCGGGAACCGGCGGCGGTGGCCGGGGCGTGTCCAGCGCGCGCGGGTGATGTGTGGGATGGTCGGTTTCGCTTGATCGGGACGGTGCCGGAGGGCTGCGAGGTGGGGGCGTGGGCAAATGAAGCGCCGCGCGATCGTGAATTATTCCTCATGATTGTTGCCCGGACTTTGCCGGTACTGCGATGCAACGGGCGCGTGATAGCGAAATCTGCTGCTATAATGCACAATTTTGTGTTCTCGCCTGGGCTTTCTGCCGCATCTGCGCCGTTTTTCCCGTTGCCCGTCGGCGTGGGAAGGGGCCAGAGTGTTGCCCGTATTGGGGGGTGAAGTTTGCCGCGCGCCATCCTATGTAGCGTGCAGCAGCGTTGGCGGAGTGAGGGAGCCAACGTGAAGGCCCGGCGACGGGCAAGGATTGAATGGCCGCAAAGGCCGGGGAATGACATGAGCAATTTTGGACGCAATCTCGCCCTCTGGGTCATTATAGCGCTGCTGTTGGTGGTGCTGTTCAACCTCTTCCAGCCCGGTTCGAACCGGCCGGCGGCGGCACCAGTGGCGTATTCCGATTTCATCGGCGAGGTGAATAATGGCCATGTGCGGGATGTGACCATCATGGGTCGCACCGTCACCGGCCAGCTGACCGATGGGCGCAGCTTCCAGACCTATACCCCGGAAGACCCCACTTTGGTCTCACGTCTGACCGACAAGGGCGTGCGCGTGGTGGCCAAGCCGGAAGACAGCGATGTCAATCCGCTGCTGCACTACCTGCTCTCTTGGTTCCCGATGCTGCTGCTGATCGGCGTGTGGATTTTCTTCATGCGTCAGATGCAGGGTGGCGGTGGCCGCGCGATGGGCTTCGGCAAATCCCGCGCCCGTCTGCTGACCGAAAAGCAGGGCCGCGTGACGTTTGAAGATGTCGCGGGCATTGATGAAGCCAAAAGCGAATTGCAGGAAATTGTTGAGTTCCTGAAAGACCCGCAGAAATTCCAGCGCCTCGGTGGCAAGATCCCGAAGGGCTGTCTGCTCGTCGGCCCCCCCGGCACCGGTAAAACGCTGCTCGCCCGCGCCATTGCGGGTGAGGCGAACGTGCCGTTCTTCACCATCTCCGGCTCTGATTTCGTGGAAATGTTCGTCGGCGTTGGTGCGAGCCGCGTGCGTGACATGTTCGAACAGGGCAAGAAAAACGCGCCTTGTATCATCTTCATCGACGAAATCGACGCCGTCGGCCGCCATCGTGGCGCTGGCCTGGGCGGTGGCAATGATGAGCGTGAGCAGACGTTGAACCAGATGCTTGTTGAGATGGACGGTTTTGAAAGCAATGAGGGCGTCATCCTCATCGCCGCCACCAACCGCCCCGACGTGCTCGATCCTGCTCTGCTGCGTCCCGGCCGTTTTGACCGTCAGGTTGTGGTGCCGAACCCGGATGTGAACGGGCGTGAGAAAATCCTGCGTGTGCATATGCGCAAGGTGCCGCTGGCGTCAGACGTTGATCCGAAGGTGATCGCACGCGGCACGCCGGGCTTCTCGGGTGCGGATCTGGCCAACCTCGTCAACGAAGCCGCCCTTCTCGCCGCCCGCATGGGCAAGCGCGTGGTGGCGATGGCCGAGTTCGAAATGGCCAAAGACAAGGTGATGATGGGCGCTGAGCGTCGTTCGCTGGTGATGAGCGACGATGAGAAGCGCATGACCGCCTTCCATGAGGCTGGCCACGCCATCTGCGCGATCAACCTGCCGGAATGCGACCCGGTGCATAAGGCCACCATCATCCCGCGCGGTCGTGCGCTGGGCATGGTGATGAGCCTGCCGGAAGGTGATCGTTACTCGAAATCCAAGGCGAAGTGCCTGTCCGAGCTGACGATGGCGATGGGCGGCCGCGTTGCCGAGGAGATCACCTTCGGTGCGGACAAAGTGTCCAACGGTGCCTCGGGTGACATCAAGATGGCGACCAATCAGGCGCGTATGATGGTCACTGAATGGGGCATGTCGGACAAGTTGGGCATGATCGCCTATGCCGATAACAGCCAGGAAGTCTTCCTCGGCCATTCCGTCACGCAGCACAAAGGCGTGTCGGAGGCCACCGCGCGGGACATCGACAACGAGATCAAGTCGATCATCGATGCCGCTTATGCCCGCTCCAAGGCGATCCTGACGGAGCATCTGTCCGAACTGAACGCGCTGGCGCTGGGGCTGCTGGAATACGAAACCCTGTCGCTGGACGAAATCCGCACCGTTCTGCGTGGCGAGAAGGTGATCCGCAAGGTGAACGACGAGCCGGCGCCGGATCAGCGTCGCGCCTCGGTGCCGACGACGACGAGCAAGCCGTTGCCGCCGACCGGCGGTCTGGGGGCGGCACCCGCAGCGGGCTGAGAGAGCGACGATGCGACGGAACTGGGCGGGTTTTCCCAAGGGGAAGCCGCTGGTGATGGGCATTCTGAACGTCACGCCTGATAGTTTCAGCGATGGCGGGACGAACAATGATCCGGTCGGCGCTGGTCTCGCGATGGTCGAGGCTGGCGCCGATATCGTTGATATTGGCGGCGAAAGCACGCGCCCTGGGGCTGCCGATCTTCCGGTGGCTGAAGAAATTTCCCGCATCCGCCATGTCATCGTAGCCCTGGCCCGTGCCGGGGTGGCGATCTCGGTTGATACCCGCAACGCCGAGACGATGCGGGTGGCACTGGGGGAAGGGGCGCGGATCATCAACGATGTCTCCGGCCTCGCTTATGATCCGGCGGCGCTCGGCGTGGTCGCCCGGGCGGGATGTCCGGTGGTGGTGATGCATATGCGTGGCCGCCCGGAGACAATGGCGAGCCTGACCGAATATGGCGATCTCGTCGCCGATGTGCGCGGCGAGTTGGCCGCGCGGGTGGACGATGCCGAACGGGCAGGCGTGGCGTCGGCGGCGATTTGCATCGATCCGGGCCTGGGTTTTGCCAAGACGGGCGCGCAAAATATCGAATTGCTGCGGCATTTGCCGGAATTGGCCATCGGCGATTACCCGATGCTGATCGGTGTCTCGCGCAAGGGCTTCATCGGCCAGATGACCGGCGAGAAAGTGGCGTCGCGTCGTGCGGGTGGGTCGGTGGCGGCAGCGCTCTGGGCGTTGCAGCACGGAGCGGATATTCTGCGCGTGCACGATGTGGTCGAGACTGTTCAAGCCATCCGGGTCTGGCGCGATCTGGCCGGGTTAAGGTAATGGTCAGCATTCTGCCGTAATGTGGGCGGACAATCCTCGCGGTTTTCGGAAAGTTGATCATGTCAGGCTCGGCGGCTCCCAACGCAAGGCGGTTCTTCGGCACAGACGGCATTCGTGGCACGGCCAACACCGCGCCGATGACGGCTGAAATCGCCCTCAAACTCGGCCAGGCGGCCGGGGTGTGTTTCACCCGTGGCGCGCATCGCCATCGCGTGGTGATCGGCAAGGACACGCGGCTGTCCGGCTATATGATCGAACCGGCCTTGGTCGCAGGCTTTATTGGGGCCGGGATGGATGTGGTGCTGGCAGGCCCGTTGCCGACGCCGGGTGTGGCCATGCTCACTCGCAGCCTGCGGGCCGATCTGGGCGTGATGATTTCCGCCTCGCACAACCCTTATGAAGATAACGGCATCAAGCTGTTCGGGCCGGATGGTTTCAAACTGTCTGACGACACCGAGTTGGAGATTGAGGCGCTGATGGACAGCGACTTGTCCGCGCAACTCGCCGCCCCCAGCAAACTCGGCCGCGCCTCGCGGCTGAACGATGCGGCAGGGCGGTATATCGAGGCGGCGAAATCCAGCTTTCCGCGCGGACTGCGGCTAGATGGCCTGCGCATCGTGCTCGATTGCGCCAATGGGGCGGGCTACAAAGTGGCCCCGGCCGTGTTGTGGGAGCTTGGGGCCGAGGTGATCGAACTCGGCGTGAAGCCGGACGGGTTCAACATCAATCGCGGCTGTGGCTCCACCGTGCCGAGTTATCTCTCGGCCGAAGTGGTCAAGAATGGCGCGCATATTGGCTTGGCACTCGATGGCGATGCGGACCGGCTGATCATTGCCGATGAAACTGGCGCGATCGTCGATGGCGATCAGGTGCTGGCGCTGATCGCCCGCTCCTGGCACGCCAACGGCAAGCTGGTCGGCGGCGGCGTGGTGGCAACCGTGATGTCCAATCTCGGCCTGGAGCGTTTTCTGGGCAATCTTGGCCTGAAGCTGCATCGCACCGCTGTCGGCGACCGCTATGTGGTCGAGCTGATGCGTGCGGGTGGGTTCAATCTGGGTGGTGAGCAATCCGGCCATATGGTGCTGTCAGACTACGCCACCACGGGGGACGGCGTGCTGGCGGCGTTGCAGGTGTTGGCGGTGTTGGTGGAGAGCGGCGAGCCCGCCAGTCAGGCCTGCCAGATGTTCCGCCCCTTCCCGCAGAAGCTGAAAAGCGTGCGCTATCACTGCGGCGCTCCGCTGGACGATGCCGAAGTGCAGACCGCGATCATCGCCGCCGAGGCCGAGTTGGCCGGGTCTGGCCGTCTGCTGATCCGCAAGAGCGGCACCGAGCCGGTGATCCGCGTGATGGCGGAGGGCGAGGATGGCGATCAGGTGGAGCGGGTGGTGGAAGAACTGTGCGCGCTGATCGCCCAGGTGGCCGCGAGGCTGCGCGATGAGGCGGTTATCGACGAGCCGGTGATCTAAGCCGGTGGCGCTGCGAGGGCGCGTGCTGATCGTCGCCGGATCGGATTCCGGCGGGGGCGCAGGCATTCAGGCTGACATCAAAACCGTCATGGCGTTGGGCGGTTTTGCCACCACGGCGATCACCGCGCTGACGGCGCAGAACACGTTGGGGGTGCATGGCATTTACCCGGTGCCGCCGGAATTCGTTGCCGCTCAGATGAAGGCCGTGCTGTCTGATCTCGGGGCTGATGTGGTCAAGACCGGCATGCTGATCAGTCGGGAGATCATCGATGCCATCTGCGTCGTGCTGGAGGCGGAGAGCGTGCGCCTGCCGTTGGTGGTGGACCCGGTGATGGTCGCCAAGGGCGGCTCGGCATTGCTGCGCGATGATGCGACGTCGCATTTCAAGCGCCGTCTGCTGCCGCTGGTCAGCCTGCTGACCCCCAATCTGCCGGAAGCTGAGGCGCTGTCCGGTATGCGGATTGAGACGGAGGCGGAGATGCATCACGCGGCCGACGCGTTGCTCACGTTGGGGGTTCCGGCGGTGCTGCTCAAAGGCGGGCATCTGCCGGGGGAGGAGGTGGTGGATCTGCTCGCCACGGAAGCGGAAACGCTGGTCTTCCGCGCCCCGCGCATTCCGGGCCGCCACACCCACGGCACCGGCTGCACCCTGGCCAGTGCGGTCGCCGTCGGGCTGGCGCAGGGGATGAGCCTTCCCGATGCGGTGATGCGCGGTCGGGCATTCGTGCGCGCGGCGATGGCAGCGGCCCCTGGGTTCGGTGCCGGGCATGGGCCGATGGATCATGCGGTGACGGTGTCGCAGGAGCTGATCGACCGTTTGGGGTGAGCTACTTCTTCGCCACCAACGATGCCAGATCGAACGATGTGTCCGCTGCTTGCGCAGGCGTGGGTGACAGCCCGGCATCGAGCAGCTTGCGCGCGGTCAGGTGATCGCGGGCGGCATTGAGGCTGTCCACCGAGAGTAGTTTTTCGCCCTGGAAGTGATACAGGCTGAAGCTCTCCCCCTGCATGTCGCCGCGCAGCACCACCTGATCGGTCCCGGCGGCGAGGCCGGTCATTTGCAATTTCCAGCCGAATTGATCCGACCAGAACCACGGCGTGCCGGTGAACGGACGCGGCTGTCCGAGCAAAGCGGCGGCTGCAGATTTGGCTTGTTCGGTGGCGTTGTTCACCGATTCCAGCCGCAACAGCGCCCCTTCTTCCACCCGCCGCGCGGTGCAATCGCCCGCCGCTGTGATGAGCGGATCAGAGGTGCGGGCGCAGTCATCGACGACGATGCCGCGATCACATTCCAGCCCCGCCACGCGGGCGAGCCGATCATTGGCGGCAACGCCGATGCCGACGACCACGAGGCCCGTCGGATAGCGCGTGCCGTCGGCGGTCAGAACGGCGGTGGCATAGCCGCCTTCGGTCTCGATGCTGACGATGTTGGCACCGAGCACCAATTGCACATCGCGACCGCGATGCAGATCGGCGAACCATTCCGACAGGCGCGGGGTCAACGCGCGGGCGAGCAGGCGGGGGGCGGCTTCCAGCACGGTGACGGCGAGGCCGAGTTTGCGGGCGGTGGCGGCCACTTCGAGCCCGATAAACCCGCCGCCAATCACCACCACCGGCAGATCATGCGCCCGGCAATGCACGAAGGCGTCGGAGATCGCAGCGCCATGTTCCCGCGAGCGCAGTGCCAGCACATTGGCGGCATTGGAGCCGGGCAGGGTCAGCATGCGCGGCGAGGAGCCGGTGGCGAGCACCAGACCGACATAGGGCAGCGCGCTGCCATCGGCGAGTTGCACCAGTTGCGCGCCACGGTCGATGGCGGCAACGCGGGTGTCGGTGCGCAGATCTATGCCTTTGCGCGCCAGCAACTCCGGCGCGCGCATCACCAATTGGTTGGCCTCAATCTCACCGGCCAGCCATGCCTTGGACAGTGGCGGGCGGTGATAGGGGCCGTGCGGTTCTTCGCCGATGAGGGTGATGCTGCCCTGGTAGCCACCGGAGCGGAGCGATTCGGCGGCCTGCAGTCCGGCCTGACCGGCACCGACGATAACGATGCCGGGCGCGACGGGGGTGTCGCTCACTCCTGGGTGTCCGGCAACGTCACCACGAGGCCCTCAATGGTGGCGGAGGCCTTGATCTGGCAGGCGAGGCGGCTGTTCGGGCGGCGTTCGGCGGCGACGTTTTCGAGCATTTCCAACTCGCTCTCGGTCGCGGCAGGCAACTCGCTCAGACGGTCTTCATCGACATAGCAATGGCACGTCGCACACGCGCAGGAGCCGCCGCATTCGCCCAGAATGCCATCGACACCGCCGGTGGTGGCACCCTGCATCAGGCTCCAGCCCTCGTTGATGTTCACCGCAACGCGGGTGCCTGACGGTTCGACGAAGACGATTTCAACCATGTTTATTTATTCTCTCTGTTCAAACGTCACTGCACGCAAAGCATTGGGCACGCAAGCGTAGGGCGGAAGAGGCGAAGCCGTCACCCGCCATCTGTGCGCGTGGCACAAATGGCGGATGACGCTACGCTCTTCCGCCCTACGGCGTTCGTCAATGCACCGCGAGTTCCAGCCGCAGTGGGCTGCGGAAGGTGGAGGACGGCATCCAGGCCAGATGTTCGGCCACCCGACGATAGACCGGCACCACTTTGTGGAACTCTTCAAACGCGATCTTGGCACTCAGCCGAGCGATGGCGGTGCCGAGGCAGGCATGTACACCGCCGCCGAAGCCGAGATGGCCGCGCGGTTTGCGGGCGATGTCGTAGCTGTCTGGATTCGGATATTGCCGCTCGTCACGGTTGCCCGAGCCATAGGCGAGACAGACGAAATCGCCTGCCTTCATCGTCTGGCCGTGCAGTTCCACGTCCTTTTGCAGCCGACGACGAAAGCGCTGGGCCGAGGTGTTGAAGCGCAGCGATTCCTCAATCGCATCCGGCACCAGCCCGGGATGATCAACCACCGCCTGACGGGCGTCCTGATGATCGGCGAGGTTGAGGCCCATCATCGTCATGAAGCCGCCGAGCGATTCGATGCCCGCCATGATCAACGTGGTCGTGGTCAGCAACACTTCACGCTCGTCGAGCTTGTCGCCATCGATTTCGGCGGCCGAGAAATGCGAGATCAGATCGTCTTTCGGGTTGGCGCGGCGCTCGGCGATCACCTTGGAGGCGTATTCCTGCATCCAGTTATAGGCCTCGATATGCTGCGGCCCCTTGGCGCGCGTCACCGGGTCGGATTGCACCATCAGCACGGCCTTCTCACGCACGGTCGCCTCATCACCCATCGGCAGGCCGAGGGCTGCGAACAGGACGCGCACGGTGAAGACCGACGAGAAATCATCGATAAAGTCGAATTGCCGCTGGTCGCGCAACGTCTCGGCAACGCCTGCCGCGATATCGCGGATCGGGCCGGAGAGGGCTTCCAGATTGCGCTTCATGAAGGCGTGCTGCACGAGACCGCGCAGACGGTCGTGACGTGGCGGATCGGTGGTGCCCAGCGTGGCACCGGCGCGATTGGGCAACTCGGTCATCAGATTGCCGCTGGCCGAGGAATAGGTCTGCCAATCCTGACCGGCGGTGACGATGTCGGCATAGCGCGACAGCACCCACATCTGCGCCTGCTTGGACCAGAAGCACGGATGTTCGTCGCGTAGGGTTTTGTAATATGGGAACGGGTCGGCATCCACCGACGGCGCGTAGGGGTCGAAGCTGAACATGGCTGTCACTCCCGGACACATCTTGGGAACGGCTGAAAAGGCCGCGTTCCATCGATGCAGATTAGGCGGGGCGTTGCGCGCAGGGTGATGGTCCGGGGCCACAAAAACTTGCACTTTTACGATGTTTCGGCGATGTGGAGATATGGCCCGTTCTGACCGCAGCACCGCAATCCCCGCCTTCCGTCTTTATGGTGAATCCGCAGGGACTGCGGTGGAAGCACTGCATGTGGAGCCGATCCAGTCGCGTTCCAGCCTCTATGCCTGGGAGATTGACGCCCACACCCATCGCGGTTTGCACCAGGTGCTGTGGGTGGCGTCGGGGCCTGCGACAATTGCACTCGATGAGCGGCGCGAGACTCTGCAAGGCCCGCTGGCGGTGGTGATCCCGCCCGGCGTGGTGCACGAATTCCGTTTCTCCGGTGCCACTGACGGCCATGTGCTCACTTTCGATCCGGCGGCGATGATCGAAGGCGATTTGCCCGCGATGGGTGAGGTGGTGGGCAAGTTGTTTGCCGCAGCGCGCATCCTCAGTTTCGAGGGCGAGGCGGCGGAGGCGCTGCGCTTTGGCCAAATGATGACGACACTGGCCACCGAATTCGCAGCCCCCGGTGCGGCGGGCTCTCCGGTGCCGGTCTGGCTTGCCCGGGCGGCGGTGTGGCTGCTGGCCGGTCGGTCGGTGCAGGAGGAGCGCGGGCGGGAGGGCAATGGTCGTGCGCGGCAGGCACAGTTCACCCGGTTTTTGGTGCTGGTCGAAGCGCATTTCCGCGAACATTGGCCGCTGATGCGCTATGCCGATGCGCTGGGCATCACCCCCGAGCGGCTTAACCGGCTGGTGAAGACCGAGACTGGGCAATTGGCGTTGGAGTTGGTGCAGGAGCGATTGACGCGCGAGGCGTGTCGGCACCTGACCTATATCGCGGCCCCAATCTCACGGTTGGCGTGGGAGTTGGGGTTCGACGACCCCGCCTATTTCTGCCGCTTCTTCAAACGCCAAACCGGCCAGACGCCACGGGATTTCAGGCGGAGTTTGGAGGCCGTTGCAATCCAGGAATCGTAGGGCGGACGAGCGCAGCGTCAGCCGCCATACGGGAGGTGTATTTTTCTCTTGAGTTAAGCCACCTAACGTGGCGTTGTTTCTGGATGAACTCCTCCGCTCCCTCTTCCCCGTATCTGAGCCTGTCGGCGGTGCTGCGTGCGCTGCGCGGCGAGGTGGGCGGCTGGACGGTGCGTCGGCTGTTGAGCGAGGTTCTGGCGCTGCTGCTGTATCGGCGGCTGGGCGAGATTTGCGGGAAAATTGAGCGGTTGGCCATGCGGTTTCACGCGGGGCGGCTGTGGCGGCGTGCGCCTCGGACGA
>Ga0302202_10001933_pt1 | contig 24887 bp, 7 predicted proteins | sample II_Bog_N3_3_FD_194579 | JGI IMG/M metagenome (GOLD analysis project Ga0302202, IMG submission 194579) | Peat permafrost microbial communities from Stordalen Mire near Abisko, Sweden - II_Bog_N3_3 | ecosystem: Environmental > Terrestrial > Soil > Wetlands > Peat | place: Sweden: Abisko, Stordalen...
CACTCTACCATTTCCACGTTGATAATGCCGGGGCATACTGACATGAACGAGTCCCACACCACCCACATTCCCGTCACCAAACCCCGCTATTCAGCGACGTTCGACCCCTACACGGTCTCCGAAATCCAGCGCGCGGCGGCCACCGGCATTTACGACATCCGTGGCGGCGGCTCCAAGCGCAAGCTCCCGCATTTCGATGATCTGGTGTTCTTAGGCGCCTCCGTCTCGCGCTACCCGTTAGAGGGCTACCGCGAGAAATGCGGCACCGATGTGGTGTTGGGCACGCGCTTTGCCAAAAACCCCATCCGCCTCAAAACCCCCGTCACCATTGCCGGCATGAGCTTTGGCTCGCTCTCGGCCAACGCCAAAGAGGCATTGGGGCGTGGCGCCACCGCGGTCGGCACCTCCACCACCACGGGTGATGGCGGCATGACGCCTGAAGAGCGCGGCCATTCGCAAACGCTGATCTATCAATATCTGCCGTCGCGCTACGGCATGAACCTGACCGATCTCCGCCGGGCGGACGCCATTGAGGTGGTCATCGGCCAGGGCGCCAAGCCCGGCGGTGGCGGCATGCTTTTGGGCCAGAAAATCTCGGCCCGCGTGGCCAAAATGCGCGATCTGCCCGAAGGCATCGACCAGCGCTCCGCCTGCCGCCACCCTGACTGGACCGGGCCGGACGATCTGGAGATCAAAATTCAGGAACTCCGCGAGCTGACCAACTGGGAAAAGCCGATCTACATAAAAATCGGCGCAAGCCGCCCCTATTACGATGTCGCCCTGGCCGTGAAGGCTGGCGCCGATGTCATCGTGCTGGACGGCATGCAGGGTGGCACCGCTGCCACGCAGGAAGTCTTCATCGAGCATGTCGGCATTCCCTTGCTCGCCGCCATCCGCCCCGCCGTGCAGTCGCTGCAAGACCTTGGCATGCACCGCAAGGTTCAGCTCATTGTGTCTGGCGGCATCCGCACCGGCGCAGACGTGGCCAAAGCCCTGGCTCTGGGCGCTGACGCCGTGGCGATCGGCACAGCGGCGCTGATCGCTTTGGGCGATAATTCCCCTGAACTGGAAGCCGAATATCAGAAGCTCGGCACCACAGCCGGCGCTTACGATGATTGGCACGAAGGCCGCGACCCGGCGGGCATCACCACGCAAGACCCGATCCTCTCCGCCCGCCTCGACCCCATCAAAGCCGGGCGGCGCCTGGCCAATTATTTGAGCGTGCTGACGCTGGAAGCCCAAACCCTGGCGAGAGCCTGCGGCAAGAGCCATCTGCATAATCTCGAACCCGAAGATTTGGTGGCCCTGACCGTCGAGGCCGCCGCCATGGCACAATTGCCCCTGGCTGGCACAAGCTGGATTCCCGGCAAAGCCTTTTGAAATCGGACCACATCATTCAATACTGGGGACGTAAACATGGCGATTGATCTGGCCGAAAAGGCGAAAGAGCTTGGGCTCAAATATTTCCTGATTACCTATATCGACCTTTTTGGCGTCCAGCGCGCCAAGCTGGTGCCGGCCTCGGCGATCAAGGGCATGCAGAAAAACGGCGCGGGGTTTGCGGGGTTTGCCACCTGGCTCGACCTCTCCCCCGCCGACCCTGACATGTTCGCCATCCCCGACCCCGAGACCTTAACGCCGCTGCCCTGGAAGCCCGAAGTCGGCTGGCTGGCGTCAGATATCTGGATGGCCGGCAAACCCGTCGGCCACGGCCCGCGCATCTTGCTGAAAAACCTCATCAAAAAGGCCGCAGGCTTGGGCCTCCTAATGAAGTCCGGCGTGGAATGCGAATTCTTTCTGACCACGCCAGATGGTCTGGCGATCTCCGACCCGTTGGATAACGCCGCCAAGCCTTGTTATGACTCCAACGCCCTGATGCGCCGCTACGATGTCATCACCGAAATCAGCGATGCCATGCTAAGCCTCGGCTGGGGCGCCTATCAGAGCGACCATGAAGACGCCAACGGCCAGTTCGAGATGAACTGGAACTACGACGAAGCCCTGCTCACCGCCGACCGCCATGTGTTCTTCAAATTCATGGCCAAATCGATTGCCGAGAAGCACGGCCTGCGCGCCACCTTCATGCCCAAGCCCTTCCTCGGGCTCACGGGCTCGGGCTGCCACTCGCATGTCTCGCTGTGGAAGGACGACACCAACCTGTTCGAGGATGAATCGGGCGAACTCGGCGTATCCAAACTCGGCTACCAGTTTATCGCCGGCACCATCAAACACGCCGACGCCCTGGCCGCCATCCTCAACCCGACGGTCAATTCCTACAAGCGCATCAACGCGCCCCGCACCGTCTCGGGCGCCACCTGGGCACCCAACACGGTTACCTATACAGGCAATAACCGCACGCACATGGTGCGCATCCCCGAGCCCGGGCGCTTCGAAATGCGCCTGGCCGATGGTGCGGTGAACCCCTACCTCCTGCAAGCCGGCATTCTGGCGGCTGGGTTGGACGGCATCATCAACGACCTCGACCCCGGCCCGCGGTTAGATATCAACATGTACACCGAAGGCCATCTGGTCAAAGGCGCCAAACGCCTGCCGCTGAATTTGCTCGACGCCCTGCGCATCTTCGAGGCGTCATCCCTGATCAAGGACAGCCTGGGCGAGGAGTTTGTCACCGCTTACGCCAAACTCAAACACGGCGAGTGGAACGAATATTCCGCCTACCTCTCCGACTGGGAACGCCGCGCCACGCTCGATTGCTGAAAAAAACCAAGGCCGGATCGCAAGATCTGGCCTTTTTATCCCCGCAGCTTGGTCACAGAGATCATGTGCTTCGCTTCCCGCGCGGCGTGATTGGTCTGCTGATACCAAAACTCCCAGCTTTTGCCGCCGCGCACGCCAATAATCGTGGCGTGTATGTCAACGCCGTTTAGAGCGTCGAATTTACGGTAAGCCCCCGGCTCCAACATGCGCCTGTTGGCCCCGCCCTGAACGAGCTGATTGTTTTGCTCCGCTGCCTGAGGCGCGGTGGAGTCTGGGGTGGCCATGTCCTTGGCGTTTGAATGCATCACCAGCACCGCGCCATTTTGTCCAGGAATGCCCACGCCAAACGAGCAGCCGGTCATATCGGCGGTGAACATCAGGTTGGAGGCATTGCCAAGCTGGCGCGACAATGAGGCATTATCCCGGTAGGGGCAGATATAGGCAAAAAACGTCTCCGGCCCGTCTGCATCCGCCGGGCTGACATAGTAGAATTTTGTCGCCTTGGTCTGCACCGTGCCGGTGATCGTGTTGAACAGCTTGACCAGGCCTTTGCGGTTACGCGTGCGCGTGATCTTTTCATAATACTCTGAATAATCTTCGAGTTTCAGGCGCATGGTGCCATCTGGCTGCACCTGCTCGGGCCTGGGATCGTTGATGGCCCCGTGCAGGATGAGCAGATTATGGCGGATGAAGGCTTTCGGATTGTTCACCAAATCATCGCGGGCTGTCATGTTGCTCCTTCCTGGCTACGCCTTACCACACCACCAAAAAAGGCCGGATCATCAGACCCGGCCCTTCTTCAGTTCCCAGTCTTGGGCAACGTCACCACCGGAATGGCGCTGATGGCGATTTTTGCGCCCCCTGAGGCCGCGTTTTGCAGCGCGGTCCGCAAGGCGGGCAAATAGTCACTGGCGTTCTCATCTTGCGTGCGGAGTGCCGTAAACAGCGGCACCGAGCTGGCAATGGAGACAATCAAATCCGTGCCATAAGGCGCGCTCACCTGCCAGCTCGCTCCGCCATGGGTGGGATCGCCCAGCACTTTGGTTGCACTGGCGCCAAATTGCGTCTGTGCATCGGTTGGCGTCGGATAAAGATGAAACACCGAACCGTCGGATTGGAAATAATCCGTCTCGATATAGCCGCCGAAGCTGGCAGGCATGGTTTCATCCACGGTGATCAAATCACCATCATGCAGCGGCCCCGTACCGCTGGCCAGCGCCAGCCCCAGACTCTGCCCGGCTTGGGGAAAGAACGCCGCATAAGGCCGCACGGTATCGAGCGCCGAGCAGTAAGGGCCGTCCAGCGTGGTAATCTGGTTGCTCACCATGGCAGGCGTGGGCACAGAGCCCAGCGCCTGGGTCAGCGCGGCTTGGGGCGCGCCCGCCCCGGCCAGGCCGGTAAAGGTCGCGCTGCTGCCATGATCGCTGGCCCCAATCAGCGTGCAGGGCAGGGCGCCCAGTGCTGCCTGCTCGGCCGCCTGGCGTTGCGCGGCTGTCAACACGGGCGGTGGCGGGGTAACCACCTGCGTGGCAGGCGTTTGCGTAGCAGGCGTTTGCGTGGCGGCGGGCGGCGCTGAATGCCCCCCCAGCATGAAATAAGCGCCCCCGCCCAACAAAGCGAGCACAGCCACCGCGCCCCCGCCCATCAGCGCCAAATTGGGGCCGGATTTTTTCGCCGGCGGTGCGGGCAGCGGACTCGCCACTGTCTGGGCAGGCTTAGGCGCGGGCTGCACCGGCAAACTGGCCCCGCGCGGCGCCACCAGCGTGGCCTCGCCATCGCCATACTCGTCGCTCCCCAGCGCGAAGCTGAGTGCCGGGGCGGCCTTGGCCTCAAAGGCCTCGCGCAGCGCGCGGGCAAACGCCGTGGCGCTGGCAAACCGGTCTTCGGGCCGCTTGGCCATGGCCTTTTTCACCACGGCATCAATGGCGGGCGACACAGTCACCGAAAGCGCCGACGGCGGCGGCGGCTCGGTATGCAGCACTTTATGCATAATCGCCGTCAGCCCACCCTCAAACGGCTTTTCGCCGGTCAGCAGTTGGTAGAGCATCACGCCCGATGAATAGAGATCGGTCCGCGCATCCACCGTCTGGCCCATAAACTGCTCGGGCGACATGTAAGACGGCGTGCCCAGCATGGTGCCCGCCTGGGTCATCGAGCTGCTCTCAATGCGCGCGATACCGAAATCGGCGATCTTCACCTCACCGGCCTTGGTGAGCATCACATTGGCGGGCTTGATGTCGCGGTGGACAACGCCGCGGTCATGGCTGAATTGCAGCCCCGCCATCAGCGATTCCATAACCCGCACAATCTCGCCCAGCTCGAACCGCTCATGCTTGTCGAGCACGCCCTTCAGCGTCGAGCCATCGACAAATTCCATAACGATATAGGCAATTTCCGGCGTCTCGCCGTAATCGAACACGCCCACGATGTTGGGGTGTGTCAGCCGCCCGGCAGCCTGCGCCTCGCGCTTGAAGCGGGCCAGCTCTTCCTGGGCTTCGGCGTCGTCAGGGTCGGGCAAGCGCACGGTTTTAATGGCCACCCGGCGCGCGATGACCGGGTCAAACCCCTCATACACCGTACCCATGGCACCCTTGCCGAGCACCTGGCGGATCTCATATTTCCCTAATGTCTCGGCCATGAAGCTCTTTTAACCGCTCGTGCCCGTTGCGGAAAGACCTGCATCGCCAATAACCGAGAAAGCCGCCCAGAAGAACGGATCGGCCAATTGCACGGGGAATTTATGCCCCGCCTGCGCCAGCAGCCCGAGCTGGGCGGCCCGCAACGCCGCCGCCGGGCCGTTGCCGGCATGCAACCGCCCCAGCGTATCGGCCACAAGGTAGGCCGAAACCTGGTCATTCACCGACCATTGCGTGACCATGAGCGCCCGGGCGCCGGCATAGAAGAAACTGCGCGCCAACCCAGAGAGCGCCTCACCACCCGCCTCGCCACCGCCCGTGTTGCACGCTGAGAGCAGCACGAGGTTGGCGTCCAGCTTCAGGCTGGTCACATCCGAGCTGGTCAGCAACGCGCCATCGGCATTTTGCGCACCAATCGGCGCCGAGGTCACAATGGCGGGTTCAGACTGGCAAGGCAGATCGGTCGGCAGCAACCCGTGCGTGGCAAAATGCAGAATCTGGTAATTCTTGAGGTCCGCCTTGGCCACATTATCAACGGTATAATCGGGCCCCAGCAGCTCATCGGCGGGTGTGGCGCCAAAAATCGCCGCACCGGCGGCGAGTTCCAGCTTGGCATAGGGCAGGGTGGGCAGGCCGGCGAATTCCTCGGCGCTCACCTGGCAACCCGGGGCCGAGAAGGTGGCTTTCGATTGCGCCAGCGTGACGGGGATGAAATCTCCAAAGCCAAACCACGGGCGTTTGGCGGCAGATGTCCCCTCGGCCTTGCGGAGCGCCACGAAATTGGCCGCGGCCGGCACGTAAGAGAGCGTCGCCTGGCGCACCAGCCAGGGGGCGTTCACCAGGTCTTTGGCGCTGGCGGGCCCGGTTGGCAGCAGCCCAAAGGGCAGCGAGAGCAGCGCGCCCGAGGGGGCGACCACCAGCTCATGCACGCTGGCGAGTTGGCCACCAAACGGCCCCAGGGTGTTGGCGTAAATCTTGGCGGCATCGGCCATGTCAAACGCAGGCAACCCCTGCGTGGTGGGCTCAATAGAGGCGCGCACCGCCGCAACCAGCCCGGTCATCTGGTCGTCATTCACCGCGCCTTCGGCCACCTGCACCTGACCATCGTGCAAAAAGAACAGCCAGCTGTGGGTGGGGGTGGTGGTAATGCCGAGATAGGCTTCATCGGGATGCAGCAATTTCAGCACGGCACTGGCGGGCACCACCTGCTGCACGAGCTGTCCGAAATTGGGCGCGGCGGCCTGCTCGGCCAGCGAGGTTTGCTGCAACGCGGCGCTGGCGGCGCCAATCTGCTTGTCCAACCCGGCCAGCTTGGCGGCATCGGCGCCACCCGGCGCGTGGGCGGCCGTGTCGCGCTGCTGATAGAGCAATTGTAGCTTGGCCTGGGCATCCTGCTGGGCGCGAATGGCCGCGGCGACCGCGGGGTTGGCCTTGCTGTTGGAGAGCCGCGCGGCGGCCTGGGCGATTTCGCGGGCTGTCACGCTGCCCTGGGTCAGCTCAGCGGCCTCGAACATCTCGCCATGCAGCCCGGCGGCCTGTTGCGGGTTGGCGTCGGCCACCGTTTCATACACATCCAGGCACGGCCCGATCAGCGCGGCATCGGCACCCAGTTGCAGCGTGCGCAGCAGCGCGATGCCCTGGCGGCACGATTTAAGCGCGGCGCTCTTATCGCCATTGGCGCCCAGCGCCGCGCCGTTCAGCAGCGTCGATTCCGCCACCGGCAGCGTGCCTGGCAGGTCGGCCGCAAAATTGCTGGCGGCATCGGCGAACTGCCCGGCGGCGGCGCCGGTCTTGCCTGCCGCCTGGGCCAGCGCGCCGCTGGTGCGCGAGAGGCGCGCGGTCAGCACGGGTGGGGTGATGTCATTGGCATCCGCGATGCGCGTGGCGGTGTCGATGGCGGCTTGCGCGCCCGCCTTGTCGCCAAGCTGGTCGCGGGCCAGTGCCTCGTAGCGCCAGGTCTCGATCACGCCCAGCAAGGCGGTCTGGGTCACGGGGCTGTTCAGCGTCACCTGGGCGGCCAGCAAACTGGCCACCCCGCCCGGCGCGCTCACCGCAAACAGCGCGCCATTTTGCGCGGTTTGCGGCTTGGCGGTGAGCAAGGCCGGCGGCACCAGCGCGCTAAATGCCGCGCGTGACTGCGCCAGCAGTCCGAGCGCCGCCTGTGCCTGGCCCTGGTTCAGCCGGTCCAGCGCTTCGTCGTGATAGAGCGTGGCGGTGGCGGTGGGGTCGGCGGCCTTGGGCGCCAGCCGGGCGGCCTGGGCAAAATCCCCCGCCGCGTCGCCAAACTGGCTGTTATCTGAGAGGTTCAGCGCCAGATTGAGCAGCGGCGCCACGGTGCCGGGGTTATCTGCGCCCAGCTTGTTCTGCGAAATGGCCAGCGCGCCCCGATAGGCGATGATGGCGGCGGGAAAATCCTCGCCCTGGTTGGCTTTTGAGCCCAGCGCCATCAGTGTTTCATATTGCCCGATATCGTTGGAGCTGAACGCATGCGCGGCCAGGCGCTGGGCCAGAATCTGGTCGCTCTGGGCCACATCGGCCCCGGCCGCCTGGTCGGGGCTTATGGTGCCCGCCAGCACGCCCAGCGCCCGCTGCATGGCGGGCAGGGCTGGTTGCACGCCATCGCCATAATAGGCGTTGCCGTTAATGACGGTGGCCAGCGCCACATAGGGCCAGCCGCCCTGGCGCTGGGTGCAGACCAGCACCTCGGCCGGCACGCCGCCCAGAATGGCGGCGCGTTGCGGGGCCTCGCAGGCATAGGCGGCATCGAGCGTCGCCCGCCAGGTGCTGGTGGTGGCCAGCCCGATCAGGTCTCCTTCATTGGCCGGGTCGCCCTTGCTCACATGCGCTGAAGGCTGGTCCCAACTGCCGCAATACACATCGCCGCTGCCATCGGCCTGCCTTTGCACCGTGCAGGCCTCCCCGGCGGCATTTTGCCCCACAGACAGCCCGGCCGAGGGCACAACCGCCCCGCCCGCCTGCTCATAGGCGTTTTGTGGCGGCGTCGCGCAACCGCTGAAGGCCAGCGCCATGGCCAGCGCGCTGGCACCGAGGGTCAGGGAAACCGGAGAAAACTTGCGCTTCATGACGTACCGCCTTCAATAATCGCGCGCCGCGATGCCAGGCAGAACGACCGCCTTGTTCAGCCGCTTGCGCTTGTGTGGCGAGATGTCAAAATTCTGCAGCGGGTTGCCCGCGGGCAGCACTTCGACAGGCAGCACCGTGCAGTTGTAAGACCCGATGGGGCAGGCATTGAACCGGTAATTGGCCTGCGGGTAAGGGTAGGCCGAGCCGTTGCCGGCCGCCGTCTGGCCTGAAAGCCCACCGAGCTGCCCGGTCAGGTCGGCCGATTGCGCGCTCAGAATCTCCAGATGGTCGAGATTGACATTGCCCGAAATCTGCCCTGTCGGCCCCGCCGCCATCACCACATAAGCCCCCGTGCCCACCAGATTCTGGAGCGAGATGGTGCCACTTGAGCTCAGGCTCATGAACACGCTGGCCAAGGTGCCCGCCGGCGCGCCCGCCGGGCCGAGATCGGCCTGGGCGGTCGGCTCAAAGGCGCCGCTGGAGATGTAGAAACTCCCGGTCTGGATGATCGCGGGCGCGTTGCCGGTGACCAGAATGACCGAATCCGTGCCCGGCGTCGGCGTCGTGGCGTTACTGGCGACGGTGTTGCCGGTAATGAAGATGCCGCTATTGGCATTGGCGCCATCGAGCACCACGGCGCCGGCGGCGCTGATATCGACCAGATTGGCCACCAGCGGCCCGATGATGGTCAGCGTGCCGTCATTGACCAGCGAGAACAGGCTGTCCTGCTCGATGAAGCTGCCAATGGTCTGGATGTCGGTGGTTGAGGTGAACTCCGCCAGCGTGCCCGCCGTGCCGGTCAGCAGCCCGGCATTCAGCGTGCCGCCCGTGTGCAGAATCGCCCCTGGCGTGTAGAGCGCCAATTGCCCGCTCACATTGTCATCGCCATCCAGCGTGAGCGACGTACCGCTCAACACCGCATTGGTGGCGCTCAAGCTCCCGCCTGACTGGGCAATGGCGCCCGTTGAGGCCAGCGAAAGGCTGGTGGCGTTGATGGACCCGCTGCTCTGCGTGATGCCCGCCCCCGAAAGCGTGGCCGTGGTGGCGGAGACGTTGCCCGCCTGCACATCGAGCGCCCCACCCGCAGTCAGCGTCAGCCCGTTGGTAACCGAGATATTGCCCGCCACCACCACATTGCCCGCATTGCCTAGCGTGGCGCTGGCGGCACCGAGTGGCCCGGCTATGGTGCCAAACCCGCCAATCACCACCGCACCTGAAGCGGCGATGGTGCCCAGCGTGCCGGCATTCAGTGTGGGCAGATCAATGCTCGCCGCCCCGGCATTGAGCAGGCCCGCCGAGACCGAGCCGCTCTGCCCCAGCGCGCCGCCCGCGTTCAGCGAGAGCGAACCTGGCGTCGCCACCCCACCCACCACCAGGCTGCCGGTGGTGGCGAGCGCGATATTGCCGCTGGCCGAGACGTTTGAGACCACAGGCAGGCTGTTGCCCGCCTGAGTCAGCGCCACGTTTCCGCCAATCAGGCTGCCATTGGAGGTCAGCTCAGCGGTGCGGATACTGCCGCCCGTCTGGGTGATCGCCCCGGCATCCCACAGGCTGAACGTACCGGACAGGTTCACCGCGCCGTTGAGGGTCAGCGCCGCACCATCGGCCAAGGTCAGGTTTTGCGCCGAGAACGCGCCCAGCGTGCCAATCTGGTTGCCGCTCTGGTCCAGCACAGCCGCAGTGGTAATCCCGCCCGCGCCCGTGGTGAGCGTACCGGCAGTGATAACCGCCCCCGCGCCCTCGTTGGCAGTGCTGCCCGCGAGGCTGAGCACCCCGGCCGCACTCACCGTGCCGCCCAGCGCCAGGCTGGTGCCCGCCAGCGTGACGCTGCCCGCGCCAACCAGCCCACCCGTGGCCAATGTGCCCGCGCTGGCCAGATCGATCGCCCCCGAGGCCGCCAGATTCTGCGCCAGGTCAATGACATCGGCCGCCTGAGCCAAGGTCACGCCCCCCGCGATGGTGCTGCCCGTGCTGGTCAACGTGCCCACCGCAATCGTGCCGCCCGGCTGGGTGACATCGCCAGAGCTGATCAGCGCCAGCGTGCCCGGCACGGTCACGGCGCCGTTAAAGCCAATGCCCGCCGCGTTCAGGGTCACGTCGGGCGCGGCCAACGTGCCGGTCTGCGTCAGCGCGCTGGTGTCGGTCAGCTCAACGGCGCCGCTGGCGGCAAAATTGGCCAGCGTGCCGATGGCATTAGCCCCCCCCAGCGCCACCGCGCCGGTAATCATGCCGCCATGGCTGGTCAGCACGGCGGCATCAACGCTGCCGCTCTCGCTCACCCCCGCCGCACTGGCCAGGTCGAGCGTGCCCACCGCGCGCACACCACTATTGAGCGCCAACCCATTGGCCCCCAGCGTGATATTGCCCGCACTCAGGCTGCCCGCCACCGTCAGGCTGGTGGCGTCATTCAGCGTCAGGTCATTGCCCGTGCCCGAGAGGCTGAGTGCCCCCAGCGTGGCAATCGCGTTCGTCCCCGCGCCCAGATTCACCGCGCCATTCAGCGTGCCGCCGGCCAGCAGCGTGCCCACGGTCAGGTGGTCGCCGGCACTGTCGCTCACCCCGTTCGTGCTGGCCAGCGCCAGCACGCCCGGCAAGGTGAGCGTGCCGTTCAGCCCGATGCCGCCGCCCGAGAGGGCGAGCGTACCGGCCGCAATGCTGGCCGCGCCATTCACATCCAGGCTGCCGGTGGTGGCGATCGCCAGTTCGCGGGCATTCACTGCGCCCAGCAGCGCGCCCGAGAGATCAAGCCCCGCACCCGGACCGCCCAGATACACCGCCCGGCCCGGGCTGATGGGCGCAATCGCCACCAGCCCGTTTGGCGCGCTGATCAGCGCGCCAGAGTCAACAAGATTGTCAGCACTCAGGCCAATCGTGCCCCCCGTGCTGGCGGCCAGCATGGTATCAACCGCCAGCGTCTGCCCCGCCCCTTCGGTAAGCGCGATATTGGCCGCCGAAACGGGCGCCGTAACGGCCAGATTCGTGCCATCATAGAGCGTGAAATCACCCCCCAGCGTAAAGCCCGCCAGCGTGCCGATGGCATTCGTCGTGCTGCCCAGCGCCACGGCCCCGCTCACCGCGCCAATACCCGCCAGCGTGGTGGCGGTTATGCCCGCCCCGGCCGCCTCTGAAATGCCGATGCCCGCGCTCACATCGAGCAAATTCGCCAGCAGCGTGCCGTTAAACGCAATGCCGCCGGTGCTATCCAGTGCCAACGTGGGCGCGCCAAACATCACCGCCCCCTCGGTCACAATGCTGGGCGTGGCATGGCCCAAAGCCGAGCCGATGATGACATCGGCACTGGGGTCAAGCGCGCTCACCAGCGCGTTGGAGAGCTGCAACCCGGCCACCGAGCTGCCGCCGATATCCACGGCGGTGCCCGCCGTAAAGGGCGCAATCTCAATCACGCCGCCAGCCGCCAGAATCGTGCCGCCGTTCGCGGTCAGCTCGTTGGCCACCAGCGCCACGGTGCCCAGCGTCCCCGCCCCCAGCGATCCGGCCAGCGCGATGGTGCCCGCATCCGCCAGCGTCACGCTCTGGCTCTGCACGGGGCCGGCGATGGTCAGGTTGCCGCCATCCGCCAGTTGCAGCGCGCCGGTGCTGAGCAACCCGCCCAGCGTGCCGACGGCGTTCAGGCTGTTGCCCAGCCCCACCGCGCCACCAATGGTCACCCCGCCTGATGACAGCGTGCCAACATTCAGCGTGCCGCCCGTCTCGCTCACCGCGCCGGCAGTCTCCAGCGCCAACTGCCCGGTGGTGTGCACCAGCCCGGCAATGTTGAGCGCGCTGTTATCGGCCAGCGTGATCGTGCCGCCCGCATTCACCGCCCCCAGCGCACCAATGGAATTGCCTGCATTACCCAGGCTCAGCGCGCCCGCAATGCTGCCCGCCCCCGTGGTCAGCGTGGCCACGTTGAGTGAACCGCCGGTGATCTCGCTCACCGCGCCCGCATCGGTCAGTGTCAGCGTGCCTGGCGTTGCCACCAGCCCGTTAATGCCCAGCGCGACGTTGTTGTTCAACGCAATATTGCCCGTGGCCGCAAACGCGCCCAGCGTGCCAATGGTGTTGGCACCCGTGAGCGCCACCGCTCCGCCAATGGTCGCCCCGCCGGTGGTCAGGCTGGCGGCATCAATCGCCCCGCTGCCCAGCTCACTCACTGCCCCTGTGCTTTGCAGTGTCAGCGTGCTGGCCGTGCTCACCAGCCCGCCAATGCCCAGCGTGCCGTTATTGGCCAGCAGAATATTGCCGCTCGCCTTCACCGCCCCCAGCGTGCCAATCACATTGGCCCCCCCCAGAGTGAGCGTGCCATCGGTCAAGCCACCCGAACTCAGCGTGCCCGCATCAATCGCCCCGGCGCCGGTCTCGCTCACCAGCCCGGCATCTTCCAGCGTCAAGATTCCTGGGGTGAAAACCGCCCCGTTCAGCGTCAGTGCGCTGGCATCATTGAGCAAAATGGCTCCGGTGGCGGCAAAGCCACCCAGCGTGCCGATCGCATTGGCCCCGCCCAGGCTCACGGCGCCACTCAGCGTGGCGCCCCCCGTGGTCAGCGAGGCGGCATCAAGGCTGCCACCGCTCTCGCTCACGCCCGCCCCGTGCAGCGTCAGCCCATTGCTCACCGAAACCAGCCCGGCAATGTTGAGCGCGCTGGCATCATTGAGCAGCAGGCTGGTGGCACTCAGCGCCCCCAGCGTGCCGATAGTATTGGCGTTGCCCAAGCTGAGCGCCCCGGCAATGTCGCCGGTCAGCGTGGGCGCGCTGATGCTGCCCGTGGTCTCACTCACCGTGCCGCCCGCATCCAGCGTCAGCGCCCCGCTCGCGCTTACCGGCCCGGCAATGGCCAGAGCGCTGCTGTCATTGAGCAGAATGGTGGTGGCGCTCAGCGCCTCCACCGTGCCGATGGTATTGGCACCATTAAGCGCCAGCGCCCCGGCAAAGCTGCCGCCCAGCGCGCCCACATCCAGCCCGCCGCCAGACTCGGTCACGCCGCCCGTGCTGGTCTCCAGCGTCAGCGTGCCGCTTGTCGAAACCAGCCCGGCCAGCGTCAGCGCCTCGCCGTTATTGAGCAAAACATTGCCACCCGCCGACACCGCGCCCAGCGTGCCAACCAGATTGGCCCCGCCCATCTGCACCGCACCCGCGCCATTCACTGCCAGCGTGCCCGCCGATACCGCGCCGCCCGCCTCGGTGATATTGCCCGCATTGGTTTGCAGGCTCACCTGGCCCGGCGTGCTCACCAGCCCGGCAATGGTCAGCGCGCTGCCATCAATAATCGAAATGCCACCCGTGGCGGCAAACGCGCCCAGCGTGCCGATGCTATCTAACCCCGAAGTCAGGCTGAGCGCCCCACCCAGCGTGGTGCCGCCCGTGGTCAGCGTGCCCACATCGAGCACGCCACTCCCCGTCTCGCCCACGCTTGCCAGCGACATCAGCGCCAAAACGCCGCTCACCGTCACCGGCCCGGCAACGTTAAGGGTGGGCACTGAGAGCGTCGCCGCCCCGGCATTCACGGCGCCCAGGGTCAGCGCGCCAGTATCGGTGAAGGCCAGCGTGCCTGTGTCGGTAAACGCCCCCAGCGTGCCAATCTGGTTGGCACCGTTCAGTGTGGCATTGCCCGAGAAACTGCCCGCCAGCAGCCCGGCCACCAGCACGCCACTGCCCGATTCCAGCACCGTGCCGCCGGTGAGCGTAATGCCGCTGCCCGCCCCCACCAACCCGGCAATCGTCAGTGTCCCCGGATCATTGAGGTCAATCGCGCCCGTGGCTGAAACCGCCCCCAGCGTGCCGATGGCATTATGGCCCGTGAGCAGCAGCGCCCCGGCAATGGTGGGCGCGCTGAACAGGGTCGAGCTGATGCTGCCCCCCGTCTCGGTCACCGCGCCACCGGCATCGAGCGCGAAGCTCCCGGCATTCACCAGCCCGTCAATGGTCAGCGATGAACCAGTATGAATGGTCAGCACCGAAGCCACCAGATTGGCCAGCGTGCCCACCAGATTCCCCGGCCCCAGCAGAATGGTGCTGCCCGAGGAGCCGCCAAACAAGATCACGTCAAGATTGCCAGAATCAGCAAAATTACCTGGCGTCTCGATATAGAGTGCCGTCGCCCCGATGGAGCCTGTGGCGTTGATGGCGCTGCCCGAGAGCAGAATCGTCTGGCCGGTCAGCGTGCCCAGCTGGGTGAGCGTACCGCTGGTCTCCAGCGCCAGCGTGGCTTGCGGGGCCGAGACCGACCCGGTCTGGATCAGCGTGGTGGCCCCATAGGTGCCAACGGCGCCCAGCTCCAGCTCCGCGGCGCTGGTATCAAACGCCGAGAGCAGCGCGCCTGGCAGCGAGGTCGCCGTGCCGCCCACCACAAACGTGCCGCTCGCGGTAAAGGGGGCAATCTCGATGGTGCCGCCTGGCGCCACCACCGTCCCGCCGGCACCCAGCGCGAATTTATCCGCCACCAACCCGACCGAACCCGCGCTGATCCCGCCATCCAGCGTCAGCGTGCCATTGGTCACGCCATTGATCAGCGTCACCGCCCCGGCCTGTACCGGCCCGGCAACCGTAAGGTTAGACCCGTCATAGAGCGCGAAACTGCCGCTGGCATCCAGCGCGCCCAGCGTGCCGATGCTGTTGCCGCTTTGCAGCAGCGTGGCATTGGTCAGCGTGCCGCCGCCCGAGGTCAGGGTCGGGGTGCCAATGGCAACGCCGCTGGCCTCCACGAAACTGCCGCCCAGCAGGGCCAGCCCCGTGCCGGCCGAGAGCGCGCCGCCAATGCTGGTGGTGCCGCTATTGCCAATCGTCACCGCGCCTGTGCTGCTCAACGCCGCCAACGTGCCGATGACATTGCCATTACCCAGATCAACCGCGCTCGGCGCGCCGATGGCGCTGAACGTGCCGACATTCAGCGTGCCGCCCGCGCTCTCGCTCAGGGCGTTATGGTTCACCTCGTTCAGCGTCAGCAGCCCGGCGTCATAAACCAGCCCGCCAATATTGAGCGCCGTGCCGTCATAAACCGTGGCGTTACCGGTGGCGGCGAAATTGCCCAGCGTGCCGATGGCATTGCCGTTATTAGTGAGCAGCGCCGTGCCGCCGATGGTGCCGCCGCCCGTGCCCAGCGTGCCCACGCTGAGCACCGCATTGGTGCCGGTGACGTTGCCGCCCGCCAGCACATCGAGTTCGCCCGGCGTGGCGATGGCGCCATTCAGCGCCATATTGCCGGTCTGCTCCAGGAAGATATTGCCCGTGGCCGCCACCTGGCCGATTTGCGCGAAACTGTTATGGGCGCTGTTCAGGCTCAAATAGCCCGCCAGTGTGCCGTTGGTGGTGAAATTGCCCGCCGTGATGGTGCCCGTGCTCAGCTCGCTCACATTCACCGTGCCGGTCAGGCTGATCTGGTTGGCCGCCACCGGCCCGGCCACGGTCAGCGTGCCATTGTCATTCAGGTTGAGCGTGCCGCTGGTGGTCACGCCACCCAGCACCGCGATGCTGTTGGCATTGCCCAGATAGAGACCAGCCCCTCCGGCCACCAGCGACCCGGCCGAGATGACACCGCCGCCACCCTCCGAGATGTCACCCGTGGAGGCCAGTGTCACCACGCTGCCGCTCAGCAGCCCGGCCAGGGTCAGCGAGGCGGCGTTATCCAGCAAAATCGTACCCGCCGCCGAAACCGCCCCAAACAGCCCAACATTGTTGGCATTGCCGAAATAGAGGTCGGTGCCGTTCGCCGTCAGCGTCGCCGCGCTAATGGTGCCGCCCGCAACCTCGGTCATATCCCCGGCTGCGGCCAGCGTCACCTGGCTACCCGTCAGCAGCCCGGCCAGGCTGAGCGACGAGGCATTATCCAGCAGAATCGTGCCCGTGGCCGAAACCGCGCCCAGCGTGCCGAGGGCATTTTGATTGCCCAGATACAAATCCGCGCCATTCGCCACCAGCGAGGCCGCCGAAACCGTGCCGCCGGTAATCTCAGACACATCACCCGCCGAGGCCAGCGTGACCGTTGTGCCCGCCAGCGTGCCGCCAATTGCCACCGTGTCAGCGCTAATGGTGCCGCCCGTGGCGCTCAGCGTGATGCTGCTGCCCGAGACCAGCCCGGCCTGCGTGATGGTATTGGTGCTGTTGGCTCCGCCACTGGCGCTCACCACAACAGCGCTTCCCGCGTTCAGCGGCCCGCCGAGATTGATCGTCTCAAACCCGGCCTGGCCACCCACGGCGCTCAACGTCACGCCGCTGCCAGAAATCCCGCCCGTCTCAACAATGTCAGCCGTGCCGTTATTGCCGGTGCTGGACGCGCTGGCCACCACCGCCCCGCCCGCGACGATGCTGCCGCCCAGATTGATGACATCAACGCCGTTATTGGCGCTACCCGCATCCACCAGCGCGACGCTGCCCGCCGAAATCCCGGCATTCACCGCGATGGTGCCGTTGGCGGCAATGCTCAGCGCCCCCGCCATCGCAATCGCGGCGCCAATCGTCACATCCTTGCCCGAGAGCAATTCCAGCACCGACAGCGTCGGCGCCAGCCCGATCGAGCTGGCGACCGAGAGCAGCTGGCTGGCCTCCAGCACAATCGTGCCGCCCAACGTGTCCAGCGTCGCGGCGTCGATATAAGACGTACCAGCCCCAATCGTACTCCCAATAATGGTGCCGTTCAGCGTCGCCTGGGGCGTGCCGGTGCCCACCATCAGGGTCGCCGGGTCAAGCGTAATCTCTCCCGCCTGGCCATTCAGCGCCATGTCATAAACCGTGCCACCCAGCGCGATCACACCGTCGGACGATATTTCGATGGTCCCGCCATTGCCGCCAAGCGAACCGCCCGTGACCGCAACGGTGCCGTTGAACTCTGTGTCTTTGGACGACAGCAGCGTCACCTTGCCGCCATTGCCCGTTTCGACGGCGCTGGCATCGAGCGTGGCGCCCGCGGCGATGGTCACGAGCGCCGCCTTGGGTGCAGTGGTGTCGCTCGTCCCCTGCGCCGCCCGCGCGAGGTCGGTGCCAAGCGCGATGGTGCCGCCCCCGGCCTGGCCCGACACATCGACAACCGCGTTCGCGCCCACCGCCACCGTACCCGTGGCCACGGCGCCCACGGCGCCGCCCTGGGTGCCCGCTGTGGTGCCGCGCGCCAGCAGGCTGCCCGCGATGTTAATATTGCCGCCCACCGCCTGCAGCGAAATCATGCCCGCCTGCGTGCCCACGCTATCGGCCCGCAGCACGCCCCAATCGTCGATCAACTGGCTCACCAGCGCATCGGCGGAAGACGCGGTCAGGGTGATCTTGCCGCCATTGGCGACGATCAGCCCCGCATTGGTCACCAGCGCGGTCACGGTCTTGCCGCCGAGATCAACCTGCGTGACCGACTTGGTGACATCGAGCGAGACCAGCCGGTCGCCATATAAATCGAGCGTGAAGGCATCGGCCCCCGCCAGCACCACCTGGCCCAATTGCGCGGTAATCACGCCATTATTGGCCACTTGCGGCGCCACCAGCCCCACCAGCCCGGCCTTGGCCGCGGTCAGGGTGCCGTTATTGACAATGCTGGCACCCGGGTTGGGCGTGCCGGTAAAATTCAGCTTGCCCGCCATGAAGTCGGCATTGGAGATATTCGAGGTGGCCACCAGAAGGCTCTGGGCATTCACCTCCGAGCCCTTGGTAAACACCACGCCCGACTGGTTGATGATGACGATCTGCCCATTGGCGGTAATCACGCCGGCGATGATCGAGGGGTCAGAGCTGACCACGCGGTTGAGCGTGATGGCGCTCGCATTAGGCTGCACGAACTGAACGTTGGCATTCGCGCCGACATTGAAGCTCTGCCAGTCGATGGCGGCGTTCTGGCTGCCCTGGTTGATGGTGGTATTGGTCCCCGCCTGGGAGATGCTGGCGGTGCCGGCCACCACATTGCCGCCCTGGGGCGTGGTGGCGGGGTCTATGGTCTGGGCGAACAAGGGGGCAGGGGGCACCAGCACGGCGCACAGTGCGGTGCGCGTCAGCAGCCACATGCCAAGCTGGCGTTGTTTTTTCAGCCCGGTGCGTGGCATCCGTGTCGTCTGCCGTTCCATAACGCACATCTCCTTGTGGCCGCGAGGCGGCCGGTCCAAACAAATTGTCTCAGTAGCGGGCCGTCACGCCCCAATAAATCACCGACTCAGAGAGCGGCGCCACGCTGGAATTGGCGGTCTCCAGCTGCGTGGTTATCCGGTGCACGAACTCACCATCCAGCTCCAGATCACGCGTCAGTCCCAGCCGCACACCGCCGCCCGCGCTCTCAATGCGGTGCGGCAGGTCGGTCCGCAGGTTCGACCAGGTCTCGCCCCAGTCGTAGAAGCCGTAAAACTGCGCGCCGGTCTCGAAATCATGGTGAAACAGCGTGAAATCCGCACCGGTATTGAGCTGCAGCTCGCCCGTGGCATAGGCCACGGTGTCACCCACCACCTGCCCGGCATAATAGCCGCGCGTGTAGCGTGTGCCGCCCAGATAGAATTCCTCCCCCGAGGGCAGAATTTCCGGGCTGTATTGTCCCCCGGCCTCGGCTTCCACCGCCACGCTGGCGTTGGGGCAGGGCGAGAACAAGGTCTGCGTGCGGCTGAAGGAGGCGTTGAGCTTCCAGAAATCATATTTGGCTTCCAGCCGTCCCGGCAGCTTGGTCCGCCCATCGACCGAGGAGCCCAGAATCGGCAGCCCGTGCGACACCCCGACATCGAGGATATTGAGCGCATTGCGGCTATCGCCCGCCCATAAATCCTGCCAGGCATATTGCCCGGTCAGCCGTGCCACGCGCAAATCATCGGTGCTGGTCACGAGCGAGCCGGTGCGGATCTCGCTCTCGGCGGCGTCGAATTTCGCGTCCACGGTGAGCGCCTGGTTGCGCCGCAAAATCACCGGGTAGCTGAGATCGGTGCCAAACACATCCACGGTCGAGCGGTACTTCACCTGGCCCAGCGCGCCAGACGGCTGCGCGCGCCCGCCGCCACCGTAAACCTTCATCCGCAACCCCGAGGTGCCCAGGAACACGCTCTCCGAAATCTGCCCGAAATTATCGGTATTGCCCGAGGTGTGGAACAGCGACACCTCGGTCTGATCACCCATCGCGGTCAGCGAGTTGACATCCCCCACCACCAGCCCTTCCTCGGGCCCGGTATCCTTGAAGGCGCGGCTATCGGCGGTCACCACGCCCGAGACCGTCTGGCGCGACACTTCGGCCACCAACGTCAGCGCGCCGGGGTCGTTGCCATCGGCCTGCAGCACGGCATGCAGCGAGAGGCCGGGCACCTGCTGGGCCAGCAGCAGCCAGCGCTCAAGCGAGGCCTCATTGAGCGGCCGCTCCTCGGTCAGATGATCCAAAAACCCCAGCACCAGCGTGCCGACGGGGCCGATATCCTGCGACAGCTTGACATCGACAATCCGCCCCTCGGTGACCACAAAACGCACATTGCCCTGGGCATCGATATCGAGCGTAACGGTGGTGAGAATATAGCCATGCGCGCGGTACAACGTCACCAAAGCGCGCCGCGCCGCCTCAATATCGGGCAGCTTCACGGTCTGGTTCGCCAGCCCGGCGGTCAGCTTGTTCAGCACATTGGGCGCAAACGCCGTGGCCCCGATGACACTGACCGAGCGCACGGGAATCTCCACCGCGGGCAGCGCCGCCTCCGTGCCGCCCGCCGGAAAATTAGGCAGCCCGGCGCTCAGATTCGGTGCCGTCTGGGGCTCCATATGGGGCAAGGGCGAGGTGGCGAGGCTGGGCGGCGCACTCACCTGCGCATTCGCGGCCGGGGTCAGCGCGAGCAGCAGAATACCAGACAGCAACGTACCCGGCAGCGCAACGGCCATTGCCTTCGATGCCTGCTTTTGCATGCCCTATACCTTTGCCCTGTAGTTATAGAACCGATATAATCTACGCCCCCCCCGGTCAAGACACTGTAACAGATTTATCCCCGAGCGGGGCGGTTGTTTACTAAAAATTCATACCATTATGCCATGGCATCGGGCCCGGCACCCCGCAGCCCCCGCGCCGTTCGGCGGGTCACCCCACCAGCCGCAATTTCGGCCCGCCATCGCCGGCCAGCGGCACCACGTTGGGCAGTGCCGCGCCGTCCTGCTTGCGGCGCACATGCACGCGGCTCAGCGCATCTGGGGGCAAAACAGCCCCTGTGCGCCAGGCAAAGCCATGGCGCCCATCGCCAATGCCCTCGGCGGCCAGATCAGCGCGGAATTCGCAGGCCAGCATCTCGCCGATCACCAGGCCATCCAGCAGCACTTCCAGCAGCACGGGCAGTTCGGGGTTGGCCTCATCCTGCGCCCAGCCCTCAATTTTATGGGGCGGCGTCACGCGGTCGAGCCAGCCGCGCAGTCGGCCCGGCTCCACCTCGGTCAGGGCGATCACGGGCAGCAGCGCGGCGGCCAGCGCCTCTCCCTTCTCGGGCCGTCTGGCGCACAGCTCCAGCTCTTCGGGCGCCAGGTAATCGGGGTAGAGCGCATGGAACTCCCCGGCATTATCAAACTGCGCGCGCAAATCGCCGATATCGGCATAGGTCTCGGCAAACGCCCCTTCGGCCACAATGCAGTCATGGGCGTCGAGCTCGATCTGGTAATACTCCACCAGATCGGGTGCCCAGTCCTGCCTCACGGTCACGCCATTCACCAGCAGCCTGGCCAGCACCAGCCTGTCGCCGACCAGCAGCCCATGGCCGGGCGACACATAGAGGTCGCGCGCGGGCTGGTTGGGGCCCAGCGCCCCCTGCAGCACGCGCACCGGCATGCGCCCCTTATCGCCGGCCACCGCCTTGTGGCGCTGGCGGCCGATCCACTTCACCGGCTGTATGCCGCCAAAGCGCGTGACCACATAATCGCCAATCCCCAGCGTCTCCACCGGCACTTCGCCGGTGGGGGTGAGGATGCGCGTGCCCCTGAGATAGCAGATGGCAATTTCCGTGCCGCCCGCCACATCGGTCACGTTCAGCGCGCCCTGGCTGTAGGGGCCCGAGAGGTTGATATTGATGGTGCTGACGCCGTTCGAGAGGGCCAGCACATCGATACCGCCGCCCTGGCTGATGAGCGTGTGCGAGGTCGCGGTGAACCCTTCCACAATCAGCGCATCCCCCGCCCCCAGCCCGGCAATCACCGTGCCGGGTGCGGCCAGCTCGGCCACGCTGCCCGCGAGTGTCCATTGCGCGCCGGTCTCGAATATAATCTCGTTAAAGCCGCCAAACGTGCCGCCCATATCGAGCGTGCCCACACTGCCCGAGGAGGCAAGGTCGAGCACGGCGCTGCGGGGGCTGGCCGCGATCACGCTGCCACTGAGCCGCGCGCCGGCCTGCAAGATCAGCTCATCAGCTCCCCCGCCCAGATACACCGCGCCCCCGCCCCCCGCGATGCTGCCCGAATCAACCAGCGTGCCGCCAAATTGCAACGCCACGCCGGTGCCCAGGCTCGACTCGATGAGCCCGGTATTGAGCACGATATCGCCGGAATTCTTGCCATAAACACCGGCCTCAAGGCCGCTCACCGTGCCGCTATTGCTGACCTGCACGCCGGTCACCGTGCCCAGCACGATGCCCGCCTTATACGTGCCTTCGATGAGGCCGGCATTGCTGACGCTGCTGCCCCCGAGCGCGCTGCCCATATAAACGCCGATGCCGCCGACCACCGTGCCCGCGCTGGTGTTGGTCACCTGCCCGCCAGTCTCGATATCGATGGCGCTGCCATATTTGGTAGTGCCGTTCTTCACGAACGTGTTGGTGGTTGAGGAGATCAGCCCGCTATTGCGCACCGCGGCCGCCTCGTGCCCATCCACCGTGGCCACCACGCCATGGTGCGGGCCGATGATGGTGCCGCTATTGGTCACCAACCCGCCCTGGTACAAATACACCCCCGCACCCTTGGCAGCGCCGATGACCCCGGCATTGGACACATAATTATCAACGCCGCCGCCATTGACGCGGATGCCCGACGCGCCCGTCACATGCCCGCCCGCCTCGTTGAGCAGCGTGCCGCCGTTCATGATATAGATGCCCGCATAACTGCCGATGGTGCCGGTAGGCGCCGTCCACCCCGCGATGCTGCCCTGGTTGATAACCTCGCCGCTATTGAGCCTGATGCCCCAATCGCCCGAAATCACCCCGCCGATGGTATTATCCACCCCGCCGACATTACCCGCCACAATACCCGCGATGGCGGTGTTGGTGCCCAGCGCATGCTGCGCCGAGATGATGCTACCCGCATTGCCCACCAGCAGCGTGCCCGCCCAGTCCACGATGGCGGCAAGGCTGGTGCCCTGGATGAGCCCGGCATTCATCACCGTATCGGTCATGCTGCCCGGCGAGCTGTACGAGCCGTTCAGGTCGAATTTCACGCCATACTGGCCATGAATCACCCCGCCCGAGGCATTGCTCACGGCATCGCCGAGCGCGGCGGTATGGTATTCGTCGAAATTGACCGCCGCATAGCCGCCATAGCTGCCAATCGTGGTGCCGGTTTGCGTGATGAGGCCGCTATTGAGCACAATGCCGGTGCCCGCGCCCTGCTCATTTATGCCGCCCTGGGTGCCGGAGATCAGCCCGGCATTGCTCACCACCCCGCCGCCATTCAGCTGCACGGCGCGTTGGGCGCTGGTAATGGTGCCGGTGTTGGTGTTGGTAACGGTGCCGGCCTGGTAGGTATCAAAAATCACGCCCGAATTGGCGCCCGTTATGGTGCCGCTATTTTGCACCATGCCGCCCGTGAACAGCGCCGCCCCCACACCGACCGTGCCTTCGATGAGCCTGGTATTTACCACCAGCGCGCCAGAACTGTTCGAAACCCCATCGATGGCCACGCCGCTGGCGGCAATGATGCTGCCCGCATTCACCACCGTGCCCGCTTCGGCCAGAAAGATGCCGGCGTCGAAAAAAGTCGCGGTGGTCGCGTGGCTCTCAATCAGCCCGCTATTATTCACCGTATAGAGGTCGTTTCCCGGTCCAAACAGCGCCGCGCTGAAATTGATCGGCGTCAGCGTGTTGTTATAATTGATCGAATACGTGCCGATATGGCCGTAGGCGTTGACCGTGCCAACCACCGAGACGCTGGAATGCGCTGGTGTGAGCGTGACAACCGAGGTAATGTTTCCCGAGAGCGTCCCCGACATTATGCGTCTCCGATTTTTTCGGCGTTTGGAGAGAGGACCGCATCATATTCCACCGCCAGCCGTTGAGGCAATGAGATAAATCAAACACCAAAACGGCCCAACCGTCTTGTAACGCAAACTTCGCAACGTAAGGAGAGTATGGTGACGATGTCCCTGCCCACCCGCCGCCAGCTTCTCGCCAGCGCGCCGCTGCTGGCCGCCCCGGCCCTGGCCACCCCGGCGGCCACCCCGGCGGCCACCCCGGCCACGCTCAAGCTTCGCCTGCTCGCCACGTCTGATCTCCATTGCTTCCTGGAAGCCTATGATTATTACCGCGATACGCCCGACGACACGGTCGGCTTAACGCGCATCGCCACCCTCATCCACACCGCCCGGGCCGAGGCGCCCAATACGCTGCTGCTCGATAATGGCGACCTCATCCAGGGCAACCCGCTGGCCGATTTCATGGCCGAACCGAATGATCTCGCATCAGGTGCCCTCCACCCCAGCATCAAAGCGCTCAATCTGCTGGGCTATGATGCCGCCACGCTGGGCAATCACGAGTTCAATTACGGCGTGCCCTACCTCAGCCGGGTGCTCTCTGGCGCCACATACCCCTATTGCTCGGCCAATTACCTCGATGACCAGGGCGCCCCGATCCTGCCCCCCACGCTCATCTTGCAGCGCACGTTCACCGCCGAGGACGGTTCAAAAGTACCGCTGAAAATCGGCATCATCGGCTTCCTGCCCCCCCAGATCACCGACTGGGACCGCGACAATCTGTCCGGCCGCGTCATGAGCACCGACATCGTCGAGGCCGCGCAACGTTTCCTGCCCGATCTGCGCGCGGCGGCCGACCTGGTCATCGCCCTCTCACATTCGGGCATCAGCACAGCCCCCCGCCAGGGCGGCGAGGAAAACGCCAGCCTCTACCTCTCCCGCGTGCCAGGGCTGGATGCCATCATCACCGGCCACTCCCACCGCGTGTTTCCGGGCGATGATTATGAGAGCGGCAACGGGGTGGACGCCACCAACGGCACGCTCAACGGCATCCCCGCCATCATGCCCGGCTTCTGGGGCTCGGAGCTTGGCATCATCGACCTGACATTAACCAACGCGGGCGGCAAATGGGCCGTCGCCAGCTTCACCACCGGCACCCGCCCCATCTCCCAGCGTTCCGGCCAAACCGTCACCGCCTTAACCACCGATGACACCGCGTTGGACAATGCCATCGCCGCCGACCATCAGCGCACGCTGGCCTGGATCAGAGAGCCCATCGGCACGCTCACCACACCGGTTGATTCTTATGGCGCGCTGATTGGCACCGACCCGTCCCTCGCCTTGGTCAACGCGGCCCAACTCTGGTACGC
>Ga0302202_10001935_pt1 | contig 24865 bp, 30 predicted proteins | sample II_Bog_N3_3_FD_194579 | JGI IMG/M metagenome (GOLD analysis project Ga0302202, IMG submission 194579) | Peat permafrost microbial communities from Stordalen Mire near Abisko, Sweden - II_Bog_N3_3 | ecosystem: Environmental > Terrestrial > Soil > Wetlands > Peat | place: Sweden: Abisko...
CGACCCCGCTCTGGTCGAAGCCCTGCTCGACACCGCGTTCGAGCCGGCGCGCCACCAGCGCACGGCCTACAAAGTGCGCGAAGGGTCGGACTGGCTGCCGGGCCTGTCATTTGCCGCGCTCGATGAAAACGACATGCTGGCGGGCACGATCCAGTGCTGGCCGGTGGCGCTCACCGATGCGACGGGGCGCCGCCACCCGATGATCATGGTCGGCCCGGTCGCGGTCATGCCCACGCTCCAGGGCAAAGGCTATGGCCAGGCGCTCGTCACCGCCGCGCTGACGGCGATCGACCCACGCGCGCCCTTGCCCCAGGTGATGATCGGCGATCCGGAATACTACGGACGCTTTTTCGGCTTTTCCAACGCCCATACCGGCGGATGGCAGTTGCCCGGCCCGTTCGAGCAGCGCCGCCTGCTGTGTCGCACGGCCAATCCGACCGTTCTGCCCACTGAGGGCATGCTGGGCCCTTGGCGCGACTGATCCGATCTGGCAGGGCATGGGCGTGCCTTATGTTCCCGCCCCCGATCTTGCCGCATTGACTCTGGCCGAACTGGCCGAAGCTGCCGCCGCGCGCCGATTGCCGCCGGTCGAGCAATGGACGCCGACGCAGACCGGCGACAGCCTGATGCGCATTGCCGCCGACGGAACGTGGTTTCACGATGGCGGGCAGATCACCCGCCCCGCGATGGTGCGGGCCTTTTCCGCGCTGCTGATGCGCGAGGATGACGGGCGCCATTATCTGCTGACCCCGATCGAAAAGCTGTCGATCGCTGTCGATGACGCAGCTTTCCTGGCCACCGACATGCAGGTCCGCCATGACAGCGCGGGCCGCGCGGTGCTGGCGTTCCGGCTCAATACCGACGAGGTGCTGCTCGCCGGGCCCGACCATCGCTTGCGCACCGCCGGCACCGCCGATGTGCCCGCGTTCTATCTCGGCGTGCGCCATGGCACAGAGGCGCGGCTCAATCGCAGCACTTATGCGCAACTGATCGACCAAGCGCTCACCGTCTCGCCACCCGAGGCTCTCGCGGTCGAAAGCGCGGGCTTGCGCTTTGCCCTGGTGCCCTCTGCATGACCGACGCGCTTTATGATCGCCTGTCGCGCCTGCTCGCCAAAGGCCACGAGCAGGACGCCAATCCGCCCTGGCGCGACTGGCGCCCGCCCACAGGCGTAACGCTGCGCCCGGCGGCAGTGCTGATCGCGGTAACCGACCGCCCCGGCCATCCCGACGGGCCCGGCGTGCTGATGATCCAGCGCCCGACGACAATGCGCGCGCATCCCGGCCAGGCCGCCTTTCCCGGCGGCAAGATCGACGCGGATGAGACCCCGATCGAAGCCGCGCTGCGCGAGGCGCAGGAAGAGTTGGGTATCGATCCGGCGCTCGTCCGCGTGGTCGGCGAAACCGACCGCTTCCGCACCGGCACCGGCTATGACGTCACCCCGGTCGTCGCCGTCGTGCCCGGCACGATCGCCATCACGCCCAATCCGGGCGAAGTCGCGCAATGGTTCGAGCCGCCGTTCGGCTATGTGCTCGATCCCGCCAATCAACAGCGCCGCACCGCAGAATTCAATGGCCGGCGCGGAAACTATGTCGAAATCCTGTGGCAGGGACATCGCATCTGGGGCGTGACGGGCGGCATCATCGCCAATCTGGCGCACCGCATCGCCTGGCATGGTGACGACCAGTGACAGACACTCTGCCCGCCGCCGCGTGGACCCAGCGCGAAGATCTGGCCGCGCTGGTCGCCGCGCTCGATCCCGCGCATGAGGGCACTTGCCGCTGGGTCGGCGGCGCGGTGCGCGACACGCTGCTTGGCCTTGCGGTCAAGGACATCGACATGGCCACCAGCCTCTTGCCCGATGTGGTCATGGCGCGGCTGGACGCGGCGGGCATTCGTGCCCTGCCGACGGGTATCGCGCATGGCACGATTACCGCCGTGCTGCCCGGCGGCCCGGCCGAAGTGACGACGCTGCGCCGTGATGTCACGACCGACGGACGCCATGCCACGGTCGCCTTTTCGTCCGATTGGCAAGAAGATGCCAGTCGGCGCGACTTCACCATCAACGCACTCTATGCCGACCCGCGCACGCTGACCCTGACGGACTTTTTCGGCGGACGCGCCGACCTTGCCGCGCGCCGGGTCCGCTTTATCGGCGATCCCGAAGCGCGCATCCGCGAGGATTATCTGCGCATCCTGCGCTATTTCCGATTTCAGGCGCGCTATGGCGCCATGCCTGCCGACGCGGCGGCAGAGCAGGCCTGCGCCGCGCTCGCTCCGGGGCTCAAAGGCCTGTCACGCGAACGCGTGGGGTGGGAACTGATGCGCCTGCTCGCGCATCCCGACCCCGCGCCGACGGTGTCGCGCATGGCCGAACTGGGCGTGCTGGCGATGGTCCTGCCCGAAGCCGACCCGGCCGCCCTGCCCGCGCTGATCACTGCCGAAACCCGCGAGCATGTGGCCGCCGATCCTTTGCGCCGCCTTGCCGCGCTGCTTCCCGCCGATCCGTCGCTTGCCGAATCCGTTGCCGCGCGGCTGCGGCTGTCGGGCGCACAGAAAAAGCGCCTTGCCTGTGCCGTCGTGCGCGAAACCGGCGATCCGCGCGCGCTCGCCTATCGCCTCGGGCTGACCGAAGCGAGCGACCGCCTGTTGATCGCGGGCGAAAGCCTCGCCCCGCTGGCCGGTTGGACCCCGCCGCAATTTCCGCTGAAAGGCGGCACGATCGTCGCACGCGGGGTCAGCGCGGGCCCCGCCGTCGCGCGCACGTTGCGCAGGGTCGAAGACCAGTGGATCGCCGAGGGCTTTCCCGACGATGCGCGGATCGCGCAATTGCTCGACACGGAGCTCAGTTTGCCCGGATAAGCCGCGGCACGACGGCCATGATCGTGTCGACCGGGACGGCAAAGCCGATGCCCGCCGACGCGCCCGAGGGGCTGTAGATCGCGGTGTTCATGCCGATCAGGCGTCCGCTGGAATCGAGCAGCGGACCGCCCGAATTGCCCGGATTGATCGCCGCGTCGGTCTGGATCAGGTGCTGCACCCCGACCCCGCCGGTGTCATTGTGCAACGTCCGGTCGAGCGCCGAAACGATCCCCGTGGTCAGCGTCCAGTCGAGCCCGAACGGATTGCCGATGGCAAACACCTTTTGCCCGACCTTGAGATCGCCGCTGGTGCCGATCGGAATCGGCGGCGGGCGGTGAAACGCCACGCCGATCTTGAGCACCGCAATATCATGTTCGGGACTGACGCCGACGAGCCCGGCGCGAAACTTGCGCCCGTCGGCAAGGCGAATGGTCGCCTCCGACGCGCCCTGAATGACATGATAATTGGTCAGGACATGCCCCGCATCGTCCCAGATGATCCCCGAACCCGTTCCGCGCGGGACCGAAAACACATTCTGCGACCAGACATCTTCGACCAGTTGCGAGGTGGAAATCGACACCACCGAGCCGCGCGCATTTTCGAACAGGCGGATCGTGGCCTTTTCATCCCCTGCCAGATCGCCGCGCGGGGTGACCGTGCGCGGGGTGCCTCGATCGGGTGACAGCCAGGCATCGATGCGCGGCAAGGCCTGCCACAGCACCATCAGCGCGGCGATACACAGCGTGATCAGGAGGATCCGGCCGGGCCCGGAGGGGCGCCGGGGCGTCCTGAACGGCGGAGGCGAGAACGGGTCGGCCATTTCAGATCAGGCTTTCAGGCACCGTTCTGCGGGCCCTTCCAGCTTCGGCGGTCTTCGGCCGCGCGAAGCACTTCATAGGCCACTTGCAAGCGCTGGAATTCGCGCGCCGCATCGGCATCGCCGGGCCGCACATCGGGATGGACCAGCTTCGCCTTTGTCCGCCAGGCCTTTCGTACCGCTTCGAAATCGGCGTCGGGATCGAGTTCCAGCGCTTCGAGCGCGCGCAATTCGTCGCGGCTGCGGCTGCCGTCGCCCGAGCCGCCCCATTCGGCCCAGGATGACTGTTGCCAGCCCGCAGCCTCGTCGCGCTCATTGCGTTCGCGCTGCGCGGCCTCTTCCTTGTCAAGCCCTTCGAAATAGTTCCAGCCGGCGTTGTATTCGGCGGCGTGCGTCGTGCAGAAATACCAGCGATCGGGCGAATTGGGCGATTTGGGCGCGGGGCAATTGCCCGGCTCGTCACATCCGGAGCGGTCGCACATGCGCAAAGGCTTTGCCTCGCGCGAGCCGCCATAGCCGCCCCAGCGCGGAAATCCCCAGTCGTTTGATCGTGTCGCACGCGTCATCGTTGGCCCAAAAAACAAACCGGCTCCAAAAAAGGTCAAGCCATGCTCATACTAACACAAACCCGGGGCACTTGCATGCCCCGGGCTCGCAATTTGCGCGAGGCGCGATCGATCAGTTGATCGTGATCGTTACCGCGCGGCGATTCCTGGCCCAGCTTGCCTCGTCCGAGCCAAGCGCGATCGGGCGCTCCTTGCCATAGCTGACCGTGCTGATGCGGCCCGCATCGACGCCAAGACCGATCAGATAGTTCTTGGCCGCATTGGCGCGGCGTTCGCCGAGCGCCAGATTGTATTCGCGTGTGCCGCGCTCGTCGCAATGGCCCTCGATGGTCACGGCCTTGCCCGGATAGCGCGCCAGCCACTGCGCCTGACTGCGCAGAATGCCTTCGCTTTCAGGATCGATAGAATACTTGTCGTATTCAAAGTGAACCGTGTCGGAAATCACCGAGGCGAGGAAATCGGCCTGGCTGCCCGGCACCGGACCGGCGGGCTGGGGCGGCAACGGCGCAGCTTCGCGCGTCGACGTGCTGGCGGCCACCGGCTGCGGCGGCAGTTCCTTGGGCTTGTTGGCGCAACCGGCAAGGCCGACACCGGCGAGAAGCAGCGACAGCGTCGCAAGGCGGAAGGGGACGCGATGGGGAGACATGAGGGAAAGCTCCTTTGTCAGTCGGGGGAAAGGTGCATCGCCCGCAGGCAAAATTCAAATGGAAAGCGTCGGCTTTACGGCAACACCGGCCCCCAGGCCGGGTCGGAGGCATCGACGGGGGTTTTCAGCCGCCGTTCGTTGCGCCCGGTCAGATCGACTTGCCAGATGCTGGTATGGCCGTTGCCCCGCTCGGTACGAAAAAACTGGATGATCCGGCCATTGGGCGACCAGGTCGGCGCCTCGTCCTGCCAACTGTCGGTCAGAAACCGCCTGTCGTGCCCTTCGGGGTCCATCACCGCGATGCGCAGATTGCCGCAGATGCAGGTAAAGGCGATCTGATCGCCGCGCGGGCTCCATTCGGGCGTCGCGGCTCTGCCGCCGAAAAAGCTGATGCGGTGCTGGCCCGAGCCGTCGGCGTTCATGACATAGACCTGCTGGCTGCCGCCACGGTCGCTTTCAAACACGATCCGGCTGCCGTCGGGGGAATAGCTGCCGCCGATGTTGATGCCCGGCGTATTGGTCAGCCGATGCGATTCACCGCCGGTGGCGGGCACGCGCCAGATGTCGGTATTGCCCGCGACCGCCATCGAATAGAGGATATATTTGCCGTCCGGCGACCAGCGCGGGGCAAATGTCGGCCCCTTGGTCGCGGTCACCAGCCGTTGCTGCCCGGTGCCGATGTCATAGACATAGATGCGCGGGCGCCCGTCGAGATAGCTGAGATAGGCGATCTGGCGATAGTCTGGCGAATAGCGCGGGGTCAGTGCAATCGCCTGGCCATTGGTGACGAAACGGTGGTTGGCGCCATCGGAATCCATGATCGCCAATTGCTTGCGACGATGCCCCTTGGGCCCGGTCTCGGCGATATAGGCGATCTTCGAATCGAAGAACGGGCTTTCCCCGGACAGGCGGGAATAGACCATGTCGGCGCATTTGTGCGCGGCGCGGCGCCATTCCTCGGGCTTGACCACATAGCCCTGGCGCACCAGTTCCTTGCCCAGCGCAACGTCATAGAGATAACAGCCGACCGTCAATCGTCCGTCAGCCCCGCCCTTGACGAAGCCCTGCACCAGCATTTCCGCCGAACGCGCGCGCCATCCGGCAAAGGCGGGCGCGGTCACTTCGCCATAGCCAATGCCGGGCAAGGCATCGGGCCCGGTCGGCTTGAACAGGCCGTTGTCCTTCAAATCGCTGAACACCACGCGCGCCAGATTGCGCCCCAGCGCCTCGGTATTGCCGCCATCGGCGCCGGTTTGCACCGGGCGATCGGTCGGAAAGGCGGGGATGGCAATGCCGAGGCTTTGCCAGTCGCCAACCGCCGTCACCGATCCGGTCAGCCCTTCTTCCTCACCGCTTTTCGCCGTGGTTGAAGGCGAAACCTGCTGTTGCTGGGCCATGGCGCTGTAAGGCGTAAAGCCAAGCGCAAGCAGCGAGAAATGCAGGGAAATGACAAAACGCATTGATTGCAACCTGACCCGCCCTCCCTCGTCATTCCTGCGAACGCAGGAATCCAGTTCCAACGGTGCAGTTGCGCGCAACACCCGGCTAAACTTCTCTTGCGAACCCGTAACTGGATTCCTGCGTTCGCAGGAATGACGAGCGGTGTTGAACTGAGTGCGGCTTGTCATAAGGCAGCGCATCAGCGCTTCTCCTGTTGAGTCAGCTGATAGTCGAAACGAAACTTGCTGACACGCTTCCACTGAGCATAGGCCTGAGGCGGCAATCGAAACGGTGCGGCGACTTCGACAGACTTGATCGCGCGCTCGACATAGACCTCGGCCTGCGCGCGGTTGGCATCGGTACCCCCAGTTTCCGAAACCATCACCGGCTTGCCCGCCAGCGTGCCGTCCGGATTCAATGACCACGCCAGCACCACCACCAGCTTGTCCACATCGACACCCGATGGCGGTTTCCAATGCGGCAGGATCTGGCGCGAAATCACGCTGACCAGATCGGCGGAGGAAACCGCAGCCACTTTGGCGCCGGGCGAGACTTTGTCGGTGCCGGGGGTGGTGACGCCCGCGATCCCCTTGAGAAAATCGTTGTCGATCCTGCTGCCGCCGGCCGGCTTGTCGGGATGCGGGTGCGCGTGGGCGTCGCCGCGCTTGGCCGCCGCTTCTGCTTTCGGCTTTGCCTCGACTTTGGGCTTTGCCTCGGCTTTGGGTTTCGCTTCGACTTTGGGCTTTGCCTCAACCTTTGGCTCGACTTTGGGCTTGGGCTTGGGCTCAACTTTCGGTTTGGCCACGGGCTTGGGCTCGTGCTTCGGCTCCGGTTTCGGCTTCGGTTCCGGTTTCGGCTCCGGTTTCGGCTTGGGCTCTGGTTTCGGCTTGGGCTCAGGCTTGGGTTCGGGTTTCGGCTCAGGCTTGGGTTCGGGTTTCGGCTCAGGCCTTGGCGCAGCGACCGGCTGCGGCTGGTCGGCCTGATCGGGCTCGCCCAGCGTCGGGGCCTTGTCGGGTACGGGGTTCGCGTCGGGCTTGGGCGATACGGACTGGTCGGCAATCGTATCGGCAAACGACACCGTCATCCGCTGCGGCGGCGGCTGAACCTGGCGGCCCAGCGGCGACAGCGTCAGCCCCGCGATCAGCGCGGCATGCGCCAGCACCGCCACGCCAAGGCCGAACGCCTCTTCCCGGGTCAATCCAAAGGTTCGCGAATCGCGCATCACGGATGCCCCTATGGCGCTTCAACTGAACCGTTGGTGACCAGCGAAATCGATTTGAACCCGGCTGCGTTAAGCTCACCCATCACCGCGATGACCCGGCCATAATCCAGATGCCGGTCGGCGCGCAGCGTGACCAGCGGCAGCTTGCCCCCCGCATCGCGCACCACTGCCGACAGCCGGTCGCCCAGTTCACCCGGCGCCAGCTCTTGTTGATCGAGAAACAGGCGCCCGTTGCCGTCCATGCTGATGGTGATCGCGTGCGGCTCTTCCTTCAGCGCCTCGGCCTTGCTGTCGGGCAAGTCGATCGGCACGCCCGCCGTCAACATCGGCGCGGTGACCATGAAAATGATCAGCAGGACGAGCATGACGTCGACCAGCGGCGTCACATTCATGTCCGACATCGGCCCCGCGCGTCCGCGACCGCGCCGCCTGCGCCCGCCGCGCCCGGAGGCAAGGTTCATCGCCATTGCCTACTGCTCCAGTTCGCGGCTGAGCGTGCCGTGGAACCGGTCGGCAAAGCGGAACAGCCCGGCTTCGAACGCGTTTACCCGGTGCGAAAATCGGTTGTAGGCAACGACCGCCGGGATCGCCGCAAACAGGCCGATCGCAGTGGCAAACAGCGCCTCGGAAATCCCCGGCGCGACGACCGCGAGCGACGAATTCTGCATCGCGCCAATGCGGAAAAAGCTGTCCATCACGCCCCAAACCGTGCCGAACAGCCCGACAAACGGCGCCACCGTGCCGACCGTGGCAAGGAAATTGAGCCTTGCAGCCAGCCGGTCGCTTTCCTCGGTCACCGCGCCGTCCATCGCCGAGGCGAGCCGCTGGCGCGTACCTTCGCGATCGATCGTCTTGCCGGCAGTCGACCGGCGCCATTCGCCAAGCGCCGCGCTGACCACGCGCGCGGTCGGGATGTCCTTGTCGGCTTGTTCCTTTTGAAACGCGTCGATGTCGCGCGCGCTCCAGAACCCGGCTTCATACTTGCGGCAACGCCTGGCGATCAGCGCAAGCCGCACGATAAACCCGATGATGATCATCCACACCCAGACCGAAGCGAGCAGCAGCCCGCCGATCACCGATTCGACAACGATGTCGGCGTGCAGGAACAGTTCGACCGGATTGAGCCGGGTCGGCGCGCCGATCGCACCGGCGGCTAGCACTTGGAGCATCATGCGCTGACTTTCATCCTTCTCATCAAAGCGTTTCATCCCCCGGCGCGATCAACGCGCAGAACGCCGCCACCCATTCGGGCGGCTGACGTCGGGGGCGTCCATTGGGCGCGACGAAGGCAACCCGCACCGAAGCCGTGCAGAGCCGGACATCGCCGCCCCAGGCTTCCTGATCCAGCCGGCATGTCGCGGGCGAAACCTCGACCACGCGGCTGACGATCAACACCGCATCGTCAAGCCGGGCCGGACGATGATAGCGCAAGCCCATGTCGATGACGGCATAGGCGCCCTGCCCCGCATCGTGCGCCGCGCGCTGATCGATCCCCGCCAGCCGCAGCATGTCGGACCGCGCGCGTTCGAACCAGCGCAAGTAATTGGCGTGATAGACCACCCCGGACAGATCGGTGTCCTCGAAATAGACCCTGACGGCAAATAGATGCCGCGTGCCGTCGAAACGACCTGAGGGCGGGAGGGGGGCCTGCATCACGCCTTAGTAACCGCGCGAGAGCGGCAAGGGCAAGGCCGCCTTAACCAAAGCAACGGATTTTCGCGAAAGATCAGCGCACCAGCATCGGCCCGAGCAGCCGCCCGGCGAAGATATGGACATGCAGATGCGGCACTTCCTGATGGGCGTCGGAGCCGGTGTTGGCGAGCAGGCGATAGCCCGGCGCAACGAGCCCGGCTTCGCGCGCGACATGGCCGACGGCGCGGACGAAACCGGCAATTTCCGCCTCGCTCGCTTTGGCCGAGAAATCGTCCCAGCTCACATAGGCGCCTTTGGGAATCACCAGAATGTGAGTCGGCGCCTGCGGATTGATGTCGTGAAAGGCGAAGGCCCAGTCGTCTTCGTAGACTTTGCCGGCCGGGATTTCCCCGCGCAGGATTTTCGCGAAAATGTTCTGATCGTCATAGGGCTGCGTGGCATCGACGGCCATGATCAGTCTCTCCTGCTGGCTTTTTCGACAATCCCCGAGGTTCCCTCGCGCCGGGCCAGTTCGGCCAGCACCGCGTCGAACGCGACGCCGCGCGCACCCAGCAGGACCATGAGGTGAAAGACAAGGTCGGCCGCTTCGCCGGTCAGTTCGGCAGCATCGCCCGTCAGCGCGGCGATCACGACTTCGGTCGCTTCCTCGCCGACTTTCTGCGCGATCTTGCCCGTGCCTTTGGCATGGAGCCGCGCGACATAGCTGGACGCAGGGTCGCCGCCGAGCCGGCCGGCGATCACCGTTTCAAGACGGGCGAGAATTTCGGCATGATCCATCGCCCAAGGGCCATGAAGGGGAGGCCTTGCGCCGTCAAGCGCGAAACAAATCAGTCGCGCCGTTTGGCCACCTGCCGCCCGATCACCAGCCCGGCAACGCCAAGCGCGAGCAAGGCCAGCGCCGCAGGCTCATCGACCGGTGTGCCACCGCCCGCGACGGGATTGGCCCATAGCGGCGATCCCGCCAGCGCGAACAACGTCATGGGTATAAGGGTGAAGCGATAAGGCATTGCCGCGCCCTAGGCCCCGCCGGTCGATTCGACAAGGAAAGCCGCGAAGGATCAAGGGACCGTCCCGAAAGGACACGGTTGCCCGCCAAAGCGTTAGCCCCGCGCCGGCAGCCCTGCCGCACGCAGCGCCGCATGGGCCTGGGCAATCGAATAGGTGCCGAAATGAAAGATCGAGGCAGCGAGAACCGCGCTGGCATGGCCTTCGACGACGCCCGCGACAAGATGATCGAGCGTGCCCACCCCGCCGCTCGCGACGACCGGCACCGATACGGCATCGGCGATCGCACGGGTCAATTCGAGGTCATAGCCGCGCTGTGTGCCATCGCCGTCCATCGAAGTGACCAGCAATTCGCCCGCGCCGAGTTCGGCCAGCCGCACTGCATGGGCCAGCGCGTCGATCCCCGTCGGCTTGCGCCCGCCGTGCGTAAAGATTTCCCATTTGCCCGGCCCCGTGCGCCGCGCATCGACCGATCCGACCACGCATTGCGCGCCAAACTTTTCGGCAATGTCGCGCACCATTTCGGGCCGCGCGACAGCGGCGGAATTGACCGCGACCTTGTCCGCGCCTGCCAGCAGCAGCGCGCGCGCATCGGCCACTTCGCGCACCCCGCCGCCCACGGTCAGCGGCATGAAGCACACCTCGGCCGTGCGCGCGACGACATCGAGCAGTGTGCCGCGCCCTTCATGCGTTGCCGAAATGTCGAGAAAGCACAATTCGTCGGCCCCGGCGCGATCATAGGCGCGCGCCTGTTCGACCGGATCGCCCGCATCGCGCAAATCGACGAAATTGACCCCTTTGACAACGCGCCCTTCGGCAACATCAAGACAGGGGATGACCCGGATGCGAACGGTCATGGCGCTATTGTCCCTGTTCAGGCCGCTTCGGCGATGGCGATTGCCGCCGCCAGATCGAGCCGCCCGTCATAAAGCGCGCGCCCGGTGATCACGCCTTCGATGCCGTCTGCTTCGTGAATCTTGAGCAGGCGGATGTCATCGAGCCCCTTGACCCCGCCGCTGGCGATCACCGGGATGCGCGTCGCGCGCGCCAGATCGACAGTCGCCTCGATGTTGCAGCCCTTGAGCAGCCCGTCGCGGCCGACATCGGTAAACAGGATCGCCGCAACGCCTGCGTCCTCGAAGCGGCGCGCCATGTCGGCGATCGAGACGTCGGAAACTTCCGCCCAGCCGTGCGTTGCGACCATGCCGCCGCGCGCATCGACGGCGACGACGATCCCGCCGGGATAGGCCTTGGCCATGTCCTTCACGAATTGCGGATCGTTGAGCGCGGCGGTGCCGATCACCACGCGCGACACGCCAAGATCGAACCAGCCATCGACCGCGATCGGATTGCGGATGCCGCCGCCCAATTGGACATGGCCGGGAAAAGCCTCGAGAATGCCTTCGACAGCGGCGCGATTGCGCGCTTCACCGGCAAAGGCGCCGTCAAGATCGACCACATGCAGATAAGGGCTGCCGGCTTCGGCAAACAGCCGCGCCTGATGCGCGGGATCGTCGCCATAGACGGTGGCGCGGGCCATGTCGCCTTCGGCCAGGCGGACGACTTCGCCCCCTTTGAGATCGATGGCGGGAAAGACGATCATCGGACGGGCTTTCTGTTCAAGGTTTCCAGGCGAGGAAATTGGCCAACAGTGAGAGGCCGTAATCCTGGCTCTTTTCGGGGTGAAACTGCACGCCGAGCACGGTGTCGCGCGCCACCGCCGCGACGAGGCCGCCGCCATGATCGGTCATCGCCGCGACATCGTCGCCCGAATCAGGCACGAAATGATAGGAATGCAGGAAATAGGCCTCGCCCGGCTCGACCAGCGCCGATGCGCTGCCGGGATGGGGGCGCGGTGCGACATCGTTCCAGCCCATGTGCGGCACCTTGATCGACGGATCGGCCGGCACGATCGGACGCACTTCGCCGCCGATCCAGTCGAGCCCCGGCGTCACGCCGAATTCAATCCCGCGCGTCGCCAGCAATTGCATGCCGACACAGATGCCCAGAAACGGCGCGGCGCCCACCTGCACCCGCTCGGTCATCGCCTCGACCAGCCCGGGCACGGCGCGCAAGGCCTCGATACAGGCGCGAAACGCACCGACGCCGGGCAGGACGATCCGGTCGGCGGCACGCACCACGTCGGGATCGGCGGTCACTACCACGCCTTCGCCGCCCGCCGCGCGCAAGGCATTGGCGACCGAGCGCAGATTGCCCGCGCCATAATCGATCAGGGCCGTGACTTCAGCCACCGAGCTGGCCTTTCGTGGAAGGAATTGCATCGCCCTTGCGCGGATCGATCGCCACGGCGGCGCGCATCGCGCGGGCAAAGCCCTTGTAGATGCCTTCGATCACGTGATGGTTGTTGGTGCCGTAAAGGCTCGCGATGTGCAGCGTGATCCCCGCGCCCTGGGCGAGCGACTGAAACCAGTGTTCAAACAGCTCGGTATCCATTTCGCCCAGCCGCGGCTGGGTAAATGTGGCATGCCACACCAGAATCGGGCGGCCCGAAATGTCGAGCGCGACGCGGGCCAGCGCTTCGTCCATCGGGGCATGCGCTTCGCCATAGCGGGCGATGCCCTTCTTGTCGCCGAGCGCCTGATGAATCGCCTGACCGAGCGCGATCGCGCTGTCTTCGGTGGTGTGGTGCTGATCGATATGGAGGTCGCCCTTGACCCGCAAAGTCACATCGATCAGCGAATGACGGCTGAACTGTTCGATCATGTGATCGAGAAAGCCGATCCCGGTCGACACATCATAGCGGCCGGTGCCGTCAAGATTGACCGTGACGGCAATATCGGTCTCGGCGGTAGTGCGGGCGATGGTGGCTGTACGCATGGACACATGCCTATAGGCCGCGAGCCCGGCAAATCAATCGGCTCGTCGAAGCTGTCCCGTCCCTTGATTGCCTGATCGGCGCTTGATTGCTTAATCGGTGCTTGACCCATGCGCCCGGCGGCGTCATTCGATGCGTCATGACCGAAGCGCCCGACAGCCTGATCCCCTATGACGAGATCGTGCAGGAAGCCCTGCGCGCCGTGGTCGGCCGCGTGCTCGGCCAGGTCGAGGCGGGCGGCGGCACGCTGCCCGGTTCGCACCATTTCTATATCACCTTCAAGACCAGCGCCCCCGGCGTGTCGATTCCGACTCGTTTGAAGGAACGCTTTCCCGACGAAATGACGATCGTCCTGCAGAACAAGTTCTGGGATCTGAAAGTCACGGACGAGGGTTTCAGCGTCGGCCTGACCTTCAATCAGGTTCCGGCCATGCTGATCATCCCGTTCAGCGCGATTACCGCCTTTGTCGATCCCGCCGTCGATTTCGGCCTGCAATTCCAGGCCGCACACGATCTCGACGAGGAAATTCACGAAGACGCGGAAAACGACAGCCCCGATACCCCGTCTGCGGGCCCCGACGACGGATCGAATGTCGTGACGATCGATTTCGGCCGCAAAAAATAACGCACGCCGGGGCGGACGCGAAAGGCGGCCATGGCTCTTTTCGGAAAGAAACGCAGCACAGCCGACGGTGACACGATCGGTGACGGCAGCGCCAAGCCGCAGCAGGCTTCAGCGGCGCCGGTCATCGCGCTGATCGTTGCCGATGTCGCCCTGCGTGCGGGCGAATCCGTGCTGCGACAAGGGATCGAGCGCGGCCTTCTGGAAGGGAAAGCGGTGCCGGGCCGGGTGATTCGCGGCCGCACGTTCAAGGAAACGGTGATCGGTACCGCGCTGGCGGAAGTCGCGCGCCGCTCGGTCCCCGGCGCGATCCTCGTCGGCGGCGGCCTGATTGCCAAAGTGCTCAGCGATCGGCGCAAGGGCAAAGCCGACGCCAAAGCAGCCAGGGCCGACGATCAGACCTGAACCCGCGCGATCCCCAGCACCACGACCTGCGGATCGTCCGCCCAGCGCAAGCCGGGCACGGCATGGGTCTTGTCCCAGCCTTTCGCAAAGCCCCGAATCGGCGCCCACGGGCCAAACCCTTCGGCGCGGGCATCGGCGCGGGTGATCGCCTGCAACGATTCGGCGCGGGTCCATTCGACGCGCAACACCAGTCGGCACGCCCAGGCGGGACAATGCACCGCCGCCAGCCATTTTTCCGCCGCATCGGCCACCGGCGCCCCACGCCACATCGTGCCCGCGCGATCGCGGCGCCAGCGATCGGCAAAGGCGACGTGCGTGGCGCGGCGGCGATCGGTCGCCATTTCCGCGCCATCGACAAAACGTCCGGGCACGACCGCCTCTGCCATCGCGATCAAGGCCCCCGGCACCAGCGCGGCAAGCGGGGATGCCAGCGGCACCCGCACCTGCCGTTTGGCGCCGGAAAGCAAGGCGCGCGCCATCGCCGGATCGGCCAACAGACGCCCCCGCGCGCGCTCAGCCACGGCGCGCGATCCGGGCCTTGCGAAAAACCGCGCTTGACCGCCCCCCCACAGGTTTGCCACTTGCGCCCATGATCGACACTGCTTCTCCCTTTCCGGCCGACCCGTCCCATTCCGACAGGGATACCCTGCATCGGCGCGGCCTGATGTTCATCCTGTCGTCGCCATCGGGCGCGGGCAAGACCACCATTGCGCGCAAACTCCTCGAAGCGGAACCCGAACTCGGCCTCTCGGTCTCGGCCACGACCCGACCGATCCGCCCCGGCGAAGTCGACGGGCGCGATTATCACTTCATCGATCAGGCGCAATTCGACCAGATGGTCGAAGCGGGCGAATTCTATGAATGGGCGCGCGTTTTCGGCAATTGCTATGGTACGCCCAAAGGGCAGATCCGTACCGGGCTCAAGGCGGGCCGCGATTTCCTGTTCGACATCGACTGGCAGGGCACGCAGCAATTGCACCAGAAGGCCGAGGCCGATGTCGTGCGCGTGTTCATCCTCCCGCCCAGTCTCGATGAATTGCGCCGACGGCTCGAAGGGCGCGGCACCGACAGCGAAGACGTCATTACCGCGCGCATGGGGCGTGCCCAGGCGGAAATCAGCCACTGGGATGGCTATGACTATGTCGTGGTCAACGACGATGTCGAAATCTGCTTCGACAAAGTGCGCCAGATCCTCGCCGCCGAACGCATGCGGCGCAAGCGCCAGACCGGTCTGATTGATTTTGTAAGGGAATTGACGCGCGGCTGACCGATCGGCACGCAGAGTTTCATTGCTCGCGACCAAGGATCACCATCCCCCCTATGCGGAAAATTCTCCGCCCGCTGCTCACCGGCCTGGCTCTGACACTGGTCGCGGTCACGCTCTATGGCTGGCTGGAGGCCCATTCCGACCCAATTGTGCGCCGCGCGACGATCCCGCTCGCCGGCATGGCTCCCGATGCGCCGCCGCTGCGCATCGCGCTGGTGTCGGACATCCATGTCGGCAATCTGGCCATGCCGGTCGAACGGCTTGACCGCATTGTCGACCAGATCAACGCGCAGCGGCCCGATGTCGTGCTGCTGGCCGGCGATTTCGTCAACGGCAAACGGCCGGACAGCTGGAGCTTTTACCCCTGGAAACTGGTTGCCCCGCTATCGCGGCTCAAGGCGCCGCTGGGGATCTATGCGGTCATGGGCAATCATGACGACGACACCCGTCCCGCGCTCGTCCAGACCGCCTTGCGCCGCGCCCATGTGACCGTTCTCGACAACGATGCCGCACGGATCGGCCCGATCGCGCTGGCCGGAATGGACGATCAGGCCGGCAGTCACAGCAACCCGTTCCGCGCGCTGAAACGCGCGCGGCAACTCGGCGGCGTGCCGGTCGTGCTGACCCATTCACCGCAAATGACGGCCTGGATCGGCCCGGGGATGCCATTGCTCTTGGCGGGCCATACCCATTGCGGACAGATCATGATCGGAAAGGCCGGCAGGCTGTTCGACATGCTGGCCTCTGCGCATCAATTCAACCCGCGCTATCGCTGCGGGGTCATTCACGATCCGGGCCGGATCATCATCGTCACGGCCGGAATCGGGGCGGCATCGGAGTTGCCCTTGCGCATCAACGCGCCGCCCGATTTCTGGATGATCACTCTGGTCGGGCGGCGCGTCGCCACACCGCATTGATCGGATTGCGGCGATCAATGCCCCGAAGGGTCGGTAAATTCATCCGGGATCCAGCCGTTGACGATACCGCCGTCGATCGGCAGCGGCGTCCCCACGACATAGTCCCCTGCCCGGCTGGCGAGATAGATCGCGCCGCCTGCCATGTCCTCGATCGTGCCGACACGGCGCGAGGGAATGCCCGCCGCCGACTTTTCCGGGGCAAGCTTGGCCGCCTTGTTCATTTCCGACGGAAACGCCCCGGGGCAGATGCAGCTGGCCACGATGTTGTCGCGGATCAACCGCGCCGCCATGCGCTTGGTCAGATGAATCACCGCCGCCTTTGACGCCTGATAGGAATAGGTTTCCCACGGATTGATGCGCAGCCCGTCGATCGAGGCGATGTTGATCACTTTGGCGGGATGATCGACAGCGCCCGCCTTGAGCAGGGGAAGCAGCTTCTGCGTCAGGAAAAACGGCGTCTTGACATTGAGCGCCATCACTTTGTCCCACCCGGCTTCGGGAAAGACCTCGAAATCCGCGCCCCAGGCTACCCCGGCGTTGTTGACCAGAATGTCGAGGCGGCTTTCGCGCCCGGCGAGATCCTCGGCCAGCGCCTCGATCCCGGCAAGCGTGGAAATGTCGCCGGGCAGCGGTACGCAGCGTTCGCCCAGCCGCGCGGCGGTGTCGGCAACGACTTCGGCTTTGCGCGCGGTGATATAGACCCGCGCGGCGCCTGCGGCGAGGAATCCTTCGGCAATCATCGCGCCGATCCCGCGCGACCCGCCGGTAACCACCGCGACGCGGCCTTCAAGGCTGAAAAGCTTGGAAAAATCCATCATCTGATCCTTCAATATCCGGACAGCGTCGCGACGCGGTCGGCATGATAAGCGGCATCGCCGAGGAATTCGGCGAGCGCGCGGTCGCGCTTCATGTAAAGCCCGACGTCGAATTCGTCGGTCATGCCGACCCCGCCATGCATCTGCACGCCTTCGCGCACGGCCAGATTGGCGGCAAGGCCGGCCTTGGCCTTGGCCACCGAGACCATCACGTCGGCTTTGGCCGAGCCCGCATCGAGCAATTGCTGCGCCTTGATCACCGCCGCATCGGCGATTTCAAGCTCGCTGTAGAGATGCGCGGCGCGGTGCTGCAAGGCCTGGAATTCCCCGATCAGCTTGCCGAACTGCTTGCGCGTTTTCAGATAGTCCGTGGTCAAGGCAAAGGCCCCGCTGCCCACCCCGGTCAATTCGGCCGCCGTGCCGATCCGTCCGGCGGCGAGCACTTTTTCAAGCAGCGCGCGCCCGCCGTCGACATCGCCGATCACCGCGCCGCCATCGACTTCCACGCCCTCGAAGGTGACATGGCTGGCCATCGCGCTGTCGACCAGGCGCACGGCATTATGGCCAATACCCGCCGCATCCCGGGGCACTGCAAACAGCGTGATCCCGTCGGCATCGCTGTCGGCGCCCGAAGTGCGCGCAGCAACGATCAGGGCATCGGCGGTCGCGCCATGGACGACAAAGTCCTTGCGGCCCGTCAGGCGAAAGCCATTCCCGGCGCGCTCCGCCTTGAGGGCGATGCGCTCGGGGCGATGCTTGGCACCTTCGTCCAGCGCCAGCGCCAGAACGGTTTCGCCCGCGATGATCCCGGGCAGATAGCGCCCCTTCACATCGTCCGACGCCGCGCCGAGCGCTGTCGCACCGATCACGGCAGTCGACAGAAACGGCGAAGGCGTCAGATTGCGACCGATCTCGCGCAAGACGATCCCCGCTTCGACATGGCCGAGGCCGAGGCCGCCATCGGCTTCGGGGATGCAGATCCCGGTCAGCCCCAATTCGGCAAACTGCCGCCACAGCGCCGGGTCATAGCCCGCCGGATCGGCGGCATCGCGCAGGCGCCGCAACTGGGTCTTGATTGCACCTTCGTCACCGATGAAGCCGGTAACGGTTTCGGCCAGCATGGCCTGATCTTCGGTATGGTAGAGCGGCATAAGTCTCTCCGCTGAATAGGGTTTGTTTCAAGAAGGCCCGCGAACGTTACCCGCCCGGAAGGTCGAGGATGCGCTTGGCGATGACGTTGAGCATCACTTCGCTGGTGCCGCCCTCGATCGAATTGGCCTTGGTGCGCAGCCAGTTGCGCGGTGCCGCGCCGCCCCGGGTTTCCGCGCTGTCCCATTCGAGCGCGGTCGAGCCGCCCGCCGCCATGAGCAGTTCATGGCGCCGCTTGTTGAGCTCGGTCCCGACATATTTCATCATGTTGGGCTGCGCCGGGTGAGCCTTGCCGACTTTGACCTCGTCGAGGAATTTCTCGCCCATCGCGGCATATGCCAGCGCGTCGACATCAAACAGCGCCAATTCGGCGCGCAGCACCGGATTGTCGATCCCGCCGTGGCGCTGGACCACCGCGCCGATCGCATTGAGCCGGTCTCCCCCGCCTGCGCCCGAGATCATCTCGCGCTCGTGGCCCAGCAAGTATTTGGCGACATCCCAGCCGCGGTTGAGCGCGCCCACGATCTGGCTCTTGGGCACGACGACATTGTCGAAGAATGTTTCGCAAAACGGCGAGGCGCCGCTGATCAGCTTGATCGGTTTGGTCGTCACGCCCGGCGTGGTCATGTCAAACAGGAGAAAGCTGATCCCCTGATACTTGTTCGCCTTGTCGGTGCGCACGAGGCAGAAAATCCAGTCGGCCTTGTCGGCATAGCTGGTCCAGATCTTCTGGCCGTTGACCACCCAATGATCGCCCCGATCCTCGCCAAAAGTCTGCAAGGATACGAGGTCAGAGCCCGAGCCCGGCTCGGAATAGCCCTGGCACCAGCGGATTTCGCCGCGCGCGATCTGGGTGAGATAGTGGACTTTCTGCTCTTCGGTGCCGAATTTGAGCAGCGCCGGGCCGAGCATCCAGATGCCAAAGCTCGACAGCGGCAGCCGCGCGCCGATGCGGGCGAGCTCTTCGCGCCAGATCTTGGCTTGCGCCGGGCTCATCCCCGCGCCGCCATAGGCGCAGGGCCAGTCGGGCACGGTATAGCCCTTGGCCACACAGCGTTCGAGCCAGACCTTCTGCGCCTCGTTCTTGAACACGACATGGCGACCGCCCCAGCAGATGTCATCTTCATCCTGCACGGGCGCGCGCATTTCGGGCGGGCAATTGGCATCGAGCCAGGCGCGGATTTCCGCGCGGAAAGCTTCCAGTTCGGACATTATGGGCTCCTCTCTTAACTGAGAGGTTAAGGCGACTCGCAAAGGGCTTCAAGCCCGGATTTTGGTCCGAATTTCGGGAAAAACCGGGGATCTACGCTTGCCGTAGCGTCAACGCCGTGACCGTTGACGCGATGAAAAATGCGCCGCAGTCTGGCGCAAACAAGACAACACGCGGGACAGGACAAACACAGTCATGAGCAGCACCGAAAATTCAGCCGGGGCCCGATTCACCGGGAAAACCATTGTCGTCACCGGCGCCGCGTCGGGAATCGGGCGCGCCACCGCGCTCGCCTTCGCGGGCGAAGGCGGGATCGTCTATGCCGCCGACATCGATGCGGCCGGGCTTGCCGCCACCGCCGCCGCGTCGAACGGCGAAATCCGCACCGTTGTGACCGATGTCACGCAGACCGAAGACATCCGCGCGCTGATGGATCGCGCGGCGGCCGAAACCGGCGGGATCGACGTCGTGTTCAACAATGCCGGCGCGGGCGGCGACCGCGCGCCGATCGACGAAATCGAACCCGCCGGCTGGGACCGCACGATGGACCTGCTGCTGCGTTCGGTCGCATTCGGCATCCGTTATGCCGTGCCGCACATGAAGGGGCGCGCATCGACCCGAAACGGCGGGGCGGCGATCATCAATACATCGAGCGTCGCGGCTGTCGGCCCCGGCTATTCGCCGACAGCCTATGCCGTCGCCAAGGCGGGCGTGCTGCATCTGAGCAAAGTCGCGGCGGCAGACCTTGCCAAACACGGCATCCGCGTCGCGGCGGTCCAGCCGGGCTTCATCAACACCAATATCTTTACCCGCGCGCTCGACCTGACCGGCGATGCCGAGACTTCGGCCAAAGCGGCCATCGCCGCCATGTCGCAGCAAGCGCAGCCGGTCGCACGCGGCGGACAGGCAAGCGACATCGCCGAGGCCGTGCTGTTTCTCGCGAGCGAAGCAGCCGGATTTGTCACCGGCACGTCGCTGATCGTCGATGGCGGCATGACGATCGGCCCGCGCCACAGCTGGGACCCCAACAGTCCGGGAATTTTCGAAGCGCTGGAACAATTTGTGCAGCCGCCGGCAGCCTGAAATCGCGGCCGCAGCGACGATGTCGGGCATGGCGGCCCGCTCGACAGCGCTTGATTTGTTTCCGGGCATCGCGCAAAGAATTTAACCGATAGATTAAAAACGCATGGATTCGGCGCCGGAGCATCGGCGCATGGCGACGCCCGGACAGGCCGGGCGCAATGGAGAGGCAACATGGATTTCGATCCGACCGAACGGCAGGTATACTGGCGCGACCGCGTGCGCGATTTCATCGAAAACCGGGTGCGCCCGCGTCAGGGCGACTACAAGGCGGAACAGTTGACCGGCGATCGCTGGAAAGTGCTCCAGGTGATCGAAGAGGAAAAGGCCATCGCCAAAGCGGCGGGGATCTGGAACCTGTTCATGCCGCCGCGCAATTCCGGCCATCACCATGTCGACGACAGCTTCGAATTCGAAGGCCCCGGCCTGACCAATCTCGAATATGCGCTATGCGCCGAGGAAATGGGCCGGATCGCCTGGTCGAGCGAAGTATTCAACTGCGCCGCGCCCGATACCGGCAACATGGAAGTGCTGTATCGCTACGGCACCGGTGCGCAAAAGGACGAATGGCTCGAACCCTTGATGAACGGCAAGATCCGCTCTGCCTTTCTGATGACCGAGCCGCAAGTCGCATCGTCCGACGCAACCAATATCGAAACCTCGATTCGGCGCGAAGGCGATCATTATGTGATCAATGGGCGCAAATGGTGGTCTTCGGGCCTCGGCGATCCGCGCTGCAAGATCCTGATCGTCATGGGCAAGACCGATTTCGAAGCCAAGCGCCACGCGCAGCAGTCGATGGTGCTGGTCCCTGCGGACGCTCCGGGAGTCGAAATCATCCGCCATTTGCCGGTATTCGGCTATGACGACGCGCCGCATGGCCACATGGAAGTGCGGCTCAACGATGTCCGCGTGCCGGTGGAAAACATCCTGCTCGGCGAAGGGCGCGGGTTCGAGATCGCGCAAGGCCGCCTCGGGCCGGGCCGCATTCATCACTGCATGCGCTCGATCGGCGCGGCGGAAGAAGCGCTGGCCAAGATGGTACGCCGTCTGCAAAGCCGCGTCGCGTTCGGCAAGGCAATTTCCGAACAATCGGTCTGGGAACAGCGCGTCGCAGCGGCCCGTATCGACATCGACATGACCCGCCTGCTCTGCCTCAAGGCGGCGGACATGATGGACAAGGTCGGCAACAAGGCGGCTGCACTCGAAATCGCGATGATCAAGGTGCAGGCGCCGAACATGGCGCTGCGCGTGATCGACGATGCGATCCAGGCACATGGTGGCGCCGGTGTGTCCGAAGATTTCGGTCTTGCCCAGTCCTATGCGGGCCAGCGCACGCTGCGCCTCGCGGATGGTCCGGACGAAGTGCACAACCGCGCCATCGCCCGCATCGAATTTGCGCGTCACAGCGACAAACCGGGCGACAAGACCGAATTCAGCTCGGGCGACCTTGGCGTCGCGCGCTGATCCTGTCGATGCCCCGGCCGCGAAGGTCGGGGCATCCCCATACCTGCCGCAATCGCGTTCCTGCCGAAAATAGGGGAATCCCGCAATGAGAGCCGCCGTTCTGGAACAAGCCGGCAAGCCGCTGGTGATCGAACGCCTGGGCATTTCAAAGCCCGGCCCGCACGAAGTCCTGATCCGCACGGCGGCTTGCGGCCTGTGCCATTCGGATCTCCATTTCATCGAAGGGACCTATCCCCACGCCATGCCTTGCGTTGCAGGGCACGAAGCGGCGGGAATCGTCGAAGAAGTCGGCAGCGAAGTGCGCACGGTGAAAAAGGGCGACCACGTCGTCACCTGCCTTTCAGCGTTTTGCGGCCATTGCGAATTTTGCGTGACCGGGCGCATGGCCTTGTGCCTGGGCGCAGAGACCCGCCGCGCCCCCGGCGAACCGCCGCGCCTGACGCGCAAAAGCGATGGCGCCATGGTCAACCAGATGCTCAATCTTTCGGCCTTTGCCGAAATGATGCTGATTCACGAACATGCCTGCGTCGCGATCCATCGCGACATGCCGCTTGACCGCGCGGCGGTGATCGGGTGCGCGGTGACGACCGGCGCGGGCACGGTGTTCAACGCCTGCAAAGTGACGCCTGGCGAAACGGTCGCCGTCGTCGGCTGCGGCGGCGTCGGGCTGGCCACGATCAACGCGGCGAAAATTGCCGGCGCGGGGCGGATCATCGCCGCCGACCCGATCCCTGAAAAGCGCGATCTGGCGATCCGGCTGGGCGCGACCGACACGATCGACGCCGCCGCGCCCGATGCGGCCAAACAGATCGTCGAGCTGACCAAAGGCGGGGTCGATCATGCGATCGAGGCCGTCGGTCGCCCGCAATCGGCCAGCCTTGCCGTGGCCAGCCTGCGGCGTGGCGGAACGGCGACAATCCTGGGCATGCTGCCGCTGGCCGAACGCGTCAGCCTGAGCGCGATGGACCTGCTGTCGGGCAAGAAGCTTCAGGGCGCGATCATGGGGATGAACCGGTTTCCGGTCGATCTGCCGCGTCTGGTCGATTTCTACATGCGCGGATTGCTCGATCTCGACACGATCATCGCCGAACGCATCCCGCTCGAAGCCATCAATGCCGGCTTTGACAAGATGAAAGCGGGCCATTCCGCGCGTTCCGTCATCGTCTTCGATCAATGACCAGCAATCCCCGGAGAATACCATGACCACACCCCCCGCGATGGACGCGCAGACCGCGTTTACCGGGACCGTCGTGCCCGAAGGCGACGACCGGCTCGACGAAGCGCGGCTGACGCAATGGTTCGAAGCCCATGTCGCGGGGTTCACCGGCCCGCTGTCGGTATCGAAATTCAAGGGCGGCCAATCGAACCCGACCTATCGCATCGATGCGCCTTCGGGCCCTTATGTCCTGCGTCGCAAGCCGTTTGGCAAGCTGCTGCCTTCGGCCCACGCGGTCGATCGCGAATACAAGGTGCAGGCCGCGCTGTTTGAAACCGGCTTTCCGGTCGCGCAGCAATATGGGCTGTGTACCGATGATGCGGTGATCGGATCGTGGTTCTATGTCATGGGCTGCGTCGATGGGCACACGATCTGGGACGGGGCGATGCCCGGCGCGACGCCCGCCGAACGCCGCGCGCATTATGACGCGATGGTCGATACGTTGGCCGCGCTTCATACGATCGATGTCGATGCCGTGGGGCTGTCCGATTTCGGCAAACCGGGCAACTATTTCGGGCGCCAGGTCGATCGCTGGACCAAGCAGTACCGCCTGTCGGAAACCGAAACGATGCCCGAAATGGAGCGGCTGATCGAATTCCTGCCGACGACCCTGCCCGAACAGACCCGCGTGAGCGTGGTCCATGGCGATTATCGCATCGACAACCTGATCTTTGCCAGGGGCGAACCCAAAGTGCTCGCCGTGCTCGACTGGGAACTGTCGACGCTGGGCGATCCGCTGGCCGATTTCACCTATTTCTGCACCGCCTGGGCGCAGGACAACGGCGGACGTTCAGGGGTCAAGGATCTCGACCGCAAGGCGCTGGGCATTCCCGAGCTGGAAGAAGTCGTCGAACGCTATTGCGCCAGCACCGGACGCGACGGCCTGACCCGGATCGACTGGTATCTCGCCTACAATTTCTTCCGCCTCGCCTCGATCATCCAGGGGATCAAGAAACGAGTCATCGACGGCACCGCCTCGTCCGCGCATGCCAAGGCCATGTCCGAACGAGTCCAGCCGCTGGCCGCGCTGGCGCTCGATCACGCAATCCGCGCCGGCGCCTGATCTTTCGACCTTTCAAACCGTCGGACAATGCCCAGCGACCTCGATCGTTGCGCGTTGTCCGACCGCGCGTCGACAAGACCACGGCATGATTGCAGACGGCGTAATCATCGACCTTCAACCTGTAACGAGCCATTCCAACACACCGCGTGACGACGGCAATTGGGACGGACCGGCAAGTCCGGTTGCAGTGCAGCAGACCGGGTAAGCCGCCATTGAGCCAAAATCACCGGGCGATCGACCGCCTCGCGCCCCATTCGGAATTTACGAGGCTGTAGTTAGCGCCTGAAAGCAAGGCGTGCCGGCATGCATGTGAATAGCTTGGGTCATTTCCTCAAGGCCATGGGCGGAGAGCTGGATGTCGCCGGGCGATTGGCCTAAGCGCGTTGTGAAGTCTAACAATTTTGCCGAGATCGGCGATCTTGCACAACAGACCCGAAGGCTATCCGTATGAATTTCGATGAATACGAGCAGAAATCTCAGCGCATTTATGCTGATTTCGCCACCACCATTGAATTCATATTGGATCAGGCAATCGCCGCATCGGGCGGGCCTGTTCCCCAATCAATTCAATCGCGAGCCAAGGATGCCAGTCACCTAAAGCCGAAGC
>Ga0302202_10001938_pt1 | contig 24847 bp, 22 predicted proteins | sample II_Bog_N3_3_FD_194579 | JGI IMG/M metagenome (GOLD analysis project Ga0302202, IMG submission 194579) | Peat permafrost microbial communities from Stordalen Mire near Abisko, Sweden - II_Bog_N3_3 | ecosystem: Environmental > Terrestrial > Soil > Wetlands > Peat | place: Sweden: Abisko...
GCTGGGCCTGTGGGGCTACCGGCCCACCCCGGCCGACCCCTTCATCTTCAACCACCGCAGCTTCCCGACGGCCACCATGCTGGGCGACGCCGAGCAGGTCCTGGGCGGACTGGTCGGGGGGCCCGGGACCACCCTGCTGGCCTGCCTGGGTGCGGCCCAGATCGACCGCCACGGCAACATCAATTCCACGGTGATCGGGGCCGAGACCTTCCTCGTGGGCTCGGGCGGCGGCAACGACGTGGCCTCGACGGCCGACGAGGTGGTGGTGATGTCCACCCTGACCCGGCGCCGGGCCGTGGCCGACGTCCCCTACATCACCTCCCCCGGCCGCAGGGTCCGGGCCTTCGTGACCGATCTGGCGATCTTCGAACGGGACGACTCCGGGGAGCTGGCCCTCACCGCGGTGGCCGCCGGGGAGGGGACGGTGGCCGAGCGGGTCGAAGCCGTACGGGCCCGGTGCCCGTGGGACCTGCACGTGGCCGACCGGGTGGCCGAACTGGACCCGCCCGACGCCGCAGCCATCGAGAAGCTCCGACGCTGGGACCCCCAGGGCCGGTTCCTCCGCCCCGGGGCCTGAGGGGACCACCGGACGACGGTCCGACCGGGGGCGGCTACCCCTCGAGCGGGTTGCGCCAGCCCGGGGAGACCGTGGTGCGCCCGGCCACGGCGGAGGAGCCGATGAAGTTCCGCTGGGCCTCCACCGTCCCCGCCCCGAAGCACAGCCCCCGGATGTCCCGGTAGGCCCGCTCCACCGGGTACTCGTGGCTGTAGCCGTAGCCGCCGTGGATCTGCATGGCCTCGTCGCAGACCAGCTTGGCCGCCAGGTTGGCCGCGGTCTTGGCCAGGGCCGTCTCCAGCGGCGGCGGGGTCCCGCCCGGCCCGGCCAGGTGGACGGCCCGGGTCAGCAGGAGCCGGGCCCCCTCCAACTGGACGGCCATCTCCGACAGCTTCCACCGCAGGCCCTGGAGATCGCCGATGGGGCTGCCTCCCACCTCGCGCTCGTTCATGTAGCGCACGGCGTGCTCGAAGGCCCCCTGGGCCGCCCCTACGCACATGGCGGCGTTGCCGCAACGCTCGTGGTTGAGGTGGCCGAGCAGCAATTTGAACGCCGAGGTGGTGGCGGGCTCGCCGGCGATCAGCACGTCGTCAGTGGTGATGGCCACGCCGTCGAAGGCCACCTCGGCCTCGGTGGCCGCATGGATGCCCATTCCCCAGTGCCGCCCCGTGAGCTCCACGCCCTCGCGGTCCATGGGCACGACCACCGCGCCGATACCCTTGGCCCCCTCACCGCCGGGCCACCGGCACCACACCAGGATCCCTTTGGCCCGGTGGCCGAGGGTCGAGTAGTTCTTGTAGCCGTTCAGCCGCCACCGGCCCGGTCCGTCCTCCACCAGGGCGCTCCGCATGTTCTGCACGGCCGAGCCGGCGTCGGGTTCGGTGATGCCGATGCTCACGATGGCCTCGCCGTCGGCCACCTGGGGCAGCCACCGGTCCTTCAGGGCGTCACCCCCGAGGTGCTCGATGCCCCGGGACGGACCGTTGAAGGCCAGCTGGCAGCAGATGGCCGTCGAGACGTCGTAGCGGGCGATCTCCTCCAGCACGATGGCCGCCTCCACGTCGCCCAGGCCCAGTCCGCCCCACCGTTCGCCGATGGTGATCCGGAAGAGGTCGGCGTCGGCCAGGGCGGCCACGGCGCGCTCCGAGAGCTCGCCCGACCGGTCGGCGTCCCGGGCCACCGGGGCCACGGCCCGCAGTCCCACCTCGTGGGCCAGTTGGCGCAGGGCCGTCTGGTCCTCCGACTCGGCAAAGGGATCGGTGCCTCGGGAGGTGGACACGGTGGACCGTCTTTCTGCAGGTGGGATCGGGCGGGCCGATTCTGGCAGATGCCCGCTCGGGCGTGCACGGCTCGCCACCCCACAGGGACCGTGTCCTAGTATTCCCCCGCTGGCGGCGTCGACCGGCCCGAGGGGGGGCGACGCCGGAGGACCACGGAGCCGAGGAGAGCAATGCTGCTGGAGAACCGCGTGGCGGTAGTGACCGGGGCCGGTCGGGGCATCGGCCGGGAGTTCGCCCTGGAGCTGGCCCGACAGGGGGCCGCCGTGGTCGTCAACGACCTCGGGGTGAGCCTCCGGGGTGATGCCGAGGGGGAGGACCCGGCCACCTCGGTGGTCCGGGAGATCGAGGACCTGGGCGGCAGGGCCGTGGCCTCCCACGAGTCGGTGACCGACTTCGAGGCTACGGGACGCATCATCGGGTCGGCGGTGGAGACGTTCGGCCGGATCGACATCCTGGTGAACAACGCCGGCATCGTCCGGGACCGCACCCTCGTCAAGATGGAGGAGTCCGACTTCGACGCGGTGATCGCCACCCACCTGAAGGGGGCGTTCAACACCACCCGCCATGCGGCACCGCTGATGAAGGAGGCCGGCTACGGCCGCATCGTCAACGTCACCTCCTCGGCCGGCCTCCGGGGGAACTTCGGCCAGACCAACTACGGGGCGGCCAAGGCCGGCATCATGGGCATGACCTTCGTGTGGGCCCTGGAGTTGGGCCGGTCGGGCATCACCGTCAACGCCATCGCCCCGGCCGGGGCCACCCGCATGACCGCCGCGCTGGCCTCCGAGGACGGGGAGGTCGACCCCCGGCTCGACCCGGCCATGAACGCTCCGCTGGTGGCTTTTCTGGCGTCGGACCGGGCCGGGCACGTGAACGGGCAGCTCTTCGGGCGCACGGACTTCGCCTACACGCTCTTCCAGCACCCCAAGCAGATCGCCTGGATGGACAAGGACGGCGGCTGGACCGCCGACGCCGTGGCCGACCAGTTCGACACCATGCTGGGCCAGCACCTCCAGACGGTGGGCATGGTCATGCCCTCGGGCCTGTCCCAGGACTCGGCCCGGAAGTGACCGGACCGCTGCGCCAGGGTCGCCCCGATGCCTGAGGTCACGGTCAACCACGTCGGGCTCTGCGTCACCGACCTCGATCGATCCCGCCGGTTCTACACCGGGGCCCTGGGGTTCACCGAGGACCGGACCCTGCAGCCACCCGACGGCGTCTGCTCGACGCTCCTGCGGGTGGAGCGACCGGTGGGCCTCACCGCCGTCTACCTCTCCCGCGGCACCTTCATCCTGGAGCTGCTCCACTTCGACCGGCCCGGCAATCCGGCCGCCCGCGACCGGACCATGACCGAGCCCGGGCTCACCCACCTGTCGTTTACCACCGACGACCTGGCCGCCTCCAAGGCCGCCGTGGGCGAGCTCGGCGGCGAGGTGCTGGAGGACACCGACGTGAGGGCGGCCGTGATGGTCCGCGACCCCGACGGCCAGCTGCTCGAGCTGATCCAGGCCACCTGAACCACCATGGCGCCCGGCGACGACCGACCGGCCCCGGACACCGTGGCCGGGCTGCTGCTCGGTCAGGCCGACAACGACGACCGGGCGCTCCTCTTCGAGGGACGGGAGTGGACATGGCGCCAGGTGGTGGCCGAGTCGGTGGCCCGGGCCGCCCTGGTGGCCGGGCTGGCCGGGCTGGCCGGGGGTGGCGGGGGTCCCGGTGACCACGACGGGGACGACGGGGACGACAGGGACGCCGGTCCGCTCCACCTCGGTGTCCTCCTGGAGAACACCGACGAGTACCTCTTCTGGTTGGGCGGGGCGGCACTGGCCGGGGCCGTGGTGGTCGGGTGCAACACCACCCGCCGTGGTGAGGAACTGGCCCGGGACGTGCGTTCGACCGACTGTGGGTGGATCGTCACCGACACCGCCGGGAGCAGCCGGCTCGAAGGACTGGACCTCGGGGCGGCCACCGGGAACCTCCTGGTGGTGGACTCCGACGACTACCGGGACCGCCTGGCCGCCGTGGCCGCCGTGGCCGACATGGCCGCCGTCCCGCTGCCGGATGACCGCCCGTCCCCCGACGACCTCTACCTGCTCATCTTCACCTCAGGGTCGACCGGGCACCCGAAAGCCGTGCGGATGACCCAGGGGCGGGCCGCCCGGGGAGCCACCCGGATGCCCTTCACGGCGGAGGACGTCCTCTACTGCGCTATGCCCCTCTTCCACGGCAACGCCCTGTTGTCGGCGGTCTTCCCGTGGATGGCCGGCGGGTCGACCCTGGCGTTGCGACGGCGGTTCTCGGCCTCGGCCTTCCTTCCCGACGTCCGTGAGGTCGGGGCCACCTTCTTCAATACCGTCGGGCGGGCCGTGGCCCACATCCTGGCCACCCCTCCGAGCGACCACGACCGCGACCATTCGCTGAAGTTCGTCCTGGGCCCCGAGACGTCGGCCCCCGACAAGGCGGCGTTCACCGAGCGCTTCGGGGTGCCCCTCTTCGAGGGGTACAGCTCCAGCGAGGGGGCCATCGTCCTCCACCCCGTGAGCGGGGCCCGGCCCGGGGCCCTGGGGAGGCCCCCGAAGGGCGCCGACATCGCCGTCGTCGACCCCGACTCCGGTGCACCCTGTCCCACGGCCCGCTTCGACGACAGCGGCCGGCTCCTCAACCCCGACGAGGCCATCGGCGAGTTGGTGGGCCGCAACGTGGCGTCGTCCTTCGAGGGGTACTACCGCAATCCGGAGGCCGAAGCCCAGCGCCTGCGCGACGGCTGGTACTGGTCGGGCGACCTGGCCTACCGCGACGGGGACGGGGTCTTCTACTTCGCCGGCCGGTCGGGCGACTGGCTCCGGGTGGACAGCGAGAACTTCACGGCCGCCCCGGTCGAGCAGATCCTCGGACGCATGGACGGGGTGCGGGGCGTCGCCGTCTACGCCGTGCCCGACAGCCGGACCGGTGACCAGGTGATGGCCGCCCTCGAACTGGAGGACGGGGTGGTCTTCGACCCGGGGGCCCTCGCCGACTTCCTGGCCGGGCAGGCCGACCTCGGGACCAAGTGGGCCCCCCGGTACGTCCGGGTGGTCGACGCCCTGCCGACCACCGCCACCCACAAGGTGGACAAGGCCCCGCTGCGCCGCCAGCAGTGGTCGACCACCGATCCGCTGTGGCGCCGGGAGGAGCGGGGCGAGCGGTACGTCCCGATGGGGCCGGACGACGTGGCCGCCCTGCGGGCCGAGTTCGGGGCCAACGGACGGGTGAACCTGCTCACGTCCTGACGGGTGCCGTCGGAAGCGCCACCCCTGGGCGGTACGAGGAGTCCGGGGCGGTGTCCGCCCTGGCTCCGGGACCGACGCGCCGGATCCCGGCGAGGATGGGTGCCACGCACGGTGCCGTCCGACAGGTCGACGGAGATCGTGCCCCGACGCGGAGAGCAGCCGGTCGCCGGGGCCTCACGCTCGGGCCCGCTGTCGTCCTCGTTCCGGTAGCGCCCGGAACCGGGCGTGCCCACGTTCCACCGCCTCGGCGGCTCGCCACGGGTGCGTTGCATCATCTCGATGAGCACACCGCAGTCTGCGACCCGCTGGTCGTCGTCGAGCGACCCGAGGTGGTCCTCGACCGATCGACGCTCCGGGTCGGCCGAGGTGGAGGACGCATCGACCTCCGTGGCCCACAAGGTCCGGCAGACGGACCCGCACGGAGTCGGTTGTACGCGGTGCCCGGACGTCAACTCGAGGTAGGGAGAGAACGCCACGAACGGGCTGCGGGCTGCGGGCTACGGGCTGCGGGCTGCGGACGGCGGCGTCGGCGTCGGCGTCGGCCCTCGCCACCGCGGCGTCGGCCCCTCGGATCTCGGACAGGACGTGCGTCCTGCGACGCCAGGCCGGCGTACCTCGAGGTGGTCCCCGGTGGGGTCGACAGAGGACCGCGCCCAGCGGGCGACGGCGACGAGGCCCAGGACCATGCCGAGGCCGACGACCGGGGTCAGCACCTTCGTCCCGGCCAGGCGCAGCATGACGTCGCCGTGGCCGGCAGGCGGCTCCGGAACCGGGGGTGCAGCGGAGGGACCCCGGGGCACACCGGACGTGCCGGTGCCCCGGCGGGTCCGAAGACCACGCCGGGGCACCGGTGTCCCGCGCCGGGAAGCGCCCGGATCGCCCGCGGAGGGTCAGCTGACGGCGATGCCCTCGCTGGCCACCGGGATGTTCCACACCGTCTCCACCGGGGTCAGGGACCCGTGGGCACCGATGGCGAAGGCGTCGAACGCTCCGGAGCCGCCGCTCTCGACGTACAGGAACCGTCCGTCGGGGGACGCCGCCGAGTCGGTCGTCCCGGGGTGGGTCGCCGCCGCGGTGGCCTGCACGAGCGACGGGCTGCCGGCACCGTCCACCGAGAACGAGCTCACGGTGGCGCTACCGGCGTTCGAGCCGTAGAACGTTCCGTCCACCCCGGTGATCCAGCACAGCGCCGCGGCGCCGTCGGCCACCGAGCCCACCAGCGTGAGCGAGCCGTTCGGGTCGACGTCGTAGGTGCTCACCGTGCTCGTGGCCGCCTCGGCCCCGACCAGTCGGCCCTGGGTGTCGAACGAGAAGGCGAAGGGCACCGGGGTGGCCGAGGTCGTCACCACCGGTGCGGCGCTCAGCGTCCCGAACGGCCCCACGGTGAAGACCTCGTAGGCACTGCTCGAGGCCTTGGTGGTCACCACCAGGTGCGCGCCGTCCGGGGTGAACCCGACCTGACCCGCGCCGTGGAGGAAGTTGGGCGGGTCGGTATTGGCCAGCCCGAGTGAGCGCACCTCGCCGGGGATCGGGAACAACCGGTCGCCGAATACGTGGAACTCGGCCACCGACCCCGTGCCGCCGCTGTTCAGGACGGCCACCGTCGAGCCCGAGGAGGTGACACTGACCGGGAACTCGCCGCCCGAGGCGATGGTCTGGGTGAGCTCCAACCAGGAGCCCCGCACCGAGAACACCGAGATGGTGTCACTCCCGGCGTTCACCGCCACCAGGTCCCGGCCGCCGTCGACCAGGGCCAGCCCGCCCTGGGAGGCCAACGGATCGGCGGTGGCCCCGGCGGCGGTGGCACCGTCGCCCCCGGTGGCGAAGGTCCCGGCGTAGGACACCGAACCGTCGGTGCTGCGGTCGTAGGACAGGATCTGGTTGCCCGAGACCTGGTCCGTCTCGAGGAACACGGCGTGACCCGGGTCCGGCGAGGCCGAGGCCGTGGTGGCGGCGAAGGCGCCGGCGGCGCCGGCGGCGACCCCGGCGGTGAGCGCCGCGGTGGCCAGGATTCGAATCGGTCGGTCGAGGTGCATGGGATCTCCTTTTGTGCGGCATCGTTGCCACCTGCCAGTCCTCCGACGACCGGCGGCGTTACACCCGATGTCCGACACTCCCCCCGCCCGCCCTAGATTGCCGGTCCGTGGACGACGCCGCACTCATCGAGCGCATGCTGGCGGGCGACGAGCGCGCCTTCGTGGAGATCGTCCGGCGCTACGACGACGTACTGGTGCGACTGGCCCGGACCCACGTGGGGAGCGAGGCGACCGCCCGTGACGTCGCTCAGGAGACCTGGGTGGCCGTGTTGCGGGGGCTCGACCGGTTCGAGGGCCGGTCGAGCTTCAAGACCTGGCTGCTCCGGATCTGTGCCAACCGCGCCAAGTCCGTCGGAGCTCGTGAGCACCGCTCGGTGCCCGTCGATCCCACCGAGACGGGACCGACCGTCGCCAGCTCCCGGTTCGACGAGTCCGGGATGTGGCGCGACCCGCCCGTTCCCTTCACTGAACTGGTCGAGGGTCGCATCGCCTCGGCGGATGTCGTCTCGGAGATCCGCCGGACCATCGACGGACTGCACGACCCGGCCCGAACCGTCGTAACGTTACGGGACGTCGAAGGACTGTCCACCGGTGAGGTCGCCGAGCTCCTCGGGCTCACCGAGGCCAACGTGCGGGTCATCCTCCACCGGGGACGGGCCCGGGTACGAGCCGCACTGGAAGCGATGACGGAAGGGGGACGACGATGGGACTCCTGACAGCGGACATCGAATGCCGCCAGGCCGTCGAACTGGTCAGCGACTACCTCGACGGCGCCCTGCCCCGCCGCCAACGCCGGCGGCTCGAACGGCACCTCGCCCACTGTGACCACTGTTCGGCGTACCTCGAACAGCTGCGGGTGTCGATCGAGCTGACCGGGACGGTCGAGCCCGAGGCCCTCGACGACGACACCGTCGAGGGGCTGGTCGACCTCTTCCGGCGGTACCGCACGGACGAGCCCTGACCGGCCCACGGCCGGAGCGGTCCCACCGGCCGGGCATGCACGCCGCCCCGGCTCAGCCCCCGAGGTCGACCGGCAGGACCCGGGCCCCATTGACCAGCGTCGACGGGGTGTACTCCGGGTCGCCGGCCAGCCGGAACCGGGGATGGCGGGCCAGCAGCTCCTCGAAGAACACCCGGCCCTCGAGCCGGGCCAGGCTCGAGCCGAGGCACACGTGCTCGCCGAACCCGAAGGCCAGGTGCGGGACGTCGGGTCGACGGGTGACGTCGAGGCGGCCGGCCGAGGGACCGAAGGCCGCCCCGTCCCGGTTGGCCGAGGCGTAGAGCATCACCACGAAGGTCCCGGCGGCCACCGGGGTGCCGGCCAGCTCCACGTCCACCACGGCCGTCCGTCCGAAGGCCTGGATCGGGGTCACCCACCGCAACAGCTCCTCGACGGCCCCGGGCAGCAGTGACGGGTCGCCCGCCAGGGCCTCCCGCTGGTCCGGGTGGCGGGCCAGGGCCTCGACCCCACCCGACAGCAGGGTCCGGGTGGTCTCGTTGCCGGCCACCAGCAGGGTGAGGAAGAAGCCCATGATCTCCGACTCGTCGAGCAGCCGGTCCCCCACCGGCGTGGTGGCCAGAAGCCCGCCCAGGCCGTCGGACTCCCCGGCGGAGCGGTGGACATGGTCCATGAGGAACCCGAGCAGCCCGCCCAGGCGGGCATCCCGCTCGGTCGGGTCCAGGTCCGGGCCCTCGATGGTGGCGTCCGACCACCGGCGCAGCTGCTCGCGGTCGGATCCGTCCACCCCCAGCAGGTCCGAGATCACGGCGATGGGGATGGGGGCGGCCAGCCGCTCCACCAGGTCGAAGGGGCCGTCGGCCGGCACCTCGTCGAAGGCCCGGCGGACCACGGACCGGACCCGCTCCTCCAACGGGGCCACGGCCCGCGGGGTGAACCGGCGGTTGATGACCGAGCGGTAGGCGGCGTGCAGCGGCGGGTCGAGGTGCAGGATCGAGAACGCGCTCAGCTGTCCGCCGTCCGACACCCGCAGCGGGTCGTTGATGAGCACGCCCCTTCCCGAGACGAACCGGGTCGGGTCGCGGCTCACGTCGCGGACCTCCTGGTAGCGACTGAGGGCCACCAGGCCGTCGTCGGTGGTGTGGACGGGGGAATGCTCCCGGAGCCAGGCCAGTACCTCGTGGTAGTCGGGCTGCAGGAAGAACCCCGGTGTGGCCAACCGCACCTCCGGGCCGGGGACGCTCATTCGAGCAGGGAGAAACCGCCGACGCCCCGGCTGGCCATCTCGTAACAGAGTGTGTCGTAGGGCTCGACGATCCCCCAGGTCACCTCGCCGTCGCTCTCGAACCGGGCGTGGTGCTGGTCGAGACCGCAGATGCGGGCCCGGACCTCGGGGTCGTTGGCGTCGTAGGTCTCCCCGGTCACCACCCCGTCCCCCACGTCCATGCCGTGCCAGACGTCGCCGTCCGGCGTACCGCCGTTGGGCCCGCCGTACATGCCGCAGCGCAGAAAGGCGATCTGGTTCCCCAGACGTTCGAAGGTGGCCGTCCGCTCGGTGCCGTCGGCGAAGACGTAGTCCACCTCACCGGCCACCACCAGGTGGGTGTCGGGCTCGAATCGCAGTCGGTGACGCCGGCCCCGCAGGGTATCGCTCCCCCGCCGAGGGTCGCCCAGGTTGTAGAGGACGTGGTCGCCCCAGATGCCGTACTCCTCGAACTCCACCCACTCCCCCGAGTAGGGGTGCTGGTACCCGCTCCACCGGGCCCGGCCGCCCACCCCGTCGCGCACCCCCCAGTGGTGGTCCCGGGTACCGCGATGGGTCCCCCGGTCCAGCGTCAGGCGCTCGCCGGCCACCTCGACCCACCCCGACTGGCGGCCGAAACCGTCGTAGCCCGCCACCCCGGCGAAGGGCCGGGCCCCGGCCACCGACCCGGCGCCGATGTTGCGGTAGACGGGACGCTTGGTGTCGAACCACGAGAGGTCGCAGGCGATGCCGAACTCGTTCGGGTCGAGGGCGATGCGCCACTGGCGGAACGGCTCGACCACCTCGAACCGGATGGGGCCCACCGACAGGTCCATGCGGTTCAGCCCCAGCTTGCGGTGGGCCCTGACCGTGGTGTGGTGCCCCCGGTGGTTGACGATGACGAAGGCCTCGGCCGTCCCCAGGTTGGGATAGACCCCCATGCCCGCCACCACCAGGAGGTCCCCGGTGGTGTCCTGGCTGGTGAACCACATCCGCTCGTAGGCCTGGGGGTCCGACGTCCACATCACCCGGACCGGGTGGGGATGGTTGTGGATGAGGAACTCGTCGAGGCCCGACATCGGGTAGTGCTCGATGCCGGCCTCGAACCGGGCCCCGACGATGGGGACGTCGAGGGGACCGGTCACCGGGGACCGATCCCGTTGACCGCCTGCAGCTCGACGTACTCCTCCAGCCCGGCCTCGCCCCACTCGCGGCCGATGCCCGACGCCCCGAACCCGCCGAAGGGGGCCAGCGGGTCGGGCAGGTAGCCGTTGATGCCGATGGAGCCCGTCCGCACCGAGCGGGCCACGGCCAGGCCCCGCTCCCCGTCGGACGTCCACACCGAGCCGGCCAGTCCGTAGGGCGAGTCGTCGGCCACCCGCACGGCGTCGGCGTCGTCGTCGTAGGGGATGACCACCAGCACCGGCCCGAAGATCTCCTCCCGGGCGATACGCATGGCGTTGTCCACGTCGGCGAAGACGGTGGGCCGGACGAACCAGCCCCGCGGTTGGTCCTCGGGGGCCGTCGGTCCCCCCGCCACCAGGCGGGCACCCTCGCCGGTGCCCAACTCGATGTACCCCCGCACCCGGTCGCGCTGACGCCGGCTCACCAGCGGACCGATCCGCGTGGCCGGGTCGAACGGGTCGCCGACGGTCATCCGGTCGGCCAGGGCGGCCACCATGTCCACCACCTCCCCGTAGCGCGACCGGGGCGCCAGGATGCGGGTCTGGGCCGCGCAGGCCTGGCCGTTGTTCATGAACGAGGCGTGACGAAGGCCCTTGGACGTGGCCTCGAGGTCGGCGTCGTCCAGGACGATCGCCGCCGACTTCCCCCCGAGCTCCAGGCTCACCCGGGTGAGCGACGCCCCGCACACCGAGGCGATCTGCCGGCCGGCGTCGGTGGAGCCGGTGAAGGCCACCTTGTCCACGCCCGGATGGGCCACCAGATGGCGGCCCGTCTCCACCCCGCCGGTGAGGACCGAGACCGTGCCGGCCGGGAGCCCCGCCGCCTCGACCGCCTCGGCCAGCAGCACGGCGTCGAGGGAGGCCTCGGGGGCGGCTTTCACCACCACCGTGCAGCCGGCCAGCAGGGCCGGGGCCAGCTTGGTGGCGATCAGCACCTGGGGGACGTTCCAGGCCACGACGGCGGCCACCACGCCGACCGGCACCCGACGCAGCAGGTAGTCGGCGTACCGGCCGGTCCGCCGTTCCTCCCACGGGGTCCGGGTGGCCAGGTCGACCATGGACCGCATGATGTCGAGCGGGGCGGCCACCTGGCCCAGACGGGAGAACCCGATGGGCGAGCCGTTCTCCGAGGTGATGGTGGAGGCCAGCTCGTCGGACCGCAATTCGAGCTCGACGATCAACCGGTCGACCGCGGCAATGCGCTCGGCCACGTCGAGGCGGGGCCACGCCGTGGTGTCGAAGACCGCACGGGCCCGGGCCACCGCCCGGTCCACGTCCGCCGGGCCGGCGTCGGGGACCACGCCGAACAGGTCCTCGGTGTGGGCCTCGACCACCTCGACGGTCGCCCACGTCGACGGGTCGACCCATTCGCCGCCGATGAACAGCTGCCGGACGTTGCGCACGGGCCGGACCTCAGCCATCCGCCCGGGCCGCAGCCCGACGGTTCCCGTCCGCCACCCCGGGGGCATCGGTCACCTGGGCAACCCGAGGATCCGCTCGCCGATGATGGTGCGCTGGATCTCCGAGGTCCCACCGGCGATGGACGAGGCCTTGCTCCACAGCCACTGGCGCTGCCACCAGCCCCCGGCCGGGTTGTCCCCGGCCGTTCCCCACAGCGGGGCGGCGTCACCGACCACGGCCAGGGCGGCGTCGGACAGCGACTGGGTCATGTCCGTCCAGGCCAGCTTGACCAGGGAGGACTCCGGACCCGGCTCCTCGCCCCGCTGCAGGCGGGTCATGGTCCGCCAGTTGTGGAGCCGCAGCACCCGCAGCTTCACGTAGGCGTCGACCAGCTGGTCGGCCACGAACGGGTCGTCGAAGGCACCGTTCTCCAGCGCCAGGTCGAACAGCTGGCCCAGGTAGACCTCGTGGACCACCTGCTCCTTGAACGGGAACGTGGTGCCCCGCTCGTGGGCCAGGGTGGTGTTGGCCACCGCCCATCCCTGGTGGAGCCCGCCCACCAGGTGGTCGGACGGGACGAAGACCTCGTCGAAGAACACCTCGTTGAACTCGGCCTCGCCGGTCATGGTCACCAGCGGCCGCACCTCGACCCCGGGGGCCTCCATGTCCACGACGAGGCACGAGATGCCCCGGTGGCGCGGGGCGTCGGGATGGGTCCGGACCAGGGCGATGCCCCAGCGGGAGTACTGGGCGTAGCTGGTCCACACCTTCTGCCCTTCGAGGACCCACCCGTCGTCGGTGGCGGTGGCCCGGGTGGACAGCGACGCCAGATCGGAACCGGCCCCCGGTTCGCTGAACAGCTGGCACCAGATGTCCTCGGCCCGGAGGATCCGGGGCAGCCACCGGTGACGCTGCTCGTCCGTCCCGTGGGCCAGGAGCGTGGGTCCCACCAGGTTCACCCCGGTGCGGTTGACCGGCTGCGGTGCCCGGGACCGGGCGTACTCCACGTTGAACAGGGCCACCTCGATGGGCGAGGCCCCCCGGCCGCCGAACTCCTCGGGCCAGTGGATGCCCACCCAGCGGTCGGCGGCCAGCCGGGCCTGCCAGGCGCGCCCCCAGCGGAATTCCTCGTCGAACGAGGCGAATTCCGGTGTGGGCTCCACGTTGGCCCCGAGCCAGGTCCGCAGCTCGTCCCGGAAGCGGCGGGACTCCTCGGACAGGGAGAGGTTCACCGGCCCTCCCCGGGCCGCGCCGGTCGGGCCGGCGGGTACTCCACCTCGTCGTCGGTCGTCCGGGCCGGTTGCATGGGCCCCCGTTGTACCGCAAACGGGCGGCCGCTGCCGACAACCCGGCTCCCGTCGTGCCATACTCGGCCCAGCCCGCCGGCAGCCGGCAGCGGGCCTGACCAGGGGACGAGGGGGTTGACCGTGGCCGTTTCCACACCGACGGACGTCGACCCGACCGACGCGGCCGCCGTGCGGTCGGCCACGGACCCGGCCGTCCGCGGGGGCGCCCCCGTCGCCGGGCGGACGTCTCGACGCACGGCCTGAGCCTTCCGGTCCCGCACCGACCGCACCGACCGCACCACCCCACCCCACCCGACGGCTCCGGCGGACCACCCACCGCCGGCCCGATCCCCACACCGAGGAGAGACCGATGGCTGACACCACACCGACCGGCGAATTCCGCCTGCTGATCGACGGCGCGCTGACCGACGCCGCCGAGGGTGGCGGCTTCGACAACCTCAACCCGGCCACCGAGGAGGTGCTCGGCCAGACCGCCGACGCCACTGCGGCCGACATGGACCGGGCCATCGCCGCGGCCCGGCGGGCCTTCGACGAGACCTCGTGGTCCACGGACCGTGCCCTGCGCCAACGGTGCCTCCGCCAGCTCCAGGACGCCATCGTCGGCGAGCAGGAGGAATTCCGTTCCGAGCTGGTGGCCGAGGTGGGCACCCCGGTGACCGTGACGTACCTGGCCCAGCTGGACACCCCACTGGAGGAGGCCCTGCTGTGGCCGGCCGACTACATCGACCGCTTCGAGTGGGAGCGTCCGCTCCCCGACAACAACGCCTTCGGCCAGCCCAGCTGGCTGCGGGTGGTGAAGGAGCCGGTCGGCGTGGTCGGCGCCATCATCCCGTGGAACTTCCCCATGGAGATCATCCTGGGCAAGCTGGGCCAGGCCCTGGCCACCGGCAACACCATGGTCATCAAGCCGGCCCCCGACACCCCGTGGACCGCCACCCGCATCGGTCGGCTGATCGCCGAACAGACCGACATCCCCGCCGGAGTGGTCAACATCGTCACCTCCTCGGACCACCTGGTCGGCGAGCAGCTGGTCACCGACCCACGGGTGGACCTCATCTCCTTCACCGGGTCGACGGCCACCGGTCGCCGCATCATGGCCGCCGGTGCCCCCACCCTGAAGCGGTTGTTCCTCGAGCTGGGCGGCAAGTCGGCCGACATCATCCTGGAGGACGCCGACCTCGAGTCCAAGCTGGCCTTCTTCGGGTTCATGTGCATGCACGCCGGCCAGGGCTGCGCCATGCTCACCCGTACCCTGGTGCACGAGTCGCGCTACGACGAGGCGGTCGAGCTGGCCAAGGTGGCCATGGAGGGCGTCACGTACGGCGACCCGACCGACCCGGCCAACATCTGCGGGCCGGTCGTCAGCGCCAAACAGCGAGACCGGGTCATGGGCTACATCCAGGCCGGCCTCGACGAGGGCGCCCGCCTGGTCGTCGGCGGTCACCGGCCCGACCACCTCGACAAGGGGTACTACGTCGAGCCCACCCTGTTCGCCGACGTCGACAATTCCATGCGCATCGCCCGCGAGGAGATCTTCGGACCGGTGCTGGTGCTGATCCCCTTCCGCGACGATGACGACGCCGTGCGCATCGCCAACGACTCCGAGTACGGGCTCTCGGGCGGGGTGACGTCGGCCTCGGAGGAGCGGGCGCTGGCCGTGGCCCGGCGCATCCGGGCCGGCACGGTCGGGGTCAACGGCGGTATCTACTACAGCGCCGGGGCACCGTTCGGCGGGTACAAGGCCAGCGGGCTCGGCCGGCAGAACGGCCTCGAGGGCTTCGAGCAGTACCTCGAGACCAAGACCATCGCCGGTGGCCTGTGAGCGGAGCGGACATCCCCGTCGTCGACGACCGCCGGACCGCCCGGGCCCGGGCCCGCGAGGAGCACGACCGGGTACTGGCCGCCGGCCGGCACCTGCTCCAACAGCTGACCTTCCGGGACGTCGAGGTGAACGGGGCCGACCTGGCCATCGACCTGGACCTCGGCCCCACGGTGACCAACCCCCGGGGTGCGCTCCAGGGGGGCATCATGGCCACCCTGGTCGACATCGTGGCCGGTCGGGCCGTGCTCCTCGACGGGCCCCGTGACGGCGTGGCCACGACCGACCTGTCCATCCACTACCTGCGTGGGCTCACCGTCGGCCCGGCCCGGGCCGTGGCCACGGTGGTCCGCCGGGGACGCAGCCTGGCCGTGGTGACCGTGGACGTCATCGACGTCGGCACCGGCGAGCTGTGCGCCGTGTCCACAGTGGCCTTCTCGGTGTCGCCCGCGGCAGCCGCGGCTGCGGTACCCGACCAGGTGTCCTAGATTTCCCCGGGGGCCGGGGGGCCGATGGACGCCCGCCACCCCGCGGTACCCGCCCGGCGGCAGCCGGCCCGATCCACCAAGGAGCAGTCATGTCCGAAGAGTTCGTGCAGTACGAGACGCTCGACGAGGGCCGCATCGCCCGCATCATGCTGAACCGGCCCGAGGCCCGCAACGCCCAGAACCGGGGACTGCTGGTCGAGCTGGACGAGGCCTTCCTCCGGGCGGAAGCCGACGACACCGTCCGCGTGGTGATCCTGGGCGGCATGGGGCCGATGTTCTCGGCCGGCCACGACATGGGCTCCAAGGTGGCCCAGGCCGAGTGGAGCTCGGACAACCCGCATCCCACCCGGCGCATCAACGGGGGCACCCGCACCGGGGCCGAGCAGCGCATGCTGCAGGAGTGGCACTACTACTTCGAGAACACCCGCCGGTGGCGCAACCTCCGCAAGATCACCGTCGCCCAGGTCCACGGCACGGTGTTCGCCGCCGGCCTCATGCTCATGTGGGCCTGCGACCTCATCGTGGCTGCTGACGACGTCTCCTTCGCCGACGTGGTGGGGACCCGGCTCGGCATGTGCGGGGTGGAGTACTTCGCCCACCCCTGGGAGTTCGGGCCCCGCAAGACCAAGGAGCTCATGCTGACCGGTGACTCCCTCGACGTGGACGAGGCCTACCGCCTGGGCATGGTGTCCAAGGTCTTCCCGGCCGACGAGCTGTCGGACCGGACCCTCGAGTTCGCCCGGCGCATTGCCGACCTGCCCACCATGACGGCGCTCCTCATCAAGGAGTCGGTCAATCAGACCGTGGACAACATGGGGTTCTACAACTCGCTGAACGCCTGCTTCACCCTGCACGAGCTCAACCACTCCCACTGGGCCGAGGTCCACCAGGGCGGTATGCCCATCGCCACGGCGGAGGACGGCATCACCGACTGGCGGTCGGCCCCGCCGGTCCGCCCGGCGCTGAAGACCGAGCCCTGAGACTCCGGGCCCAGGTCGTCATCGTCCACCTACCGTCCATCGCCGCCGGACGGGGCGACCGGTGACGCAGTTCGGGCCCGGTCCGGCGCCGTGGGGCCCACCGCCGTCGCCACGGCCACCACCGCCACCACCGCCACCACCGCCACCACCGCCACCACTGCCGTCACTGCCGTCACTGCCGCCGCTGCCCGGCGGGCCGCCACTGCCGCCGCCTCCCGGCGGGCCGGCGCCGTGGCCGACGGTCGGACCTGGCGGGTCCTCCGTGGGTGTCGCCCCCGGTTCCCCGGAGGCCGGCGGACCCGGCTGGACCTCCGCAGGCGGCGCCGTGCTCTGTTCGGTCGCCGGCGTGCTGCTGGTGGCCGGGTTGGTTCTCGCCGGCGTGGGGTTCCGACACCTCACGACCGCCCCGTCGTACCCCGCGGACCCCTCCGGCATCACGTCGCTGCGACGCGGCGTCACCCTCGCCGTGCTGGTGGCCGTCGCCCTGTCGGGAACCGTCCTGGTGGCCGCCGTGGCGTGGGCGGTGTCACGCGTCGCCGCGCCGGCCCGGAAGCGGCTGGTGGCCGCCGGGACCGTCGGGTGCGCCACCGCCGCCGTCACCGTCGTGCTGCTCGTCGCCGTGGTCCAGTCGGTTCCGCTACCCGCCGGGGCGTTCGCCCAGTCCTCGACCTCGCCGACCGTGGTCGCACCGGAGACGGGCTTCGGGGGGTATACCCGTTCGGGCGACGTCACGCAGATCAGTGCACAGTGGCGCGTCCCGACCATCGCCCCCGACTCCCCTCCCGGGCACGCCGCGACATGGATCGGTGCCCAGTCGGCGGGTGGCGGGTACCCGTTCATCCAGGTGGGGATCACCGAAGACGCCTTCGGAACGGGGCCACCGATCTACGAGGGGTTCTGGAGCGACACGACGGCCGACTTCCACCCGGAGCCGTTCGGCGTCGTGGCTGCCGGGGACCTGGTCGCCGCCTCGATGGTCCGCACCGCCCAGGGGTGGACCGTCACCCTCGACGACCAGACGACCGGGACACCGGTGTCCACGCTCGTCCCGTACGGTGTCGGAGCTTCGTTCACCGAGGCGGAGTGGATCGAAGAAGACCCCTCCCCGTCGGACGTGACCGCACAGGACCTCCCGTACCCGCAGATGACACCGGTCACGTTCCAGGACCTCCGGGTGGACGGCACACCGCCGCAGCTGACCCTGGGCGACGGCATGACCCTCACCACGTCGAACGGCATCGTCCTGGTACCGTCGCCGGTCGAGGACGACTCGTTCACCTTCGCCCCGCCGACCGGTCCGGCGGCCCAGTACCTGGCCGACGCCGCCTCCCTCGACACGGCACTGGCCCGGTTCGCCGTGGCATTCACCTCCGGGGGGTCGACACCGGCCCCGCTCCGGGCCCTCGAGGCGGCACAGCTGTCCCTGGCCTACTCCACCAACGCCAGGGACTTCCGCGACCAGTCGTGGCCGTCGACCGTCCAACCGGCCATGGCCCTCCTGGCCCAACGGCTCGAGGACGTGGTGAACGCCATCCAGGCCTGGACGGCGTCGGGGGCCGGCGCCTCGGGGCCGGCCTTCGACCGGCTCCATCAGGCGCAGGAAGTCCGCCCACTGGTCGACCAGGTGCGTGCCGACCTGGGGCTGCCGCCACCGTGACCGACCGGGGCGTTCTCAGTCCGAGGCGGGCAGAGCCTTGGCCGTCTTCAGCTCCAGCAGCCGTCCGTCGACGCTGAGAGCGCCGGCCCCGGGCTTCACGCAGAGGATCTCGACGCCACTGGTGGTGTCGGTGTAGCGCTTGCCCAGCAGGGTGCCACCGTCGTGGCCCGCCACGATCGAAAGGGTCCGATCGACGTCGCCGTCCAGCGGCACCACGGCCACCCCGCCGCAGGCCAGCTCCCCGCCCTGGCCCACCTTCACCACAACGATCTCGGTCTCGCAGACCTGGCTGCGGAACCGGGTCCCAGGCTTCAACTCCACGTGCACTCCCCCTCGATGACGACCGGCTGTCGGCGGACATCCTGCCATGACACGGCTCCCACGGCATCCTTGCACCCGCCGGCACCCTGTGATAACGTCATTCTCACCAGAAGAGATGCTTCGTTCGGGCCGCACCGCCCCGCCGGGAGAGAACGGTCGGGTGGCGGACACCGGGCAGGCACCGCCGACCCAGAGGGGGAACACCACCGTGCCATCGCGAGAGCTCGACTTCCCGGTCTTCGACGCCGACAACCACATGTACGAGACGGAGGACGCGCTGACCAAGTTCCTCCCGAAGGAGTACTCCAAGGCCCTCGAGTACCTCGAGATCAAAGGCCGGACCAAGATGGTGGTGCGGGGCACCATCAGCGAGTACATCCCCAACCCGACCTTCGAGGTGGTGGCCGCCCCCGGGGCGCAGGAGGAGTACTACCGGCACGGCAACCCGGACGGGAAGTCCTACCGGGAGCTGATCGGCGAGCCGATGAAGTCCATCCCCGCCTTCCGCTCGGCCGCCCCCCGCCTCGAGCTGATGGACGAGCAGGGTATCGACCGGGCCCTCATGTTCCCCACCCTGGCCAGCCTCATCGAGGAGCGTCTGAAGGACGACCCCGAGATGATCCAGGCCATCGTCCATTCCCTCAACCAGTGGATGTACGAGGCCTGGCAGTTCAACTACGAGGACCGCATCTTCGCCACCCCGGTGATCGCCATGGGTCTGGTGGACCAGGCCCTCGAGGAGCTCGAGTGGGTCATCGAGCGCGGGGCCAGGGCCGTCCTGATCCGCCCGGCTCCGGTCCCCACCTTCCGGGGCACCCTCTCCCCCGGCCTGCCCCAGTTCGACCCCATCTGGGAGCGCATCCAGGAGGCCGATCTGCTGGTGGGCATGCACGCCTCGGACAGCGGCTACAACCAGATCCCCAACTGGTGGGAGAACTCCCGGGAGTTCCTGCCCTTCCAGCCCTCGCCCTTCCGGGCCCTGGCCCAGGGACGCCGCCCCATCTACGACACCATGGCCGCCATGGTGTGCCACGGGGCCTTCACCCGTTTCCCCCGCCTGAAGGTGGCCGCCGTGGAGAACGGCGCCAACTGGGTGAAGAACCTGCTCAGTGACTTCGACGACGTCTACCACAAGATGCCCCAGGAGTTCGCCGAGGACCCCAAGGAGGCCTTCCTGCGGTGCGTCTACGTGAACCCGTTCTGGGAGGACAACCTGCCGGCGCTGGTGGACCTGGTCGGTGCCGATCACGTGCTCTTCGGCAGTGACTTCCCCCACCCCGAGGGACTGGGCGATCCGATCTCCTACGTGGACGAGCTCGAGGGCCTGCCCCACGACGTCGTCGCCAAGGTCATGGGGGGCAACCTGGGCAACCTGATGGGCGTGGGCGTCCCAGCCTGAGCCGGACCACCACCGCCGTCGCGTGACCGGCCGGGATCGTCGGCCCTCGGGCCGGGGGCCCGGCCGGCGCCGCGCCGGGGAAGCCACCGGTACCGGCCGGCCGCTCGCCTACGGCCCAGCGCCGATCAGGCCTCGGCGATGTCCCGTCCCGGCATCGGCTCGGCGAGCTCCGCCCGCCAGCCCGGCGACCCGAAGCCGGTGGCAAAGTACTGCGTCTCGTGGACCACGGAAGAGCCGGAGAACTCCATGATGCTCACGGAGTAGGTAGGCACCCCGTCGTAGGTGATGAGGCACTCGCTCACCCACAGGTCCCCGCCACCGACGATCCGCAGGAGAGTGAAGTGCCGACGGGCGGGGTGGCCTCCGCGCTGGGCAGCGATCGCCGAGCGGCCCCGGAACCGTTCACCGGACTGGGGATAATCGAGCACCGCATCCGTCCGGTAGATGGCGTGCTCCGCGTCGCTGTCGCCCCGCTCCGACGCCCGCCAGTGCTCCTCGAGTGCCGCCTTCGTGCGGTCATCGGCGCTCACGGCATCCTGGCCGGTGGAGGTGACCCCGGCAGACCGGTCAGGCCGAGCGCTCGGGGCCCACGATCGCCACGAAGCTCACGCACTCGCCCGGTGCCCCGCCCAGGTTGTGGGTGAGGCCTAGCGAGCGCCCCGGGCCGACCGTCGTGATCTGGCGTTCGGGCGGCGCCTCGCCCCGGAGCTGGAGCCAGCACTCGAACAGCATGCGCAGCCCCGAGGCCCCGATGGGGTGGCCGAAGCTCTTCAGGCCGCCGTCGGGGTTCACCGGCAGGTCGCCGTCGCGGTCGAAGGCCCCGGCCAGCACGTCCTTCCAGGCCAGTCCCCGCTCGGAGAACCCGAAGTCCTCCATCAGGACCAGCTCCGTCGGGGTGAAGCAGTCGTGGACCTCGGCCATGGCCAGCTGGCTCCGGGGGTCGGTGATACCGGCCTGGCGGTAGGCGTCCTCGGCCGAACGCACCACCTCGGGGAAGGTGGTGTAGTCGTAGTCGGGGTCACCGGCCCCGCTGGCCGGTCCGGCCACGAAGCTGAGGGCCTTCACGTACAGCGGGTGGTCGGTGTAGCGGTGGGCGTCCTCGGCCCGGCAGATGATGGCCGCCGCCGAGCCGTCGCTCACCCCGCTGCAGTCGAACACCCCGAGGTCCCCGGCCACCTTCGGCGACCGGGTGATGGTCTCCATGGCCACTTCCTTGCGGAACTGGGCCCGGGGGTTCACCGCCCCGTTGCGGTGGTTCTTCCAGGCGATGCGGCTCATCACCTGCTTCATCTCCTCGGGGTCGACCCCGTAGCGGTGGGCGTAGGCCGGGGCCAGGAAAGAGAAGGCGGCCGGCGACGAGAGGGCGGCGTCGGTGCCGTCGCCCACCGGCCGGATCCCCGTGAGGCCCGAGTAGCCGGTGTCCTTCAGCTTCTCCACCCCGATGGCCATCACCAGGTCGTAGGCGCCGGAGGCCACGGCGTAACAGGCGTTGCGGAAGGCTTCGGACCCGGTGGCGCAGAAGTTCTCCACCCGGGTCACCGGCTTGTAGTCGATCTTCAGCGGCTTGGAAAGCGTCACCCCCGACGTCCCCGACGTCATGGTCCCCAACCAGAAGGCGTCGATGTCGTCGAGGGTCACCCCGGCCGAGGCGATGGTGTCCTTGGCCGCGTCGACCAGCAGGTCGTTGACACCCTTGTCCCAGCGCTCGCCGAAGGGCGTGCAGCCCATCCCCACGATGGCCACCTGGTCGCGGATCCCGTTTCTGCTCATGCCTCGTCTCCTCCGTCGTCGCCGGCACCGCCGGCCGGTGTCCCCACCGGGCGGGCCTTCCAGAAGTAGTTGTTGACCCCGTGGGCCGTGGACAGGATGCGGAAGGCCATCTCCACCCGGGTGCCGATCCCCAACCGCTCGGGGTCGACGTCGGTCATCTCGCAGCGGTACCGGCCACCTCCGTCGAAGTCCACCACCGCACCGACCACCGGGGGCGACGGGCTGTAGGCCAGGTGGTCGACCGTGAAGGTGGCCACCTGCCCGACGGCGTCGGCCATGCGTACCGGGTCCATCTCGTCGATGGTGCGGCACCGCAGGCACACCCGCGACGGCGGCAGGTGGCGGAACCCGCACACCCGGCAGTCGCTGGCCGTGAAGGCCGACTTCCACGGTGTGACCCGCCAAGTGGCCGGGGCCCCCGGCCGTTCCGGGTCGGGCCGACGGGGCGGTTCGCGACGGAGCTCGTCCCGCCAGGTGAGGAAGCGGGCGTAGGGAAGGTCGTCCCGCCCCGCCACGGCCAGGTCGGCCACGGTGGCCAGGCCCTTGGCCGCCCGCGCCTCACGGAGGGAGGGCAGGGCGTCCGTGGTCCGCACCAGGAAGACGTCGGCCCCGTCAGCCACCACCACCAGGGCGATGAGCTCCCCGGGCCCGGCTTGCTCGAGGGTGTCGGCCAACAGAAGGCCGGCCTGGGCCGCCCCCAGGTTGCCCACCACGGCGTTCCGGTCGGCCACGGCGGCCTCGGGACGGACGCCCAGGGACTTGCCGGCGGCCTGCACCGCCCGGACGTGGAGCCCGGCCACGGCCAGGTGGTCGATGTCGGTGGCCACCAGGCCGGCCCGCTTGAGCGCCCCGGCCGTCGCCTCCTCCACCAGGGGGACGTAGACCTCCTGGCCGAAGCGCTCCTCCCACACCTTGGAGTCCGTCTCACCCGGGGTGCGCCACCGGTCGAGGAATTCCGACGAGGCGGCGGCGTGGGCCACCAGCTCGGCAGCCACCGGCGCGGCACCGTCGGACGGACCGAAGACGAACGCCGCGGCGCCATCCCCGCTGTCCCGCTCCTCCGGTCCCCCGGCCAGACCGGTACGCAGGTCGGCCACCACGGCCAGCGTCCGCCGGCCGTCGGTGCGGGCCTGGACCTCGGCCACCCGCAGGGCGGCCGAGGCCGACCGTACCGAGCCCAGCAGGTCGTAGGCACCGGCCCACTCGGGGAGCCCTACGGCGGCGTGGACGGCGGTGGCGTTGGTCTTGTCCAGATAGGCCGGAGCCGGGGTGGAGAAGACCAGCTCGTCGGGAAGCGGGCCGTCGAGGGCGGCCAGGGCCCGGCGGGCCGCCTCGACGCCCATGGTCGTCGTGTCCTCGTCGTAGGAGGCGACGGACCGGGTCCCCCGGCCCGACGGGCCGCCCAGCGTGGCCCCGATGGCCGACCGCTGCAGGCGCCAGTAGGGCAGGTACACCCCCCAGGTCAGGATCCCAGTGCTCACAGTCCCCCCGTCGTCTCCACGGTGCGGTCCGGCGTGCCGTGCGCACCCCGGTCGCGGAGAGCATAGTGGCCGCCCTGCTGACCCTAGAATGCGGCGTCCGGCCGCACGGGTGCCGAAACGGGGAGAGCCATGGGACGCACGCTGTTCGACGATGAGCATGACGAGTTCCGGGCGAGCTTCCGCCGCTTCGTGGACAAGGAGATGGTCCCCCGGTCGGCCGAGTGGGACGAGGCGGGCATCGTGGACCGGGGCGTGTTCGCCCTGGCCGGCGAGCACGGGTTCCTCGGGATGGCCATCCCCACCGAATACGGCGGCGGGGGCAGCGACGACTTCCGCTTCAACCTCATCATCACCGAGGAGCTCCACCGGGTGGGCATGAACGGCGCCGCCCTGGGCTTCGCCCTCCACAACGACATCGCCCTTCCCTACCTGCTGCACTACGCCACCGACGAGCAGGCCCGGCGCTGGCTGCCCGGCGTGGCCCGGGGCGAGCAGATCCTGGCCATCGCCATGACCGAGCCCACCACCGGCTCGGACCTGGCCTCGATCGCCACCACGGCGATCCGGGACGGCGACGAGTACGTGGTGAACGGGGCCAAGACGTTCATCACCAACGGCATCAACGCCGACCTGGTGGTGACGGCGGTGAAGACCGACCCCACCCTGACCCACCGGGGCCTCAGTCTGGTGGTGGTCGAGCGCGGGACCCCGGGCTTCGAGCGGGGACGGAACCTCGACAAGCTCGGGCTCCACGCCCAGGACACGGCCGAGCTGTACTTCGCCGACTGCCGGGTCCCCGCCGCCAACCTGCTGGGCACCGAGGGCGAGGGGTTCAAGCACCTGGTGGCCAACCTGGGCCAGGAGCGCCTGTCCCTGGCCGCCGGCGGGCTGGCCGGGGCCCGGGCCGCCGTGGACTGGACCATCGACTACGTCCGGGAGCGCACGGCCTTCGGGGTGCCCATCGGGTCGTTCCAGAACACCAGATTCGCCCTGGCCGAGATGGCCACCGAGGTGGAGATCGGCCAGACCTTCATCGACCGGTGCGCCCTGGCCCTCAACCGGGGCGAATTGTCCGCCGAGGAGGCGGCCATGGCCAAGTGGTGGTGCACCGAGCTCCAGGGCCGGGTGGTCGACCGGTGCCTGCAGCTCCACGGCGGCTACGGCTACATGAACGAGTTCCCCATCGCCAAGGCCTTCGTGGACGCCCGGGTCACCACCCTCTACGGCGGCACCACGGAGATCATGAAGGAGATCATCGGACGCTCGCTCGACCTCGGTTGACGGGGACCGGGCGACCAGCCGCTCCACCGTGCCGGCCGGAAGGCCCCGGCCCCGGCCCCGGCCCCGGTATCCGACGCCCTGATCGCCGCCGTCGCCGTCCCGAACGACCTCCCGCTGCCCACCGGCAGGCCGGAGGACCACGGGAAGATCGACAGACTCGACCTCCGGACCGTGCCGCGCCGGGGGTTCGGCGGCTGACCGTCGCACTCCCTCCCGCCCCTGGTCAGGACGACGGACGGCCGGGTGCAACCCGACCGGAACGACGCTCTCTATAATTGTGAAGCCCCTTCCGCCGTGCCGCGACCGCCGCCCGGTGGACCGGACCCGGGCGGGGCACCCGACCGGTGAGGTGCGACGATGACCGAGGAGAATCCGGGAACACCCCAATGGCAGGAGCGTGCCGTCGAACGGTCCCTG
>Ga0302202_10001939_pt1 | contig 24846 bp, 19 predicted proteins | sample II_Bog_N3_3_FD_194579 | JGI IMG/M metagenome (GOLD analysis project Ga0302202, IMG submission 194579) | Peat permafrost microbial communities from Stordalen Mire near Abisko, Sweden - II_Bog_N3_3 | ecosystem: Environmental > Terrestrial > Soil > Wetlands > Peat | place: Sweden: Abisko...
TGACGTTGAGCGGATCAGCCACAGGGCCGTGGGGGACAAGAGGGCCTTGCCAAAACTATGGTTTTATTACATACTTTTGTCATGCCCGGACGTTGGTACACGGAACTGTTCGAGGTGGCCGCCGACCAGCACGGCTACGTCACCACTGACGACGTCCGAGAACTCGGCGGTACCGCCCAGGTACTCGTCGACATGCACCGCCACGGTCAGCTCCGGAGGGTCGCGCATGGTCTGTACCGGTTCGCACTGTTCCCGCAGGATCCGCGGGACGAACTGAAACAGGCCACACTCTGGCCCCGGGGACTCGGTGTGATCTCGCACGACTCCGCACTCGACTTGTGGGAGTTGTGCGACGTCAACCCGGCGAAGATCCACGTGACCGTGCCCAGATCCGCCCGACTCCGACGCCAGACACCCGCGCTCTACGTCGTCCATGTCCGCGACCTCGACCCGGCTGACGTCACTGCCTCCGAGGGCATCCCGGTGGTATCTGCGAGACGTGCCATCCTCGACGGGATCGACCGGCACCTCGACGCCCGGCTCATCGATCAGGCCATCGACAGCGGGCGACGCCGGGGTCTCCTGCTCGCCGGGGAACTCGCCGAATTGGAAGGTGTCCAGTGACGGCCGACCGGCCAGGGAAGAGCAAGCCCCCGTTCAACGTCAACGTGCTCGAACGCTGGCTGGGCGAGGCGTCCGAGCAGACAGGTGTGGCTGCGGGACGTCTCCGCCGCTGGCTCGGGTTCATGATCGTTGCCGGGATGCTGGATGCCGCCCGGCACGCCGACGACGGCGAGCCGCTGTTCCTCGTCAAGGGCGGCGTTGCCATGGAACTGCGCATGAATACAGGCGCACGCGCCACGAAAGACCTCGACACTGCCTTCCGCTCGAGCATGGATGCCATCACCGCCCATCTCGATCCGGCGCTTCGAGCCGGCTATGGGGAATTCACTGCAACTCGGACGGAACTCGAGGCGGTCAAGGACACTGGCGCACTTCGCTGTGACATCAAACTCGCCTACCGGTCCAAGCCGGTGGTGACCGTGCAGATGGAGGCCGCCACCGTCGAAGGCGGTATGGGATCCGAGATCGACCAGGTCCCCGCCAAGCCCCTCGATCACGTCGGCCTGAGTGGCCCTGCGACCGTGCCCTGCGTCGCCATCAGATGGCAGATCGCCCAGAAGCTCCATGCCTGCACGGAGGTCCTCCCCGATCGCGAAAACGACCGCTTCCGAGACCTCCTCGATCTTCAGCTGCTGGCCGGGCTCGTCAGGGACGACAGATGGCACGAGGTACGTTCCGCGTGCGTCGAGGTGTTCTCTGGTCGAGCCAAACAGTCATGGCCGCCCGACGTGACCGTCTACCAATCGTGGGAACCGGGCTATCGGGCGCTCGCTGACGAAACCGGGTTCTCCGTGCTCGACATCGCCGAGGCGGCTGACGAGGTGCGCAAGATGGTCACCCGCATCGAGAATGCGCGGTCTCGGACAGGTCCCTGAGCAGGGAGGGTGACGTTGACCGCCCTGCCAAGGTGACGTTCGGGGTGACGTTCAGGGCCGGACACAGACCGACGTCACCCTCCACGCCTGGAGGAGTCGGAATCCGAGGGTGACGTCGGAGGTGACGTCGATCCGGAGGATGGGTCGGGACCAGAGGCACCCGGCCTGGGGTCGAATCCAAGGAGATCAAGTGCCCCGTCGAGATCCAGATCACGCCAGCGGACTTCATCCCGTCATCCGAGAGGGCGGGGCCGACCGGCCGGCCTCATCGGGGCTGGGGTCGGAGGAGGCAGTTGTTCGGCTGCTCCCGCCATCCGGTGATCCATTCGGTAGTCAGGAAGCGATCCCCCTCTCACGGACTCGCATGGTGATCGTCACCGACACGGGAATCGAGCTGCCTCTGGTCGCCTCGCCCGCCACCGTGGCGCCGATCCTGGGCAAGTCCGATCACGGGGTGCGCGACGACTGCATCGCCGGCCGCATCCCGACTATGCCGAAGGGCGACCGGGCCGGTACCCATCACCGGATTCCGGTTGCCCGGCTCCTCGATCTGCTCGGAATTCCGTATCGCATCGAACGCGTGGCCTGTTGACACACGCCCTCCATTCGGCGCCTCACCTGGTTCCCAACCCGTGCTCGCCACGCGTCCCGCACGGACCTCAGCGATCGACCGCCGGTCGACGGGCCGGCAACGGTTCAGAGCGCGAGTGCGGCGACTCCCAGTCCGGCTTCCAGCGAGTCAGCGGCTGCTTGGGCCTGGGCGGTCGTGTTGGCGGTGTAGACCCGCAGCGTCACCGAGGCGTCGGCATGTCCGAGGCGGTCGGCCACGGTCTTCGGATTCATCCCGTCAGCGAAGAGTTGGGTGGCGGTGTAGTGGCGGAGGTCGTGGAACCGGAACGACCACTGCTCCCCCGGGGCCAGGTCGGTCCGCGTTGCCTTGGGATTCGACTTGTGGAGTTCCGTCAGTGCCGGAAGTTCCAGGCGCCGGCACAGCCGGTCGAAGGCCTGGCTGATCGAGTCGGGCAGTAGGGGTCGGGCACCGTCGGGGTCGGAGCTGAAGATGAACGAGTCGGACGACAGGGCCACGCCGGCCACCGTGGCATCGTCTTCCGCCCGGGCCTGCCGGGCCTTCAGCACGACCATGGCCTGATCGCCCAGCAGCAGGCGGCGGGTCTGGTGCGACTTGGGGCTCTTGGTGCCGATACCGTCCGGGGTCTGCCATACCGACCGGGCCACCAGGATCGCCGCGTTCTCCCACTCGACGTCGCGCCACTGCAGGCCGCAGAGCTCCCCCCGCCGCATCCCGGTGATGGCGGCCAGGAGGACGATCGTCGCCAGCTCGGGATTCTTAGCCCCCGGACGGGTCGCCTCGGTGATCAGGGCCCGGACCTGGTCCGGCGAGGGCACTGCGATCTCCGGCTTGCGGGCCGAGGGAGGGGTGGCATCCTCGGCCACGTTGCGATCGACCCATCCCCACTTCCGCCCCTGCTTGAGGGCGGCCCCGATGATCCGGTGGTGCATCAGGACCGTGCTCGGGCTGAGGCCGGCGGCCAGCTGCCTGGCGTAGAGCTTGTCGAGGTCGTGGGCGGTCAGTTTGTCGAGCCGCGTGGCCCCCAGGTCCGGTCGGATCGACTTGTCGATCTTCCGCCGGTACTCGTAAAGGGTCTTCGGGCTGCGCCCCATCCGCTCGGAGTGGGCCGTCCATTCGTCCAGGAGGCTCCCAAAGGTCGCTTTGGTCCCTCCGAACTCGCCCCGCTCGACGGCGGCCACCAGGGCGGCCAGCTTCTTCTCCGCCGCCCGCCTACCGGCCCCGGGCTCCTTGCGATCGGCCGAGTAGGTCCGGGTGATCTGGACCGGCTTGCCGGTGACCGGGTCCCTGCCGATGAACACCCGAAGCTCCCACCGTCCCGGGGAGCGCTCTCTGAGGCTGCCTGCCATGCCTCAGATTGTAGGGTATTTGTAGGGTAAACCGGTGCTTCCGGCTACAAACATGGAGCCTGGGAGGAGAATCGAACTCCTGACCTACGCATTACGAGTGCGTTGCTCTACCGACTGAGCTACCCAGGCAACGGAACGTCCGACCGCCGTCCGGGAGCGGGGTGCCGTCCTGTCCCCTCCCGACCGTCTGCCGATCTTCCGGGTCAGTACGTTACCCGCGTCGCCGACACCCACCGCCACGCGGCCCCCGGGCCCGTCGTGCCGGCTTCCTCGGGCCTAGTCGGCCATCCCCGACAGCTCCACCATCAGCGCCTCGAGCAGCAGGTCCTCCCGGACGTTGCGCGACAGCGCGGCCGACGCCCGGTTGACCGCCTCGACGTGCCCGGCGGCCCGACGGCGCTCGACCCCGGCTCCCGGGGAGCCCGATGCGCCCGCCGAGCCCACGGTGGCGACCATGCGGTCCCGGTAGGCGTCGGCCAGGGCGGCGAGCCCCATGCGCAGGTCGTCGGTGCGCCACCGGCGTTCCTCGCGCTTGTGCCGGTCCTCGACCGCCCTGCGCCCGGGCACTCCTCGGGCCCCCGTCGCCTCCGCCTGCTCCTCCAGCGTGGCCAGCTCGCGGGCGTGCTCCTCGCGCAGCGGGGCCAGCGCCCCGTCGGCCAGCGCCAGCAGCTCGTCGGCCACCGACACCGCCGCCGCCCCGGTGCCGTCGAGACGTCCCGGCACCTCATGCCACCGGCTGCGCCGGTCGGTGAACCCCGGGTCGTCGGCCAGCAGCCGGGCCCGGTCGAGGTTGCCGCCCGACGCGGCCGCCACCGAGGCGGCCACCGCCCCGTCCACACCGCGGTCGACCAGCCACGACTCCACCACCGACGGCGCCACGGGCACGAACGGCACCCGGACGCACCGGCTGACGATGGTGGCCAGCCCGGGCGACAGGTCGTCGGCCAGGAGCACGAACACCGTCGACGGGGGCGGCTCCTCGACGGTCTTGAGCAGCGCCGGCGCCGCTTTGAGGGCCAGGTGGACGTCGGGGACGAGCAGCACCTGGCGGGCCGACTCCAGCGGGCGGCGCTGGGCCCGTGCCGTGATCTCGCGGGCGTCGTCGACGTCGAGGGACGCGCCCGACCGCTCGACGGTCACCAGGTCCGGGTGGGTGCCGGCCAGCGCCCGGCGGCACGAGTTGCAGACCCCGCAGCCACCGTCGGGACAGAGGAGGGCGGCCGCCAGGCCGCGGGCGGCGGCACGCTTGCCCGAGCCGGGCGGGCCGTGGAACAGGTAGGCGTGCACCGGGTGGCGGGCCGCCGACTCCAGGACGGCTACCGCGCGGCCCTGGCCCACCACGCCGGCGAACAGCACCGGATCCGGCGCCCGGGTCGGCGCCGGCCCGCTCACGGGCGACCCCCGGGGCCGGCCAGGAGCCCGACGGCGTCCCAGACCACGGCGGCCACCTCGTCGACCGGGGCGGTGGCGTCGACCACCAGCCAGGGGTCCCGCCGCTCGCCCGCCAGCGCCAGGTACCCGTCGGCCACGCGCCGCAGGAAGGCGAGGCCCTCGGACTCCATGCGGTCGGCGCCGTCGTCACCCCGACGGGCGGCGGCGACCTCCACCGGCAGGTCGAACAGGACGGTCAGGTCCGGGGCCAGTCCACCGGTGGCCCAGCCGACCAGGGACTCGAGTTCGGCGCGGTCGAGGCCGCGTCCGTAGCCCTGGTAGGCGAGGGTGGAGGCCGCATAGCGGTCCGTCACGACCCACCGGCCGGCGTCGAGCGCCGGGGCGATGACGTCGGTCACGTGCTGGGCGCGGTCGGCGGCCATCAGCAGGGCCTCGGCCCGGGGGGCCACCGGGTCGCCGTCGGGCGCCAGCAGGAGCGTGCGCAGCGAGGCCCCGAGCGGCGTCGCACCCGGCTCGAAGGTGGAGACGGCACCGAGGCGGTCGGCCAGGATCCGGGCCTGGGTGGACTTCCCGCAGCCGTCGATGCCCTCGAGGGCGACGAGGCGGCCCCGGGGGGCGCTCACCCCTCGTCGTCGGTGCTCGGGACGGCCACCACCGGCGCGGCCTTGGCCACCGCCTTGCTCGCCGCGGCCTTCCGGGCCGGGGCCTTCTTGGCGGCGGCCTTCTTGGCCGGGGCCTTCTTCTTGGCCGTCGACTTCTTGGCCGGGGCCTTCTTCTTGGCCGCCTTCTTCTTCGACGGGCCGGCCGCCCGGCGCTCGGCCAGCAGCTCGGCGGCGCGCTCCACGGTGAGCTCCTCCACGTCGTCGCCGCGGCGGAGCGACGCGTTGGTCGTGCCGTCGGTGACGTAGGGGCCGAACCGGCCGTCCTTGACCACCATGGGCAGGCCCGTGTCGGGGTCGGGACCCATCTCGCGCAGCGGCCCCTTGGCGTTGCGGCCCCGGGTCTTGGGCTGGGCGAACAGGGCGAGGGCCTCGTCCACGCCGACGGTGAGCAGCTGGTCCTCGCTCACGAGGCTGCGCGAATCGGTCCCCTTCTTCAGGTAGGGGCCGAACTTGCCGTTGTAGGCCACGATCTCCTGGCCGTCGGCCGGGTCGGTGCCCACCACCCGCGGGATGCGCAGCAGCTCGAGCGCCTGCTCGAAGGTCAGGGTGGCCGGTGACATCGAGGCGAACAACGACGACGTGCGGGGCTTCGGGCCACCGTCGACCAGCTCGCCGAGCTGGACGTAGGGGCCGAAGCGCCCGGCCTTCACCTGGACGTCGAGTCCCGTCTCGGGATCGGTGCCGAGCACGCGGTCCGATGACGGAGCGGCCAGCAGCTCCTCGGCCTTGTCCACGGTGAGCTCGTCGGGGGCCAGGTCGTCCGGGATGGAGACCGTCTGGTCACCCTTCTTCAGGTACGGGCCGTACTTGCCCGACCGGGCCACGATCTCCTGGCCGTCGGCGGCCGTGCCGATGGGCACGGCGTTGACGGCGGCGGCGTCGATGGAGTCGAGGTTGTCGGCCACCTGGTCGCGCAGGCCGCCGTGCCCGCCCGGGCCGAACCAGAACTCGCCCAGCCAGCGCTCCATGTCCTCGTCGCCGCCGGCGATCTCGTCGAGGTCGTCCTCCATCGAGGCGGTCAGGCCGTAGTCGACCAGGTCGGCGAAGTGCTGCTCGAGGAGGCCGACGACGCCGAAGGCGGTCAGGGACGGCACCATCGCCGACCCCTTCTTCCACACGTAGCCGCGGTCGAGGATGGTGGAGACGATGCTGGCGTACGTCGACGGCCGCCCCACCCCGATCTCCTCCATGGCCTTGACCAGCGAGGCCTCGGTGTAGCGGGCGGGCGGCTGGGTGGCGTGCCCCCCGGGCTCGACCGCGGACAGGCCGGCCGGATCGCCCTCGGCCATGGGCGGCAGGTGGACCTCCCGGTCGGCGAGCTCCGCCTCCGGGTCGTCCTCGCCCTCGACGTAGGCCCGCTGGAAGCCCGGGAACTCGATGACGGTGCCCGAGGCGCCGAACTCGACGGGGCGGGTTGCGCCCTCGACGGTCGCCACCCCGGTCAGCCGCACCTGGGCACTGGTCCCGGTGGCGTCGGACATCTGCGAGGCCACGGTGCGCTTCCAGATGAGGTCGTACAGCCGGAGCTCGTCACCCGACAGCGACCGGGCGGCCTCGTCCGGCGTGCGGAAGGTCTCGCCCGCCGGACGGATGGCCTCGTGCGCCTCCTGGGCGTTCTTGACCTTCTTGTTGTAGTGGCGGGGGGCGGCGGGCACGTAGGCCGGTCCGTACATGGCCGAGGCCTGGGCCCGGGCCGCGGTCAGGGCCTGCTCGGACAGCGTCGTCGAGTCGGTCCGCATGTAGGTGATCCAGCCCTCCTCGTAGAGGTGCTGGGCGACCGACATGGTCCGCTTCGAGCTGAAGCGGAGCTTGCGGCCCGCCTCCTGCTGGAGGGTCGAGGTGATGAACGGCGCCCGGGGGGACCGGCGGTAGGGCTTGTGGGTCATCGACGAGACCGTGAGCGGCGCGCCCTCGAGCCCGGCGGCCAGCGCCCGGGCCGCGGCCTCGTCGAGCACGACGACGGCGTCGGGGGTCGTCAGCCGGCCCGTGGAGTCGAAGTCCTTCCCTCCGGCCAGCGGGGTGCCGTCGACGGCCAGGAGGGAGGCGGCGAAGCTCGGTGACACGTCGGCACCCGCCGACCGGGCGGCCTCGCCCTCGGCGGTCACCGTGGCGTCGATCCCCCACCAGCCGGCCGAGCGGAACGCCATCCGCTCGCGCTCCCGGTCGACGACCATGCGGGTGGCCACGCTCTGCACCCGGCCGGCCGAACGGCCGTTGGTCTTGCGGCGCATGACGTCGGACAGCTTGAACCCGTAGATGCGGTCGAAGATGCGCCGGGCCTCCTGGGCCTCGACCAGGTGGGGGTCGATCGTCCGGCACTCCTCGATGGCCCGTCGGATGGCCTGGGGCGTGATCTCGTGGAACACCATGCGGGGCGTGTCCTCGGGGAGGCCGAGGACCTGGCTCAGGTGCCAGGCGATGGACTCGCCCTCGCGGTCCTCGTCCGTCGCCAGGTAGACCTCGCCGGCGTCGCGGGCGAGGCGCTTGAGCATGGACACCTGCGACTTCTTCTCCGGCGACACGATGTACACGGGCTTGAAGCCGTTGTCGACGTCGACGGCCAGGTCGGCCCACGACTCGTGTTTGAACGCCTCGGGGAGCTCCTTGCGGGTGGCCAGGTCCCGGATGTGGCCGATGGACGACTCGACCACGTAGTCGGGGCCCAGCATCCCGGCGATCGTCTTGGCCTTGGCCGGCGACTCCACGATCACCAGCTTCCGGGAGCCTCCCCGGGCGCGGCGCCCGGCCGGGGCTCCGTCCTCGGGGGCGGAGGACTCGTCGGGGCCGTCGGTGGTCGTCTCTGTCAGGTCGGTGGGTGGCATCGCTGTGGGCAAGGGTTAACGGTGGAACGAGGCGTTGTCAAGGCCGTGGGCGCGCCACCGGGGCCTTTCGGCCCCGGTGGACGAGTCGGTCTACTGGCGGGATCCGGGCCTCCCGGGACACCCCGGGCAGGACGTTCCCGGTGCCCGGGCGGCGCCGATCAGGCGGCCGGCGCCTGGACGGCCTGGGTGGCCGGAGCGTCGTCCATGCTCTCCGTCTTGCGCTTGGAGAACGCGATCGAGAGGAGCAGCACGACCAGCGACACGCCGGCGATCGACAGGCGTGCGGCGGTGTGGTGGGACAGGGTGATGACGGCGGGGAGGATCAGCAGCGACACCAGGTTCATCACCTTGATGAGCGGGTTCAGCGCCGGACCGGCGGTGTCCTTGAAGGGGTCGCCGATGGTGTCGCCGATGACGGCGGCCTTGTGGGCCTCGGACCCCTTGCCGCCCTCGTGGCCGTCCTCGATGTACTTCTTGGCGTTGTCCCAGGCCCCACCGGAGTTGGACAGGAAGTTGGCCATGAGCTGACCGGTCAGGATGGCACCGACCAGGAACGCACCGAGGGCGAAGTAGTTGATGCCGAACCCGACGATCACCGGGGAGAGGATCGCCAGCAGGGCCGGGGTCGCCAGCTCGCGCTGGCTGGCCGTCGTGCAGATGGCGATGACCTTGCCGTACTCCGGCTTCTCCGTGTAGTCCATGATGCCCGGGTGCTCGCGGAACTGGCGGCGCACCTCCTGGACCACGGTGCCCGCCGAACGGCCCACGGCCCGGATGGCCAGGGCCGAGAAGATGAAGGCGATCGAGCCACCGATGAGCACGCCGATGAAGGTCGTCGGGTGGGACACGTTGATCGACGTCGAGGGCAGGTTGAAGAGGGCGTTGCCGATCTGCGGCAGCTTCAGCTGCTCGCCGATGGTCTCGATGAACGAGGCGAAGAGGGCCACGGAGGCGATGACCGCCGACCCGATGGCCACACCCTTGGTGACGGCCTTGGTCGTGTTGCCCACGGCGTCGAGGCTGACCATGACGCGCTCGGCCTCGCCGGTGAACTCGCCGGACATCTCGGCCACGCCGGCCGCGTTGTCCGACACCGGGCCGAAGCTGTCCTCGGACACGATCATGCCGGCCGTCGACAGCAGGCCGATGCCGGTCAGGGCCACCAGGTAGAGGGTGAGTTCGATGTTGCCGCCACCCAGGCCGATCGACACGGCGATGGCCAGGACGATGGCGATGATGGCCCACACCGACGACTCGAGACCCAGCGCCAGGCCCGACAGGGTGAGCGTCGCCGGCCCCGTGCGGGCCGTCTCGGCGACCTCCTTGACCGGGCCCCGCTCGGTGGACGTGAAGTGCTCGGTGATCTGGCTGGCCACCAGCATGAGGACGACACCGGTCAGGACGGCGTAGAACGCCTTCCAGTAGTGGAGGTAGGCCCCCGCCACGACCGCCGTGCCGGCGATGGTCAGGATGGCGGCGGTCCACACGCCCCGGTTGATCGGGGCCATGGCGTTCCTGTCGTTCTTGCCGGCCCGCACGACGAACACGCCGACGATGGTGGCGAGGATCCCGATGGCCGGGATGGCGATCGGGAAGATGACCGACTTCCCGGCGAGCACCGCGTTCGGATGCAGCGGATTGCGGGAGATCGACGAGAACGCGGTCACGCCGAGGATCACCGCGGCGATGATGGTGATGACGTAGGACTCGAAGAGGTCGGCGGCCATCCCGGCGCAGTCACCGACGTTGTCGCCCACGTTGTCGGCGATGGTGGCGGCGTTGCGGGGGTCGTCCTCGGGGATCCCGGCCTCGACCTTGCCCACCAGGTCGGCGCCCACGTCGGCCGCCTTGGTGAAGATTCCGCCGCCGACCCGCATGAAGAGGGCGAGCAGCGACGCGCCGAAGGCGAACCCGATGAGGACGGCGGTGGCCGTGTTCTGGAAGATGAGGACGATCACCGTGGCGCCGAGGAGGCCGAGGCCCACGCAGAGCAGGCCGGTGATGGCGCCGGTGCGGTAGGCGACCTTGAGCGCGGGGGCCATCTTGCCCTCACGGGCGGCGGCCGCGGTGCGCACGTTGCCCCGGACGGCCAGGCTCATGCCGATGAATCCGGTGAGGCCGGAGCAGACGGCACCGGCCAGGAAGCAGATGACCCGGTAGATACCGGCCTGGGCGAACGTCAGGTCGACCACCGTGTGCCGCAGTACGACGACCGCGCCGCCCACGACGGCGATGTGGGTCACCGTGTGCGTGACCTTGGTGGCCGTGAAGAAGATCAGGACGGCCAGCGGCACGATGATGATGCCGATGGTCTTGAACTGTCGGGCGAGGAACGCCTCGGCGCCCTCCTGGATCGCCTTGGCGATGTCCTGCATCTTGGCGGTGCCCTGATCGGCGGCGATGACGCCACGGACCAGGAAGAGCGCGACCACGATGGCGGCGACGGCACAGACGAGTGCGAAGTACAGCCAGAGCTTGGTGTTGCTGGTCAGCAAGAAGCTCTGGTAACCCCCTTCAGCCAGGAGGTGGGTCATCGTGGGGCTCCCTTCGGTGTACGGCATGGTTACGGTCGATCGCTACACGGTCGAACGGCGCGTCACGTCGCGGACGACGAGGGACCGGGTCCCCCCCGTGCGAAGTCACGGCCGGACGGCCGGGTGCCGGGGGCCCGCCTCGGGCGCGCCGAGTTCCGGCAGTCGGGGAGAACATAGTGACAACGGGGTCCAGGGGCAAGAATCGTGCCCCGGGTCGGCCGTCAGACAGGCTCCTGCGCCGCCTCCGGCCCGGCGATGAGCTCGTAGTCCGGGTTGAGGATGGCCTGGCGCCGCGCCCAGTCGCCGACCATGCCCTCCACCACCAGCCGCGCTCCGGGCTGGATGCCCGGGATCCGGCGCCGGCCCTGGAACACGAGCAGAAGCATCCCGCTGTCGTCGGCCAGGAGGCACTCGAGGTTGGAGGTACCGGCCCGGGGCTGCACGCGCACCGAGCGCACCCGGCCGGCCACCCGCACGCGCTGGCGCCACTGGGCGTCGCCGATGGGGATGGTGCCGCGGGCGCGCTCGCCGAAGGCCTCCCGGTGCGAAAGTGCCCGGGCCGCACGCTCCCGGTCGGCGGCCTTGTCCGCCGCCCGTTGGCCGTGGGCCGTGGGCGACGCCTCCTCCGCCTTGCGGCGCCACTCGCGCCGGTTCGACCACCACCCACCGGACAGCTGGTACGGGACGACGGTGGCGTTGACGTGCTCCACGTGCCCGACGGCGGTGGCGATGGTCTCGGCGGTGTTGTCATGGAGGACCCGCTGCCAGCCCGAGGCGAAGATGCGGCGGGGCAGGAGGATCGTGAGTTCCGTCTTGCGGTCGGCCACCGTCTCCGCGGCCAGCTCGAGCGCGGCCCGCGTGAGCCGGCGGTCCTCGCACTCCTGGATGTCGAGGGGGAAGTCGGACAGGCCGAGGCGGCGCCACTCCTCCTCCAACTGCTCCGAGGCCAGCGGGTCGAGGGCGAAGTGGATCGCCCGCAGCACGTCCGGATGCAGCGTGCGGGCGTACTGGAGGGCCCGGGCCGTCGCCATGTCGAGCCGGTCGACGAGGACGACGACCTCGTGGCGGCTGAGCACGGGGGCCTCGGCCGCCTCGCTGGCGCCCTCCTCGAGCTGCTCGTCCTCCACGACGTACTGCCGGTGGAGCCGGATCAGGCCGAAGTACATGATCGGGCCGACGATCACCACGACCCAGGCGCCCTCGTTGAACTTCACGGTGGCGAAGATGAGGACGATCAGCGCCGTCAGGAAGGCGGAGATGGTGTTGACCACCACGCCGCGGCGCCACTTGGGACCGCGCACCGTCAGGTGGTGCTTGATCATCCCCGAGCCGGCCATGGCGAAGCCCGTGAACACGCCGATGGCGTACAGCGCCACCAGGGCCGACAGCTGGGCGCCGGTGGCGATGATGAGGGCCAGCGCCACGATGGTGAGCACGATGATCCCGTTGGAGAAGGCCAGGCGGTGGCCGCGTCGGGTGAGCTGCTTCGGGAGGTAGGAGTCCTCGGCCACGAAGTTGGCCAGGAACGGGAAGCCGTTGAAGCTGGTGTTGCCCCCCGTGTAGAGGATCAGCATGGTGGCGAACTGCACCACGTAGAAGAGGAACTTGCCGGCCGGCCCGGTGCCCAGGACGTACTTGACCTCCTGGGAGACCACCGTGGGGGACCCCGAGACGTACGGCACGGCGTGGGTCCAGTGGGCGATGAGGGTGACGCCGAGGACGAGGAAGCCGAGGACGCTCGACATGACCACGAGGGTCTGGCGGGCGTTGCGGCTCGTGGGCTCGCGGAAGGCGCCCACCCCGTTCGAGATGGCCTCGAGGCCGGTGAGCGAGGAGCCGCCGTTGGCGAACGACTTGAGCAGGATGATGAAGGCGGCGCCGTAGAGGAGGCCGGAGCCGTGGGACCCGACGGCCACGGTCGGATTGGCGGCGTCGTGGGGGATGGCGTGGACCGCCAGGTTCCCCATGGCCTTCTGGATGTAGCCGGCGACCACGACGATGCCGAGGCTGCCGATGAAGAAGTACGTCGGGAAGGCGAAGAACTTGCCGGCCTCCTTGATCCCCCGCAGGTTGCCGTAGAGGAGGAGCAGGATCACGGCGATGGTGATGGGCACCGTGAGGGAGCGGAGCGACGGGGCCGCGCTGGTCAGGGCCGCCGTGCCGGCCGCCGTCTGGACGGCGACGGTCACCGTGTAGTCGATCAGCAGGGCCACGGCCGCGATCTGGGCGATCTTGGGCCCGAAGTTCTCGCGGGCCACGACGTAGGCGCCGCCGGCCTTCGTATAGAAGGCGATGACGTCGAGGTACGAGAGCGTGACGAAGAAGAGGACGCCGAGGATGGCCATGGTGATGGGGACCACCAGGACGAAGCCGGCGAGCCCGAAGAACGGGATCAGCACGGTGAGCATCTCCTCGGTGCCGTAGGCCGAGGAGGAGATGCAGTCAGGAGCGAGGACGCCGAGGGCCGAGGGGCGGCCGAGCCGCTCGTCGCCCAGCTTCTCGTTGACGAGGGGCGGCCCGAGCGGGGCGTTCTTCATCCGGTACCGCAGGGTCTCGGGAAGGTCGACCTTGACCACGGTGGATGCCGTCGGTCGGGGCGGCGGGGCCGTCGACCGTCGGGGTGCCTCGGGGGGTGCGATGCCGGATCCGTGGTCCACGGCCGCGGAGAGGTCGCCGCCGGAGCTGACGTCGGGATCCATCCCCTCATTAGACCATGCCGCGCCCCACCCCCCTCGTCCTGCGGCCGGGGCCGCCGACGCCCGGACTCAATGAGTTGTGCGGATGTGTCGATGCGTGTTGCATGGTGCCCGTGCACATCGTCATCGTCGGTTGCGGCCGGGTCGGTTCCGGCCTGGGCGCGGACCTCGCCGCCCAGGGTCACTCCGTGGCCATCATCGACCGCAATCCCAAGGCGTTCCGCAGGCTGCCGGCCGACTGGTCGGGGACGACCGTGATCGGGTCCGGCTTCGACCGCGACGACCTGGACGAGGCGAAGGCCACCGAGGCGTCCGCCCTCGCCGCCGTCACCAGCGGGGACAACTCCAACATCCTCACGGCCCGCATCGCCCGGGAGACCTACGGGATCCCGAACGTGGTGGCCCGCATCTACGACCCCCGCCGGGCCCAGATCTACCTGCGCCTGGGCATCGCCACGGTGGCCACCGTGTCCTGGACCATCGACCAGGTCCGCCACCAGCTGCTGCCGAGCGCGGTGGAGTCCGAGTGGTCCGACCCGACCGGCAGCGTCTCGCTCATCGAGCGCCGCCTGCCCGAGCGGTGGGCGGGCAAGCGCCTCGCCGACCTGTCGGTCCCGGGCGAGGTGACCCTCGTGTCGGTCACCCGGTCCGGCGTCGTCCGCCTCGACTTCACCGACCTGGTCGGCCAGGACGGCGACGTCCTCCACCTCATCGTCACCGGCGAGGCGCTCCAGCGGTTCCAGGAGCGGTTGCACGGAACCGACACCGACGGCACCGGAGGCCGGCCATGAAGGTCGCCATCGCCGGTGCGGGCAGCGTGGGAACGGCCATCGCCTCCGACCTCCACGCCGCCGGCCACGAGGTCCTGCTCATCGAGCAGGACCCGGACCTCGTCGCCCGGCAGCGGGGTGAGCTGGACGTGACCTGGGTGGTCGCCGACGCCTGCGAGGTGGCCTCGCTCGACGCCGCCGGCCTGGCCACCGTCGACGTGGTCGTGGCCGCCACCGGCGACGACGAGGACAACCTGGTGGTGTCGCTGCTGGCCAAGCAGGAGTTCGCCGTGCCCCGGGTGGTGGCCCGCGTCAACCATCCGAAGAACCAGTGGCTCTTCACCGAGTCATGGGGCGTCGACGTCTCGGTCTCCACCCCCCAGCTCCTGACGGCGCTGGTGGAGGAGGCCGTGTCGGTGGGCAGCCTGGTGCGCCTGCTGCGGTTCGAAGGAGGCAACGCCCACCTCGTCGAGGTGACGCTGGCCGACGACTCGCCGGCCGACGGGGTGTCGGTGGCCGACCTCGGCGTGCCCCGCGACGCCACCATCGTGGCCGTGGTCCGGTCCGACCACCTCATCGTCCCCCGGGGCGACACCCGACTGGCCGTCGGCGACGAGGTCCTCGTGCTCATCACCGCCGACGCCGAGGACGAGGTACAGCGCCTGCTGGTCGGGCCCTGACCGCGATGCGGGCGGCCTTCTTCGACCTCGACAAGACGGTCATCGCCAAGGCGTCGATCGCCGCGTTCGGCCGTCCCTTCTACCGGGGCGGGCTGATCAACCGCCGGCTCATCGCCCGGTCGGTCGTCTCCCAGATCATCTACCTCCACCTCGGCGCCTCGGAGCAGAAGCTCGCCCGGGTCCGGGAGTCCATGCTGGCCCTCACCAAGGGCTGGGACCGCGAGCAGATCCGCGAGATCGTCCGGGAGGCACTCGAGGAGACCGTCGAGCCGATCATCTACGCCGAGGCCCTCGACCTGATCGAGGCCCACCGTGCCGCCGGGTACAAGGTGTATCTGGTGTCGGCCTCGCCCGAGGAGATCGTCGAGCCCCTGGCCGAGCACCTCGGCGTCGACGGCTGCATCGCCACCCGGGCCGTCGTCGACGAGGAGGGCCGCTACGCGGGGGAGATGGAGTTCTACGCCTACGGCCCCTTCAAGGCCGAGGCGATGCGGGCGCTGGCCGACTCGGAGGGCCTGGACCTGTCCGAGTCCTCGGCGTACTCGGACTCCTACACGGACCTGCCCATGCTCGAGGCGGTCGGCCATCCGGTCGCCGTCAACCCCGACCGCGTGCTGGCCAAGGTGGCGAAAGAGCGCGAGTGGGAGGTCATGCAGTTCACCAAGCCGGTGCGGCTGCGCGACCGGGTCAGCGTGCCGAGTCTCTCGACCACGGCGACCGCCGCCGGTGTCACTGCGGTGGCGACGGCCGGGGCGCTGGTGGCCTGGCGGCTCACCCGCCGCGTCCACTCCTGAGCCCGGCGCGCTCCGGGCCCGCCGACGTCAGGTCGCCCGGACACCCGCCCTACGGGCGCGACAGCACCAGGTGGCCAGGGGATCGGTGTCGGCGCCCCGTCCCTCCGCGCCGTCGACAGGGGGCACCTGACGGCCGCGCGCGGCCGGGGCCCCCTGCGGGGTCGGGTGCCGAGGGGTAGGGGGGTCCGCTCAGGCGGAGCGGAGCCGCTGAGCGGCCACGGCACCGAGGGCGATGATGACGATGAGGATCACGAGCTTCTTCATGGGGAGGATCTTACCCACTCCCCCGGCCCCCGGATCCAGTGGGACCGTGGTGGCCCGCCCGCCGGGGGGCGGCGGTCCCGATCAGACGGTCAGGAGGTCGCGTGCCCCGGTGTCCGAGGACGGGTGCCGCAGCTTCGACATGGCCCGGGCCTCGATCTGGCGGATGCGCTCGCGGGTCAGGTTGAAGTGCTCGCCGACCTCCTCGAGGGTCCGGGGCTCGCCCCGATCGAGACCGAAGCGCAGGCGGAGGATCTCCCGCTCCCGCTCGTCGAGCGGCGACAGCAGGCGGCCGATCTCCTCGGGCAGCAGCGACACCGCCGCCACCTCGAACGGCGACTCGGCCGACCGGTCCTCGACGACGTCGCCCAGCTCGGCGTCGCCGTCCTCGCGCAGCGGCTCGGACAGGGACAGCGGCTCGGCCCGGAAGCGCAGGGCCTCGACCAGCTTGTCCTCGGGCATCTCGACCTCGGCACCCAGCTCGGCGAGCGTGGCCGGTCGGCCGTACTTGAGCTCGAGTCGGGCCTGGGCCTTCTGCACCCGGGCCAACGTGTCACCGGCGTGGACCGGCAGGCGGATGGTGCGACCGGTGTTGGCGATGCCGCGGGTGATGGCCTGTCGGATCCACCACGTGGCGTACGTCGAGAACTTGAAGCCCTTGCGCCAGTCGAACTTCTCGACGGCGTGCATCAGGCCGAGGTTGCCCTCCTGGATGAGGTCCAGCAGCGGCAGGCCGGAGGCCTGGTACTTCTTGGCGATCGACACCACCAGACGCAGGTTCGACTGGACGAAGGTCTGCTGGGCCGACTCCCCCTGGAGGACGGTCCGGCGGAGCTCGCGCTTCTTGGCCGGCGTGAGGCCCTTGGGTGCCGACTGGATCTGGGCGTCGGCCTCCCGCCCGGCCTCGATGGCCTGGGCCAGGCGCACCTCGTCGTCCTTGGTGAGAAGAGGGTACTGACCGATGTCGGTCAGGTACAGACGTACGAGATCCTCGTCGTCCCGCTCGAGCCGCTCCTTTGCCAAGATCACCAGGTCCTTCGGTTTCCCACCTGCGTGGGGACGCTCCGCCCTCCGGAGGGACGCCCGATGAGGGGACCGACGGAGTGGGGGCGAATTCGGGCGCAACGATCGCTGCTCAATGCAGTTTACCGGACGCGTCAAGTCCCCCGAACGGCGCGCGCCGTCACCCGGGGGAGGCCCGCCGTCAGTCCTCGGGGACCCCGTCGGGGAGGGTCACGAGACCGGAGTGGGCGCCGGCCGCCACGGCCACCGATTCGAGGTGGGCCTGGAACTCGTGGACCGCGGCCACGTCGTGGGGGCGTTGCATCAGGCGCTGCACCAGTCGCTCGCCGGCCAGCCAGTCCTCGACCTCGTCCCGCAGCACCAGCCGCAGCGCGCGGCGGAGCGGCGCGTCGGCCACCGGCGCGGCCACCCGGAGGTGGCGCGTGTAGGTCGTGACCAGCCGCGGCAGCACCACCCGGTACAGCCCGGCCAGTCGGGGCAGTGCCCCCGGACGCGGGGCCCGCACGCGGTCGGCGGGCGGCCACGACGACCCGGGACCGACCTCGGGCACCTCGATGCCGTCCAGCGCGGCGAGCAGCGCGGCCGCGGCCGGCGACGGCCCGGTGAGGGCGTCGGGGTCGACCCCGGCCCGCACCGGGAGCCGGTCGGCGAACAGCTCGGCGTGCCACGCGTGGCGCATGCTCTGCGCGTCGAGCAGCACCTGCACCCCGGCCAGCGGGAGGTCCGACACCCACGCGCCGAGGGTGGCGTACAGGGCCGTCTCGATCCATCGGTACTCGCCGACGAGTGCGGCCGTCGTGCCGAGCGGGAGCGACGGACCGGCCGCGTCGGCGACCCCGTCGTCGATGAGGTCGTACGGGAGCTCAGACAACGGAGGGCGTCCCGTCCGCCCGGGGTGCGACCCGGGTCACCGAGCGGTAGTGGTTGGTGATCGGCATGCGGCGATCCTTACCGAAGGCCTTGCCCGAGATCCGGACCCCCGGCGGCATCTGGCGCCGCTTGTACTCGGCACGGTCGACGAGGCCGACCACCCGGGCCACCACGTCGGGGGCGAAGCCCTCGGCCACCAGGTCGTCGGCCGACCGGTCGCCCTCCACGTAGCCCACCATCACCGGATCGAGCACCTCGTAGGGCGGCAACGACTCGTCGTCGCGCTGGTCCGGTCGCAGCTCGGCCGACGGGGCCTTCACCAGTACCGCCTCGGGGATGAGCTCCCTCCCCGCCCGGGCGTTGCGGTAGCGGCAGAGCTCGTAGACGAGGGTCTTGGCCACGTCCTTGATCACCGCGAACCCGCCGGCCGAGTCGCCGTACAGCGTCGAGTAGCCGGTGGCCATCTCGCTCTTGTTGCCCGTGGTCAGCACGATCCACCCGTTGGCGTTGGACAGGGCCATCAGCAGCACCCCCCGGATACGGCTCTGCAGGTTCTCGTCGGTCAGGCCGGTCGGCTCGCCGCCGAGCAGCGGGGTCAGCGTGTCCGCCAGCGCCCGGTGGGCCGCCTCGATCGGGGCCCGGGCCAGGTCGATCCCCAGGGCCGCGGCCAGCGACTCCGCGTCCGACACGGAGCCCCCGCTCGAGTACCGCGACGGCATGGCCACCCCGTGGACGTGCCCGGGGCCCAGGGCGTCGACCGCCACCGCCGCCACCAGCGACGAGTCGATCCCGCCGGACAGGCCGATCACCGCATCGCTGAAGCCGTTCTTGCCCAGGTAGTCCCGGGTGCCCAGCACCAGCGCCTCGTAGACCTCGGCCACGGGGTCGAGCACCGGCGCCACCGGTCGGGCCGGGGGACCGGCCGGCGCCCGGCCGGCCGACGACACGGCGACCCGTTGCGGCCCGTGGGGGCCCTCGCCCGGGGGGACCTCGACGTCGCAGACGAGCACCTCCTCGACGAACTGTCCCGCCGAGGCCAGCAGGCCGCCGTCGGCACCGACCACGACCGAGGCCCCGTCGAAGACCAGTTCGTCCTGCCCGCCCACCTGGTTGACGTAGACGATGGCGCAGCCGGTCTCGGCGGCGCGGTGGGCCAGCACGTCGAGCCGCTCCTCGCGGCGTCCCCGCGAGTACGGCGAGGCGTTGGCGTTGACCAGCAGTCGGGCGCCCGCGGCGGCCTGGTCCGCCATCGGGCCCCCGGCGAACCACATGTCCTCGCAGATGGTGACGCCGACCGGCACCCCGGCGATCTCGTAGAGCGTGGCCGGACCGTCGCCGGGGACGAACCAGCGCTGCTCGTCGAAGACCCCGTAATTGGGCAGCATCCGTTTCACGTAGCGACCCAGGACCTCGCCGCCACGGCACACCGCGGCGGCATTCACCAGGGCGCCCCCCGGCCCGACGTCGACGTAGCCGACGACGGCGGCGCAGTCCCCCGTTCCGGCCACGACCTCGGCGAACGCGGCGAGGTTGTCGGCCACGAAGGCCGGACGGCCGAGCAGGTCCTCGGGCGGGTAGCCGGTGACCGTCAGCTCGGGCAGGACGGCGAGGTCGGCACCGGACCGCTCGGCGGCGGCCAGGGCCCCGAGCGTGCGCCCCACGTTGCCGGCCAGGTCCCCCACCACCGTGTTGACCTGGCATGCGGCGACCCGGATCTGCGGCATCGGCCCAGACTATCGGGGTGCCCGGGGCCCACCACCGGCCCACCGGGGCCCCGGACCGGGCGGATTCTCCCTGGTGGGGAGGGTGTCGAGGCTGTTCATGCTCCGTTCACAATCGGGTAACGGCGGGGAAATGACGTGCTGCCACAGTGTGTGGACCCCCTGGGGAGGCAGGCCCCGCCCGGGACCCCGTCGGGGGTCCGGTGGTACTTTCGGCCCCCCAGGGCCGTGGAGTAGCAGAGCAACCGAGCAATAGAGGAGTGCACGTGCCGTATCAAGCTGAGTACATCTGGATCGACGGGACCGAGCCGTCCCCGCTCCTCCGGAGCAAGACCCGGATCGTTCCCGACGGCGAGGAGCCGGGCATCTGGGGCTTCGACGGTTCGAGCACCAACCAGGCCCTCGGCCACGACTCGGACTGCGTGCTGCGGCCCGTCTGGTCCTGTCCCGACCCGCTGCGCGGCCCCAACGACAAGCTCGTCATGTGCGAGGTCGAGCTCACCGACTACTCGCCGCATCCCACGAACACCCGGGCGAAGCTCCGCGCCATCGTCGAGCAGTACGGCGACCAGGAGCCCATGTTCGGCATCGAGCAGGAGTACACGTTCTTCAAGGACGGGCGGCCGCTCGGCTGGCCGGCCGTGGGCTACCCGGCCCCGCAGGGCCCGTACTACTGCGGTGTGGGCGGCGACAAGATGCCCGGCCGGGAGATCGTGGAGCTCCACACCGCCGCCTGCATCGACGCCGGCATCGGCATCGAGGGCACCAACGCCGAGGTGATGATGGGCCAGTGGGAGTTCCAGCTCGGCGTGCTGTCGCCGCTCGACATGGGCGACCAGCTGTGGGTGGCCCGGTGGCTGCTGTTCCGCATCGCCGAGGACTTCGGCGTGTTCGCCACGCTCGAGCCCAAGCCGATCCTCGGTGACTGGAACGGTGCCGGGGCCCACACCAACTTCTCGACCAAGGCCATGCGCGAGGACGGCGGCTGGGACGCCATCATCGCCGGCTGCGAGGCCATCGGGAAGCGCGTGGACGAGCACATCGCCGTCTACGGCGTCGGCATCGAGAGCCGGCTGACCGGTGCCCACGAGACGGCCCACTTCACGAAGTTCAGCTACGGCACCTCCGACCGGGGCGCCTCGATCCGCATCCCGTGGAAGGTGGCCCTGGACAAGAAGGGCTGGCTCGAGGACCGTCGTCCGAACGCCAACATGGACCCCTACGAGGTCACCGCGATCATGGTCGAGACCGTCTGCGGCGACGCCGCCGGGAGCTGACCGCCGACGGGCCGGTACGGCCCGTCACGTACTCGGACGTCCACAGAACCGGGTCCCTCGGGACCCGGTTCTGTGCGCTCCGGACCGACCGCTTCGACCGATACACCCACCACCTGCGACAATGAGGGGATCGAACCCGACGACCCCACTCAGCGCGCCCCGTCCCCGGAGGTGCAGGACCCCATGAGGAGCCAAGAGGAGTACGTCCTCCGGACGGTGGAGGAGCGCGGCATCCGGTTCGTCCAACTCTGGTTCACCGACGTGCTGGGCACCCCGAAGACCTTCAGCATCACCCCCGCGGAGCTCGAGAACGCCCTCGACGAGGGCATGACCTTCGACGGCTCGGCCATCGACGGGTTCAGCCGCGTCCAGGAGAGCGACGTGCTGGCCCGGCCCGACGCCAACACCTTCCAGCTCCTGCCGTGGCACGGCCATGGCCACGGCGGCCCGGACCACCACCACGTCGACGGCGACGCCCAGGTGGCCCGGGTCTTCTGCGACATCGTCGACCTCGACGGCTCGCCCTTCCAGGGGGACCCCCGCCACGTGCTCAAGCGGACGCTCGACCGGGCCCACGCCCAGGGGTTCACCTTCTACGCCGCCCCCGAGATCGAGTTCTTCTACTTCGCCGACAGCGACCCGACCCACGCCCCGACCACGCTCGACACCGGCTCGTACTTCGAGCTGACGGTGGCCGACCGGGCCAGCGACATCCGGCAGCGCACGGTGCTCACGCTCGAGGAGATGGGCATCCCCGTCGAGCACGCCCAGCACGAGGACGCGCCGAGCCAGCACGAGATCGACCTGCGCTACACCGACGCCCTCACCATGGCCGACACGGTCATGACGGTCCGGCTCGTGGTCAAGGAGATGGCCCGCCAACAGGGCGTGTTCGCCAGCTTCATGCCGAAGCCGCTCGCCGGTGTGCAGGGCTCGGGCATGCACACCCACATGTCGCTGTTCCGGGGGGACCAGAACGCCTTCGTCGACCTGGACCGCCCCGGGGGGCTGTCCGAGGTGGCCGAGGGCTTCATCGCCGGGCTGCTGCGGCACGCCGGCGAGATCACCGCCATCACCAACCAGTGGGTCAACTCCTACAAGCGGCTGGTGTCCGGCTACGAGGCGCCGATCCACGTGTCGTGGGCCCGCAACAACCGCTCGGCCCTGGTCCGGGTGCCGGTGGTCAAGGCGGGCAAGTCCGAGTCGACGCGCATCGAGTACCGGGCGCCGGACAGCGCCTGCAACCCGTACCTCGCCTTCGCGGTGATCCTGGCCGCCGGGCTGCGCGGCATCGAGCTGGGCTACGAGCTCCCGCCCGAGGCCGACGCCAACCTGTTCGCGCTGAGCCCTGAGGAGCTCGACGCCAAGGGCATCCTCCACCTGCCCGGGAGCCTGTACGAGGCCCTGACCCTGATGGAGTCGTCCGACCTGCTGGCCGACACGCTGGGCGACCACGTCTTCGAGTGGTTCATCCGCAACAAGCGGGAGGAGTGGGCCGGCTACAAGGCGCACGTGACCCAGTTCGAGCTCGACCGGTACCTGCCGCTGCTCTGACGCAGCCGACACCACCCGCCACCGCCCGGACCAGCCCACCACACGATCGAGGAGAGGGGAGCGCCGCCATGGAGCCACTGCTGTGTTTCCCCGCCTCACCGCCGCTGTCCGTGACGTCCGTCCTCGAGCGGGCCGGCTACCCGTGGAAGGGCATCGACCGGACCGACGCCGTCGACGACGACGAGCCCGAGGACGGCTGGTCGGGCGCGGTCATCTGCAGCGGCCCGGACCCCACCTCGGCCTTCGCCCTCTGCCGCCACCTCCGCACCCGCGACGTCCCGCTGGCGCCCGTCCTGGTGGTCGTCCCCACCGGGCAGCTCGGCGAGCTGGAGCTGCGCGAGGACCTGTTCGACGACCTGTGCCTCGAGCCGGTCAATCCCGACGAGCTGGCGGCGCGCCTGGCCCACCTGTTCTGGCGTACCGGGCGGGGCCTCCGCCCGGACCTCCTGGAGCACGGTCCGCTGGTCCTCAACCTCGAGACCTACCAGGCGGCGGTGGCGGGCCGGGTCCTCGACCTCACCTACATGGAGTACGAGCTGCTGCGTTTCCTGGCGGCCCGGCCCGGCAAGGTGTTCACCCGCGAGACCCTGCTCAGCCGGGTCTGGGGGTACGAGTACTACGGCGGGGCGCGCACCGTCGACGTCCACGTGCGTCGGCTGCGGGCCAAACTCGGCGAGGAACACGCGCACCTGATCCAGACCGTGCGGTCGGTCGGCTACCGCTTCGGGCAGACCAGCTGGACCCCGTAGCGCGGCGCGCCCGGCGCGCCCGGGCCACGGCGGGCCGGACTCAGGACCGCTCGACCAGCGCCCACACCTCGATCTCGACGGCCGCCCCCATGGGCAGCGCCGACACCGCCACCATGGAACGGGCCGGACGGTGGTCGCCGAACGCGGCGACGTAGGCCTCGTTGACCACCGGGAAGTCCGCCGGATCGGTGGCGAACACGGTCGTCTTGACCACGTCGGTGAGCGACGCGCCCTCGCCGGCCAGCAGCGCCCCGGCGTTGGCCACCGCCCGGGTCAGCTGGGGTCCGGGACCGCCCTCGACCAGGGCCGGGGCACCGCCGTCCGCACCGGGGGCGAGCCCGAGCTGTCCCGAGCAGACGAGCCAGGACCCGGCCCTGACGATCGGGGTGTAGGGGCCGACGGGCGTACTCATGGGGACTCCTCGGGCGTTCGTGCGGTGGTGGACGGGCGGCGGGCCGCCGTGCTCCGTCCCAGACTACGCACGGCGTGCCCGGACGGTCCGGCTACCGCCGTGCCGATTCCGTGCCGCGCCCGGTGGGCCAGTCGGTCGCCAGCCCGTCGGCCAGCCAACGGGCGGCCGCCACCGCCGCGAACACCGCGTCCGACCCGTTGACCGGCGCCCCCGTGGCGTCGCCGTCGAGACGGACGGACACCGGCGGCATGGCCCGGGCCTGGAGGATGCCGAACGAGCGGACGGTCAGGTCGCGGACCTCCCCCGCCGCGTCGACGGCGACCCCCTCCGAGCCCACCCAACCGAGCGCCTGGTGGGTGGCGCCGACGGCATAGGAGCGCAGGACGACGTCGTCGAGCACCTCGCCGGCGGACACCTCGAGCTCGACGCACCCGTCGGGTCCGATGCGGGCGACGGCCCGGCCCCCGCCCGGCGCGACCACCTCGACCGGCACGTCCAGCACGGGACCCCCGCCGCCCCGGTGCCCCGCCGCCGCGACCAGCACGGCGGCCTCGCCCCACAGCGCGGCCCGCAGGTCGAGGGAGATCGGCGGCCCGACGACCGTCACCTGTTCGACCACCAGTCCGGGGGCGACGGCGGACACGGCCCCCACGGCGGCGTCCCAGTCCGGCCCGGCCCACGGCGGGCCGCTGACCCCGACCCGGAGGACCCCGGTGCCGTCGGCGGCGATGCCGGCGGCCACCGGCGGGCGCTTCGGGCCCCGCCGGACGACGTCCTCCCGGGACCACAGGACGCGGACCGGCCGGCCGTGCTCGTCGGCCAGGCGGCGGGCGTCCTCCGCCACCGGCGACCGCAGCTTGCCGCCGAAGGCGCCCCCGTTGCCGTACGGGGAGGCCGGCTCGCCCCCGGGCACGCACCACGAGGCGTCGGGCTCGACGTAGGCCGGCTCCACCCACGTGGTCCGGAGGGTCAGCGCCCACTCCCCCGGGGGCACGTCGACCGGATGGGTGAGGGGCACCGTGGTGCTGCGGCCCTGCACCTTCCCGGCCAGGGCCCGGGCGGCCGGCAGCGAGTCGGCGACGGCGTAGCCGCCCGCCGGGTCCACCACGGCCACCAGGGCACCGCCCGGACACCCGTCGTCGGCGAACCCGGCGTCCCCGAGCACCACGGCGGGACCCACCCGCTGGGGCAC
>Ga0302202_10001945_pt1 | contig 24815 bp, 24 predicted proteins | sample II_Bog_N3_3_FD_194579 | JGI IMG/M metagenome (GOLD analysis project Ga0302202, IMG submission 194579) | Peat permafrost microbial communities from Stordalen Mire near Abisko, Sweden - II_Bog_N3_3 | ecosystem: Environmental > Terrestrial > Soil > Wetlands > Peat | place: Sweden: Abisko...
TTGAATGTGTCTGGGGGCCGTAGAGATGATCGACGTGCTTCTCTCAGCGGCACAAACAATGAGGGCGGGCTACACTGGGCAGCCCGCCCTATTATCTGTCGCTCAGCGACCCGCGAGGCGGGCCAGCAGGAAGTCGCGGAAAACCGCCACGCGTTTCGAATTGCGCAGCTCTTCCGGGTAGACGAAGAACACATCCACGCGCGGTGCCTTCATGTCCGCCATGATGCGCACCAAGCCGGGGGCTTCGTTGGCCAGATAATCCGGCAGGGCGACGATGCCGAGGCCTGAGCGGGCGGCTTCCATCATTGCCTGCAGGCTGTTGACTTCCAGCAGCGGCTTGCGCGGGCTGCCCGGACGGCGACCGATTTCAGCGAGCCAATCCACATCCGGCACCGGCGGGCGGTAATTGCCGAACAGGATGATCTTGTGATTATCCAGATCCTCCGCCTTCTGCGGCGTGCCGTTGCGCTTGAGGTATTCCGGCGAGGCCATCACGTGCCAGTCAATCGCCATCAGATGGCGCTGCACCAGATCGGGCTGCTTCGGCGGATGCATGCGAATCGCCACGTCGGCCTCACGCATCGCGAGGTCGAGGTCGGTGTCATCCAGCAGCAGTGTCATCGACACGTCCGGATACGCCTCCAGGAAGGATTGCAGGCGCGGGGCAAGCCACGACGCGCCGAATCCGACCGTGGTCGTCACTTTCAGGCGACCGGCTGGCTTTTCCTTGCTTTCAGTGAGGAGTGCTTCCGTCATCGCGAGCTTGGCAAAGACCTCACGCACCGTGCGATTGAGGCTTTCGCCCTGCTCGGTGAGGATCAGCCCGCGCGCATGGCGGTGAAACAGCGGAACCTGCAGCGCCTCTTCGAGGGCCGAAATCTGGCGCGAGACGGCAGATTGGCTGAGATTCAACGTGTCGCCGGCATGCGTGAAGCTCCCCGCTTCCGCGACCGCATGAAAAACCCGCAGCTTGTCCCAATCCATCGCTGGCCGTCCCCATCTTGCGCCTGCGTGGTCAGTTCGATGCCCACACGTGCTTGGCGCGCGAATCAGCAATTCGCTATTTGAATTTGTGATTCAACTTTGAACTAAGATCAACAACTTCGTGACAATTTTTGCCGTTTCTCTCGACAATTTTCTTATCGCGATGTTGCCGGAGTCGAATCAGGCGTGTTCGGCGAGGAATTTTTCCACTTCCAGCGCGGCCATGCAGCCCGTCCCGGCGGCGGTGACGGCCTGACGCCACACCTTGTCCTGCACGTCGCCAGCGGCGAAGACGCCAGCAACCGAGGTGCGCGTGGTGCCCGGTGTGGTGACGACGTAGCCCTCATTGTCCAGCGCCAGTTGGCCTTGGAAGATGGCCGTGGTCGGTGAATGGCCGATGGCGATGAAAACCCCATCCACGTCAATGGTATGCGTGTTGCCGGTGCCGGTGTGCCGCAGCCGCACGCCATCCACCGTTGGGCGGGAAGCGGCCAGGATTTCGTCCACCGCCGCGTTCCAGATCACCTTGATTTTCGGGTGGGCAAACAGCCGTTGCTGCAGAATCTTTTCGGCGCGGAAGCTCTCGCGGCGATGGATCAAGGTGACGGAACGGGCGAGACCGGCGAGGTAAAGCGCCTCTTCCACCGCCGAGTTGCCCCCGCCGATGACTGCGACATCTTTGCCACGGAAAAAGAAACCGTCACATGTCGCACAGGCTGAGACGCCAGAGCCCTGGAGCCGCTTTTCCGACTCCAGTCCCAGCCAGCGCGCCTGTGCTCCGGTGGCGACGATCACGCTCTGTGCCAGATACACATCGCCCGAGTCGCACACGGCGCGGAATGGCCGGGTGGAGAAATCCACCTCGGTGACGATGTCATAGACAATCTGTGTGCCGACATGCTCGGCCTGCGCCTGCATCTGCTCCATCAGCCACGGGCCTTGGACGGCGGTGGCGAATCCCGGGTAGTTTTCCACCTCGGTCGTGATCGTCAACTGCCCACCCGGTTGCAACCCTGCCACCAGCACCGGCGAGAGTCCGGCGCGGGCGGTGTAGATCGCCGCCGTATAGCCGGCCGGGCCTGCGCCGATGATGAGAACGGGAACGTGGTGCGTTGCGGGCATATGTCAGAATCCGAGAATGGGACCGCACCATATCGGTGGTGGCAACACATCAACAAGTCGTAGCTAAAGAGGTCTTGCGGAACAGGGATGTTGGAACAATATTTCAAGCTACGACATTTTTGTGCAACAACCCCGTCTGCGCCGTGCAGCATGGGGGTGCGCGGCCCGGATGATGATCGAGACGATGAAAACGCTACCAGACGAGCCGGCACTGTTGGATTCGATCGACCGCCGAATCCTGGCCGAATTGCAGGATGATGGTCGCATGACCAATGTGGAGCTGGCGCGCCGCGCCGGCATCTCCGCACCGCCCTGCCTGCGCCGCGTGCGTCGGTTGGAGGAAGCGGGGATCATTCGCGGCTACCATGCCGATTCCGATCCGCAAAGGCTGGGCTGGGAGATCACTTTCTTCGCCATCGTGGGCCTCGAAAGCCAGAAGGAGTTGGTGCTGTCCGGCTTCGAGAAGATGGTGGCGGATTGGCCGGAGGTGCGGGAGTGCCACATGATCCGGGGCGGTGGCGATTTCCTGCTGCGTCTGGTCGCGCGTGACACCGCACATGAAAATCAACTGACCCAATTGCTCACCGGTGCGCCGAATGTCGGCCGGGTGCAGACCCTACAGACCATCCGCACCAGCCGCAGCCTCGCGGGCGTGCCACTCTGATCACACAGATCCGGTGATGAACTGGTTTGCCGCGCTGGCGGTCATCACCGCCCTGCGCCTGATCGTTGCCGCCGTGGCACCGATGGCGCCGGATGAGGCGTATTATTGGGTGTGGTCACACGCCCTCGCCCCTGGCTATCTCGACCATCCACCGATGGTGGCACTGTTCATCCGCGCGGGCACGTCGCTGCTCGGTGAGGGCAATCTCGGTGTGCGTCTGCTCGCCCCGCTGGGCGCTGCTGCCGGGTCGCTGTTGCTGGTGCAGACCGGGCGCGATCTATTTCCCGGCACGAAAGCCGGGCTGTGGGCGGCGGCTCTGCTCAACGCCACGCTGATCTTCGCCGCCGGTGCGACGACGATGACGCCAGATACGCCGCTACTGCTGTTCTGGACCGCCACGCTCTGCGCCCTCGCCCGACTGCGTGCGACGGGGCAGGGGCGGTGGTGGCTCGCCGCCGGTCTGGCCGCAGGTCTGGCGTTGGACAGCAAATATACTGCCGCTCTGCTCGCCCCCGTCATTCTGGCTTGGCTGCTCTGGTCGCCGCAGATGCGGCGCTGGCTGTGGTCTCCGATGCCCTATCTCGCTGCTGCCTTGGCGGGAGCGGTGTTCTCGCCGGTGCTGATGTGGAACGCGGCGCATGGCTGGGCGAGTTTCAGCAAACAGGGTGGGCGGGTGGCTGACTGGTCACCTGGGAAAGCTGTGCAATTCCTCGGTGAGTTGATTGGTGGGCAATTCGGCCTCGCCACGCCGATCATCGCGGTGATTGCGGCGGCGGGTCTCGTGGTTTCCATCCGGCGCGCAAGACGGGGCGATGCCAGTTGGACATTGCTTGCCACCACGCTGCTGATTCCGTGCGCCGTGTTCGTGCAGCACGCGCTGGGTGACCGAGTGCAGGCGAATTGGCCGGCGATCCTATTCCCCTCCGCCGCTCTCGCCGCCGCTGCGGGCCTATCCGCGCGTTGGCAGCGCTGGTTCGTCCCCGCCACGGGCCTTGGCCTCGCTCTCACGGCTGTGGTCTGGATTCAAGCGACCATCGCCCCGCTCGCCTTGCCGATGCTGTGGGATCCGACGCTGCTGCGCCTCGGCGGTTGGCAACATCTGGCCGACGAGATCGACGCCGAGGCAACGCGCCAAGGGGCGGCGTTCATCGTCGATGACAATTACGGTCAGGCCGCCCTCCTCGCCCGTTTGCTGCCGCCCGGGCGGGTGGTGATCGGGCTGGATGGGCGCTGGGGTTTGTTCAATCTGCCCACACCGGACGCTGCCAGCTTTGCCGGACAGACCGGATTGCTGGTGCGCACCGCGCGGCGCGCTGACACGCCGGAATGGCCAAGCTGGCGCGATATTCTGCGTCTCGGCATGCTCTCCCGTGCACGCAATGGCATGGTGGCGGAGGATTTTCGTCTCTACCGTGTCACTGCCACCGATCAGATTGCGGGGCTTGCGATAATGCCGCGCCCTAAGGAGATGCCATGACCCTGCCCACCGGAGATGACGTTGCCGCCGCCGCGCGTAGGATCGCGCCGCATATCGTGCGCACGCCGCTGCTGCGCAGCCCGCATCTGGACCAGATCACCGGCGGCACCGTTCTGATCAAGGCGGAACCGCTGCAGAAAACCGGCAGCTTCAAATTTCGTGGTGCCACCAACTCGGTTCTGCAACTTACCCAGGCGCAGCGTGAGGCCGGTGTTGTCGCGTTCTCATCCGGCAATCACGGTCAGGCGCTCGCCTGTGCGGCGGCGGCGGCCGGGGTGAAATCCACCATCATCATGCCCACCGATGCGCCGGCGATTAAAGTGGCGAGCACGCGGGAATGGGGGGCGACGATTATGCATTACGATCGCCTGACCGATGACCGCGAGCAGGTGGCCGCCGCCTTCATCGCCAAGACTGGCGCGACACTGATCGCCCCGTTCGACTACGCGCCCACCATTGTCGGCCAGGGCACGGCGGCGCTGGAGGCGATCCAGGACGCGCTGGCGCAGGGGCTGGTGATGGAAGATTTCCTGGTCTGCACCGGCGGCGGCGGCTTCGTCGCGGGCTGCGCTTTGGCGGCCGAACGCTTCTCGCCGACAACGAAGGTGCACAGCGTCGAGCCGGAAGGCTGGGATGATCATGCGCGCTCGCTGATCGCTGGTGAGCGTCTGTCAAACCCGCCCGGCGGCTCGCCTTTATGCGATTCTCTGCTCGCGCCGATGCCCGGCAAGCTGACCTTCCAGATCAACCAACGCCTGCTCGGAGCCGGTGTGGTGGTGACGGATGAGGACGTTTACGCGGCGATGCGCTTTGCGTTCTTGCGTTTAAAAGTCGTCGTTGAACCGGGCGGCGCGGTCGCCTTGGCCGCTGTGTTGAGCGGAAAATTCGACGCGCGCGGCAAGGTGGTGGGCATTGTGCTGTCGGGCGGCAATGTCGATCCGGCGGTGTTCGAGCGCGCGCTGCACTAACGCTTTCTAAACCACCTTCCCTGCATTCTGGCACCTGGATCAATCGGCCCGTTCCAGGTGGCCAGCGCAGCGGTGGGTATGGCAAAGCAGCCAGGGGCAAAGCGCCCCATCATCATCAAGAAGGAAGAAGTGACGGAGGGCGGGCACCATGGCGGTGCCTGGAAGGTGGCCTATGCCGATTTCGTCACGGCGATGATGGCGTTCTTTCTGCTGATGTGGCTGCTCAACGCCACCACCGATGAGCAGCGCCGGGGGCTGGCCGATTATTTCTCGCCGATGAACCCACTCGCTCACGGCGCTTCCGGTGCCGGGCAGCCGTTTGGCGGCAAAACACCGTTCGAAACCGGGGAGATGGTGTCTGATCGCGGCACGATGGCCGTGGTGCAAGGCCGCACCAATGAGCAGCAAGTGGCGGAGGATCCCACCACCGAAACCTCAATTCCACAGGTGCCGCGCGCACAGCAGGATCAAGAGCCGCTCAAACCCGGCACCGCCGCCTTTGACGCGGCTGGCCATGCGGACAGCAAATCCGCCACCTCCCGCCCAGATGCTTCCGCCAACCCGGATGCCGGGCGGGTGGACTCGAAGCTGCACCCCTCTCCGGATGCGCGGGCGCTCGCCTTGGTCGGCAGCAAAACCCCTTCGACCGAAGCCGCTCTCACCCGCGCGTCAGCCGATGCGGCGGCGGTGAAGGCGGAGCAGCAGCGGCGGGAGCAGGTGGCGTTTGACACCGCCGCCCAGCAAATCCGGGATGCAATTCACGGCGACAAGCTGCTGGAAGACATCGCCTCGCAAATCTCCATCGATCAGACGCCGGAGGGGCTGCGGATTCAACTGCTCGACGAGGATAAGCGGCCGATGTTTGCGCTTGGCTCAGCCGAAATGGTGGACCGGGCACGGGAGTTGCTCGCCAAAATGACCCCGGCGCTGATGAAGCTCTCTGAGCCGATCTCCATTGCCGGTCACACCGATGCCACGCCGTTTCGCGGTGGCGGTTCGAGCAATTGGGAACTTTCCGCCGACCGCGCCAATGCCACGCGCCGCCTGCTGGTGGAAGCAGGCTTGCCGGACGGGCGGATCCGCAGCGTCACCGGCAACGCAGACCGCGATCTTCTACTGCCGGCTGATCCAAATGCTGCGGCGAACCGACGGATTGCCATTCTGGTTTTGCGCATTGCCGGCACAAAGGCCACCGCTCCATGACGACAATTGGCGGGCTGATCTTCGTGATGGTCTGCGTCTTCGGCAGCTATTTGCTGTCGGGCGGCAGTATGGAGCCGCTGGTCGAGGCATTACCATTCGAGTTCATGACCATCGGCGGCGCGGCCATCGGCACCTTCGTGATGTCGAATTCGATGCACGACGTCAAACACACGCTGCATGGCATCAAGAAGGTTCTCAAAGGCTCGGCCTACAAGAAGCAGGATTATCTGGATCTGCTCAGCCTGCTCTATTTTTTCGTCCGCCTCGCCAGCAGCAAGGGCACGATGGCGCTGGAGCCGCATATCGAAAAACCCACTGAAAGCCCGGCGTTCGCCAAGTTCCCCAAGCTGCTCGCTAACCATCATCTATGTGATATGATTTGCGATTATCTCCGTCTGGTCGGCATGAACGCCGATGATCCGAACCAGATTGAAGACATCATGGGCCGTGAATTGAAGAAATCTCTCAATGAGGAACTGCATTCAGCGCACGCAATTCAGACAATGGCTGATGGCCTGCCCGCCCTGGGCATCGTGGCGGCTGTGTTGGGCGTGATCAAAACGATGTCGCACATCAACGAACCACCAGCCGTGCTTGGCGCGATGATCGGTGGTGCGTTGGTGGGCACGTTCCTGGGCATTCTGCTCGCCTACGGCATTGCAGGCCCTGTGGCCTCTCGTCTGAAGGGGGTGGTGGAGGAGGAGAGCAAGTTCGCCGACGTGGTGCGCGCGGTGATCGTGGCACATCTGAACGGCAACGCGCCTTCCGTGAGCGTCGAATCCGGCCGCAAAATGGCCCCCACCCAGTTCATGCCGACCTTTCAGGAACTGGAGAGTGCCACGCAGGCATTGCAGATTTAGGAAGGCAGATGCGCCATCCGCCGTCCCGCGCGGTTGCCCATTTGCAAACCCCCGTCGCTGCGTCATGGTGCCCGCATCGCGCATCCCGGATCGCTGCCATGACCGACCCCAGTCTGTTGTCTGCCGAAGACCTGCTCACTTTGTATGCGCGGCGGGCGCTGGATCCGGTCGAGGTATTGCAGGCCGTCACCGAGCGGGTGGCGCGGTTGAATTCCGGCATCAATGCGTTTGCCGCGATGAACCCCAAAGCATTGATCCAAGCCGGTGAGAGTGCCGCGCGCTGGCGGGCGGGGCGTCCGCTCGGCCCGCTCGACGGTGTGCCGGTAACGGTGAAGGATTTGGTGGACGTTGCAGGCCTGCCCACCCGTCGCGGCTCACGCCTGACGGACGCGACACCGGTATCGGAGGATGCCCCGAGTGTGGTGGGGCTGAAAGCTGCCGGTGCGGTGATCCTGGGCAAGACCACGACCACCGAATATGGCTGGAAATCTCCCGGTGACTGCCCGTTGCACGGCATTACGCGCAATCCGTGGAATCCGAATTTCACCCCTGGCGGCTCCAGTTCCGGTGCGGCGGCCGCGTGTGCGGCGGGGTTTGGCGCATTGCATATCGGCACCGATGCTGGCGGCTCGATCCGCATTCCGGCGGCTTGGTGTGGCGTGGTGGGATTGAAGCCAAGCTTCGGCCGGGTGCCGCAATGGCCGCTCGGCGCTTTTTCAGCCGTTGCCGTTGCCGGGCCGATCACCCGCACGGTGCGCGATGCCGCGCTGATGCTCAATGCCATGGCGCGCCACGACATCCGCGACCCCTACGCCTTGCCCGACGATCCGCGCGATTGGCTCGACGGCATCGAAGGTGGGGTGGCGGGCCTGCGGGTGGCGGTGCTGCGTCGTCCGGGATTCGATGCGCCGATCGATTGGGAGGGCATCGCGGCGTTGGAGCAGGCGGCACAGCTTCTGACCGATGCCGGGGCCGAGGTGGAGGAGGCTGAGGTGGATCTGCCCGATGTTCGGCAGATTTTTGGCCGCATCTGGGGCGTGGCGCTGGCGCGATTGGTGGCTGGCGTGCGGGAAAACCGTCGCCAGATGCTCGACCCCGGCCTGCTTGAGGTCGCGGCCCGCAATAGCAATCTCTCGGCCATGGAGATGATGGAGGCCGACGTCATGCGCCTGGCTGCCGCCCACGCCATGGCGCGGCTGCATCAGAGCTACGACCTCGTGCTCACCCCCACCGTGCCCAATCCGGCCCCGATGGTGGAGCAGCCGATTGGTGATCCGATGGAGGCGCTGTGGACGAACTGGGCACCGTGGACGTTTGCCTGGAACCTCACCCGTCAGCCTGCGATCACCGTGCCGATGGGCTTCCACGAAAACGGCCTACCGCGCAGCGTGCAACTGGCAGCGCCGCTGTATCGTGACGATCTGGTGCTGCGCGCCGCCCGCGTGCTGGAAATCGCCCAGCCGATTCCGATGCCGGATCTGGGGTAGGCTTACGCTGGCAGCGTCAGCTTCATCCGCCGGGCCACCATGGCCGAGAGTGGCCACAGGGCGAAACCTTTGCCCTCCAGCGTCGGCAGCCATTCTTCCAGGGCGGTGACGGTGTGCGGCCACGGATGGCCAATGGCGATCACGTCGCCATGCTTGCGGGCATGCGCTTCGATTTCCGCCAATTGCTCGCGGATTTGAATCGGGTCAGGGCTGTGATCGATAAAGAAGTCACGCGCGGCTGACACCACGCCCGCCTGATGCGCCTGAATGATGCCTTGCGAATGCGGGATCACGACGCTGTCGAGGAACAGCATATCATTGGCCAGCGTTTCGCGGGCCACCAACGCCATCAGCGCCGGATCATGGGTTGCCACCGATCCCATGTGGTTGTTCAGCCCGACCGTGTTCGGCACCGCCGCAATCGCCGCGCGCAGACGTTCGAGGTTGACCTCATTGGGCAGATCGATGCGCAGCGGATTGGGGCCGGTCCAGGCTTCGCTGTTGCCGAAGGACTGCATCGGCATGTGCAGCGTGGCTTCATGGCCGCGCGCCAGACCGGCGGCGACCTGTTCGGGCAATTTACGGGCGAAGGGGAACCAGGACAGCGTGAGCGGGCCTTGCATCGCGAGTACGCGCTCGGTGGCCGGGTGCACCACGCCGAGGTCGTCAATGACGATGGTAATCGCCGGTTTGTCACGATTAGCGGGTGCCGCCACCGCGTAACGCCGCCAGCGCGGCTCTGCCACCGTCGGGGCAATGGTTGGCCGGAAGCTGAAACCCGAGGCGGCTGCGCTGTCAGGCGGCGTCAGAATGGGTGTGCCGAAAGCGGGGAGTTGTGGGGCGTCTGACTGCGCAAACGCCGCGCGTGGGCCAGCCAAACCGGCCAGAGCGGCGACCGTCAAAATGTTACGGCGGCGCAGTTTCAAGGTCACTTCAGGCACCTTTGCAGCGGAATTCGGCAGAACCGACCGTCAATCGGCCGACTCCTCACAGGCCTCACAGGAACCTGTTGGGGCACCCCTTATAGCCGTTCCGCAGGTGCGAAGGCCAGTGACTGTTCGCAGAGCAGTCAGGCAAGAACGCCAAATCTGAGTGTCTGTCCGAAGACTTCGGACAGACACGAAATCACACCAGCGTGTTCAGCCGCCGAAGCCGAGGAAGCCGGTCTTTGGGTTTGGTGTGCCGGCATTGCCGCTGGCCGGCAATGCTGGGGCTGCAGGCGTGGATTTCGCTGGGGAGGCACCCACGGCGCCATCCGTGGCGGCGGGTGTTGCTGCCGGGCGTGCTGCGAGGCTGCTCGGCAGCGGGGCCGAGAGCGCGCCGGTGAGCTTCGGCGGTGCGCTGGTAAACGGCTTGGCCGGGGCCGAAGTGGTGTCCGGGGCAGGACGCAATGAGAGCAGCAGGAAGGTGATGTTGTTGCGGCCCAGGTCAATCGACTCATCCAGCGGCGTCAGGCCCAGAATATTGCGGGCGTTGAAATCGGCACCACGGTTGATCGCATCCTGAGCTGAGCTGACATCACCGCGCGTGATGGCGTCGAACAGGGCGTCGTTGGGGGACTTGTCGGAGGCACCCTTTTCGGACGGGATCACCCGATCCTTGTTCACTTGCGCGCCGGGCAGGGCAGAGGGAGGGGCACCAGCCGACGTGCCACCTTGGACGCCGCCGACCATCCGCGGGCTCGTCAACGCATCCTGCGCCTGCGCCAAGCCAGGGATTGCCGCAAAAAATGCGGCCAGAAGGAGTGCGAAGACGGCGGGCTGGCGGTTCATCACGGCAATCATCCTGCAAATGCACTCCGCATGTAGCGCATCAGCGGTTCAGCCACCAGAACCCCACATTCAGATAGGCGGCAAACCCACTCCAAAGCAGATAAGGCAGCAGCAGAAGGGCGGCCGGGCGATACAGCCGGGCGAAACTTGAGAGCGTCAGCGCCACCAGCACCAACAACGGACCCATCACCACCAGCCCGAGCAGCGGGTTGTGCATGCCGAAAAAAGCGGGCGACCACGCAGCATTGATCAGCAATTGCCAGCCCCAGAGCTGCAAAGCGGCCGTTTGCCGCCGCCCTTGTGGGGCTTTCCACCAGATCATCCAGGCGCTGGTGCCGATCAGCACATAAAGCAGCGTCCAAACCACGGGAAACGCCCAATTCGGCGGGGTGCCCCAGGGACGGCTCAGCGAGACATACCAGCTTTGCATGGCCGGCCCGTTCGCCGCTGCGGCACTTACGCCGACCAGTAGGCAGAGGCCGATGAAGCCAATCAGCGCGAGCCAGGGGGAGCCCTCACCTTCGGGGAGATTGTCGCGTGGCTCGCGCGGAGTGCGGCGGTCAGGGCGGCCAATTTTCTGGAACGCGTAATCGCGCATTGTCAGCCTCCCTCTTTACGCCACGCCAGCACAACCAGCCCGAGGATCAGCGGTAGGGCCAGTGCAGGCGGGAAGAATGGCAGGGAGATGACGCCCGTTACAACGTGATTGTGGCGTATGGGTAGCCCGATCCAATCACTTCCGCTGGCAACCCGCCCCGCCTCCACCCGCCGCAACGCCGGAGCACCATCGGGGTCGAGCCAATGGAGGCTGCCATTGGCGGTGCCGGTGAGCGGTGCGAGCTTTTCGGCAGTCACCCGCAGATCGGCGAATTCCAGCGGATCGGCCTCACCGGCGGCGGCGAAGGCGCTGTGTTCGCCGTCATTGGCCTGCCAGACGCCGGGTGTTTCGGCGCGCATCTGGGCGGTGAAGCGTCCTGGCGCGGTTTCGGTCAGCTTCAGGGGGATGGTGTGACCGTCCGGGTCGGTGATGGTGGCGGGCGGCGGAGTGGCATCGGTGACGCTGCGTTGCTCCACGCTGAGCGTGCCGCCCTCCACGCGGGCGGTCAGTGCGGATTCTTCCAGTTCCGGCTCTTTCATCAGCCAATGTGCCACGCGCCGCAGCAATTCCGCCTGCGGTCCGCCGCCCTGCAGCCCGCGCGACCACAGCCAGATCTGGTCGGACAACAGCAATCCCACGCGGCCCTCGCCGACGCGGTTGGTGATCAGCAAAGGCCGCCCATCCGGCAGGCTCATCAACACATCGCCCTGCACCGACGAGACCGCAAGCGCCCGATACCACGGCCCCCACAGCGGATGCCCATCCGGCTTCCAGCCCGGTAATTCGGCGGTGATCGGATGGCGCAATCCGGTTGGGGTGACGATCGGGCGGAATTCCTCGGTGATCACGCCCTGGCTGCGATCCTCCGACGGTTTGGCGGGCAGCACTGCCCCAATCGGCGTGCTGGACGGGCTGCCGAGCCCCTCGAATTCCGGCCCGGCACTGACCAATAACGCCCCGCCATTGCGCACGTAATCGGCGATGTTGCGCATATAGGGCGCGGGCAACAGGCCGCGATTCGTGAAGCGGTCGAGGATGATCAGGTCGAATTCGCGGATCTTCACCTGGAACAACTCGCGCACTGGGAAGGCGATCAGCGCGAGTTCGTTGATCGGCGTCAGATCGTCCTTTTCCGGTGGGCGCAGAATGGTGAAATGCACCAGATCCACCGAGGGGTCAGCCTTCAGCAGTCGTCGCCACGTCCGCTCGCCCTGATGCGGCTCGCCGGAGACCAGCAGCACGCGCAGCCGGTCGCGCACGCCCGCAATCGTCACCACCGCGCGGAGATTGCGCTGGCTGACGGCACCGGGCAGCGGATCGGCGGAGAGTTCCACCACGCTTTGTCCCGCGCGGGTGACGGGGATGTCGATGTCCTGTTCCTGGCCGATGGGCACGGTGATCTGCCGCGCGGGCTCACCGTCATGGCGAATGGTCAGCGTGGTGGAACCGCCGCCGAGCAGGCCGGGCTTGCGGCCCAGATCCTCCACCACTGCGCGCAGCGTCACACTCTTGCCGACAATGCCGTAGCCGGGGGCGGAGACGATGCGCACGCGACGGTCGGTTTCCTCCCCCTTGGCGGCGAGCAGCACATGCAGTGGCACACCGTCGGGCATCGCGGCGGGGATGTCGTGCACCTGCCCGTCAGTGGCCATGATCACGCCTGCAAGGCGGGAGGGTTCGATGTCGGTGAGGGCATGATCAATCGCACCGAACAGCCTTGTGCCGTTATTGTCACCGCCCGCGACATCAACCACGCGCAATTCCAGATCGCCCAATTCGGCGTGATGGCTGGCCACATCCTGGGTGATGGCGTCGCGCGCGCGGTCCACCAAGGTGGTGCGGTTGCCCACTTGCATCGAGGCGGTGCGGTCGAGCACCAGCAGCGCAATATCCGGTCGCCCTTGCCGCGTCTCCTGCACCAATCGCGGACCGGCGAGCCAGAGCAGCATCGTGGTGAAGGCCAGCGCCCGCCACAGCGTGCCCGGTGCGCGTCGCCAGATCGCAAGGCTGAGCACCAGCGCGCAGAACGCGGCGAGGCTGATCAGCAGCCAGTCGGGCAGCAGCGGGGAGAAGTGCAGGGCGGCGATGCTGTCGGTCATTGGCCCAGGCGCTCCAGCAATGCCGGCACATGCACCTGATCGCCCTTATAATTGCCGGTCAGCGCATACATCACCAGATTGACCCCGAACCGATAGGCCAGCACGCGCTGCCGCACCCCGCCGGGGATGGTGGCGTAGGGGTTGCGGCCCTGCGCATCCGTCGCCCACGCGGCCGCCCAATCATGCCCACCGATGATCACTGGCGACACGCTGTCATTGGTGCGGTCTTCGTCGCGCTGCACCCAGATGGTGCCGCCATCGAAGCGGCCGGGGAAATCGTGCAGCAGATAAAACGAGCGCGCGAGCACATGGGCGGAGGTGAGCGGGGCGAGTTTCGGCACGCTGAGCACATGCCCAATCCGCTCCAAAGCCGCCGCCGTGCCGGGTGCGAAGCCCTCGCCACTGCCAGCATCGCGGGTGTCGATCAGCACGATGCCGCCGTTTTCCATATAGTCGTTCAACGCCTTCGCCCAGGCGGCATCCGGCGTGGGATCGTCGGCACCGATGGGCCAATAGAGCAGCGGATAGAAGCCAAGTTCATCGCGGCCGGGATGCACCGCGTCGGGCGTGGCGAGGGCCGCGTTGGTGCGGCGGTTCACGTAATCCGACAGCCCGAGCAACCCCGCCCGCGCCACCGCATCGCGTGCCGCATCGGTGCTGATATAGGCCAGCCGCGTCGCCAAAGCCGGGCTGTCGGAAGGAGCCTGCGCGTGGGCGGACAGGCTGAGCATCAGCAGCACCGCCACACTCGCTCGCCGCAGCAATCCACGCAGGGCCAGCGAGATCAGCAGATCGACGGCGAGCAACGCCAGCGCCGCTGCCATCGGCCAGGGCGACAGATCGGCATCACGGCTCACGCCTGTCAGGCTCTGCACATTCGCGCCCTCCACCACCGGGGCGGCGACGAGACGATCCACGCCCGCCCCCAAATTATGCGCCCGCCGTGCTGCGCCTTGGCCGTAAAAGCCGGGCGGATGGCGGGGGGAAGCCAAGCTGGCGAGGTCGGTGGGAGCCAGCGCCAAGGCCGCCGCTGAAGGGGCTGTGAGTTGGCCGAAGCCGTCCAACATCTGCTCCGGCGGCAATGGCTGCGTCGCCTGTTCGGCGTCTTCGGCAGCGATGCCATGCGCGAGGCCGACCAGCCGGTGCAGCATGTCCACGAACAGGCCGGAGAGCGGCAGATCGGACCAATCGGCGTTGGCTGTCACATGAAACAGCACAATCCGCCCAGCCCCGCGCGGGGCTTCCGTCACCAGCGGTGTGCCATCGGCGAGCTTGGCCCAGATCTTCGCACCATCCTTGGCGCTGCCGAGCACCGAAGCAGGGGTTGCCAGCACCTGCCGTGTGACCCGCACATCCTTCGGCACCGCCAGACCGGCAAACGGCGTCTCAGGGTTGAAGGCCGCCAGCGTTGGCGGTTGCGCCCAGGACATCGCGCCACCGAGTTGTCGGTCGGTCTCCAGCAGGCTCACCGGCAACAGCGCATCGGGGTGGGCGGCGAGGTTGGGACCGGCGAAGCGGATCAGCGTGCCGCCTTTGGCCAGGAAATCACCGAGCAGCTTTACCTGCGCCGGATCGTTCACCACCACATCGGCCAAAATCAGCACCGACAGATCGCGCGACAACAGCGTCGCCAGATCGCCCTCGCGCAGTTCTGCGCCGGGATCGAGCGCGCGGCGGACGTAATAGAGCGGGCCGATCAGCGGCGCATCGCCCGCCCCGCCTTCGGTCAACAGCCCCACCGGACGGCGACGATTCGTCTCATCCAACAGCCAGACCGCCCCGGCGGAGGGTGCTGCTTCCAGTACGAGGCGGGTGAGCGTGTTGGCGAGTTCCGCCGGCAGATCGAGCTTGGCCTCTGCCTGCTCAGCCCCGGCATCCAGATGCAGCACGGCGCGGGCGAGGCTGTGGCCGTCATTGCCCTGCGCGAGCACCGCCACATCGCGCGGCAGGCGGGCGGCGGTGCTGCGCAGATGCGCCACCAACGCGCCTGCATCGAGGCTCGGCGCGGTGAGCAGCAGCGGCGCATCGGGGGCGCGGATTTCCACAACCGGACCGAGATGGGCGAGGGCATGTCGAAACGCTGGATCGTCACCCACCCCATCGGAGACATAGACCACCGAGCCGGGTTCGGCCTTGCTGAGCAATTCGGCGGCGAAGGCGCGGTCGGTGGGCCAGGGTTTGGGTCGCAGAGCCGCCAGACGCGGGCGCAATTCGCTGGCGGGCATGGCAACGGTGAGTGCTGGCGGGCTGGCATCCTCGCCTGCAGCGGTGGTGAGCAGCGCCACCTCCCGCCCAGCGGTGGCAGCACGGTCGAGGGCGGATTCAGCAGCGGCGAGGCGCGACGGCCACGCGGCGGCGGCGGTCCAGCCATCGTCAATAGCGATCAGCAACGGCCCCTTGCCGTCATCCGCCTCGCCCCGGCGCAGATTGGGACCGGCGAGGGCGATGATCACCAAGGCGGCCGTCAGCAGGCGCAGAGCGAGCAGCCAGAGCGGTGTGCGGGCGGCGGTCTGGGCGACTGCGATCAGGCCGCGCAACAGCCGGATCGCCGGGAATTCCTGCCGACGCGGCGCAGGCGGCGTCACCCGCAGCAGCCACCACAGGATCGGCAACAGCACCAACGCCAGCAGAATTACGGGCTGCGCGAAATGCAGCGTGGCGAGTACAGCCATCATCGCCGCCCCACCGCGTCAGGGGCCAAGGCGGCGGCCAGCGCCATCAGGGCGGTGGTGGCGGGGGCATCGGTGGCGTGGGTCTGAAAACCGAAGCCAGATCCCGCGCAGAGATCGCCAATGGCGGCCCGTTGGGCGGCGAGGCGGGCGACATAGGCAGGGCGCAACTCACCCACATTGGCCACCAACTCCGTCGGCCCCCCCGCGACCGGGGCGAACAATACGCGGCCCTCATAGGGCAAGGACTGCTCTGCCGGATCGAGCACCTGCACCAGATGCGCCTTCACCGGGTGGGCGGCGAGGCCGGAGAGGCAGGTGGTGATGTCCTCCATCGGGGACAGCATGTCGCCGATTAGCACCACGCTGGCATGACGCGGCAGCAAAGCAGCATCGGGCATCATCTCGCTGTCTGGTGTGGTCTCCAGCGTGGCGGCGAGGCGGGCGAGACCGGCGCGGCCGGAGAATTCCGGCAATCCAGGTGCGATCAGCCGCACCCGCTCACCCGCCCGCAACAACAGCACGGCGAGGGCGAGCAACAGCAAATCCGCCCGCGCCCGCTTCGTCTCGGCCCCCAATTGCGAGCGCCAGCCCATCCGCGCGCCGGAATCCCGCCACAGACAGATAGTCTGCGCGGCCTCCCACTCGGTTTGCCGCACATAAAGCCGGTCCGCCCGTGCCGATTGTCGCCAATCGATCTCCCGCGCGCTGTCCCCCGGTTGGGCGGCGCGGAATTGCCAGAACGAATCGCCCTGTCCCACCCGCCTGCGCCCATGCACGCCCTGTGCGACCGTGCTCGCCACGCGCTCGGCGGCAACCAGCAAGGGCGGCGATGTGGCGGCGAGGCTTTCGGCGCGGGTGAGCGGAGCGAGGCTCATCCGATGCGGCTCACCAGCCGCGCAATCGTGCCCTCCAGCGTCACCCCTTCGGCGCGGGCGGTAAAATTCAGCGCCATGCGATGCCGCAGCACGGCGGGGGCGAGGGCGGCGATGTCGTCAAGGCTCGGCGATAGACGGCCATCGAGCAACGCCCGCGCCCGGCTGGCCAACATCAACGCTTGCGCCGCACGCGGCCCCGGACCCCAGGCAACGTGACGGATGATCTCGTCATCATCACTGCTCTCCGGCCGCCCGCGCCGCACCAGATTGAGAATGGCCGACACCACGCTCTCACCCACCGGCAGGCGACGGATCAGGCTCTGTGCGGCAATCAACTCCTCCCCGTTCAACACCTGCGACGGCAGCGCTTCTGGTGCGCCAGTGGTGGCCAGCAGCATCGCGCGTTCGGCGGCGAGTGAGGGGTAGCGGACCTGGATTTCCAACAGAAAGCGATCCAACTGCGCTTCCGGCAGCGGATAAGTGCCTTCCTGCTCAATGGGATTTTGCGTCGCCAGCACATGGAATGGACGCGGCAAGACGTGCTCCACACCGGCAACCGACACGCGGCCTTCCTGCATCGCCTGGAGCAGCGCCGATTGCGTGCGCGGTGAGGCACGGTTGATTTCGTCGGCCATCAGCAATTGGCAGAACACCGGGCCGGGCAGAAACCGGAACGCACGCCGACCGTCGCTGCCTTCTTCCAGCACTTCACTGCCGAGAATATCGCCGGGCATCAGGTCGGGGGTGAACTGGATGCGCTTGCTCGCCAGCCCCAGCACCACGGCCATCGTCTCCACCAGCCGCGACTTGCCCAGGCCCGGCATGCCCACCAGCAAAGCGTGGCCGCCGGAGAGCAGGGCGATCAAGGCGAGTTCGATGGTGTCTTCCTGGCCGTGGATGCCGCGGCCGATCTCCGTGCGCACCAGCTGCAGCCGCCCGCCAAGCGCCTCGATGTCGGCCATCAGCGCGTCGGAGGTGGGCGGAATAGGTTGGGCGAGGCTCATACGAAATCTCCACAACGCGTGTTGGGTGCATTCTGCGGCAGGACTCTGCGCGCGTCACACAGAGATTGGCATGGAATCGCGCAACACCACTTTCCGTGACCCCTATGCAATCCCTATATAAAGCTTCGATGACGGTCGAACTCCGTCCAAGGAACAGCGTTGAACGACGACAGTCACATCGAGGGTCTGAGCAATGGGGCACCGAAAGGCGACTCTTGCGCGCAACCGCGCGCGTGCACCAAGCCCACGCATGCGCCCCGCGAATGCGGGCCGCTGCCGTTCCTGATCCAGCGTGATTGCACCTGGCTCTATCGGGGCAGCCCAATCCGCCGCAAGGAACTGGTCTGTCTGTTCTCCTCAGTGCTGAAGCGCGAGGCGGATGGCAGTTTCTGGCTGGAAACCCCCGCCGAGCGCGGCCCGATCGAGGTGGAGGATGCGCCGTTCCTGGCCGTCGAACTCGACTGGACCGGACTTGGGCAGGATCAGGTGCTTACCTTCCGCACCAATGTGGACCAGTTGATCACCGCCGGCCCCGACCACCAGATTCGCATCGCGCACGACATCCTGACCTGCGAGCCGACGCCCTATCTGCACATTCGTGATGGCGAAGGCCGACTTCCGGTGGAGGCGCGGATCGGTCGGGCGGTATATTATGAACTTGTCGCACTGGCCGAGACCGAGATGGTGCATGGTCGCAAGATGGTTGGTGTGTGGAGCAACCGGCGCTTCTTCCCGCTGGGTGAAATGCCGTGTCTCGATGAGCATGGCGAATTCAGCGAGGATTGCGACTGCTAGACCATTCTTTCCAGAGGAACGCCGCCGAGTTGCGCGCCATGTTGGTCGCCGCGCAAAAACTGCCGCATTCGCCCACCCTGCACCCCGAGGGTGACGACACCCGCGACCTCTCGCCCGGCCCCTACACCCCGGCGGCGGTGCTGGTGGCCTTGGTGCTGGGGCCGCAACCGGGCGTGCTGCTCACCAAGCGCACCTCGAATTTGGCCAAGCATGCCGGTCAGGTGAGTTTTGCCGGTGGTCGGATCGATCCGGAAGATGCCAGCCCCGAAGCCGCCGCCATTCGCGAGGCGCAGGAGGAGATCGGCCTCGATCCAGCGTTGATCGAGATTATTGGCCGACTGCCGGATTACGTCACCGGCACGTCCTACCGCATCACCCCAGTGCTGGCCGTGCTGCCGCCGGGTCGCGCACTGGAGACGCTGGACCTCTCGCTGTCGCCGGATGAGGTGGAGAGCGTGTTTGAGCTGAAGCTGGATGTGCTGCTCGACCCTCATGCCCCCAAGCACCTGCGGGCACATTGGCGCGGGCGCGAGCGGGTCTATTGGGAAATCCCGCACCCGGATTATCACATCTGGGGCGCGACGGCGGCGATTTTGGTGGGGTTGGCGGCGCGATTGAGAGTGGTTGCCGAATCGTAGAGTGGGATCGCGTAGCGACCCCACTCTACACATGATCCGGAATTTCAGCTAACCGCCGGATCCAAACGATAGCCGCCGGCTTCCGTCAGCAGCAGCTTCAAATTGTTCGGATCGGGTTCGATCTTCTGGCGCAGACGGTAGATATGGGTTTCCAGCGTGTGCGTCGTCACCGCTGCGTTATAGCCCCAGACCTCGTTGAGCAGCACCTGACGCGGCACGGGAGTGGTGCCGTTGCGGTAGAGGAATTTGAGGATGGAGGCCTCTTTTTCCGTCAACCGGATGCGCTTGTTGCGCGCCGGGTCCTGCAGCAGCTTGGCCGATGGGCGGAAGACGTATGGGCCGATGAGGAACACCGCATCTTCGCTGTTCTCAAAGATACGCAGCTGTGCGCGCAGCCGGGCGAGTAACTCACCCAATCGGAACGGTTTGGCAATGTAATCATTGGCGCCGGAATCGAGTCCGCGCACCACGTCGTTTTCCTCGCCCACGCCGGTCAGCATGATGATCGGCAGTTTCAACCCGCGATCACGCAGCTTCTTGCACAGGTCGCGGCCATCGCCATCGGGCAGGCCAACGTCGAGAATGAGGGCGTCAAAATGACTGTCGGCGGCGGTGATCAGTTTTTCTGCTTCGGCAATGGTGCCGGCTTCGGTGGCGGTGAATTCGCCATCAACCGTCAACTGCTCAGTCAGGGTGGACCGCAGGCTTAGATCATCATCAACCAGAAGAATGGGGCGTCCGCCCGACATGCCGTATTTCCTCTTTCAACGCCCCGTACACTCAACAGTGTCGCCTGTGATCCGCGTAGCCTGCGCCCCCGCATCTTGCAAGGCTGGCATGCCAATCGATACGATTTCAAGTCGGCATCCAAATCAGCGGCGACGCCGAGCTTGGGCTTTGTCAGCAATATCGATACAGGTGCGTGTCAGATCACACAAGCGCATGCCGCTTGATCCGCGCCGAATGCGGGCCATCTTCTGAGGAGTGCTTGCGGCAAAGGCCAAAGCATGTGCAGGTAAATCCCTTATTTGGCAGCCTTGCCCCGCTGAATTTGTGCGAGATTGGTCCCATCGTCGAGTCTGGTTACCCTATGAATCACCACCCAAGCCGCGCAGCCGAGCCCGCTACGGCGTCCGATGTATCGGGTGATCCGATGCATGCGTTGCGCGCCGTCCATCGTGCGGTGGCGGAGCTGCGGCGTGGTCGTCCGGTGCTGGTGTTGGGCCAAGGCAATCTTGTTCTGCTTCCGGCTGAAACCGCACTCGATGAAGGTCTGCATGACCTGAAGCTCGTCGCCTGCGGATCGCCGATGTTGTTGCTCGGCGCAGGCCGGGCGGCGGTGGTGCAAGGTATTCCGGCACCGTCTGACGAAACCCCCTCCACCTTCGCCTTGCCCGACGCGCTGCTGACGATCTGCGGTCTGCGCGAAGCGGCCGATCCGACTGCGACGGTGGATTCCATTCCACGCGAAGCTCATCGTCTCGCCCGCACGCCGCTGCCGGAAGAGGCGAAATCCGCACTTTTGCTGCTCAAACTCGCCCGTTTGCTGCCCGCCGCCGTGCTCGCCCCGGTGGACATCGCGCCGTTCGGCCCGGCCGAGCGGCTGGAAATGCTGAGTGTAACGGCCGCCGATGTGCGCAGCCATGCTACCCGTGCCGCCTCCATGCTGGCCCGCGTGGCCGAAGCCACCGTGCCATTGGAAGATGCCCCCGATGCCCGCGTTGTCGCCTTCCGCGCACCGGATGGCGGCGTGGAGCATTTCGCCGTCGTCGTCGGCCAGCCGGAGAAATCCGAAGCGCCGTTGGTGCGCGTGCATTCGGAATGCTTCACCGGTGACGTGCTGGGCAGCCTGCGCTGCGATTGCGGCCCGCAGCTGCGTGGCGCGCTGGCCCGCATGGCCGAGGAGGGCGCAGGCGTGCTGCTCTATCTGGCCCAAGAAGGTCGCGGCATCGGTCTGGTGAATAAATTGCGCGCCTACGCGCTGCAGGATGGCGGTCTGGATACGCTCGATGCCAATCGCGCATTGGGCTGGGCGGCCGATGAGCGGAACTTCCTCGCCGCGGCGATCATGCTCAATCAACTTGGCGTGAGTCGCATCAGATTGCTCACCAACAACCCCGATAAAGTGGCGGCGCTGGCCGATTTGGGCGTGGATGTGGCGAGTCGCGAATCGCATGTGCTGCCGCCCAACGGCACCAACGACGCCTATCTTGCCACCAAAGCGCAGCGCTTCGGGCATTTTTTGTGACCGAGGCGGTCGTTACCGCAGACGGCCGGTTCCTATTCAACGGCGAGATCCATCGCGCCACCGTCGGTGCCGCCGGGGTGCGCGTGCATAAGCATGAGGGCGACCACGCCACGCCCGCCGGATTGCTGGAACTGCGCCGCGTGCTCTATCGCGCCGACCGGATGAAACGCCCTGTCGCCAATGTCCCGCGTGAGCCGATTTCGCCGGATGATGGCTGGTGCGACGATCCATGGTCGCCGCGTTACAACACCCGCGTGCGCCTGCCGATCGATGCGCGGCATGAGGTGCTGTGGCGCGATGACGATGTCTATGACGTCATCGGCGTGCTGGGCTGGAACGATGCACCGGCGGTGAAGAATATGGGCTCAGCGATCTTCCTGCACGTCGCCCGCCCCAATCTGGCATCCACTGAGGGTTGCATCGCCTTGCCGCTGCCGACGCTGCTGCGGGTGTTGGAGTGCGGTCTGACGGCTATCAGGGTGTTGCCGTAACGCGTCAGCGCCCTACGCGTCGCGTGAGCGTCCCTTTGCCGCCAACTCGTCCAGATAGGCCGCCCAGCGGAATTCGTGTTCGCGGCCGAGTTGGTGCAGGAAATCCCAGGTGAAGATGCCGCTGTCGTGCAGATCGTCGAAGATCAGCCGCACGGCGTAATGCCCCACCGGCTCGATGCCGATGATCGCCACATGGCGGCGGCCATAGACCAGTTTGCGTTGGCCGTGGCCGTGGCCCTGCACTTCAGCGGAGGGGCTCTCCACACGCAGATATTCAGCCGACAGTGAGAACTGGCTGCCATCGTCGAAGCTGACATCGAGGCATTTCTCGGCCCGGCGCAGGCGCAGCTCGGTGACGTCCATCAGGATTCGTCGAGATGGCGGGCTTCGTCGGGCAGCATGATCGGAATGCCGTCGCGGATCGGATAAGCCAGACCAGCGGCGCGGCTGATCAACTCACCGGCGGCGCGGTCATATTCCAGCGTGGTGCGCGTCAGCGGGCAGACCAGGATCTCCAGCAGGCGCGGGTCCACCGGGGTGGGGATGGCAGGGCGGGCGGATGGTTCGGTCATGGCGCTTTCATGAACCCAGGGCGGTTCGAATTCAACTCGGCAAACGACGCGGGGCGCTGTCCGGATCGGAATTGTCCAACGTCTCGTGGCTGTCGATGCGCAGCAAGGTGCGCAGCGCCTGCGCCCGCTCGCTCAGCGTCAGGGCTTCGAGCAGCGCCTGCTTCTCCATCGGGTCGAACGGACAGACCATCGACAGGCTGGTGACCAAAGCGGTGTCTGACATGGCATCGATCGCCTGCCAGTTCGCGTCAAAGCCACGCTGGGCAAAATAGCGGCGCAGCGCCTCGATCAGGCCGGGGCGGTCGAAATCTTCCAACTGGGGTGGGGCGAGGTCGGCGGCGAAGGGGCGGAAATTGCCGCGTGCCCGGCGATAGCCGCGCTGCATGCCCTTTTCCTCCACCAGCGTGAAGCGAGCCACGCCGGTCAGCGTGATCAGATAACGGCCGTCTTCGGTCTCGGCGAAGCTGGTCAACCGCCCGAGACAGCCGACGCGCAGCAGCGCCGGACCGTTCTCGGTGGCAGGACGGCTACGATCCGGCTGGATCATCGCGAACAGGCGACCATGCGCCAACGCGTCCTCGGTCATCGCTAGGTAGCGCGGCTCGAAAATGTTCAGCGGCAATTGCCCGCCGGGCAGCAGCAGCGCGCCGGTGAGTGGGAAAACCGGGAAAACCTCCGGCAGAGATTCAATGCTCGTCTGCGTTGGGCTCATGCCAGATTCCTGTCACGCCAAGGTTTAGCTGAACAGCAGGGTGGAAAGTTTGCGGCGGGCGGTCACGGTGGTTTCATCCTCCATGCCCCAGGCTTCGAAGAATTTCAGCAGTTGCTGACGGGCCGCACCCTCATTCCAGCCGCGTTCGGCCTTGATGATGGTGAGCAGTGCATCGGCGGCCTCTTCGCGGCGGTCCATCGCGTTGTAGGCCGTGGCAAGGTCGTAGCGGGCCTGATGGTCCTTCGGGTCAGCTGCCACCCGAGCCTCAAGCCCTGCGAACTGTGAGGTGGCTGCACGGCCTTCTGCGGCCAATGTCAGTGCCGCACGGGCACCGGAGATTTCGGCATGCTCGGCGATTTTGGCTGGAATTTGTGCCAGCGCATCTTGCGCCTGATCTTCATCGCCCATCGCCAACAGCGTGCGAATCAGCCCACCCCAGGCTTCCGGGCTTTCCGGGTCTTCTTGCAACACGCTGCTATAGGCATCGCCTGCACCCGCGAAATCGCCCGCTTCATAGGCGGTTTTGGCCTCAGCGAGCAGGTCAGCGGCCGGCATCGCGCCACCGGCGAGCTTCAGCAGCGCCTCGACGAAGCGTTTGATTTCCGAGTCCGGCTGCGCGCCCTGGAACATGTCGGCAATCTGGCCCTGCCAGAAACCCACAACGGTCGGGATGGATTGCAGCGGCAGGCCCATGCGCGACAATTGCTCGACAAGATTTTGCGCCTGATCGACGTCAATCTTGACGAGCCGCACGCGGCCGCCCGCAGCGCGAACGATTTTTTCGATCGCCGGGGTGAGTTGCTTGCAGGGGCCGCACCAAGTTGCCCAGAAATCGACCAGCACCGGAATCGTGCGCGATGCCTCGATGACCTGCGCCATGAAACCCGCCTCGGTGCCGTCAATGATGACGTCTGGCCCAGCATTGCTGCCGGTTTGGGGGGATTGGCCGATAATGTGGTCCATGAAACTCGCCTCGCTGGTCAATCGTTCGTTGCGCCCCGTCGCTCTTTGAGATGGCATCGGCGCGCCCTGGCACAAGCCACGAATTTTCGGTCCCGGCAAGCTTGTCGCACAATTATGCAATTAACCACTTGCATCCCCAGAAAATCCAACATAGAACGCCGCCCTCGCCGCTAGTTGGCGGTGACTGAACTGGAATGCGGGCGTAGCTCAGGGGTAGAGCACAACCTTGCCAAGGTTGGGGTCGTGGGTTCGAATCCCATCGCCCGCTCCAGTTTCTTCTCAATGAAATCAAGATGTTATCAACGGGTCTCTGGGCCGTTTTTTGCTTACATTTGCTTACGTGGGTCTTCATGTAAGCTCCTTGTAAGCAGCGCGTGGCGAAATGCCGAATAGCGTAGCGGGCATTTGGCTGCGATATGGATCAAATTCGTTCCGAATCCTGGCTATGGTGAGATTGCACCGCTTGCGATGGCTGAGCCGATGGATGTCGCATTTCCTCCTTATCTCGATGAACTCGAACGCATCCTCGACGCCCTCCCAGGCGACCCGATGTCGGTCAGCCAGTTGGACGGCTTTCTCACGGGTATTCTGGTAAGCCCCACTTTGATTTT